>Ga0315556_1000444_pt1 | contig 25687 bp, 21 predicted proteins | sample SalMarSW160310MG_FD_202112 | JGI IMG/M metagenome (GOLD analysis project Ga0315556, IMG submission 202112) | Salt marsh sediment microbial communities from the Plum Island Ecosystem LTER, Massachusetts, United States - Salt Marsh Sediment SW1603-10 ...
GCCGACAACAACATGAAAAGGCGCCCCACAGACGATTTTTCTGAAGGACTCACCAACAAGCCGGATTGACCGGGCACGACAGGTTTCGCCATCAGCTTTGCACTCTCACCGGTTAGAGCCCCGCGATGCTGATGCTGATGAGGTTCATGGCGGGAAAGCCGCCCATATTGTGGGTGAGCCCGATTCTTGGGCCCTCAATTTGTCTGTCTCCGGCCTTTCCCTGGAGCTGCTTGTACATCTCGTACATCATCCTTAGGCCGGAAGCCCCGATGGGATGCCCGAAACACTTGAGGCCTCCGTCCGGCTGGCACGGTATCTTGCCGTCCATATCGAAAAAGCCATTCCGAACGTCATTGCCTGCTTTGCCGCGGGGCGAGATCCCCAGATCCTCGTAGGTAACCAGTTCCGTGATGGAAAAACAGTCATGAAGCTCCATCATGCTGATCTCCTCTCGCGGATTCGTGATCCCTGCCTCCCCGTAGGCACGGGCTGCACATTTCTCCGTACTCTTTACATAACTTCCATCCCAATCGGTATACATCATCTCCTCACCCGAACTCAAGGCGATCTGCATGGATTTGATGTACACCGGATCAGGACGAAAATCCTTTGCCATGTCGGCCCGGCAGACTATGGCAGCGGCCGCCCCATCACTCACACCGCAACAATCAAAAAGGCCCAGGGGCCAGGCCACCATGGGGGCCTTAAGGATCTTTTCGACGGACACCTCTTTCCGCAGGTGGGCCTTTGGATTTTTGGCGCCATTACGGTGGCTCTTTGCCGAAATCATGGCCAAGATCTCTTTTCCTTCGTCGGGACTCAGGCCGTACCTGGAAAAGTAGCGCGTGGCCATCATGGCAAAGGCACCCGGGGCGGTTATGTTCGGAAAAATGAGCCTGTTTTTCGTCCCAAGGGCCGAAGGGAATTCCGGCAGGCCACCGTAGCCCGTGTCCTTGAGCTTTTCAGCCCCCAAGGCAAGACAGATGTCATAGGCCCCTGAAGCCACCGCATACACCGCCCCCCTCAAGGCTTCAGAACCGGTGGCGCAGAAGTTTTCCACCCTGGTGACCGGGAGAAAAGGCAGTTTCAGGGCAAGGCTCAGGGGCACGGCCGACTTGCCCACATTGACCTCGTCAAAGCACGAGCCGAACCATGCGGCCTGGATGTCCTTCTTTTCTATCCCGGCGTCCTCAATCGTCTCTTTGAACGCCTCCACCATCAGGTCATCCGCATTGGCATCCCAGCGTTCTCCGAACCTGGTGCAACCCATACCGATGATGGCAACCTTATCTCTAATACCTTCCGCCATATTTATCCTCCTTCTCAGGCCATCACCGGCACGGCCTTCCAGAAATAGCCATGGATACCGAACTGTTCATCCACGTATTTTTTGCGGAAGCTCATCTCCACCTCCATGTCGGTCTCCAGCTCTTCAAGATCCACATCGGTCAAATCAAACCAGTACCGCCCTCCCCCTTCAAAGTCGACAAATCCGTAGATGGCCGGGGGGTTGGGACTGTAGGCCAGGTTATCACCCGTGTAGGTGAACAACGAGCCTTTTCTCCCTGAAAAACAATACGGCTCCATCTCATCAATGGCGCCGCAATCGGGATTGACGCATACCCTCTGGATGGGGTACTGTGGCGTTCCGCACGACGTACATTTGCTGCCGTATAGACCCAGTACCTGTTTTCTATTCCGCCACAACTCCGAAAGCGCCGTTCTTGCTACGATCTCTCCCCGAATACCCTTTTCCGTAGAGAGGAGATCCCGGAAGGCGACGATCTTTTCGTAACTGCGCAATTCCCTTCTCGCTGCCAGGTGTTTGCCGATGCCCCTCCGGCTGCCCCTGAGGCCTTCAATCCTGTCTGTGGCCTCAAAAAGAATCGCATCAGCGCCGGTACCGTAGCCGATGACCGCGATGCGATCTCCAGGGCCTGCCTCTTCCAGGGCCTTGACGAGATGCATCAGGGGATCCGCCGTGCCGGCATAGCCTACCTGGCCGACAAGAGGGATGACCACTTGTGATTCAGAAAGACCTAAATCCCTTGCAATTTTTCTGAAATCGCCTGCATAGAGACACGGGTAGACGACATGTGTGATCTCGTTTGACTGCACATGGCATTTTTTTTCCAGGCCCTTCATGGCCTCAACGATGAATCGGGTGTACCCTTCGTCCCTTATGAACCTGTCTTCCCATTGTTGATCAAACCGTTCTCCCGTACCCCTCCAGTGATCTACGAAGTCGTAGGATACCGAGAATGATCCGATCAATTCCGCGATCACATCTTTCCCTCCAATCAGTATGGCCGCAGCGCCGTCCCCGAAGATCTCTTCCTGCACACTCCCGGCCTTTCCGATCCGCATATCGCAAGCGCACACCAGGGCCTCCCTTGCAGAACCGGCACCCACCGCATCGGCCGCGGAAAGGATGGCCGTGGTTCCGGACTTCAGCGTGTCGGTCAGATCGGCCGTCCGGATGTCGGAGCGGCAGTCCAGGGCGGTCGCGATGATTTCGGCGCTTTGTCTTTCGGCGTAGGGAGGTGTTGTAGAAGCGTAAAAGACCGCATCTATTTCACTCTTGTCGACCCCCGTCAGGCAGTCAACCCCTGCTGCCACGGCCATGGTCAGGCTGTCTTCATCGTAATTGGCCACCGCCTTTTCCCCAGGCATGAAGGTGGCCGGGTTCAACCACCCCATGGCCTTGTAAATCAGCTTGCGATCTATCCTGTACCTTGGAACATACCCGCCATAAGAAACAATCCCTGCCATATTCCGTACCTCCCTTCTCCTGTGAGCCCGGAGTCAAATCAGCTGAACCGGACCTGTTGAACCCCTTCCTTTTCCTTGAGAATCCGGGAGATCTCCTGCCGGGTCTTCTCATCAGCAATAGGTTCTACTTCCGATATCCAACAACCTTCTGCGTCCTTTCTGGTCTTGAAGTGCCGGATATAGCCCGGCACCAGCCCGTACCGGCATCCCCAGACGCCGCAGCACGATGAATCAACAGCCGCAATACCCAAGACATAGAGGACCTCTTTCCCGTGGATCTGGAGTTTGCCTTCCTCCTCCAGCTCATACCATCCGGCAATGGCTTGAATGCGTTTTTTGAGTTCATGCGTATAGATCCTGGTCACCATCTCCGGTTCCATTTTTCTTCAACCCCGCCTCTGCCGAGAACATGAATTCAGGTGAGATAGCTTTTTTTAGGTCTTAGGGTCATAGAGGCTTACGCCTTACGCCTCAAATATGAACTTCCGCGACGGCGTTTCCCAGGACTACCGTGCCATGCTGATTTCGTGTGCGGATGACGTATCTCCCCGGTTCCATTTTCCATCCTTCGGTGATCAGGACGTCACCGGGGTAGGCCACATCCAGGAATCGGGACGAAAACGACTTCAAACGGGAGGAATCGCTCCCGCAGACACTGTGGAGCATGGCCCTCCCGGCAAAACCAAAAGTGCAAAGCCCATGGAGGATCGGTCGCTCCAGGCCCACCTTCTTTGCAAAATCCGGATCGATATGAAGGGGATTCTTGTCGCCGCTCAGCCTGTAGAGGACAGACTGGTCCAGTGACGTGACGTCCTCCCACTGGAAATCAGGGCGCTTCCCGGCCGGCGGTTCGATCCTTTCCGGCACAGGTCCATTTTCACCGCCAAAGTTGCCCCCGCTCCTGTCCAGGATCACGGCATGGTTTTCAAAAAGCATTTCACCTTTCTCATCACGGGTCTCAAAGCGCACGTTGAGTAGAGCGCCTTTGTCCCCCTTGTCGTAAATAGAAAGACATTCGACCCACGTCTGCAGTATCCCTGACGTTGGAATGGGCCTGTGAAGGACGATTCCGTGTTCCCCGTGAAGCACAGCGTGCCAGTTGAGGTTGACCTCTTTTGCAAAAGGACCGAGTGCCGGAAAGATCGGCATTACGGCGAATGTGGGAAAAACCTTGAGTTTGTTCTCGTAGACAAAATCGAGCTCCCCGACGCCGGACCCTATACCGAGGGCATAAAGGATCACCGTATCCGTATTGTAGGTAAAAGTGGAGGGACCCGTTTTCTTCCCGATCACTTCCAGATTGAGCGCCATGGTTTCTCCTTTCCCTTCCCTAATTCTTTTATATTGAAAGTCCGCCACCCACCACAAGGACCTGTCCGGAGACATAATCTGAAAGTGGAGAGGCAAAAAACAACATGGCACCTGCGGCCTCTCCCACGGTTCCGGGTCTTCCCATGGGTATCATTTTGGTAAAGATATTTCGCTGAACCTCCGGTATACCCACAGTCACTTCCTTTCCATCCCTCTCTATGCTCACCCCGGCCTCTTTGTTCCCGGTCAACCGCGTTTCGATAAATCCGAATGCAACCGCGTTGGCCTGAACATTGTATCTTGCCCATTCCTTGGACAGGGTCTTGGTGAGCCCCAGAATCCCGGACTTTGCTGAGGAATAGTTGGCCTGGCCCAGGTTTCCTGCGGTACCGGCGATGGAGGAAACATTGATGATTTTTCGCCCGACGGCTTTTCCTTCAGCCATTTCCTCCTTTGCCGCACGGCGGAAATAGGGGGCCGCAGCCCGGATAATCCGGAAAGGGGCCTTCAAATGAACATCAAGCATGGCATCCCACTGTTCATCCGACATCTTGTGGACCAGTCCATCCCATGTGTAGCCGGCATTGTTGACAAGAATATGAACGGCGCCCCAGGCATCCACGGCTGTACGAACGATCTTTTCAGGAAATTCCGGGTGCGTGACGTCACCAACACAGGCCACGGCCTCTCCACCCGATGTTTTGATGGTGGAAACCACCTCATCGGCAGGTTCCGAATCTATGTCGCTCACCACCACCTTTGCCCCCTCTCCTGCAAACATGATGGCGGCGGCGCGACCGATTCCCCTTCCGGATCCCGTAATGATCGCTACCCTATCCTTAAGCATTCTGTCCATGGCCCGATTCTCCTTTCCGAAGCGGTTGAGACGCCCTTCACCGACTATAGATCAAAAGACATCCCCTCACGCCCGTTCACTTCGTTCACTCGAGACGCAGAGATACCAGAGAAAATCTTTTTGTTCCTTGGTTTTTAAGACTCTGTGGTCTCTGAGGGCTCTGTGTGAGATTCTGTCTTTGGTTTTTATGCCTTTTGTCTCACCACCACAGGCACGATGATAATCTTCTACAAACTCTTCAAATGTTAGCCACCTGTCAAGAAAATTCATGACGCGCATGATCATTCTCTTTTTTTGGCCCTACGCCTTACGCCCTCATTCATCACCCACATTTATGCTTGAGAAGAAGTGGACGAGGTGTTAGAGATAGATGTCAATGCTCCCCCGAGCTCATTTTGATTTTCTAGGTGAACAACAAATGAAAATGGTAATTGAAAACGCAAGGCGGGTTCTCGAAATAGAGGCCCAAAGCATCGTTGCTCTCATAGACCGCATCGGCCCGGAGTTTGAAAAGGCCGTGGAGATGATTTTGAAGTCCAAGGGCAGGGTGATCCTGACGGGAATGGGAAAATCTGGCCTTGTGGCACGTAAGATCTCCGCGACCTTGAACAGCACCGGCACCCCTTCCCTCTTCCTTCACCCCGCTGAAGCGATACACGGGGATCTCGGCATGGTGACTTCCCGGGATATCATTCTGGCCCTGTCCAACAGTGGGGAGACATCCGAAATCAAGGCCATCCTGCCCCTGTTGAAGAAGATGGGCGCACAGATCATAGCACTTACAGGCTGCATGGATTCGACAATGACAAAGATGAGCGACGTGGCGATAGATGTGGGAGTGGAAAAGGAGGCCTGTCCCATGGGACTGGCACCCACGGCCAGTACTACGGCCGCCCTGGCCATGGGCGATGCCATTGCCGTTGCCCTGATCGATCGAAAGCGTTTCAGTCAACAGGATTTCAGGAAATTTCATCCAGGCGGCAGCCTGGGTGAACGGCTTTCCATCAAGGTGAGGGAAATCATGCTGACCGGCGATGACATACCTGTCGTCTCAAGAGGAGCCGACATCCGGGAAGTGATAGAAGTCATGAATGCCAAACGCATCGGCGCGACCCTCGTCGTCGACGGAGACCGACATGTGATCGGGATCATGACCGACGGGGATTTGCGACGGGCCCTCCTCAAATATTCCTCTATCTATGACCAGAAACTGGAAGCCCTGATGTCCCCTTCTCCGAGGACCATAAATGAGGAACAGACTGCTGCAGAGGCTTTGGAAATCATGGAAATGGACGGGATCACTCACCTGGTCGTCAATGACACTGAAGGATGTCTCAAAGGTATTGCACACCTTCATGATCTCCTGGGAAGAAAAGAATTCAGGATCAATGGCACCGCTCACCCTACCAACGGGTTTCTTCCCTGATCTTACCTTTCCTCAGCACCTGGTCCAACAACATCCCAACCGCGGCACACTCCAGCCCGAAAGGCAGATAGCCGGCATATCCCACGATGGGCATTTCGAACACCTGGAAGCGGTGAACAAAAGGGATGTGGTAAGTCCACCCGGCAAGGCTCAGGTAGTTCCACATCTCCCAGAACCAGCCGCAGAAAAGGCCGGCGGCCGATGAGGAGATCACGAGACGCCAGTCTCCTCCGGCAATACCGGAGAGGACGTTCTGTTCCCCTGAAAGGACCTGGAAACCAGTGAGAATAAGAAGGGGAGAAACCCAAAGAAGCCAAAACAGATAATCCGGCCACACGCCGATAGCGAGCAGGCCCATGCCGGCAGCCATCAGGGCTGCCCATGCCCAGATTCGCGGCCTCGGGAGATCGATCCGGATATAGTCTTTGAACCCTTCCCGGATCCATGGGGCCTCCGCCAGCCATACCTTCGTACTCAGAACCGCCGGAAGAACCGTTGAAAAGGGAGGTGTTGCCCGCCAGAAATAGGACCAGCCGCTCGCAGGTACTGTCACATAGGACCAGTTCCCCACAAAGCGGTTCAGGTATTCGAAAAACCACCAGAAAAGGGCACTTGCAGGGAAAAGCAGGAGAAAAAAGACCGGGCGGTCCAGCAAGAGGCAACACCCCTTGCGGCGATAACTCAGTCCGTTTACAATGATGACAAAGGAAAGCCACAGAGGGGTGAAGGTGTGCATCTGAAATGGTCTGAACCAATCAAAACGCGTCCAGGCCATAAACCAGGCCGCACTTCCTGTCAGGAGGCTTGCCCAACCCCACCACGGAAATGGATGGGCAGGAAGCTGCTTTCCTCTCCGGATTCTAAAACCCCTGCAACCCTGAGCTATCAGGGGTACCATGAACCCCAGGAGAGGCAGGCAAAAAAGGAAAAATATGGCCCATGAAAACGGGGCATGGCTTATGTTGCCTGCCTCGGGAGGAAAAGCCAGATAAGGCCTTAGAGGCATCCCTGTCAGGACAAGCCCGAGGGGGGGAAGGCCCAGCAGCATGAGGGCGAGAAGTGCGAGTTTTGAGAGGGCACGACACAAAATGTTCAGTCCTGGACGTCCGGAAGGGCCGTCCTTTTCGGAAAAGATTTCGACCAGCGTTTCCAAAGCGGTAATGCCCTTTTCACATCTCCCAGGTTCTCAAGAACAGCCCTTTCCCCCTCACGGATCAAATCCGTCGCCTGCTCGAAATCGGTCCAGTGCAGGTCACCCACATTTGGTCGTATCACCGCATCGGCCTGCCTGAGTTTCTCCTGTTCAACGTGAAAGCTCATGATCTCGGCCGCCCGTACATAGACATCCATGGCCGACCCAATCTCGTCACGCGCCTTGATCTGGCTGTCCACCGTTACCGCCACGACGAACTCCGCACCCTGTTCCCTGGCCACCAGGGTGGGCACAGGACTGGCAATGCCGCCATCAGAGAGCAACCTGCCGTCGTCCTTGACCGGTGGCACGGCACCGGGCACGGCACAGCTGGCCATGACGGCTTTTCGCAGCGGACCTCTTGACAATACGACAGGATAGCCGCTTATGAGGTCCGTCGCCACGGCCACGAAGGGGATGAGAAGCTCCTCGATCTGGATATCCGGCACGAAATAGTCGATCATGGCCTGGAAATCCTCGGCATGGAGAATGCCCGGCCGGAACATGGCCTGTGCCAGCATGATGCGGTTCTTGAAAAAGGCCTGTATTTTCTGGGTCAAACTGAGGCGTTTGCTCGCCTGCATCTCCTTTATGGATTTCAGGGCGGAGTCCTGGAACGTGGGGCTTTCCAGGAAACGGTTCAGCACCTCTTCCAGTTCACGTGATTTCATCCCGGCTGCGAAACAGGCTCCCACCAGGGCCCCTATGCTGGTCCCTGCAATAAAATCTATGGGAATTGATTCCGTCTCAAAGGCCCTGAATACGCCGATATGGGCGAGGCCCCTGGCACCCCCGCCCCCAAGTGCGAGTCCGATTCGCTTTCTTCTCCAGATCATTTCTTCACCTGCCTTCACGAGCAAACAGTGTATCAAAGAATGCAATAAAACACCCTTCAGTGAATCTACATTTTCATTTCAACATTTTCAAGAAAAGATCCATAAACCCGGAATATATCCACCTTGACATCCCCTGCAAAAGTGAATATAGACCTAGCTGTCTTTGCGATCCGTTTTGCTTGAGAGTTTTCATCTTTTCTTTTTCATTCGGGCTTTGAGGTTAGCATGAAATTGCATGAATATCAGTCCAAAGAGATTTTCAGGAAAGCAGGAATCCGCGTCCCGACAGGGAAGCTGGTCCGATCTCCCGAAGAAGCCGCCGAGGCCGTTGATTCGGTCAATGGCCCGCCGTGGGTCGTTAAGGCCCAGGTCCATGCCGGGGGCCGGGGAAAAGGCGGCGGCGTCAAGGTTGTTCAGGAACCATCGGAAGTACCCGCTGTTACCGACACCCTGTTGAACACCCCGCTGGTCACCCCTCAAACCACCCCGGAAGGTGTGGCGGTGAACCAGGTCCTCATTGAAGAAGGGGTTGAAATCGAAAGGGAACTTTACCTGGGAATGACCGTGGACCGGTCCGTCGGTATGCCCACCATGATCTTCAGCCAGGCAGGCGGTATGTCGATCGAGGAAGTGGCAACCAAGACCCCTGACCTCATCAAGAAAGAAGTTGTGAATCCCGCCACGGGTTGGATGCCTTTTCAGGCAAGAAACCTGGTTTTCGGTCTTGATCCTTTGCCGGCCCCGGAGACCATGCGGGAGTTCACCTCCGTCATGCAGAAGATATATGGACTCTTCTTGGGACTGGATTGCTCGCTGGTGGAAATCAACCCCCTTGTCATTACCCGATCGGGAGATGTCGTTGCGCTGGATGCCAAGATCACCATTGACGACAACGCCCTTTTTCGTCAAAAAGACCTGGGAAGGCTCGATGATCCCAAGGAAAAGGACCCCCTTGAGCGTATGGCCGGCGAGTACAACCTCAACTACATCCGCCTGGATGGAAACATCGGTGCCATGGTGAACGGGGCCGGCCTGGCCATGGCCACCATGGACGTCATCAAGCTGGCCGGGGCCGAACCCGCCAATTTCCTGGACGTGGGAGGTGGAGCCACGGAGGAGATGATCACCAAAGGCTTCGAGATTATCCTCATGGACGAACGGGTCAAGGCTGTTTTGATCAACATTTTCGGCGGGATCCTGCGTTGTGACGTCCTGGCCAGGGGAGTGATTGAGGCAGCCAGGAAAAACGAGATAAAGGTCCCCCTGATCGTTCGACTCGAGGGGACCAATGTGGAACAGGGGAGAAAGATCCTCAGTGAGTCGGAACTGGAGTTCCTGGTGGCCAAAGACCTGGGGGAGGCCGCGGAACTCGTTGCGAGACAGGTGTGACGGCAATGCCAAATGACAAAGCTCAAATGTCAAATAAATGTCAAAGTTCCACATAAAAACAGAGGAACATTGCTTCGGGAGACTTTTTGGACATTTGATCATTTGGATTTGATTTGTCATTTGGATTTTGTCATTTGACATTTTAGCAGACACACCGGAGTCTTAAAACAAAACATTTTCACAGCGCGAGCCGGTGGCGCAGTTCATCTGCTTTTTTAATAGAAAATGTGTCTGGAGTTTCATATGAGCATATTGGTAGATGAAAACAGCAGAGTCGTTGTCCAGGGCATCACGGGCAAAGAGGGAACCTTTCACACCGGGCAGATGCTCGAATACGGCACCGCCGTCGTGGCAGGAGTGACGCCCGGAAAAGGTGGAAAGAGCGTGGAAGGGGTCCCGGTATTCAACACGGTCCGGAAAGCCGTAGAGAAAAAGGGGGCTGATGTCTCCTGTATCTTCGTTCCCCCTCCCTTTGCGGCGGACGCCATCATTGAGGCGGCTGCCGCGGGAATCCGTGTCATCGTCTGCATCACGGAAGGCATCCCTACCCTGGATATGGTCAAGGTGGCGGCTTTTCTCAAAGACAGGGATGTGACCCTCATCGGTCCCAATTGCCCCGGGATCATCTCTCCCGGGAAAACCAAGGTGGGCATCATGCCCGGCCCCATCCATCACCCCGGGAGTGTGGGCGTCATCTCCAGGAGCGGGACCCTGACCTACGAGGTGGTGCACCAGCTGACCCTGGTGGGCCTTGGCCAGTCCACCTGCATCGGCATCGGCGGGGATCCTATTATCGGTACCACCTTCATTGATCACCTGAAGCGGTTTGAAAAGGATTCCGGCACGGAGGCCGTGGTGCTCATCGGTGAAATCGGGGGGACAGCGGAAGAGGAAGCAGCGGCTTTTATCAAGACCGCAGTTTCCAAGCCCGTCATTGCATTTATTGCAGGTCAGACTGCGCCCCCGGGCCGCCGCATGGGTCACGCAGGGGCCATTATTTCCGGCGGGCAGGGCAAAGCGGCGGACAAAATCAAGGCATTACAGGAAGCTGATATCAACGTTGTCATGAATCTCGGGCGTCTCGGAAAAGAGGTGCGGGAGGTCGTCACTGGATAACACGGGTTTCGTGAGTTCGTGCCTTCCATAAATGAAATAGTTTGTTCGAGATCAAGGCATGCGAAAATTTTAACCACAGGAATACATTGAGGTATTTCGAGGATTAAAATTTGAGCATAACGACGATACCGGGCAAAATAGCCATTTATGGATGGGCACGAGATTGCTTGACTCAGTCCGTCGCCGGTGATAGGCTCATATCATTAGGGATGGGCACAGGAAAAAACATCCGAACGTTTTGGAGGGACACTCATGTTTGGAATTGGAATGCCGGAACTGATCATTATCCTGATCATTATCCTGATCATCTTCGGGGCCGGAAAACTGCCGGAGATCGGCAGCGGTATAGGAAAAGGCATCAAGAACTTCAAGAAAGCCACCCACGAAGCCCAGCAGGAGATCTCGGAACCTAAAGAAACCGTAGAAAAGGATGAGACCGAGCCTCACGATGATAAAACCTAGAACGGGATGTCATCCTCGGGCACGGTGATCGGCTCCTCCACAGGATGCCTCTCCTCCGGGCCAGTGGCCCTTCCCTCTCTTCCTGCAGGACCTAGCATCTGCATGGTTTGAGCATAAATCTCAGTTGTAGAGCGCTTGTTTCCGTCCCGATCCTCCCAGGAACGCGTCTGGAGCTTGCCTTCAATATAGACCTGCTTCCCTTTGTGGAGATACTCACCACAGATCTCCCCCAGGCGCCCCCATGCAACGATGCGGTGCCATTCGGTCCGCTCCTCTTTGCCGCCGTCCTTGTTGGTCCAGTTCTCGGTTGTGGCGATGTTGAAATTCGCCACAGGCCTACCGCTCGGCGTATACCGCACTTCAGGATCCGAACCCAGATTTCCGATCAGTATCACCTTGTTGATGCTTGCCACGTTTTTCTCCCCCTTGTCACTGGTTCTTTGGGATTCTTCTTGAGGTCTTCGAACAATTACAGCCTGAGTTGAGAATGAACGTTATCACAGCAAAAGTCGCAAAATCAAGGTTAATTGTAGATTCCTTGTTGACTGCCTGGCCCTAAAGGGTTAATCTCCTGTTAACTCAAGAGAATTGCAGGCATTTGCCATCATGTTTGATGGAATGGAAAAATATTATTCCTGGCTTAGAGGATATCAATAATGGTAAAAGTTATCCCTCTCGGGGGGCTCGGTGAAATAGGCCTCAACATGATGGCCGTTGAATACGGGGATGACATCCTCGTAATCGATGCTGGACTGATGTTTCCCGATGAATACATGCCCGGCGTGGACATCGTCATTCCGGATTTTCAGTATCTTCGTGACAACAGGGACCGGGTCAGATGGATCATCCTGACCCACGGTCATGAAGACCACATCGGTGCCATGCCCTTTTTCCTCAGGGAGTTCTCCATCCCCGTGTATGGGTCCAGGTTTACCCTGGAACTCCTGAAAGAAAAACTGAAAGAGCACCTCCTCCTGGACCAGGTGGATCTGCAGAGGGTGGATGCAGGAGAAAGACGGACATTCGGCCCGTTTGAGATTGAATTTATCCGTGTGAACCACAGTATCATAGATGGATTTGGCCTTGCCATCCGTACACCTGAAGGGATCCTGATCCATTCCGGCGACTTCAAGATCGACCCCACCCCCGTTGACGGTCTCCTCACCGACCTGCCTCGCTTTGCCCGCTATGGGGAAGAAGGGGTCCTTGCATTTCTGTCGGACTCCACCAACGCGGAAAAAGATGGTTTTACCCTGAGTGAAAGTGAGGTCCGAAGGACCCTCGCGGATATTATTGAGGGATGCCAAGGCCGCGTCATCGTGGCCATGTTTGCATCCAATATTTCGCGCATTCAACAGATTATCAACCTGGCCATCAAATCAGACCGGAAAATCCTCCTCAATGGCAAGAGCATGGTCACCAATGTGAATATTGCCCGGCGAGAAGGTTTTATCCAACTGCCCGAGGGCGTGGAGATAGGGGAACGTCAGGTTTCACAGTTCCCGGACGACCGGATCGCCATCATCACCACGGGCAGCCAGGGAGAACCCATGTCCGCCCTCACCCGGATGGCACAGGGAAGGCACAAGAATATCAAGATCAAGGCCGGGGATATGGTGATTCTTTCTTCCAAGTTCATTCCCGGAAACGAAAAGGCCATTACGGCCACTATCAACAGCCTCTACCGCATGGGAGCGGAGGTCGTTTATGAAAAGGTCTCCGCCATTCACACCTCGGGGCACGCCAACAAAGAAGAATTGAAACTCATGTTCAGCCTGGTCAAACCCAGGTTTTTTATCCCCATTCATGGCGAGTACCGCCACCTGGTCAAGCACATTCAACTGGCCAGGGAGATGGGGATGCCGGCCGAACGCACGCTTCTTGCGGAGGACGGCGTTGAAATCTGTTTTCAAGACCGGGAAGGATACCTGGGAGAACGTGTCCAGACCGGCCGCGTATTCGTGGATGGGAAAGGTGTGGGTGATATAGGCGATATAGTGCTCAGGGACCGCCGCAGACTCAGCGAACACGGCATGGCCATCGTACTCCTGACGGTGGATGAAAAGACAGGAAATATCGTCTACGGGCCGGACATCATCTCCCGGGGGTTTGTCTTCGAAGACCAGGGTCGCTTCATCCTGGAAGACGCCAAGTGCATCGTACTCGAGATCATGGAGGAGGCTCTCCCAGCCGCGCCGGTGGACTGGCCCGAGGTGGAGTCTGAAATCGAGAAACGGTTGAAAAAATTCTTTTACAATGTTATTGAGCGGAGGCCGCTGATCCTCCCGCTGGTCGTCACGGTATGAGGCGGAACGCAGCCCGCTCTTTGCGTCTTCGCGGTGATAAAGCATTGTGTAAGCAACTGCAATCATCCTAATCGCTCAGGCAAATAATATTCGTCGAGGAAGATATTGACCAAGAAATCCGCCATAAAGCCCGCTAAGGACCTGCAGCCCATTCGAAGAGAAATCCGTGGCATCATTTTCCTGCTTCTTGTGGTCCTGGTGACCGGCAGTCTCCTGACCTATCATCCTGCGGACAAGCTGTTGTGGAACGTGACCGGTTCCTTAGGCAAATCCCAGAATATCTTCGGCGCCGTCGGCGCCCACATTTCCGGCGGCCTCCTTTTCCTCATAGGTTTTTCCTCTTTCTGGCTGGCCATCATTTCGGCCGTTCTCGCACTCCTTTCATTCAAAGGGCTTCCCCTTTCCTCACCGGTGTTGAACGTTATCAGTTCAGGTGTGCTTATTTTGACCTTTTCAGGGCTTCTAAATGTTGAATTCCCGGAAACCCTGACTTTCAATGGAGGAAAAATCATTTCCGGCGGGCTGGTCGGACTCTATCTTGCCGGGTTTACCAGGAGCCTGTTCAATTACTACGGTGCCTTGATATGCTTTCTGACGCTGTTTGTCATCTCCTTCATGTTCTGCACACGGCTTTCCCTGGGCTGGTTTTTTTCGACACTTTATACCTGGGCATCGACGTTCTTCAGAAAGATTCGAACCCTGTCCCAGAAAAGACGTGAGCGGCGAAAAAGGGCACAGAAGACCAGGCGGGCCTTGGTCAGATCGAAACCCGCGCCAAAGGTAACCATTGTCGAGCATGCCCCGGAGGCCAAGAAAAAACCCGAGCAGAAGGCCTTTTCGTTTATGACAGTACCGGGGCAGTTCACGCTCCCTTCACTGGATCTGCTTGATGATCCACCCCCAGGCAAGAACAAGTCCGTGCAGAGGGAAAGCCTTGAAATGAACGCCAGGCGTCTGGAGAAAAAACTCGCGGACTTCGGCGTGCAGGGAGAGGTCGTTGAAATCCTCCCCGGACCGGTCATCACCATGTACGAATTCAAGCCGGCTCCCGGGATCAAGATCAGCAAGGTGGCCTCTCTTTCAGATGACCTGGCCCTGACCCTCCGGGCCTCGAGCATCCGCATCGTCGCGCCCATCCCCGGGAAGGCCGCCATCGGCATCGAAATTCCCAACAACCAAAGGGAAATGGTCTATCTGAAGCAGATCCTTTCCAGTTCGGCCTATCACGAGTCCAACCTGAAGCTTCCCATTGCACTGGGCAAGGATATCACCGGGGCCCCGGTGATCACCGATCTGAGCCGGATGCCACACCTCCTGGTAGCCGGCGCCACAGGAACGGGGAAGAGTGTTTCCATCAATACCATGATCAACAGCCTGCTCTTCAAGGTGTCTCCAGAGATGGTCAGATTCCTGATGATTGACCCCAAACGCATTGAACTGTCCATCTACCGTGACATTCCCCACCTCCTTCATCCCGTGGTCATCAAACCCAAAGAGGCTACCAAGGCGCTCCGGTGGGCCGTTCAGGAAATGGAGAGGCGCTATATGCTTCTTTCCGATGTGGGTGTAAGAAACATCGAGGCCTACAATCGCAAAGTCCAGAAGTACGCCAAGACTCCTCCTCCGGATGCCCGGGAACCGGGTAAAAAGCCCCTCCCCTATATCATCCTCATCATCGATGAACTGGCGGACCTCATGATGGTCTCTTCCCGGGAGGTCGAGGAGTCCATCACACGGCTGGCGCAGATGGCCCGGGCCGCCGGCATCCACCTCATTATAGCCACTCAACGGCCTTCCGTCGACGTCCTGACCGGGATTATCAAGGCCAATTTCCCCACGCGTATTTCCTTTCAGGTTTCCTCCAAGGTGGACTCCAGGACCATCCTCGACGGCATTGGCGCGGAACATCTCCTGGGAGATGGGGATATGCTCTTCATGCCCCCCGGCGTAGGCCGCATCATGCGCATCCATGGCGCATTTGTCTCTGAGGACGAAATCAAGAGCGTCACGGATTTTCTGCGGGCACAACAAAAGCCGGAGTACGATGAAAGCATCCTTTCAGCCGCTCAGGAAGAAGCCGAAGGTGACGCTGAACTGGAAAAGGACGAGAAATACGACGAGGCCGTGGACATGGTTCTGAAGAGCGGCCAGGCCTCCATCTCCATGATCCAACGCAAACTGCGGGTGGGGTACAACCGGGCAGCGCGGATGATCGAAGTCATGGAGCGGGACGGTATCGTCGGACCTTCCGACGGCGTTCGCCCTCGGGAAGTCCGCGGAAGAAATGGGGAAATGATATGAGCCGGCGCTCACCTTTTATTGCCATCGCATTGCTTTTGTGTTTCACGTCCCCTGCCTCAGCCCGGCAGGATGTGGGTACGCTGATCACCAAAATGCAGGAAAAATATGGGGGCCTCAAGGGAGCCAGCGCCCCTTATACCCGCGAAGTCATCAGCCGCTCCATGGTCATGATGGGGGGGAAGGTGAGCGGCGACCTGGCATCCGGCCGGCTGTTTTTCCAGGCACCCCATTTCATGCGCATGGACCAGGAGGAACCCACTCATGAAACCCTGGTCACAGACGGGCATACCCTCTGGTGGTATCTACCGGACAAGAAAACTGCATACAAATACCCAGCCGAAAAATTCGGTAAGGAACTGAACCTCCTGGGAGACCTTTTCCAGGGCCTCAAAGGCGTGGAAAAGCGTTTTCAGATCACCCTGCTGGAACCTGGCAAAGCAAATACTTTCAGATTGAAGCTCACCCCCACCCCCGCCTGGGAACAGGTTGATCACCTGGTACTCGGCCTGTCCCGGTCCTTTGACATCCAGCTCCTGGAGATCCACAACCTTCTTGGAAGCGTCACGCGTTTTACCATCAAAGACCTTAAGCCGGCAGGTCCATTTAAACAGGGGTTTTTCAAGCTGCAGGTACCCGAAGACGTGAAGGTGATTGAAGAAGATTAACCCTTACTAACCCAAGACATTTGCACCCTAAGTTGCAGCCATGAGACTATCAAGACACACTGGGAAAACGCTCAGAGAGATACCGAACAACGCCCAGACGGAAGCATATCGACTTATGCTCCGAGGAGGATATATCAGGCAAGTATCTGCCGGCATCTATGCCTACATGCCATTTCTCCTTCGTTCTTTGAACAAGCTTTCCCATATTATTAGACAGGAGATGATCACAGCCGATTTTGAGGAATTCTTGCTGCCCCTCCTTCAGCCCGAGTCTCTCTTCACAAAATCTGAAACACCTTCCTCGTATGATACCGTCGAGGGTATCTTCGAGTTTAAGGATTCCAGAGGAAGCAGACTCTGTCTGGGCCAGTCTTATACGAACCTCGTCGCTGATCTCGTCGGCAAAGAGATATCGTCTTACAAACAATTACCAAAGAGAATTTTTCAGATTGGTACAAAGGTCCATGACGAAAACCGACCCCGTTTTGGTCTGATCAGGGCAAAAGAATTCATTGCCGCTGATGCATATAGTTTTGACATAAACGAAACCGAAGAGGATGCTTCATATTCTCAAGTATGTAATGTTTACCAGCGCATACTTGACCGGATTGGTGTCGAATACAGATTTGTGGAAGCTGATGTGGAATCATCTCGTGACGGCGGATGCCATGAGTTCATCATATCGGCCGACGCCGGCGAAAAGATATTTCTTCACTGCGATACCTGCAATTATGCGGCAACCCGAGAAACAGCAGAATCACGTCTCAAGATTTATCCCCAGGACCACACTGAAAATCCAATGGAAACGCAAGAGGTCTATGGGAAAGGATTGATAGGCGTTGAACCTCTGGCAGAGTTCCTGAACATACCGGTATGGAAGACCACCAAAACACTGCTTTTCCAAGCTGATGACAGAGTAGTGGCGGTTATGGTGCGTGGAGACTGTGGGGTCAATGAAACCAAGGTTAGAAAATATCTGGGTTGTATGACACTCACTCTTGCCACGCCTGCAATTATAAAGGAACTTACCGATGCAGAAGTCGGATATGCAGGTCCTATCGGCCTCCCCCAAGAGGTTATGGTAATTGCCGATCGTTACACCAATAACAGGGTCAATTTTGAGTGTGGTGCCAATCGAACGGATTACCATATTATGAATGCAAACTTCGGGCGCGATTTTCCCCTGCCTGTGTTCGGCGATTTCAAGCTCGCCAAGAGAGGAGAGTTTTGCCCTCGATGCGAAAAAGGCATCTTAGAGGAAGAGCGTGGCATCTCCGTTGCGCGCCTCGTCATGGAGCAACCAGGCGACTTGGGAAACGGTCAAATCCACCCTACTTACATCGATAGCCAGGGAAATTTTCAGCCTCTCATGACGGGACATTACACCATCGGAATCAGTAGGATGGCTGCTGCTATTGTTGAACAGAGCCATGATGAGTCCGGAATTATTTGGCCTCCGGCGGTGGCCCCCTTTCAGGGCCACCTGATTGCCCTGAACCTTGAAAATCAGGAGGTAAGAAATGAGGCCGAGCGTCTGTATCAGAGGCTGCTGGATGATCATGTGGAAATTCTATTTGATGACAGAGATATGCGCGCGGGAGAAAAATTTGAGGATGCGGACCTCCTTGGGATTCCAATACGTTTGACTCTCAGCAAGCGTACAATCAGGGTGGGAAAAATCGAGACAAAATTTCGAGACAGGAAGGAAACGAACCTACGGACATACGAGGAAATCTTGAACATTTTTCAATCATGCGAGCGACAAAAAGGGAACGAGAAGCATACGATCAAATAGCCTGGAATAAGCCGGATTACGCAAGGCCCTTCGGATATGAACGGTGATAAAGGAATCATTTTCAACATTAAGAAATACGCAATTCATGACGGCCCGGGGATCAGAACAACTGTTTTTCTGAAAGGATGTCCCCTCTCCTGTCGGTGGTGTCATAACCCCGAGGGTATCTCCAGCGACCCGCACTTGGTCTATCGCGGGGATTTGTGCATCGGGTGTGGTGAATGCGTGGCTGCTTGCCCGAATGATGCCCTTACCCTCACACCTGAAGGAATTGAAACTGATTCTGCTCTCTGCAAACAGTGCGGAATTTGTGCAGTGGTTTGTCCGGCCGAGGCACGAGAATTTGTAGGAATAACCGAAGAAACTTCGCGGGTACTGGCGTTAATTGAAAAAGATATCCCATTTTTTGACGAGTCCGGTGGCGGAGTGACTTTTTCGGGAGGTGAACCACTCCTTCAACCTGAATTTCTTTTGCAACTCCTCGAGGCCTGTGGAAATAAAGGAATCCATCGCACAGTAGACACTTCGGGATATGCAGACACGGATACCCTCATGGCTGTTGCGGAAAAGACAGATCTCTTTCTTTTTGACCTGAAGCTCATGGATCCTGAAAAACACAGGTGCTTTACGGGCGTCTCAAACAAAAGAATCCTTTCAAATCTCATTCATCTGGGAACAAAAGGGGTTCCTCTTTCTATCCGCATTCCGTTGATCCCCGGGATTAATGACGATGAAAGGAATATCGAACAGACAAGGGTTTTTATTGAAAAGCTTCCGAATATCCGTGATATTCATATTCTGCCGTACCATGATTCAGCCCGGAATAAATATGACAAACTTGGCCTGAACTATCCGTTCAGCGGGCTTGAAACTCCCGACGAATCTCATATGGGCTCCATATCAGAGAGATTCGAAAAAGCAGGACTTGTAATAAAGATAGGAGGGTAACCACCTTGAATACCAGAATAGAAAAACTGAGGAAGGCAAGTTTTGAGGCCGAACCGTACATATCCATTGAAAGAGCACTCCTTGAGACCGAATTTTACAAAGAAAACATCGGCAAGTATTCGACCCCTGTTCTGCGTGCCCTTACCTTTAGGCATCTTTGTCAGCACAAGGCTATCTATATTGGAAATGATGAGTTGATCGTTGGTGAGCGTGGGCCTTTTCCAAAGGCTGTTCCCACATTTCCGGAACTGACTTGCCACACGGCGAAGGACTTCAGGATTTTGAACAGCAGACTTATGACGAGATATAAGATCCCTGAAGAAGACATCAAGACCTATGAGGAAAAAGTCATTCCATTCTGGAAAGAAAGGTCAATGCGTGACCGCATTTTTCAGCATGTCCCCGATGCCTGGGAATCCGCTTACCGTTCAGGTCTCTTCACCGAGTTCATGGAACAGCGTGCCCCTGGTCATACTGCGCTTGACGGTACCATTTATCGAAAAGGCATGCTTGATTTTAAGAGAGAAATTGCCGAGAGTCTCTCCTCCCTCGACTTCCTGACAGATTCGGAAGCCTCCAACAAGGCGGAGGAACTGAGAGCCATGGACATCGCCTGCGATGCAGCTATCCTATTTGCAGAGCGTCATGCCGATCTGGCGGAAAAAATAGCGGCTGATGAAGAAGACCTCACAAGAAAAACGGAACTGAAAAGAATTGCAGCAATCTGTCGATGGGTCCCTGCCAATGCGCCAAGAGACCTCTGGGAGGCCCTGCAAATGTACTGGTTTGTGCACCTTGGCACCATTTCTGAATTGAACGGATGGGATGCCATGAATCCGGGACATCTGGATCAGTATCTCTTTCCGTTTTACAAAAACGGCTTGGAAAAAGGCTCCATCGATCGGGAAAAAGCCAAAGAACTCATTAGCTGCTTTTGGATTAAAGTGAACAACCATCCTGCGCCTCCCAAGGTCGGTGTGACCGCTGCAGAAAGCGGCACATACAACGATTTCACGAACATCAATCTGGGAGGCCTCTTACCCGATGGTTCTGATGCGGTGAATGAACTTTCTTACCTGATTCTTGAGGTTATTGATGAGTTGCATCTGCTTCAACCCCAAAGCAATGTGCAGATCAGCAACAAAACCCCCAATCAGTTTCTCAAGGCTGCCTGTCGCGTCATCAGGAAGGGGTATGGGTATCCTTCGGTTTTTAACGCAGATGAGGTTATCATGGAGCAGGTACGCGTGGGGAAAACCGTGGAAGATGCCCGTGAGGGGGGGTGCAGCGGGTGCATTGAGACCGGCGCATTTGGAAAGGAAGCCTATCTTCTGACCGGGTACCTGAATGTTCCGAAGATACTGGAACTCACCCTCAACAACGGTGTTGACCCTCTGCGTGGCGAGGTCGTCGGGATTCAGGCCGGAGACCCACGGTCATTTGAGACCTTCGATGAGCTCTACGCAGCCTTTGAAAGACAACTTGCATACATTATTGACCTGAAACTTCGGGTCAATAATTATATCGAAAGGGCATTTGCCGAAAACGCCCCCGCACCCTTTCTGTCGGTGGTGATTGCTGACTGCATAGCCAAAGGCAAAGACTACTATGACGGCGGGCCGAGGTACAACACCAACTACATTCAATGCTGCGGCATAGGGACTGTAACAGATAGCCTGTCGGCCATCAAGAAACATGTATTTGAAGACAAAGCCGTCACCATGGATCACCTCTTGAACGTCCTCTCCAACAATTTCAAAGGAGAAGAGGCCCTGCGACTCAGGCTGAAGAACAAGACTCCTTTTTTTGGAAACGACGATGAGAGTGCCGACCGCATCATGCAGCGGGTATACGGATCCCTGTTCAAGGAGATTGATGGTAAACCCAATACCAAAAATGGCCGGTATCATCTCAACATGCTTTCCACAACGTGCCATGTCTATTTCGGGAAAAAACTTGGGGCTTCGGCAAATGGGAGATTCTCAGGATTGCCTGAATCGGACGGGACATCACCTTCCCAGGGAGCTGATCGCAACGGACCTACGGCAGTAATCAAGTCATTGGGGAAAATGGACCAAATGAAATCAGGAGGAACCCTTCTCAATCAGCGCTTTCTGCCAAGCGTTCTGGAAAAAGATGAAGATCTTGATAAGCTGGCGCAGCTCATTCGGAGCTATTTCAAACTCAATGGGCACCATATCCAGTTTAATATTGTAGATACCAAGACCCTCCGCAATGCCCAAGCGAACCCGGAAGAGTACCGTGATTTACTGGTTCGGGTGGCAGGTTATAGTGATTATTTCGTGGATCTGGACATAAATCATCAGGAGGAAATTATCAGCAGGAACGAACACCGGGAGTTCTAACAATTCTTTGTGATTAAGAAGTGCTCCCCGATTCAGGCGGAGACTTCTCGGCACACGTGCTCAGGCACCCCGTTGGCCGGGCACGAAAGGACCTGTTTCAGTGTAAAACGGTTGCGCCATCGGGTTCACCAATGGATGGGAAGATATGAAACTGAAAGATAAGACAGCTATTGTGACCGGCGCGAGCCAGGGAATAGGCGGTGCCATCGCTCTGGGCCTGGCCGAAGCAGGTGCTGACATTGTTGTCAATTACCGCCGGAGTTCCGATGCCGCAAGAAACGTTGCTCGCAAGATTGAGAAGCTGGGACGACGAGCCCTGGTTGTCCAGAGCGATGTTTCCCGCCGTGAAGAGGTAAAACAACTTGTTGAAAGCGCGTTGGAGGCTTTCAACAAAATCGACATCCTTGTCAACAATGCAGGTATATTTATTGCCGGCCCCATTGAAGAAGTAACGGAGGAAGACTGGGATCGGGTCATGGCCGTGAATCTGAAAGCAGTTTTTCTCTGCTCCCAGGCGGTAGGCAAGCACCTGATTGCAAGAAAATCCGGCGGAGCGATCATTAATGTTGCCTCCATATCCGCTCATCTTCCGGAGATTAATGGGGGATGCTACACCCCCAGCAAGGCCGGGGTTATTGGATTGACAAAGTTGTTGGCCATTGAATGGGCCAGGTATCATATTCGGGTGAATGCCATCAGCCCGGGCCCGGTAATGACACCTTTACAGCGCAAAGCATACCCGAACGAAAAACTCATGGACGCCCGGAATCGTGCGGTACCCTTAGGAAGACACGGCAGACCGGAAGAAATCGCCGGCGCTGCTGTCTTCCTGGCATCTGATGATGCCGGCTATCTTACCGGGGAGGAATTGACCATAGACGGTGGGTCAAAGATTTCCATGTTTCATCTGGTCCACCAACTCGCGGGCTCTCCTTGATATCAAAAAAACTCGGGCGTCCCATGAAACGGGTTGAAAGCCATGTATTCAATGAAGACGAAAGGTCTTTTATGCATCTGACGGATGGTGAAAAACTTATCCTGGACGGTAGGAACGGAGAAGCCGCTCGCCTTGCCATATCCATTTTGATTGATCTTGGGGAACTTTTCGGTGCTGAAAGCCTGATGCCCGTCTCGCAAGCCCATATCGATGCAACTTTATATATGGTCGACGCCGGGCTCGATTTTGTTGAAAAACTGGCAAATTTAGGTGCTAAAATGGCAGTCCCCACATCGCTCAATCCCAGTGCCATCGACCTTGTGCGCTGGAAGGAGTTAGGGGTTTCGCCTGAAATTTTTCCCAAACACCACCGTTTGGCAGCAGCCTATATAAAAATGGAAGCCATTCCCACATGGACCTGTGCACCCTATCAACAAGGCATCATTCCGCGATTCGGGGAACAAATTGCCTGGGGCGAATCCAATGCTATTGCCTTTGCCAACTCGGTCATCGGGGCAAGGACAAATCGCTATGCCGACCTCATGGATATCTGTGCGGCCGTCATCGGAAAAGTTCCCAAATTCGGTCTTCATCTCAGCAGAAACAGAAAAGCCAACATGTTGATTGAACTTAAGGGATTCACTGCTTCCATGTTCGAAAATGACGCAATCCACCCACTCCTGGGATATCTCGTTGGAGAGATTGCCGCTGACCAGGTGGCAGCCGTCTCGGGGATACCCCCTCTTGTGACTTTTGACAATCTTAAGGGATTTTTCGCAGGAGCTGCCTCTTCCGGTGCGGTAGGCCTTTGCCATCTTTTAGGAATCACTCCCGAGGCCCAAACCCGGGAAATGTGCTTTCATGGAGGGCAGCCCCAAAACACAGTACAAATCACTCCGGAAATGATCGCCGACGCTGAACATAGGCTGCAGACCATTCAAGGCGACCGTATCGATTGGATCACCACCGGTTGCCCCCATTATTCACCGGCGGAATTCATGCGATTGGCCGAATTGATGGACGGAAAAAAGGTCCATAATTCGGTGGCCTTCTGGGTGTTTACCAGCCGATCCGTGTATGCATGGATACAAGAAAACGGAATATTGAGGCAACTGAGCGATTCAGGCATAACTGTTTTTACCGATGGTTGTCCCCTCCAGTACCCCCGGGAATCATGGAATTTTAGAGCCGCCATGAGCGATTCCGCCAAATTCGCTAACTATTGTTACTCACAGACAGGTCTTCCTGCAGCATTTGGCAGCCTTGCGGATTGTGTTGATACTGCTGTGAGCGGGAAATTCCGTCGGAGAAAATCGCCATGGGCAAAAAACTGAAGGGCTGCCGTATCGTACCTGGAACCGCGAGTGGCAAGATTTTGGCTTCCACCCATTCCATCAGTTTCTGGGGAGGAGTTGATCCGCGAACCGGCTGCATCAATGATCCTCGTCATGAACTATTCAGAAAATCACTCGCCGGAAAAGTGCTCGCATTTCCTTTCGGAAAGGGCTCCAGTACCGGCTCCCTGATCTTGCTGGAACTGGTGCGTGTGGGGAAAGCCCCGGCAGCCATTGTCAACCTGCGTACCGAACCTATTCTTGCGACAGGCCCCATTGTCAGCAAACACTTCTACGGCAAGGAAGTGCCGATTATCACACTCGATGAAAAAACCTTCGCCCTGCTGAAAACAGGGCAGTTTGCTACTGTCAATGCCACAGAAGGGTACATTATCCTGGAAAATTGACTCCTGTCGGAAATTATCCGGGTTGAGAATCCTCAGATCCGGTCGTCGATCATTGCTCCCTCGTGGGCCTGTAGCGCTGTCTTGGCATAGACGGCAAGGATGCCCCGCTTCACCTTCGGCTTCGGGGGAGACCATCCGGCCAGTCTTCTGGTTATTTCCTGTTCAGAAATGTCAAGAGCCAGTCTTCTCGCAGGAATATCTATCACCACTCGGTCACCATCTTCCACGATCGCTATTGGGCCGCCGACTGCCGCTTCAGGAGCAACATGTCCAATGGCGGACCCTTCAGTAAAACCCGAGAATCTGCCATCGGTAACCACAAAAATATCATCAGCCTTGCCCATTCCCACCAGGGCATCCGTGGTCATCATCATCTCCCTCATCCCCGGGGCCCCTATGGGGCCTTCATAACGGATTATGATCACATCCCCGGCCTTCACCTCCCCCGAAATAACGGCGTGGTGCGCATCTTCATCTGAATGAAAAACACGCGCCGGCCCTTCATGGCTCATGCGGTTTCCAGGGATCGTCGTAGTACGACATATGGCCCCTGAGGGCGCCAGGCTGCCTTTCAGTACTGCGATACCTCCACTTTCGAAAACAGGCTCCTTCATCGTCGTGAGGACTGCGGTGTCTCTCGATCTTGCACCATCGATGATCTCTCCCACGGTCATCCCTGAAGATGTCAAGGCGTTTCCATCTATCATTGAAGAAAGCTCTCCCATTATTGCAGGGACTCCACCCGCATTATGGAGATCGACCACCGTGGCTGGTCCGGTTGGAATGACCCTCGAGATAACAGGTACTTCCCTCGAAAGCCGGTCAAAATCATCAAGACTAAGGTCTATGCCCATTTCTCTTGCGAAACTGATGAGATGCAAGACTGCATTGGTTGATCCGGCGATACCAAGCTCCACCACCACACCATTCAACAGACTTTCCCTGGTAATGATCTTCGAAGGGAGGACATCGTCTTTGACCATTTCGACTATTCTTCTGCCGGTCTTTCTGGCAAACCGCAATTTTTCAGCGTAGACCGCAGGTACGGTGGATGAGCCCGGCAATGCCAGGCCCATTGCTTCAGTAATAATCTGCATGGTATTGGCCGTTCCCATCAAAGAGCATGCACCTGGCCCGGAACAGACCTGATCCTCAAATGCCTTCAATCTCTCCAGGTTTTTTTCTTCATTGTCCCCGGCGCCAAAGACTTCTTGACCCATTTGAGACGTTACAACCTTTTTTCCCTCGAATTTTCCGGGAAGTTGAGG
>Ga0315556_1000447_pt1 | contig 25595 bp, 26 predicted proteins | sample SalMarSW160310MG_FD_202112 | JGI IMG/M metagenome (GOLD analysis project Ga0315556, IMG submission 202112) | Salt marsh sediment microbial communities from the Plum Island Ecosystem LTER, Massachusetts, United States - Salt Marsh Sediment SW1603-10 ...
CCCTCAAACTGGTTACGATAGATAAAGGCCATCATCTGGGCATCACCCGCGTACCCATTGGGCTTGTTTATGATCCTCCAGTAGAAGGGTGCCTGTTGTACTATTTCAAGATACGGGGATTCCTGAATGAATTTCAGATGAGCCCTGCTCTGTCCATTCTCAAAATGACCTACGATATCGCCCAACGTGTCCATGAGATCGAATCGCCAGGGTTCGAACCGCTCCAGTTCCTCGGTCAATTTTTCCTCGAGATCACTGCCTTTGTCCGTGAGAGCGTTCAGCTTATTTTCCAGTCGCATATGGCCGGCTTCAAGTTCCTTGAAGATTTCTACAAATTGTGGGTCCAATCTTGCCATCATTGCTCCTTTGATGATATTAAAGGGTCAACCTATTTGAGGATTTCCCTCACCTTCTTGGAGAGTTGATAAATGTCGTAGGGTTTCTGAACAAAGCCGGCGCATCCTCTGTCCATGATGTCACTGGCCTCACCGGAGAGGCTGTATCCGCTCGACAGCAACACTCTGATATGGGGATCCATTTCCTTGAGCAGATCAAATGTCCTGCTTCCGCTCATACCAGGCATGATGAGATCGAGAATCACCAGATCGATGAGACCGGCCTGTTTTTCATAAATCTCCAGGGCTTCCTGACCACTTCTCGCTATCAACACGGTGTAGCCAAGACTTTTCAGCATCTCCGAAGCCACTTCCGCGATCGTGTCTTCATCTTCCACGAACAGGACGGTTTCTTCTCCATCCAGCAACTCTTCCGGATCGCATGCTTCCTCCTTTGAGGCAAAACCGTTTACGGCCGGAAGGAAGAATGAGATCTTGCTCCCCTGCCCGACCTTGCTCTCCGCCGCAAAGAACCCGCTATGATTTTGGATAATCCCGTAAGCGGAAGCCAACCCCATTCCGGTTCCTCTGCTCATCTCCTTTGTGGTGAAAAACGGATCAAAGATCCTTTTGATGGTCTTTTGATCCATTCCTATCCCCTTGTCGGTCACACTGGTCTTCACATACTTGCCCGCCTTTGCGCCTTCCAGTCCCTTGGTTTTCTTCTCCTCGATAATGATATTTTTTGTTTCTATATCGAGGCTCCCTCCACCAGGCATGGCCTGCCAGGCGTTTACGAAGAGATTGAGAAGGACCTGTTCGATTTGCCCTCGATCAATACACACGGTCCACAAATCGCTTTCAAAATCGAGGTTTATGGAAATTTCCTTTTTAGTCCTTCCAAACAATCTCGAGCACTCCGTGATGAGTGCGTTCAGCTCGGTCGGTTTCACCTCATATTTTCCTCCCCTGGCGAACCCGAGCAGCTGCCGCGTCAACTCAGAGCCTCTGAGGACATATTGTTCTGTGTTTTTGAGCCGTTCGAAATGGGGGTGATCCGGGTCCGATTTCAAGAGCATCAATGAAGTGTTGCCCTGGACACCCATAAGGAGATTGTTGAAATCGTGGGCAATGCCCCCTGCAAGTCTGCCGAGGGCCTCCAGTTTTTGGGCTTCCTGAAGCTTGGATTCCAAGTCAGCGCGCCCTTGTTCGGCCCTTTTCCGTTCGTCGATTTCTTCGCTCAACTCCCTGTTTTTGTTGAGGAGTTGTTCGGTTCTCTTGCTCACGATCTTTTCGAGAAGGCGATTGGCAGACTTGACCTTTTCCTGTTCTTTTTCAAGCCTGAATGCGAGGAAAAAATCCCTTCTGGTGTAGTATTCAATAAAATAGCAGGCAAACATCCCCACCAGGTTGGAGCTGATGAAAAAGAAATTGTTGTTCATCAGGACCGAAACTGGCGTCTCGATTACCTGTGTCGCCACGATCTCATAGAGGGCCACGAGAATCCAACCGGCCGAAGTGGCCCACACAAAACGGACCCTGGTGAAAGTGTAGCCCCAGATGAAGACGAGAATCAGTCCGGCATAATAGGTCTGGTTTATCGGCGGCGGGAGAATCGCTATCATATAGATAATTGCCGATCCTGCCACGATCATGGCCGCTGCCACGGAGAGCTGAAAAAAGCGTTTGTAAAAAGGAAGATAGGAGAGAAGAATTGTTCCGAGAAGGAAGGGGCAGACAATGGCAAAACGGATGATCCAGAGCGTTTCTTTCATCTCAGGGATCAACTCGGCATCAAGGATACCGAAGAAACCATAAAGAACAATTCCTGCCAGAAGTGAGAAACGGACCGTCTTGAGGGAATTGATGAAATAGTCTTCCCGGAAATCCTTTTCGAGTCCCCCGTGAAAGGAAAGGGAGACGGGATGGATCTCCATTTCATTGAGCCCCTGAGATGCGGCCGGCATGATAAAATCTCTATTCGCTACCACTTTTCCTCCCAAAAGAACCATTTTTAAAGCTCTATCGGCAGAAAAAAGAAAATCTTAAGAAGTAGTTGGTTCAGGCTTGTTGGGGGACAGAGGAAAGGCTTGGGGCAGGCATCCATGACGTCCGGGAGCATTTCCGTTGTCCGGGAGAGGTTATCACGATTACCTTAATGTTTACATTTGGATTCCGGCCATAAGTGGCCCTATTTGTTCTATTTTGTCTTTGTCATCTGCTGAAAAAAGACCCATGATCCGGCCACGGAACATGACCGCGATCCTGTCTGAAAGGGTCATCGCCTCTTTCAAATCGCCGGTGATGAGCAGGATTCCAGCCCTCTCCCTGGCCTTCAGGAGTATCTTCCACACCTCCTCGGTTGCGCCGATATCCAGGCCCTGGGTGGGTTGATCAGCTACAATCAGCCGAGGTCTCCGGAAAAACTCCCTTGCCAGGACCATCTTCTGAAGATTGCCACCCGAGAGTTGCCTGGCCAGGATTCTGGTGTTCGGAGCCTTAATATGAAACTGCTCTATGAGTTCCGTTACCTTGGCTTCGGCCTTCGAGCGCATGAGCCAGGGTCCCCGGGTAAACTCTTCGCGTGTCGTCAAGAGAAAATTGTCGACCAGGTCAAGCCCCAGACAGGTCGCAAGGCCAGCTCTATCTTCCGGCACATAGCTCAGGCGCGCAGCCCATTGTTTTCTGGAGAAGAATTTTCGCCAGGCCTGCCCAAGTATTCGAACCTCTCCAACTGAAGGAGATTCAAGTCCGCAAATCACTTCAACAAGGCGCTTCTGGCCGTTTCCCGCCACGCCCACGACACCCAGGATCTCACCCTGACGCAGATCGAAGCTCACATCCTTTAGAACCGTATCTGAAAGGTCTTCCACCCGGAGGATGATCTGCTTGGGCTCCATGGGTTCACGCTCCACCTCCAGAAGGACTTCCCGGCCCACCATGCGCCTGGCCAGGTCGGCCTTGGAAACAACCGCGGAAACATCCATCTGATCCACCACGATCCCTTTTCTCAGGATGGCAATTTCATCCGCTATGGACGTGACCTCCTCAAGTTTGTGACTGATGAAGATAACCGCCTTTCCCTGATGGGCCATGGTGCGCATCGCATCAAACAATTGAGAAATCTCCCGGGGCGTCAGCACTGCGGTCGGCTCATCGAAAATCAGGACCCGGGCGTTCCGGTGGAGCAGTTTCAGGATCTCCACGCGCTGCTTTTCCCCCATGGACAGATTGCCTATTCTTTCTTCCGGATCGATCTCCAGACCGTACTTCTTCGAGAGTTCCTCGACCTCAGCGGCCATGTCCCTGGGCTTGAGCCAGAATCTTCTCTTCTGCCCCAGAAATATATTCTCGGTAACGGTCATGGCCTCCACCAGCATGAAGTGCTGGTAAACCATGCCGATACCGGCCTTAATGGCTATCTGGGTGGAATAGTTCCTATTCGCGTCGCCCTCCACCACGATCCGGCCGCTGTCCGGCCGCAAACGGCCGGCGAGTATACTCATCAGGGTGCTCTTTCCTGCGCCGTTTTCCCCAAGCAGCGCCTTGATCCTGCCGGCCCTGATGTCGAGCGATATTTCCCTGTTGGCCATGACGCGGCCAAAGGATTTGCTTATGGCTTCAAGTCTTATGAGGGGAGTATCGGCTTTGTTCATCCGCCCTCGCCCTTCCGGCCGACAAGGGGTTGCACGAATTGGGATTCCGAATCCCAGGGGAAGAGGATCCAGGTGTCCTGGCTGACTTCCGTGATATAGGTATCTATCAGGGGCCTGCCTTCCGGTTTCGCATAAACGGTGGCGAAATGGGCCTTCGGCAGCATATTTCTCACCGACCTGGCTGTCCTTCCGGTGTCCACAAGGTCATCTATAATGAGCCAGCCTTTGCCATCGCCATTAATGGATTTGAGAATCTCAATTTCACCAACCTGGTCCTGCCAATCATAGGTTGTCACGCAGACCGTATCCACCAGGTGGATATCCAGTTCGCGTGCAATGATTGCCGCCGGGACCAGCCCTCCTCGTGTCACGGCGATGATTCCCTTGAAAAAATCTCCGTCCAGCAGCCTCCACGCGAGGGCCTTGGAATCCCTGTGGAGTTGCTCCCAGGAAATGGGATAGGTCTTGGTATAACGATTGGGGTTACCGGTCATTTGAATCCTCCCTTAGGGCCTGTCATGACAACCCTTTAGTCCATTGGTTCCATGTTCACGCCGAGCATCGCCGGTGCCGCGGTTCCCCTTCCTCTCCAGGAAGAGAATACCAGCACGAGAACGGTCAGCCCATAGGGCAGCATCAGCAGCAATGATGACGGCAAGTTTGTTCCTGTTGCCTGGAGTCGTAACTGGAAGGCCATAACACCCCCGAAAAGATACGCTCCCAGAACCGCGCGTCCCGGTCGCCAGAATGCGAAAATCACGAGAGCTACGGCAATCCATCCTCGTCCGGCACTCAAGCCGTTTGTCCAGAGATGGGTATAGGCCAGGGAAAGGTATCCGCCCCCTAACCCTCCCAGAAAACCACCTGCAAAAATTCCAGCCCACCGGTAGCCCGGGACCCACAGTCCGGCTGCCGAACCTGCTTCCGGATTTTCTCCCACCACCCGAAGCCCCAATCCCCACCTGGTATATCTCAGAAAAACCCAGGCGAAAAACGGCATGAAATAGGAAATGTACACCAGCAGATCCTGCTTGAAAAAGACAGGCCCCAGCAGCGGAATCTCTGCCAGATAGGGAACCAGCAGGGTCTGGAACCCGGGGGCCGCGTGTCCCACATGGGGAGTGCCGAGATAGGTCGCAAGGTTGGTGCCTAAGATGGTCAGCGCCAGGCCTGAAACAACCTGATTTCCTTGAAATGCCAGGCATACCAAACCGTGGATTCCAGCAAAAAGTGCACCGAATAAACCTCCTGCCAAAAAACCCAACAAAGGACTCCCCGTGTAATGGGCTACAAGAAACCCCGCCAGCGCGCCAACCATCATAATGCCTTCAACCCCCAGATTGAGGACACCTGATTTTTCCGTCAAAATTTCCCCAATGGTGGCATACAATATGGGCGTTCCGGACTGCACGGCAGCCGCCATCAGCGGTAGCAGCATGTCGAGATTCATGTCTTTCTCCTGAAGGAGATCTTGTACTTCGTAAAGAAAGCGCCTGCGAGCACGGTCAGGAGAAACAACCCTTCCATGAGGCCCCCAAAGGCGGCAGGCACCTGCAGTTCAAGCTGGATATTTTCCACACCGACCTTGAGCCCCGCCAGGAGATAGGAAGCAATACCGATATAAAGGGGATTCAGTCGGGCCAGCCAGGCCACCACGATAGCGGTATAGCCATAACCGACCATGATACTGGGTTGAAGCCTGTTCAAGTTGGCAGAGGCCTCCAGAAAACCGGCGCATCCGGCCGTAGCCCCGCTGAAAATCATCACCAGTATGACAAGCCTTTCATAGGGGAGCCCGGCATATCTGGCAGCCTTTACATTTTCACCGCTGGCCTTAAGTTCAAAGCCCAACCGGGAATAGCGAAGAAAAATCCACACTGCAAGGCCGAAAAACAAGCAGAGTAAAACGCCCCAGTTGATCCTGGTATGGCCGATCATTCCAACCACGGCGCTCTGAGAGAATTCCTTGGTCATGGGAAACCCGAAACTCACCGGGTCTTTCCAGGGGCCATAGACCAGATATTCCAGGAACAGGATCCCCAGATAGTTGAACATCAACGTCACGATGATTTCATTAGCCTGGGCCCAGTTCCTCAACACCGCCGGAATCAATCCCCAGATCCCCCCTGCAAACATGGCAACCAGGACCATACCCGGCAACATCAGAGCGGCTGGAAGGGTGGGGAATTGAAGTGCAACCCAGGTCGCCCCGACAGCTCCGAGGGCGAACTGGCCTTCAGCGCCGATATTCCAGATCTGGAGACGAAAGGTTACGGCAACACCCAGGGAGCACAAGAATATAGGGATGGCCTTGACCAGGCTGTCTTCCAGGGCCCCAGGAGAACCGAAGGCACCCTTGAAGAGCAGTACTATGCCGTCAAGGGGCGATTTGCCACGCATCCAGAGCAGCAAGGCACTGATGCCGAGAGAAAGGACAACGGCCCCCACAAACAAGAAACAGGATCCCCACAAGGAGGGTTCCTGTTTCTTCGTAATGTTTATGCCGAGCATGCTGTTTTATTTCTATTCGGTCGTTCCGATGACGCCCTTTACAAACCAGGTCATACCTAACAGCTCTCCGTCTGAAGCCGAGGAGCCTGCGGCTATGCGCACTTTTCCCTTCTGATCTTTGATGGGCCCGGAGAAGACCCTGGCTTTGCCGGCGGAGATGGCCTTCTTCTTTGCCAGGACCATTGCGCGGACTTTCTCGGGGACCATGGTCCCGAAAGGTGCCAGCCCCACGATCCCTTCGCTGAGACCCGGCCAGAGGGCCTGGCTTTTCCAGGTCCCTGCACGGACTTCCTGAACCAGTTTCTTGTAAAGGGGCACCCAGTTCCATATGGCGGCGGTGAGATGGGCCTTTGGAGCAAACTTCGACATATCGGAATTGTACCCAATCGAATAGGCACCCCTCTCCTCTGCTGCTTCCTGAGCGCCAGGTGAATCCTGGTGCTGGGTAATGACGTCGGCACCCACGTCCAGGAGGCTTTTAGCAGCCTCTTTTTCCGTTGCCGGGTCATACCATGTCTTTGTCCACACCACCCTGACCTGCACATCGGGATTTACCGCCTGGGCACCGAGGGCAAAGGCGTTGATGCCCCGAATGACCTCGGGGATCGGAAAAGCCGCCACATAGCCCAGAATCTTGGACTTGGTCATGGATCCCGCCACAAGGCCTGAAAGGTACCTGGCCTGGTACATTCTGCCGAAATAGGTCCCCATGTTCTTGGCCCTTTTAAAGCCGGAGCAATGCATGAACACGATTTTCGGGAACTGCTTGGCCACCTTGAGCATGGAGTCCATATACCCGAAGCTGGTGGCAAAAATAATATCATACCCTTTTCGTGCCATATTCAACATAACGCGCTCGGAATCGGCCCCCTCGGGGACTGCCTCCACATAGCTTGTCTTGACGCCCGGCATGGCCTCAAGGGCCAACCGAGCCTGCTCATGGGCATAGGACCAGCCGGCATCACCGATTGGAGATACATAGATGAACCCCACCTTCATCTCCTTTTCTGCAGCACCGGCGCTGCCCATACTGAACGCCAACAAGAACACAAGAAATAAAATCATTTTCCGCATCGTTGTATTCCTCCTTCAAAAAGAAATAAGTAATGAGTAATTTCCCTAAAATGATGGCAGCAAAGTATAGGAAAATAAGAATCGCGTGTCAATCATTCCTCAACCGTCACACCCTTGAGCCCGATCGCCTCTGCCACCTCACGCATTCCCATTATGGTATCCGTTATCAATTCACCAAGTTCCACGCCGAGCATCTGGGAACCTTTTTCAATAATACCCCTGTCCACCCCTGCGGCGAAACGTTTGTCCTTCCATTTCTTTTTCACGGATTTGGCTTTGAGGTCCATAACACTCTTGGACGGACGCACCAGGGCGGTGGTCACCACCAGTCCGGTAAGCTCGTCGATGGCAAAGAGAACCTTTTCCAACTCCGTACGGGGTTCCACATCCGAACAGATCCCCCAACCGTGGCTCACCACGGCCCGGATATACTCCTCGGGCCAGCCCTTCTCCCTGAGGATCCGATCACTCATGTGGCAGTGCTCATCGGGATACTTCTCATAATCAAGGTCGTGGACAAGTCCAATCACTCCCCATTTGTCTTCGTCTTCTCCCCGTTTTCTGGCAGAATAACGCATCACACCTTCAACCGCCTGGGCATGTTTGATGAGGCTTTCACTCTTGTTATACTCTTTCAACAGCGCAAAGGCCTCCTCACGCGTGGGTATGTTTTCGCCCATTTCCTTTTTCCCTCCTCTAAATGATCTCTATGTCTGATCGACGCCAAAAGACCCTGTTGCGGTTCTCACCTGATCAACACTCCGGGTCGCCTGTCCTTCACAGAGATACCTATCTCAAGATCAGGTACGGGTCAAGAAGTTTGCTTTTTTGGCCCGATGGGAGCCATTCCATTGATTTCATCAGACTTGACTCTATCTTGCAGGATATGAGATAAGGAGGTCATGTGCCGTTTCGCCCTGCACAGGGCCTAGGAAATACATAGGCTCGGGGCTGGCTCCTACATTCCTGATATGAAGAAGCCTTAGAGCATGGAGAAACTTGCCACAGCCATCAGGAAGAAAATAGCCGGAACAGCCTGAAATCAGGATGCATCCACTGAGACTCACCTGATCTGAATTCCTTCACCCCGGAGAAAGATATTGCTCGATCCTGAACCCAGGAGCAACACCAAAAACATACAACGCAGGCTGTCCTGCGGGTATTTTTTTACATTGCTGGTGGTGATGATTTTCCTTTCTCCCTGCCCTGCCGCGGGCAATGAGAATGAGGCCCTGCTCACATTTTCCGGAGACCTGCTCAGCGCCGACCTGAGAGAATTCCCTCTCATGACCGTTCTCAACAAAATCAAACAGGAAAAAGGCCTCTGGCTCAAGGGCGAAGAAAAGGTTGGCGACGCATCAATTTCTCTTTCCTTTCATGACCTTCCCCTTACTGCAGCCCTTGAGAGGATGCTGACCCGTTTCAACTACAGCTTTATCTACGATCTCGGGAATCGCCTTGTTGGGGTCTTTATTGTCGGCAAGAGCGGAAATAGCAGTTCAGTTCGCCCTCGCCCGGGGCCATTCCGTCCTCCCATAGGTCCGCGGAGAAGTCCGATTTCCAAGTAAGGGCTTGCGGCTAATCCAACTCAAATAGTACGACCATTCCTGTGGCCTTACGCAATCTGCCAAGTCAAATCTGACCTGAATTTGGGCGCCAATTCCGGGGACTTATTCTTGTACGCGCCCTACCGTGCGGGATCCCTGCTGATGCGGCACCTGTTCACAAGCCTGCCCACAGCCTCGATTTCCACGACAACTTCATCACCATTTTTCAGATAAACAGATGGCTCGCGAAATGCCCCGACACCATGGGGGGTCCCGCTCAGGATGACATCGCCGGGAAAGAGGGTAAAATGGCGGGACATGAAACTGATGAGTTCCGAGATGCCGAATATCATGGAGGACGTTCGACTGTCCTGCATCAATCTGCCATTCAACCAGCACCTTATGGCAAGATCCTGGGGATCGGGGATCGCTTCCCGGGGGACGATCCATGGTCCGAGGGGGCAAAACGTGTCCAGAGATTTTCCCCTCACCCACTGGCCGTCTCCGAACTGCAAATCCCGCGCACTCACATCGTTGGCACAGGTGTAGCCGAAAACCGCGCCAAGAGCCTCTTTTTCGGGGCAGTTTCGTATCTTTTTCCCAATTATGACCGCTAATTCGGCCTCAAAATCGACCTTTTGGGAGGTGTCTTCGTCCCAGATGATGTCCTCTTTGTGACCGATCAGGCTGCTGGAAAATTTGGCAAAAACCAGGGGGACTTCCGGGATTTCACCCTTACTCTCTTTGGCGTGATCCAGGTAATTCAAACCAACTGCGATGATCTTGCCCGGACGGCTGACGGCCGGCGCCCATCGCACTTCAGCCAATGGCAAGGGCGGTCCGGTTTCCAGGCCTGAAGGTACCCCGGTGCGTACCAAGTCGGCCATGGTTCCCTCGTACACAAGCGGCAGGAGATTATCTTCCTGCACCAAGCCCACTTTAATGCGACTCTCATGAATAAACTGTGCTATCTTCATTGGATATTGCCCTGATTTCTGTGTTCATGTTATAAATCTTCTGATCCGGTTTTATGACACACGTCCTCTTTTGCGTCAAGATGAAAACCAACAATTCCTGACCCTGTTCAAAGGAAGCGGCTGAATCGATTGGCAAACTTCGATTAAAAAACAAAGACAGGAGGTTGTTTTCATGAATGGATGTGCGGCACAAAGCCGAAAAGATCAAAATACCCTTGAAAAATTCTGCGGATACTGTCATCGCCTCTATGACCGGCATCTCGTGAGTGGCGTGGGAGGGAACATGGCCTTGCGCTCCGGCGGCCGTATCTACCTGACACCTTCCGGCTATTCGCTGGGAGATGTAAGGCCCGAAAAGGTGGTTGTGTTCCGGAACGGGCAGACTGTACCCCGGGATATTCCGCCTACCCGCGACGCAGATATGCACCTGCGCATACTCAAGAGCAGGAAGGATATCCACGCTGTCTGCCACGTCCACGGCGCTCCTATCGTGGCTGTATCAACGCTCCTCGAACCAGCACCGCAGAGCCTTCCGCCACTCACACCGGGTTTTGTCTATTTTGCCCACCCGTTGCCCTTGCTGCCTTTTATGGTCCCAGGATCCGAAGATCTCTCAAAGGCGGTGGAAAAGGCCTTTTCCGGCAATACGTTCCGGGCAGTACTTCTGCAGAATCACGGATTGATCACCCTGGGCAGGGATTTTCATGAGGCCATCAACATTGCTGAAGAAATCCATGAGGCGGCCCAAGTCTATCTTCTCACTCACGGAACCGCACGGCCTATCCCGCAAGGTGACCTGGGCAAAATTGGGAGATGCTATTGACACTTGGGGCCGCCCGGCCCCGGACGATGAACACCTCAGTGGCGGCAACCTGAGGTGGGAGATTCAACGTTCGCCTTGGCAAGTTTTTCCAGAAAACGGGCCCACCAGTTCTTCTTCTTTGGTGGGATGTCTTGTGGAACTGATAAATCCTTTATTCGTTCACTGCACATCTGTTGAACCCCATACGTCAAAACAGGTGAATGCCAACTTGAACAACGCACTGCCGATGATCCTTTATGCCCTTCAGTATAATGCCCAATTGTATTGTTTCAAGTAAAAAGCATCCGCAACGCTCGCTGTCCCTCATTATCGTCATCTTACTTATCTTCTATAGACTTCCATGCAGCAAAAGGGAGGGGCAGTGGAATCGTTTCCGAAAAGGAAAAATCGGAGACAACCGGCCCTTCCCTATTGGTGATTCTTTACCAAATCATCACTATTGATTTGACCATCAAATGTTTTCTTGTTATAAATAAAAATTAATAGCCTGAACGGAATAGGCCCGGACTGGCCGGAAATCAAATCAGAATCAAGATAATGAGAAAGGGGAGCCCAATGTCTGAAAAAAGCCCACTGAAAGACAAGGTTATTCTCGCCGTAGATGATGAGCCGGACGTGCTTGAAACCATTGAGGAAGAACTGGACATGGTCCTCCTGCACAAGGCCACCGACTACGATACCGCTATCCAATATCTCCTCAGCTATACCTACGATGTTGTCATCCTGGATATTATGGGAGTCAATGGCTTTGAACTGTTAAAGACATCCGTTTCTCGTGGGTTTCCAACGGTAATGCTCACCGCCCACGCCCTTACCCCTGACGCGCTTAAGAAATCCATCAAGCTGGGTGCCCTCACTTTTCTCCCCAAAGAAAAGATCTCCGAGCTCAGGTTCTTTCTGGAGGATATTGTGACTAACAAGGGCGCGTCCCTGTGGCACAAGCTGTTTGACAGACTCGGCGACTATTTTAACAAACGGTTTGGACCTGATTGGAAAGAAAAAGACCGCTTTTTCGAAGAATTTGAAAACGAAATGAAAAAAAGCGCACAGGTTTCCGAATAACCCACCAGCGCCCTCGCGCTGGTCCCGCAAGGAACAGGCCATGGCGTATCTTTCGGGGTTAAACGAATACCTTGACGCCCATTACAGCGAATCTGTTTTTGATACTGCGGCGAAGGAGGGGCGTTTGTGGGAGATGCATCTTCATTCCCAATGGATCATAAAGGCCAGAATAACCGAGGTCCTCACTTACGACCTGGAACTGGATACCGGCAGCAGCAAAGACGAGGTCCTGCCCAAGATTCAAATCAAGTGCCTCTATCCGGAGAGCATTGCAGATTCCGCTAAACCGCTCATGGGTATGAACAGGAAGGTCAAGGACCTTGAACTCGCACCCCATCTCTCCCCGCGATACAGGAACCATGTGAAAAACAAGACCCTCTTCCCCCTGATGAAAGACAAAGGTGTCTTGTTTTTCACCTTGCTTGGAGGAGAGATCATCAAGGGAATTGTGGCCGGGTTCACTCGCTATGAGATAACCGCTCACATGAAAGGAGGCATCCCTATTACCCTCCTCAGGCATGCCATCTACGATATACGGGATAAGAAAGGACGCTGCTATCTCAAATCTTCTCAGGAAAAATTCCAGGACTGGAAAAAAAGCCGCCTCTATGTTCAGGAAGGAACCGAGTTGACCATCTGAAAAACCCTGCCCCGATCATCCATGCAAACGATCCTTTGGCCCATCTGCCGTTCAATCGCCCGAAGCAGCGGGGAGGGGTTTTGTAAACCCACAGCCCTTCTTTCGGCAGGCCAAATGCGGCTCACCGTTTTTCGGATGCTTGATGCTGAGTACGGTAGTCCCGCAGTCGGGACAGATGCCATCATGGGGCTCATCCCAGGTAACAAAGCGACATTTCGGATACTGGTTGCAGGCGTAGAACTTCCGGCCTCTCTTGGAAACCCTTTCCACAAGCGTTCCCGCGCATCCCTCTTCCGGACAAGGCACCTGTGTACTGATGGGCTCTGTGTGTTTACATTGGGGGAAACGTTCACATGCGAGGAATCGCTGCCCTGACTTGTTGGTCTTGAGCAACATTTTGGCACCACACAGGGAGCAGCTTTTGCCGGCGAAGGCATTCGCCCTGCCAGCCTCACCATTTTCACCTACGGCGCGTGTGTTTTTGCAATCAGGATATCCTGAACAAGCAAGAAAAGCACCAAACTTCCCTCCCTTGACTACCATTGGTTTCCCGCACTGTTCGCACGTCGCTTCATTCGCTTCCAGGCGGGGGGGTGCGTCAACCTGTATGTTACCCTTTTCATCTCTGGTAAAATTGGTCGTATTCTTACATTCCGGATACCCGGTGCAGGCCAGAAAAAGGCCGTTTTTCCCGGACTTAATGGCCATTGGACTCTTACACACCGAACAGGAGACCGGGGTAACGATCTCCCCTTTCATTCCGGACTCCGCCTTTTCAAGATCCTTCCTGAATGAATTGTAAAATCCATCCAGGACCTGGATCCACGGGATCTCTCCCCTCTCAATTTGATCAAGTTTTTCTTCCATCTGAGCGGTGAATGCCGGCTCCAGGATCTCAGGAAAATTTATGACCAGGAGATCCGTCACCAGCAGACCAAGCTCCGTCGGCCTGAATTTGCGCTTCTCCAGGTAGACATAATCGCGTGTACTGATATTGCTGAGAATAGCGGCATAGGTTGAGGGGCGCCCGATTCCTCTCTCTTCCAGGGCCTTGATGAGTGTCGCCTCCGTGAATCTGGGAGGAGGCTGGGTAAAGTGCTGCGCGGGATCCAATTCAATGAGTTCTAAGGTCTCCCCTTCTTCAATGGGCGGAAGCAATATGTCTTTTCCGTCTTTCTCGGACGGGCTGCCATTGATGTCTTCTTCATAGAGCACGGTAAATCCATCAAACAGCTTCACAGACCCTGAGGCCCTGAAAGCTGCCTTCCCGGCTTCGATATCCGCCTGTGTCTGATCGAATACGGCCGGTGTCATCTGGCATGAGACGAAACGCTTCCAGATGAGGGTGTAAAGCGCCAGCTGATCTTTTCTTAGGTATTTGGAAATACCCTCAGGTCCCCGGTTTACTGAGGTTGGTCGAATAGCCTCATGGGCTTCCTGTGCCCCTTTTCTGCTCTTGAATCGATTGGGTTTCGATGGGAGATAATCCGGCCCGAACCTCTTTTCTATAAATTTCCGGGCCTGGGTGAGCGCTTCATCCGAAACATGGACGGAATCTGTCCTCATGTAGGTGATGAGTCCTATCTGGCCTTTGCTTCCCAGCTCAATCCCTTCATAGAGGTTCTGGGCTATGGACATGGTTCTTTTTGCGGAAAATCCCAGCTTTCTGTAGGCATCCTGCTGGAGGGTACTCGTGATAAAGGGAGGCATGGGATTCCGCTTTTTCTTTTTCTTTACGACCTTAGCTACCCTGAAAGGCTTACCGGAAACCCGTGAGATAATCTCCTGGGTCTCCGCCTCATTCTTCAGGTCCTTCTTTTTCCCATCATACCCGGTGAACCTTGCCTTGAATGACGGTGGCACAGCAGCTTCCAGGTGCGCCATCAGCGACCAATACTCCTCCGGCTCAAATCTGTGGATTTCCCTTTCCCGATCGCATATCAATCTCAGGGCCACCGATTGCACCCGACCGGCACTCAAACCTCTCTTCACCCTTGTCCACAGCAGTGGGGAAATCTGGTAACCCACCAGTCTGTCCAGAATACGCCGGGTCTGCTGGGATTCGAATTTATCCTGATTGATAGCCTGCGGCGATGCCAGGGCCGCATGAATGGCATTCTCGGTCAATTCATTAAAAAGTACGCGATAGATATTCTTGGATCCCTTTTTTAGCTCTTGTGCTATATGCCAGGCAATCGCCTCCCCCTCACGATCCGGGTCCGGGGCAAGATAGATGACATCAGCGCTTCGACCAGCCTTCTTGAGTTCGCTGAGGATCTTTCCTTTCCCTTTGATGGTCACATATTCAGGCGTGAATTGGTTTTCAATATCCACTCCCAGCTTACTTACGGGGAGATCTTTCAGATGACCGACGGAGGCCATGATCCTAAAGTCGCTCCCCAGATATTTCTTTATGGTCTTTGCCTTTGCCGGCGACTCAATAATCAACAAGTTTTTTCCCGATCCTGCCATTCAATAATGCTCCATTTTCTATTTAAAGGTTCACTATGAATACTTCAGTTCTTATCAGCTTTTTCAAAAGTCATACCGGGCAATTGCCTTACCACGCCGTTCAACTCCAGCCTCGTGAGTATCCCCAGGACTACTCCCGCTTCCTTTTCTGCGGACCTGATAATCTCATCGATATGAAGGGGATAAGGGCCCAGGCATTCAAAGACCCGTTTCTCTTCAGGAGTGAGATTTAACAAGTGTTTTCTCACTGGATCATGTGCTTCACTTGAAACATCGAATCCCCTCTCGCTTAAAATATCATCCGCATTTTCAACGAGTTTTGCACCTTGTTTGATCAAGAAATGGGTGCCCGTGCTCTTGAAGGAATCGATGCTTCCGGGAATGGCGAAGACATCACGGCCCTGCTCAAGCGCCAGAGACGCTGTTATCAGAGATCCGCTGCGCATTGTGGCCTCCACCACCACGACGCCCTTGCTCATGCCGCTGATGATCCTGTTCCTGATGGGGAAGTTCCTTGCTTCCGGCGCCGTTCCCATGGGAAATTCCGAGACCACTGTTCCCATTTCAAGGATCCGTTCCAGAAGCCTTTTGTTGGATGAGGGATAAAGTACATCCACCCCGGTACCAAAAACCGCAACGGTGAAGCCTTTTCCCATAAGACAACCCAAATGGGCGTGGGAATCTATTCCCCGTGCAAGGCCACTACTGACCCCCATCCCGCCTTCCGCCATACCCATAGCTATTTTCTCTGCCGCCCTGCAACCATAATCGGTTGCATTTCGGGACCCCACAACAGCCATAAAGTCTTGACCGGAGGGGATAGCCCTTCCTTTCGCGTAAAGGATAACCGGGGGGTCATGGATTTCTCTTAAGAGTCGGGGATAGCTCTCGTCGGTGAAAGGGATAATCCTGGCGCCACGATCCTCGATCTTTTTCCATTCTCTGTCAGGATCAATGGAAAATTTCTTTTCCGTGATGTTACGGGCCACCCTATCTCTCACACCGGTCACACGGATCAGATCGGAGAAGCCCGCTCGGAGGACCGCTGCAGGCTCGCCGAAATGTTTAAGGAGGTTCTTACAAACGATATTTCCCAGCCCCGTCACCAGGTACATGGAGAGCCAAGAATACATTTCGTCTGTTGGAATCCTGTCCATCTCACAATTTACGGCTTTGAAAAAATCATCATCTCTTCAACGGATGGGCATACCAATCAAAGGGGGCAGCGTGGCACATTGCTATTAAACGCCGGGATGGCGGGTATATAAAACAGACCCACAGAAGTTAGTCAAGGGTTTCTTTGTGAAAGGACCGGCGCTGAAGGCTTTACTCTGTCCGGCACGGTGGAAGGAACAAAAGGGCCCTGGGAGGTCTTGACCCGGCCCAGCTCTTCATGGGGGCACCGTTGGAAATAGCTTCCTTCGCATTGAGGACAATGCCCGTAGCCGTGTCCGCTGTCGTGTCAAGGACCATGCAATACCCTAGGACATAATCAGGCAGCACGACCGTCTCTCTTGATCGTGACTGCTCTTCAGAAACATCAACAGCCCGCTTTCTCAGGATTTCAAAAACCTGGCCCTGTCGAACGCCCTGCATGGAACCTCTCAGGAAATACACGATGGAGTATTGCCCTATCATCACCTTATGTTCATCAATGGCGGAGATATGTGTCTCCAACGCTTCCCTGGATTCCGCGAATTCAATACAAGGAGAAACAGGGCGATAGGCCAGGAGAGAATCGCCCTTTCTGATCGTCTTAAACGCTTTGACAATCTCGCCCTTGTATAGCCCTTCCCTGACGTGTTGAACAATGCGAACCCTGCCGAGAACCGAAGCCCTATACCCCATGTCCTCGCCCGTCAATGGGTCTTTGAGCATGGGGGAAATTCGGGAAACCGAGAACTGCCGGCCCATTTCCAAAGGGGTCGGGCTGTTCATCTCCGTGTAGACAACGTCCCCCTTGCCAAACATCATCTGCTTTCCGTCCCCGGAGACAATCATTCCCAGGGGAATGACTTCACTGGTTGAGAGGTAGCCAACACCTTCCACGTTTGCCAACCCTGAGAGATCATATCCCTTCGGTTGAACGGCAGTGGAAATGGGGATCTTTGGAGCAGCCATTTGCGCCTTGACCGGGGCCGTCTTCAAGACGGGTACGTTTTCCAGCAGGGTAATAACATCACCGGGCTTCAAAAGATGAGGGTTTGTGATAAACGGGTTCATTTCCCACAGCTTGGGCCATAACTCCGAATCACCATAGACCTTTTCACAGATGTCCCATAGCGTATCCCCTGCCTGGACGGTGTATTGGAGCGGTTGAGCCAAAACCTGGCGCGTATACATCTGAGAGATTCCGAGACAAAGCACCATTGAGAAGATGCATAGGTAATATTTTTTTGTCCTCATCACGACCCTGGCCCCGTATTGTAGGTTTCTTTTATCTCCGAAAGCCTTGAAAAGTTACGATGTCCCCTTATTTTTGTCAAGGGGTTTTGTTTTCTCCTGATCCACTATCAACGCATTATCAACATAACTGAGCTGATACTAGTGAATCCGGGTTTCCATCTTCGGGCACTTAAATGCAAACCCGTATACATTGTACGCACTATTGGTAAATTTGACTTTTCCCTTGACAAGTCCGGATTTTACGCTTAGTTTATCGGTAAATTATAATTTATTATTAGTTATTTTAGTTAGTTATAATACTTCAAAACAAAGAACGCTGTTCTGCAAAAGACACAACTAAGAGATCTATATGCAAAACAAATGCCAGAAGTGATTTTACGTGCCCATTTATGAATATGAAACCAGGCATCCCGGAAGAGGATGCAAGAGCTGCAAGAGCCGCTTTGAGGTTATCCAGAATGTCGCCGAAATGCCCCTCTCAGTCTGCCCGGACTGTGGAGCGCGGGTAAAAAAGGTTATCTCGTGGTGTCGGGCCGCCGTGGTGGAAACGTCTGAAGAATCAGCCAGTGTGGAAAAAAAGATAAGGGAGTACGAAGGTGAAGGTATGTGGAGCCATGCAGCTGAACTCGCTGACACCCATTCTGAAAAAACAAAGGACAAAAGCATGAAAACGAGGGCACTGGATGACTACAAAAAGGCAGGCTACGACCCCGGTACCCTTGATAAACATTCCAAGGGCTAAGGGCTCACGCAAAAATAACTTCACATTTTCGCATCTCATCTTCAGCCGCGCCTCAATTGCAAGATCCTCGAAATAGTACGGCTATTTCTGTGGTCCTGCTCAATCGGCGCAGCCAATTCTGACCTAAATCTGAGCGCCAATTCTGCGAACTTATTTTTGCATGAGCCCTAAGACGAGACCGATTTGATGATGATGAAGGATGAATACCTCTGATCCAGATCTTCCGCAGATACGTAAAGATATTCCTTTGAAAAAGAACCCCATATGTTTCGCAGAACCGCCTTGAGGGGGGCCCTCTTTTCCATTTCAGAAGCTGAGGCAAGGCGGATCATATCGGAAACAAAAATATTTTCAAATCCAGGCATGCGATAGGGGGGACTCTTTTCTCCAGCCCTGAGACACACGAAAAATGTCTTTGCCTGTTCGAGCAGGAGGCCTTCAAAAGACAGCGGAAGCCCCAGGATTTTCCTGCTCCACAAATTGAACAGGAGGGGATGGAACCTCATTTCCGGGTCATAAATCTGCTCCTCGGTGAGATGAAAACGGTCACCCAGTTTTTCAAACAACCGGTCCATGGCCTTGACCTGATCGAAAATGTCCCGACATGCTTCAAGTTCCGAAAGGCTCTTGAAATCCCTGTAGGCCTCCGTTTCCACGTGACCCCGGTAGAGCAGGGGTCGTGGAAGGGACAGCCCTTTGAGGGTCTGTCCCCACACTTCACCCCAAAAGGCAACATCCAATCCCTGTCTTAAAAACCAGGCGTCCTTGATCCATTTCTCCAACTCCCACTTGAGTCCCAAGACAAGACCGAAGCCTGCGCGAAAAACAGTGATCAGGGGATGTCGTTTCAAAAGATCCAGGGCACTGGAGACATCTCCATTGCAAACCTTTTCCAGGGTAAGATTCAGGAAACCGGCGGCCCGGCGGCAGGTCTTGACAAGCACATCAAGGTCATTGATCACCGAACCGTCAGCTGAAAGGATCTGATTGCAGAGACCGGCGAACTCAAGATAGATTCTGTCCTGAAAAAGGGGATCTGTAGACCCTGCGACCACTTTCATAAGCAGATCGCCCCTGCCCAGGTGATAAAAAGGGGAGAGAGGAATCAATTCCTTTGCCACACTATCCCGGTCTATTGCCTTGGCAGGCTCTGTTACCTCTTTCTCGGGCGTGAGAATTTCACAATTCAACGGCCCGTAAACAGAGAGGGCCTCCTCAAAGGGAAGGAACCCGTGCTCTGCAAGACGAACACCTCTCAGGCGATACATCTCTTCTTCCGCCTCTGCGGGAACGACGCCGGCAAGACCCTGTACAACCGCCTGATAGCGCAATTCATCCTCTCTTGCCATCCACCGCAGGAGCCCTTCAATATTTTCCCTCAGGTCAGGATCCACGACCCGGATATAGTAGGTTCCATCCAGGGTGAAAAAACCGTCCGGCAGTTCCTGATCTTCATCCTCTTCCGGGATCTCCACCTGAATAGATCGAAATAAATAGTAGAAGGTCATGCTCTGGCCACTGGAAAAAAGCCACTTCACCAATCGTGAGGGGTCCGCCTTCAAGATCTGTGACAACCATCGATCTGCCTGACTCAGATCCATTCGATCCTTGCGCCAGATTTCCATATCCAGGAGGTATTGCCACTGTTTCGTAGAAGCCAACTCGAGTACAGGCAGGCAATCCCCTTCACCAATTTTCTTGATGAGCCAGTAGAAATCTCCTTGGGCGAGTCCCCGTACCAATGCCCGGGGTTTGGGATGATCCAAGATGCGATCGAGGGTCTCTTTTCCTGAAAGGGGGTAGAGAGCCTTGACCGAATTCTCCTGCTCCGCGGGCATCGATCTATTTGTGGACACGACTTCAAACTTTTTTCTTTCCATATCCTGTTTTCCTGAGGGTTCTTGACTTTCGTTGCACAGCAAAGTTATGTTATGTATACTTACAGCCCATGTCCAGACAAAAGAGAACCCGAGGGTCTTTTTCAGATGCTTTCTCATGGCCACCCTTAAACCCCAAATGGGCGTCCATCTCCTCCGGGGTGTTTAGAAAGCGTCTGAAAAAGAGTGTCAGGTTCGGTTTGGCTTCGTTGTTCATAGGCCGCCGCTCGCGGCATAAATGAACTTTTGCGAAGTCATCAACTTTGCTATACTGCCTGCCGTGACGAGGTCTTTGAGAAAGAATGGTTGAACTTATCGTAAAAGGCGGGGTTTTCATGTACCCCATCATTTTCTGCTCCATCATTGCACTCGCCATATTCATTGAGCGACTCTGGTTTCTTCGTCGCAAGAATATCATCCCTGAGGATTTTGTCAGACAAGTGGATGACCTCCTTAGAAAAAACAAAATCACGGAGGCCGCCTTTCTCTGCCAGAGTGACGCATCTTCCATTGCGAAAGTTTTCCTTGCCGGTCTCAAGAATGCCCGGAAAGGCATGTGGCTTGTCAAAGAAGCCATTGAAGAAAGGGGCAGCAGGGAGGCCACTATTCTGGAAAAGAATGTGAGCATCCTGGCCACCCTCGCCAACCTTTCCCCCTTGCTTGGTCTGCTTGGTACTGTCTCGGGAATGATTAAGACCTTTAATGCCATCTCGGTGCAGGGCATAGGGAACCCGGCGCCCCTGGCAGGCGGCATTGCAGAGGCCCTTTTGACCACTGCCGCCGGTCTTTGTGTGGCCATCCCCACATTGGTCTGCTATAGATTCCTAAAAGACAGAGCCGGAATGTTCATTTTCGAAATGGAAGAAAGCTCGATAAAAATAGTTGAAATAATGGAAGAATCCAGTCAAGATGCAGGGTGAGACAGGACATGCGTTTTAAACGAATAGGAGACAATGAACCCACGCTGGGCATAGCCCCACTGGTTGACATCGTTTTTCTTCTCCTGATTTTTTTTATGGTCACCTCTCATTTTGATGTCGCCTCCGGGATTAAGATCCGTCTGCCAAAGGCCGCCCAGAGGATATTGAACCAGGACAGTGAAAAAATCACACTCCTGATGGACCGTCTCGGCAAGGTCTATTTCAAGGGAAAGCAATTGAATGACGAGGCATTACAAAAAGAACTCCGGCTTTCTGCAGGGAAGAAAGACATCATGCATCTTGTTCTTCAGGCCGATAAAGACACCAAGCTTGGGAGGGTGGTCCAGATCATGGATCTGGCGAAGATGGCCGGCATTCGATCTATTATCATAGCCGCCCGCCTGCCGCTGGAGGGACGCTGACCTTGACCATTCTTAAGAACAAGATTGTCCGAATTCCATTGGTGGGTCTTTGTCTGCTGGGACCCTTCATCGCCTGGCTCGGGTTTGGCCGGCATGGTTTTATTCACCTCTATCGCGTAGAGGATGAGCGCCAGGCCTATATTGAAAAAATAAACAAACTTACAGAAGAAAATCAGGCCCTGTTTGAAGAAATCCGTCGACTGAGGACAGACCCGAAGCACGTAGAAATGGTGGCAAGGAGAGAACTCGGCCTCGTGAAAAAAAACGAGGTAATCTACCGGTTTAAAGACAGCAATAATCCTGAAAAAAGTTTCAATGGAAAGGTATCCCGAGAGAGAAAACCCGACGAACTGAACAAATTTCCTAAAGGAGAGGTAGGGAAAAATGGGACGATCAAATGACCTTTTTAAAGACATTTTAGAAAATGGGCCGTCGCTGGGAACGCATCGCCGTTTTCTTGAGCGGATGAAAGATGATGGACACACCCGGGAGGTCGCCCGGGCATGCGTAAGAGGGCTTGAACAAGACCCCGATGATATCCCTCTGCGCCGACTTCTGGCGCACTGCTACAAGGATATGGGTTTCCTTTCCCTTGCTGAGACCGAAATTTCTCTCGCTACTGAGAAAATCGACAAATTGGTCTCCATCTACAAAGACCAAGCACAACTGTTTGCAAAGCAGGGGAGAGCAGAAGAGGCATCCATTGTACTCAAGAAATACATGGCACACAGCCCCGGGGACGAAGAGGCCCTCGAACTGCTGGACTGTCTCGAAAAAAGCGGGGGAGAAGCCCGCCTAGACACTGTCCCCGCCTCCGAGGAAGCCGTACCCCCGACACCAGAACCTGAAGAGATATTTCCCGAAATGGCCACGCACACCCTGGCGGAAATCTACGTGACTCAGGGTCAGTACCAGATGGCGACCGAGACCTATAAAGAACTGCTGACACAGAACCCGGAAGATCAAAAGGCAAGAGAACGCCTTGACGAACTTGAAGCGGGAATGGATCTGGAAGAATTGATGCCGGAACCCGTTTCAGCTGAGAAGATCGGAAAAGAGAAAATGATAAGCGTTTTGGAAGGTTGGCTGGCCGGAATCCAGGAATTCAACCGCACCACCCAGCAAATCATAGTCTAGGCGGACGACTGGGAAAAGGTGATGATTTCGTAAGAAGCTGGTTTATGCCATGTTCGGCAACCTATCGGGAACGAAGAGGAACCGAACCTGACAATCTTTTTCAAATGCTTTCTAAACACTCCGGAGGGGATGGACGCCGATTTGGGGTTCAGCGGTACGTCACAGAAGCGCGTAGGGTTTGATAGGAGTGAACCCCAAGTAGTCGTCCATGCAGAAGTGAGTTGCCAAGTGCACTATGAGAAAGCACATGAAAAAGATTCTCAGATCCGCTTCCTTAGACACGTAGAATAAAGCGACTTCGTTTGAAGATCATTTTTTGAGACTTACCGAAAACGGCCCAATTCGTGCAGAAAATGATAGGCGACAATTCCGACGGTCGTCGAAAGGTTGAGACTTCTCACCCTGCCCCATATTGGCACCCTGTAGGCCGGATAACGGCCAAGGATGTCGCCTGGCAACCCCTCTGATTCCCGGCCGAAAAGCAGATAGTCACCTTCTTTCACCCGTGCCTTCGTATAGAGATCCTTTGCGTGGCGGCTGAAGGCCAGCAACCTGGCACGGGGTGGTCGATGTCTCAAGAAGGCGTCGAAGTCGGCATGATGCCTTACGCCAATCTCCTTCCAGTAGTCCAGACCTGCCCGTTTGAGATGTTTATCGTCCACCTTGAAGCCTAAGGGGTGAATCAGATGCAGGGTCATCTCGGCCGCCCCGCAGAGTCGTGCAATATTTCCCGTGTTGGCGGGAATTTCGGGTTGGTAAAGAACGATGTGAAGGGGTGGATTTTGAATCATCCTGTGAGCGTTTATGGTGATATGGTCGGGCATCTTTTCGGGGGCTCAAACGGGATGTCAGTTAGCCGCCACCCATGGCGGCACGCTCTATGGCCAGACATCCCAGCTTTCCAAGGGTATTGAGGAGCTGCATTTCATCGTGGGTGGGGACCTTCTTTGATGAAAAATAGACCCGCAAGATGGCGTACGTGGATTCATTGACCGTAAAAGGGATTCCAATGACGGCACAAACGCCCTCTTTCCGGGCCGCCTCCAGGTTCTGTATCCTCTTGTCTTTTTCAAAATCGTTGATGATGATCACGTCCCCTTGCATGATTTCCGTGATGCTTTTTCCGAAATCAATGGCACCCGAGTTAAGGTAGGCCTGACTTAGGCCATAACTTGCAACCACCTTCAGGTTAAAGGTCCCCTGCTCCAGTACTCGGATGGTGCTTCCCTTGGCCGCGGTGAGTTCGGACGCAAGAGAGACTATAAAATGGAGTGTGTCTCCGAGTGCGACTTCGTCTCTGTAGATGACGTCGGTAACTCTTACCAGGGAAAAGAAAAAGGAATCCGTCCTTGATTGTTCCATTTGTCACCCTCCGATCAATGTTTGCCACATTGCCGCATTTTACACTCAGCCGGTGGAAACTATCTACCTTTCAGGGCATCCCTCGCATCACCTGAAACCACCCTATTGCCGCCCGGACTTTCTATAGACCGCCATGGCCTCCGGCAGATAGTTCCTGATGCCGAGGATTCGAGAGGATGGTGCCGGGTGCGTCGAAAGGAATTCAGGGGGTTCACTCCTATCAAACCCCTACGCGCTTCTATGAATTTATGCTGAGCCCCAAATCGGCATCCATCCTCTCCGAAGTGTTTAGAAAGGATCTGAAAAAGAGTGTCAGGTTCGGCTCCTCTTCGTACCTCATAGGCCGTGCTCGCGGCATAAACCGGCTTTTTACAAAGTCATCATATTTCCAAGATCCTGCCGGGCTTGTCTTGACGGGCGACGGTCACTTCCACATGGGTGAACCCGAGTCTTTCAAGTGTAACTACAGCCAGGTTGTAGGCCTTTTCAGGTCTGTTATTGATTTCACTGAGGTGGGCCAGGACCAAATGCTTGAGGTTTTGATGGCCCACGGATGCCAGGAGATCACCTGCCTGGTCATTGGAAAGGTGTCCTTCGGCCCCCTTGATGCGTCGCTTCAGTTCCAGGGAGTAAGGCCCTTCCTCCAACATAACGGGGTCGTGGTTAAATTCCATCACCAGGGCCTCGCAGCCCTTCAGGTGATCTTCCACCACTGCGGTGCTGCGCCCCAGATCGGTCACCACGCCCAGTTTCTTGCCGTTTGAACGCACGACGAGGCCAAGGGGATCCGACGCATCATGGCACTTTGTGAAGGTCTCAACGGTGATGTCGTTAACACTGATCTTATCCCCTGCGTTCATTAGAACTGCGTTTTCAAGCTTTCCCAGTTTCTTCTCCCCTTTTCTTAGTGTCCCTTCGGAGAGATAAACCGGCAGGCCGAAGCGACGCGACAGCGGACCTGCGCCCTTGATATGGTCCTGGTGTTCATGTGTGAGGAATATGGCATTCAGCGTTTCTGCCTCAATGCCGATGAGGCCCATCCTTCCCACGATTTCCCGCCCGCTCAGACCTGCATCCACCAATATCCGCGTCTGGGCTGTCTCGATGTAGCATACATTTCCGCTGCTGCCCGAAGCCAGCGTACAAAACCTGAGCAACTTGTCTTTAAGTGCATTCACTTCGCTTCGCTACGCTTTTCCGGTATGTCCAAATCCGCCGGATCCCCGGCCTGTATCATCCAGTTCCTTCACTTCGACAATCTCAGCCCGATAGGTTCTAGCTACAATGATTTGGGCAATCCTATCACCATTCTGTATAAAAAATGGCTTTTCTCCCCAGTTAATTAGGATAATACCAATTTCACCCCTGTAATCACTATCTATGGTCCCGGGTGCGTTCACCATACCGATCCCGTGATGCAGAGCGAGACCGCTTCTCGGGCGAACCTGTACTTCGAAACCGGGAGGGATGGAAAAGGCGAGGCCCGTGGGAATGAACTTGACTTTACCCGGCTCCAGGCAGACCGTCTGTTTCAGGGATGCCCGGATATCCAGACCGGATGATCCTTCGGATGCATACTCAGGGAGGGGCAGATGGTTTTCCCCCTCCAGGCGTTTTACCTTGATAGTGATT
>Ga0315556_1000448_pt1 | contig 25586 bp, 21 predicted proteins | sample SalMarSW160310MG_FD_202112 | JGI IMG/M metagenome (GOLD analysis project Ga0315556, IMG submission 202112) | Salt marsh sediment microbial communities from the Plum Island Ecosystem LTER, Massachusetts, United States - Salt Marsh Sediment SW1603-10 ...
GGGCCGGTCCAGCGCGTGGAACAGGAGGGCCTGTTTGGGCGTGTTCGACAGGTGACCGACGCCGCGGATCACGTGCGTGATCTCCATGTCCACGTCGTCGGCCACCACCGCGAAGTTGTACGTGACGCGACGGTCCGATCGCCGGAGGATGAAGTCGTCGATGTCGCTGGCAGGAAATGATATGGAACCGAATACCTCATCCTCGATCTCGACCGAGGCCAGGCCCTCGGGCACCGCGAACCGGATCGCCGGCGGCTGGCCCGAGGCCACCGCGTGGGCGGCTCGCTCGGCGGGGCTGAGGTGCCGGCAGCGCCCCGCGTACCGCTTCACCTCCCTGCCCTCCTTGCCCGTCTCCGCGTCGGCCTCGAGCTGCTCCTCGGTGCAGTAGCAGGGGTAGGCCCACCCGCTCTCCACGAGCGTCTCCACGGCGCGGTCGTGGAGGCGCGCTCGCTCGCTCTGGCGGTATGGAGCGTGTGGCCCTCCGATGTCGGGGCCTTCGTCCCACTGCAGGCCGAGCCAGCGGAGATCCTGGAGGATCCCGGCCTCGCCACCCTCCACGTTGCGCTCCACGTCGGTGTCCTCGATGCGAAGCACGAAGGTGCCGCCGTGGCGGCGGGCGAAGAGCCAGTTGAAGACCGCCGCGCGGACGTTGCCCAGGTGCAGGCGCCCCGTGGGGCTCGGCGCGAAACGGGTGCGAACCGTCATGGTCACCTTCCCAGGTAGGTCAGCACGCGGGTGGCCAGGGCCTCGGAGAAGCCGGGAACGCGGGAGATCTCCTCGCGGGTGGCCTCGCGGACGCCCTTCACCGAGCCGAAGCGGCGCAGGAGCTCCTGCTGCCGGCGGGGTCCGATCCCCGGAATGTCGCCGAGGTCGCTCCGGATCGTCCTCCGGCTGCGCAGCTTGCGGTTGTAGCGGATCGCGAAGCGGTGCGCCTCGTCACGGATGCGCTGGAGCAGGTGGAGCGCGCGGTCGCGTCGATCGAGGCGTACCGGATCGCGGCGCCCCGGCAGGAAGACCTCCTCCTCCTTCTTGGCGAGGGCCGCCACCTGCACGTCATGCATCCCGAGCGTCTGGAGGGCCTCCAGCGCCGCACCCAGCTGGCCCTTGCCCCCGTCGATGACCGCCAGGTCGGGGAGCGGGCGGCCCTCGTCGCGCACACGCCGGAACCAGCGGGTGACCACCTCCGCCATCGAGCGGAAGTCGTCGTTGCCCCACGTCCCCTTGATGCGCATGTGGCGGTAGGCCGCCTTGCGCGGCTCGCCGTTCTCGAACACCACCGCACTGGCCACCACCTCGCTCCCCTGCGTGTGGGACACGTCGAAGCATACCATCAGGCGGGGCACCACCTTCAGGTCCAGCTCGTTCTGAAGGCTGTACAGGGCTTCCTCCGCCCGATCGACCGCGTACGCCAGTGCCGTGACCCTGTCCTCGAGGAGGTGGCGCGCGTTCTGGGCGGCCAGCTCCACCAGGCGGAGCTTCTCCCCCCGGCAGGGGACGTGCACGGTCACCTTCCGCCCGGCGGCCTCCGTGAGCACGTCACCGAGGAGGCCCCGGTCCGGCACGTCGCCGGGAAGGAGGACCTCGCGCGGGAGGTCCGCAACGCGGACGTCGCCCCCACCCAGGTAATGGCGCGACAGCAGCGACGCCACGAGGTCCGTGTCCGTTTCGTCCCCCGCGTCCCCGAAACGGACCGACTCCCGCCCGAGCAGCAGGCCCGAGCGGATCCTGAGCACGACGCCGGCGCCGAGGTCGCCGTCGCGGGCCAGCCCCACGACGTCCATCTCCCCCCCCTCGGCACGGTGGACCCGCTGCTCCGTGGCGAGGGCGTCGAGCCCGTGTGCCACGTCGCGCAGCTTCGCGGCGCGCTCGAAGTCGAGGGCGTCGGCTGCAGTGCGCATCCGCGCCTCCACGTCCCGCCGAAGCTCCTCGGTTTCACCCTCCAGGATGCGGAGGATCTCGTCGATCATCTCCCGGTAGTCGGCCTCGCTCTGCAGTCCTACGCAGGGAGCCTGGCATCGCCCGATGTGGTAGTCCAGGCAAGGGCGCTCGGGCCCCTCCTTCGGGAGGTCGTACCGGCAAGAGCGCACGGTGTGGAGTCGCTTGACCACCTCGAGCGCCTGGCGCATGGGTCCGACGGACGTGTACGGACCGAAATATCGGCCTCCGTCGTTGACTACCCTGCGCGTCACGTACACGCGGGGAAACGGTTCCTGGACGGTGACTTTGATGTACGGATACCGCTTGTCGTCCCTCAGCAGGATGTTGAAGCGGGGCCGGTGCTCCTTGATGAGGTTGGCCTCGAGGATGAGCGCCTCCGCCTCGGATCCGACCACCAACGTCTCCAGCTTGTCGACGTGGCGCATGAGCTCCCGGGTCTTCGCGCTATGGTCGGCCTCGCGGCGGAAATAGCTGCGCACCCGGGGTCGCAGCGACTTGGCCTTCCCCACGTACAGCACGTCTCCCCGTGCGTCCCTGAAGAGGTAGACGCCGGGCCTGGTGGAGAGGTGGACGAGGGTGTCGTTCGTTACCGCCACGGTGGTCCTGGAGTGGGCGGGCTCGGTGCGGAGCTCGCTGGGCTACTTCGCGCGCGGCCGGCGCAGGGGCATGTCGACGCCCAGCGCGGCGGCGGCAGCCAGGTAGACTACCCCGACGGGCACCAGCGTTTCCAGGGCGACCAGCGCCGGATGGGCCGGGGGCAGAGCGCGCTGGATCATCACACCCAAGCCCACCGCCACCGCGGATGCCAGCGCCACCCGCACCACGTGCGCCGGTCCCGGTCCGTGCGCGCCGATGCGGCGGGCCAGCGCGCGGCGCAGGAGCACGTACTCGAGCCATCCCCCGGCCGAGGCGCCGAGGGCGAGGCCCGCCGCGCCCAGGTGGCGGGAGGCGACCTCGAACCGGTCCATCGGGAACATCATCAGGAACCCCGAGATCGAGGCGACGGCCACCCGGAGGTACGCGATACGCGCCGGCGTGCGCGTGTCGTGCAGCGCGTAGAAGGCGGAGGACAGGACGCGCGAGCTCGCCGTCGCCGACATCCCCACGGAGAACGCGGCCAGGATGCCCCAGGTGGCCAGCGTGTCCGCGGCGTCGAAGGCACCCGTCTCGTACAGGGCGCCCACCGCCAGATCACCCAGGAAGAGGTAGCCGATCGTGCAGGGCACCAGGAAGAACGATACGCGGCGCAGCGCCGCGGACACCCGCGCGGACAGCACCTGCTCGGCCTCGGCCCGCATGCGGGACAGCTCCGGGAGCTCCGACGCCGCCACGGACATGCCGAAGAGCGAGATGGGGAGCATGTAGAACGTCTGCGCGTAGCCGAGAAGCGCCACTGCGCCCGTGGCCAGCAGCCCAGCCAGAACCGTGTCGATCCACCCTGTCAGGTTCACCACCCCCCGGGCCGCGACCACGGGCGTGAAGTTGCGGATCGCCTCCTGCACCCCCGGGACGTTGCGACCCAGGGAGAGGCGGAAGCCCCGCATGTGCCGGAGGACGAAGGGGATCTGCACGCCGAACTGGAGCAGCCCCCCGACCAGCGCACCCCAGGCCAGCGCCACGACAAGGTCGTGGCGCCCGAAGGCCAGGTAACCGCCGAACGTCAACAACGTCGCGATCTGGGCGAGATTCCACAGCACCGGCGCCACGTACGACACGAAGAAGCGACGGTGGCTGTTGAGGATCCCGAGAGCCCACGCCGAGATCACCAGGGCGCCGGTCATCGGGAAGAGGATGCGCACGAGCGTGGTCGTGATGGCCTGTTTCTCGGGGCTCCACTCGAAGAACAGGACCCGGACCAGCACCGGCGCCACAAGGATGCCCAGCAGCGAGAGGCCGGCCGCGACCGCCGTGAGGATGCCCAGGGCCGCGCCGGCGAAGCGACCCGCGTCCTCCTCCCGCCCCTCCTCCAGGAGCTCCGTGTAGACGGGGATGAGGGAGGCGGACAACGTGCCCTCCCCCAGGAGGTTCTGGATGACGTTGGGCATCCGCAGGGCCGCGCCCCACGCGTCGGCGAAGAGGCCCGCGCCGAAGTAGTGGGCGAAGACCCTTTGCCGGACGAAGCCGAAGATCCGGCTCAGGAAGATGCCCGCGCCTACTCTCGCGGCGGCGCGTGCGTCGGAGGAGCCGTCGGTCCGCGCCTGGGGCGTCGTGTCAGTCCTGGGGGTCACCCGGCGGGAGCGCGGCGCCCTCGTTGGGGCGTCGTTCGGCGAGGAGCTTGTGCAGGAACTGGCTTTCCTCGTCGAGCCGGGAGATCTCGCTCGTGAGGCGCTCCAACTCGCCCTCGAGGAAGGCCACCCGCTCCGCCATGAGGTCCGGGGGGCCGTCGAGACCTCGGCGCTCCAGCCTGGATGCGAGCGCCCGCCCCACCTGCGAATCAAGCACGATCGCCAGGAGGGGGATCAGGACGACGAGGACGAGGATGAGTTGCAGGAACATGGGCCGAAGTTAGACGGCGGCACGGGTGGAGATCAACGGCACCACCCCGGGCGGAGCATCGCTCCTCCAACCTGTACGCACGAAGCTCAGCCGAGATTCACCGTGAATCGTCGGAACGCCTCGTCCAGGAAAGCGTCCCCGTAGCGGCTCAGGTAGTAGAAGGGATTCATCACGCGCTCCTGCGGCTTCCCGCGGGGAAAGAGGTGGAGTTGTGCCTTCTCGAGCTGGGCGAGCGCGATCTCGTTCTCCCGCTTGAGCGCGTGCACGACCTTCTTCTCCAGGTCGTCCAGCGCCGCGAAGGTCTGGCTGCGCACGTGCTTGACCGGGCCCTTCAGCGTGGGGTCCACCGCCTTGACCGCTTCCTCGAGCTCGCCCACGCCCTTGCCGATGGCGCCCCGCAACTGGCCCAGCGCGCGGCGCACGCCCTCGGGGACCTCGTCGCGCGCGATGTCCCCGGCGACCTCGTGGAAGGGACGGTCGAGCGCGCCGGGCTCCAAGGCGAACTTGTCGAGGACCTTGCGGATCTTGGCCTCCACCGCCATCGCGCCGAAGCGGGGATGGATCACGGGCATGCGGATGCCGTGCGCGGCGAAGTAGCCCCGGAGCTGCGCGAAGTAGGCCATCTCCCCCGGTCCGCCCACGTAGGCCAGGGTCGGGAAGACCGTGCTCTCCACGACGGGCCGGAGGAAGACGTTCGGGCTGAGCGCCGTTGGGTCGGCCGCGGCCCGCTCGAGGATCTCGTCCGCCGACAGGTGGTCTCCACTGATCCTCAGCCGGTAGCCCCCGTTCTCACGGTAGACGCGCTCCCGTCCCGCCGCGCTCTCCAGGAAGAGGTTCACCCCTCCCTCCATGAGGGACACCTGCAGGCCGTATCCCGCGGCCTGCAGGCGTTCCGCCGTCCCGGCCAGCGTCGCTTCGAGCTCCTCCGAGCGCTCGAGCTCGCGTCGCAGCGCCGGCCGGGAGGCCGTCTTCAGCGCCGGATCCGCGGCGTCGGTGAAGAAGAGGCCGAAGCGGCCCAGGAGCCGCTCCATGATCAGGCGGAAGCTCTCGGACAGCGTCATGCCGTCCATCGCGGCCTCGCACAGGAGGGTGCGGAACGGGGCGCTGAAGTCCGATTCGGGGAGGTTCGCCAGGAACTCGTCCCGGAGCGGGAGGATCTCCGGGCCGAGCGGGATCCGGTGGATGGAAGGTCGGTGTTCCTCGTGCGGTGCGGGCAGGACGGGCTCGTGGAGCTCGTTGTCCACGCCGACGATGCAGGTGTGGTTGGCCTCCTCCCAGTCGTGGTCCTCGGAGCCGACCCAGAAGAGAGGGAGGACCGGCTTGCCCACGCGTGCCTCGAGCGCCTCCGCCAGCCGCACCACGGTCAGCGCCTTGTAGACGTTGTAGAGCGGACCGCCAAAGAGGCCGGGCTGCTGGCCGGTCGTGACCACGTACCCGCCTTCGTTCACGAAGCGCTCGAGCTTCGCCGGATCCGTGCCGGGCGCCGCGTGCATCGCGGCCGCCGCGCGCTCTCGCGCCTCCCGGTCGAAACGCTCGTCCACCTCGGCCGCCTTGTCCCCGTACGCAGCCGGATCTTCGAAGTGTCCCTCGAAAAAGCGGAGGACCTCCGGCTTGCCCTCGAGGTAGTCCCGCACCGCGGGCGCTCCGGACGGTCGACCGACGATGAGCTCGAGGTTCAGAGCGTCTCCGGGCAAGTCAGACTCCTTTGTGGTACGGCTCGCCGCGCAGGATCGTCCCGGCGCGGTAGAGCTGCTCGGCGAGCACCAGGCGCGCCATCTCGTGGGGTAGCGTCATGACGGACAGCGACAGGCGTCGGTCCGCCGCGGACAGCACGGTCGCGGACAGCCCGAACGCCCCGCCGATCACGAACGCCACTGCGGGCGAGGACCGGACGGCATGCTCCTCCAACGCTCGGGCGAGCGCCCGGGATCCCATGGCCTGTCCCTCGCGCGTGAGGGCGAACACGCTCGCGCCGTCCGGTATGCGCGCGAGGAGGCGCTCGCCCTCGGCTCCCATCACGCGCTCGGGGTCGGGATCGCGGCCGGCGGCACCCGCGTCCACCTCCACCACCTCGAGCTTCCAGTAGCGCGCCGCGCGCTCCTCGTACTCCGCTACGGCCGCCGCCAGGGGGCCCCGTACCTTTCCGGTCGCCAGGACGACGAGCCTCACCAGGGAAGCCCGCCCGCGCGGCTCACGACCGTGTCGCGCAGGCAGCGCTCGTTGTCCCGGTGGGGATGGTCGAGCGTGTAGTGCAGCCCGCGGCTCTCGCGGCGCAGGAGCCCGCAGCGCACGATGAGCTCGGCCACCTGCAGGAGGTTGCGCAGCTCTGCCCCGTCGGCGGTCCAGCGGGTGCGGATCCAGCCGAGGGCCTCGGCCGAGGACAGCCGGGCGATGTCGGCCTCGGCCCTCTCGAGCCGGTCGTCCGAGCGGACGATGCCGACCAGCTCCCACATGAGATCACGCAGCTCGGTGCGCCGGGCCGCGATTCCGGCCTGGTCCGCCTCCTCCGTGCCCGGCACCGGCAGGTCGGAAGGGACCGGCGGGTAGGTCGGGTGCCCGTTCCTTCGCTCGAGCCTGTAGGAGACCATGCGCGCGGCACGGTCGGCGAACACGACGGCTTCCAGAAGCGAGTTCGAGGCCAGCCGGTTCGCCCCGTGGACGCCCGAGCACGCCACCTCGCCCGTCGCGAACAGACCGGCCAGGCTCGTGTGGCCCATGCTGTCTGTCAGGACGCCGCCGCACACGTAGTGCGCCGCCGGCACGACGGGGATGCCGTCCACCGGATCGACGCCGCGCTCCCGACACCCCTCCACCGCGCCGGGGAAGCGTTTCTCCAGCTCGTGGGGCGGGATGGCCGTGACGTCCAGGAGGACGTGCGTTTCCCCGCTCTGCTTCAGCTCCCGGTCGATGGCGCGGGCCACGACGTCCCGCGGCGCCAGCGATCCGAGCGGGTGGTACCGCTCCATGAAGGCCGTTCCGTCGAGCGTGCGCAGGATCGCACCCTCCCCGCGGACGGCCTCGGAGATCAGGAACGCCGGGTCCTCGGTCGGGTGGAGCGCCGTGGGGTGGAACTGGATGAACTCCATGTTGGCGACGCGCGCGCCGGCACGGTACGCCATCGCGATCCCGTCACCGGTGGCAATGGGCGGATTCGTCGTATGTCGATAGACCTGCCCGCACCCGCCGGCGGCGAGCATCGTGAACCGCGCGCGCACCACCATGATCGCGCCGCTCGGATGCTCCAGGACCATCGCGCCCGTGCACATCGAGCGGCCGGAGGGGTCGGCGGTGACCAGGAGGTCGAGCGCGAGGTGGTCCTCCAGCACCTCGATGTTGGGCTCGGCGGCGACCGCGGCGAGCAGCGCCGATTCGATCTCACGTCCCGTGTGATCGCCCGCGTGCGCAATCCGCCGGCGCGAGTGGCCGCCCTCCCTTCCGAGGGAGAGCCGATCCCCGTCGCCCCGGTCGAAGCGTGCGCCCCATTCCATGAGCTCCCGCACGCGCGCGGGGCCCTCGCGCACCAGGACCTCCACGGCCCGCGGATGGCACAGGCCCGCGCCGGCCACCAGGGTGTCCTGGATGTGCAGCTCGAATTCGTCGTCCTCGCCCAGCACCGACGCGATCCCGCCGCGGGCGTAGTTCGTCGAGGACGCGGCCCGCTCCTTCTTGGTCACCAGGAGGACCTTGGCCTGCGCGGCGAGCTTCAGCGCGAACGTCAGTCCGGCGATCCCGCTCCCGATGACCAGGACGTCCGTGGAACGCTCCAATCATGCCTCCCTTGATGCGACCGAGGTGATCAGGTCCGACATCGGCGCTTCACCCGCTTCCCATCCGAGCGCCTGTACCATCACCCGGACCGGCCCGAGAAGTGCCATGAACCGTCTCAGCTTCACGGCGTCCTTCTCCGTCACGACGATCGTGCGTCTCCCCGCGCGCTCGCGGAGGATGCGCGCGTCCGCCTCGCGGTAGACGTGGTGGTCCGGGAAGGCCGACAGCTCCACGGGCGCACCGAGCTCGCCCTCCACCTGGCGGGCGAAGGCGTCCGGGCGGGCCACGGCCGCCACGGCGAGCACGGGCGACGGAGGCGCGGCCGCCGGCTCGCCCCCCAGGTCCCGCCAGCCTCCGGGGAGGAGGGAGACGACGCCCATGAGCAGGTGCGGGTGCTCGGTGCCGATCCGGTTCGCGAGCGCGCCCGCTTCGTCGCTCCCGGCGGTGCGGCGGGTGACGACGACGCCGTGGGCCCTCGACAGCGCGGAGGGCGGCTCGCGGAAGGGCCCGCGCGGAAGCAGGTGCCCCGGGTAGCCGTCCTCGGCGGCCAGCAGGACCACGTCGACGTCCCGCGCCAGAGCCCTGTGCTGGAATCCGTCGTCCAGCACCGCCGCCCCCGCACCCTCCGCGACGGCGTCGCGGGCGGCCGCCACACGGTCGGGGTTCGCGACCACCCGGACCTCGGGGTTCCAGCTCCGGTGGAGGAGGAGCTCGTCCTCCCCGTAGCCGCGCGCGAGGAGCGCGGTGGGGACGCCCGCTTCGACCAACCGGCGCGCGGCCCAGGCCGCCAACGGCGTCTTGCCCGTGCCGCCGACGGCCAGGTTGCCGACCGAGACCACCCGCAAGCCGGCTACGCGGGTGCCTCCGCGGACGTCGTAGCGGCGGTTGCGCCGGGCCGCGGCGGCCCTGAACAGCCACTCCGCCGGGGCCGTGGTGGCCGACAGGATCCTCCCGGCTGTCCCTCCCCCGCCCGCCCACCAGCGGCGCACGCCCGCGTGGAGCGAGGCCTTCACGGGGCCTCCCGGCGGGCGGCCAGCTCCGACAGGCGATCGAGCTCCGCGCCCAGCTCCAGGGCCATCGTCTCCAGGGTGGCCCGGTCCGCGTCCCTGGGGACGGTCCACGGCGGACCGTACTCGACGCGGATGCGGGAGAGCGGCTGCGGCACCAGGAACCCGTCCCAGCTTTGGAACCGCCACCCGCGGGAGGTGCCGGCGGCCAGGGGGATGATCGGCAGCCCCGTCGCCTGGGCCACGGCGAGGGCGCCGGGCTTGAAGACGCGGGCGGGTCCGCGCGGACCGTCCGGAGTGAGGGCGAGATCCTTTCCAGCGCGGGCGGCCCGGATCAGCCCCTTGAGCCCTTTGGTGGCCCCCCGGGTGCTCGAGCCCCGCACGGTGCCGAACCCGTGTCGCTCGATCACTTTCGTGATGTACTCCCCGTCGGCGTGCTCGCTCACCAGCACGACGACCCCCTCGTTCCGATGACGATGGACCAGGGGCAGCATCTGCCCGTGCCAGAAGACGAAGATGACGGGGGCCCCGTGGCGGCGGTAGCGCAGGTAGTGCTCCTCCCCGCGGACCTCGGAGCGCGTGGTGGCGAAGAGGGCGCCCACCAGCCCCAACCCGAGCACGCCCGCGGCCTCGAACTTCAGCTCGCTCATCGCCGCGATTCCAGCAGCTCTTCAGCGAGCGCGGCCACGCGGTCCGACGCTCCCGGCGTCCCGAGTGCACCCCGGACGCGCCGCAGCCCTTCCTTCTGGCGAGCCCGCTCCGGCGTCTCGTCCAGGAGAGGAAGAAGCATCTCGGCGAGTCGCTCGGGGGTCGCGTCGTGCTGCAGCAGCTCCGGGGCGACGCGCTCGCCTGCCACCAGGTTGGCGAGCGCGAGGTGCGGAACGCGTACCAGCCTGCGGGCCAGCGCAAAGGTGAGCGGATGCATCCGGTATGCCATGACGAAGGGCGTGCCCTCCAGGGCGGTCTCGAGCGTGGACGTTCCCGACTTGACCAGGGCGGCGCGTGCGTGCCGCAGGAGCGCGCGGGCGTCCTCGACCACGGGGAGTTCCGACGGCTCGAGCCAGGCCCGGGGCACGGACGAGGCGCGCGCCAGCACGGGCTGTACCTCGGGGCGCGCTCGATGCACCAGCTCCGCCGCCTCTGTGAAGATCCGCAGATGGCGGTGGATCTCCTGACCGCGCGAGCCCGGCAAGACGGCCAGGATGGGCCGGGACGCGTCCAGGTCCCAACGGCGGCAGAAGGCCTCCCGCTCCGGCACGTCGTCCGGGCGCTCCAGAAGCGGATGGCCGACGAACGACACACGCGCGCCGGCCTGCTCGAGAACGGAGACCTCGAAGGGGAGGATGACCGCCACGTGGTCGGCATGCTCGGCGAGCTGCCGCGCGCGCCCCGCCTTCCACGCCCATACCTGCGGCGAGATGTAATAGAGGACGGGGAGGCCCCGCGCGTGCGCGGCGCGGGCGGCGCGCAGGTTGAATCCCGGGTAGTCGACGAGAAGGACCAGATCCACCTCGCCAGCGTCCATGAGGGCGGTGATGCGGCCCAGCAGCCCGTAGAAGAACCGGAGGTGACGGACGACCTCCACGAAGCCCATGACCGCGAGCCGATCGAGGCCGGCCAGGAGCTCCACGCCCTCGGCTTCCATCCGCGGCCCGCCCAGCCCGACGAGGCGCACGTCCGGAATCCGGGCGCGCAGCGCGCGCGCCACGCCCGCGCCGTGGTCGTCCCCCGACGCCTCCCCGGCCAGCAGAAGGATCCTCGTGGATCCCGAAGGCCCGTCGAGCACCCTCCTCAGATCCGCCCCAGGTACCAGATCAGGAGGGCGACCAGCACGAGGAAGAGCAGGAGGCGCGACATGGGCATCCCCTTGCGGGCGTTGATCCAGCTCTTTTTCCGGCTACGCCGGACGCGTATCAGCGACATGACTTTCAATACGCTCCTGGATGGCCAGGGCAACCGCCAGTGCGGCGCGGCCGTCCTGTCCGCTCACCGCGGGGCTCACGGCTCCCCGTATGGCGTCGCGGAAGTTCTCGAGCTCCCGGCGCAGGGGCTCGGTCCCGTCTCCCTGCAGCGGAATGCGCTCCACGATCTCCGTCAGGTCCATGGCCGCGTGCCCCGACTGCGCCGCGTCGTGCAGCTCGCCGAGGCCGCGCCGCAAGCGCAGGAACTCGCCCGTCCCGGCCGCCAGGTTCAGGGAGATGTAGCCCGACGGCTGGAAGAAGCGGAGCTTGCGCATCTTCTCCAGGGACACGCGGCTGGCCGTGAGGTTCGCCACCGCACCGTTCTCGAAGCCGAGGCGGGCGTTGGCGATGTCCACGTTGGGCGTCAGGACGCTGACCCCCGAGGCCGCCAGCTCCTTCAGCGACGAGCCGATGAGGCTCGTCACCAGGTCGACGTCGTGGATCATCAGGTCGAGCACCACCGCGACGTCCGTGCTCCTCGGAGAGAATGGCGCCATGCGGTGCGACTCGACGAAGAGAGGGCCGTCCAGATACGGCTCCGCGGCCAGCACGGCCTGGTTGAACCGCTCGACGTGGCCCGTCTGGACGAAGCTCTTCGCCTCCGCTGCGGCCTCGAGGATGCGGTCGGCCGCCTCCAGGTCCGGTGCGAGCGGCTTCTCCACCATGACCGGCCGGCCCCGGTGCAGAGACGCCACGGCCACCGACTCGTGGTCCGACGTGGGCACCGCCACGACCAGGGCGTCGGAGGCCTCCAGGAGGCTCTCCAGGCTGTCGTGGACGGTGACCTGGAGCTGGCTCCCGACCTCCCGCGCGCGCTCGGCGCGGACGTCGTAGACGCCCGCCATGGACACGCCGTCGAGGCCGGCGAGGATCCGGGCGTGGTGGAAGCCGAGGGCGCCCACACCGGCCACGCCGATGCGGGGATTGTCGACCGGACTCATGGGATGTCGTCCTTCAGAGCGTGATGCCGCGCTCGCTGGCCTTGATGAACTGGAGGAGTTGGCGCACTTCCGGGATCGCCGGAACCTCCGCCTCCGCCCGGGCGACCGCCTGGCTCACGTTCAGCTTCGACTGGAACAGGATGCGATACGTCTGCTTCAGCGCCTTGCGCACCTCGGGGGAAAAGCCCCGGCGCTCCAGCCCGACGGAGTTGAGGCCGTAGAGAGCCGGGGGGTTGCCGGCGACGCGGCAGTACGGCGGCACGTCCTGCGCGATGCGCGAGCCGCCTCCCACGAACGCATGTGCGCCGATGCGGACGAACTGGTGGATGGGCGTGATGCCGCCTACGATCACCCAGTCCTCGATGACGACGTGGCCCGCCATGTTCACGGCGTTGGACAGGATAACGTGGTTGCCGAGCTCGCAGTCGTGTGCCACGTGCGTGTAGGCCATGAGGAGGCAGTCGCTCCCGACCACCGTCCGTCCGGTCGCCGACGTTCCGCGGTTGAGCGTCGCGAACTCACGGATCATCGTGCGGTCGCCCACCTCGAGGACCGTCCGCTCTCCCTGGAACTTGAGGTCCTGGGGATCGGTGCCCAACACCGCGCCGTTGGCGAGGCGGCAGTCTTCGCCGACGACGGTGTCGCGCTCGATCAGCACGCGCGGCCCGATCTCGGTGCCGTCGCCGACCCGGACCCGGGGACCGACGATCGCCCAGGGGCCGACCACGACGCCCTGTCCCAGCTCCGCGTCGGCGTCCACCAGCGCGGTGGCATGGATGACGGTCTCGCCGCGGGTACCCACGGTGGCTTCATTCATTTGTCCACGATCCTCGCCATGAGATCGGCCTCGGCCACGAGCTGTCCGTCGACGAACCCCTGGCCGCGCATTTTGCATGTGTGACGCCGGAACTGGACCATCTCCAGCTCGAAGACCAGCGTGTCTCCCGGCGTGACCGGGCGTCGCCACTTCACGTTGTCCATCGTCATGAAGTACACGACCTTCTCTTCGGGCTTGTCCACCTCCTCCATCAGGAGGAGCCCGCCCACCTGCGCCATCGCTTCGATGATGAGCACCCCGGGCATGACCGGATGGCCGGGGTAGTGTCCCTGGAAGAACGGCTCGTTGATCGTGACGTTCTTGATTCCCACGATGCGCTTGCCGGGCTCGAAGTCGATGATCCGGTCCACCAGCAGCATGGGAAAGCGGTGCGGCAGGTACTCCATGATCTTCGCCGCGTCCACGTACGCGCCGCGGCCCGCGCGCCGGGCCTGCTCGGCCATGGCCCGGGCGAGCGCCACGTTGCCCGCGTGGCTCGGCCGATCCGCCACGATGTGTGCATCGACCCGTGCCCCGAGGAGCGCCAGGTCGCCCACGATGTCGCCCACCTTGTGCCGCAGGAACTCGTCGGGGAAGCGTAGCTCCTCGTTGAGGACCTCGGCATCCTCGAGCACGACCGTGTTCTCGAGGTTCGCGCCCAGCGCCAGGCCCCGAGCCCGCAGCGTGTCCCAGTCCTTCACGAACCCGAAGGTGCGAGCCCGGGCCAGGTCCCTGCGGAAGCCTCCGTCGTACACGGTGAACGAGCCGTACTGGCGCCCGATGACTTCGTGGTCGAAGTCGATCGTGCCCGAGATGCGCAGCCCCTCCGCCGGCGCCGCGACGTAGGACTCCCCGTCGTTGCCGTTCACGGTCAGGGGCGCCTGCAGGCCGATACGGCGGGCCTCGGCGTCCTGTTCCTCGGCGCCGGCGTCCTCCAGCGCGGCGACGTAGTCGGCGAACGATCCGTCGCGGATGGGCACCTCCGGTCCGGCCACTTCCACCACGGCGTTGTCGATGGGCAGGCTCGCGAGCGCCGCCATCACGTGCTCCACGGTCAGCACCTCGCACGTCCCGCAGCCCAGCGTGGTCCCGAGGTCCGTGCGTACCACCTGCTCGAGCGTCGCCGGAATCTCCGGCGATCCCTCCAGGTCGGAGCGGCGAAAGCGTATCCCCGACCCAGCCGGCGCCGGACGGAACACGAGGGAGGCGGGCTGCCCGGAGTGCACGCCGATGCCGTCGAGCGCGACCTCCCTGGCGACCGTCCGCTGCTTGCTCGGATTCATGCGCCTCCGCCGTGGTGGGGTCGTCCGTGACCAAAACAATGAAAGCTAATCACAATCCCGTCACGTATCTAACCGATCGCCCGGGCCCTTGAGGGCGCGGACCTCGGCCTCCAGCGCCTTCACCCGTTCGATGAGCTTCTCGATGCGCCCCAGGTGCGCCAGCCGCTTCGTGTCCTCGCGGTGCGGGCGCGCCGGGTGCCCGGACATCGTCTCTCCGGGGGGCACGTCCCGCATGGTCTTGGATGCGACGAGGAGCCGCGCGCCGTCCCCGATCTCGAGATGACCGATCAATCCTGCCTGCCCGCCCATCCACACGCCCCTGCCGATACGCGTGGAGCCGGAGATGCCCGCCATCCCGGCGATCATCGAGCCCTCACCGATATGCACGTTGTGGCCCACCATCACCAGATTGTCGATCTTGACCCCCTCCCCCACGACGGTGTCCCCGATCGATCCCCGGTCCACCGTCGTGTTCGCCCCGATCTCCACCTCGGACGCGACGACGGCGCGCCCCGTGTGGGGGATGCGCCGATGTGCCCCGTCCAGGAACGCGTATCCGAAACCGTCGGCGCCGATCCGGACGCCAGAATGGAGGATGACGCGATCGCCCAGGATGCTGTACGGGTAGAGGACGACCTGGGGGTGCAGCGTGCAGCCCGCGCCGATGCGCGCATGGTCGCCCACGACCACGTGCGCACCGATGCGGGAGCCGTCGCCCACCTCCACCCCGTCTCCCAGGACGGCATAGGGGTCGATGGCGACGTCGGCACCCAGCCGCACCCCTTCGCCCAGCACCGCCGTGGGATGCACGCCCGCGGGCCGCGGCGCCGGGGGGTGGAGTGCGGTCAGGAGCGCGATGAGGGCCCTCTGCGGCTCCGTCACCACGACGCAGGGGCGATCGTCGCCGACGTACGCCTCCATCTCCTCCGTAACGAGGAAGGCCCCCGCGCGCGAGTCCCCGACGTACTTCGCGTAGCGCTTCGTGGTAAGGAGCGCGAGCTCGTCCGGGCCGGCCTCGTCCACGGGCGCAACGCCCCTGACGCCCAGTCCCGGATCGCCCCGCAGGCGGCCCCCGACCGTCTCCGCGATGTCCGCGAGCGACAGGGGGGACCGCGTCGACGCCGGATGCGAATCCTTCATGGAACGCTCCCCTTCTTTCAGCGAAACACCGATGGAACAAGGGCCCACGGGCGCGCTGTGGTGCGCCCGCGGGCCCCGGTTCCACGCATTGTCGCGGAGGGTGCCCTTATCGGGATCCTCCTGGAGGAGGCTGCGGTGCCTTCAGCCTGCGGATGACCTCCTGGGTCAGGTCCAGGGATGGATCGGCCGAGATGATCGACCCCGCCGCGACATCGAGAATCAGCGAGTAGCTGCCCTCCTCGCGCATCTTCTCGATGACCTCGTTGACCTTGTCCATCACGGGCTGGATCAGCTCCGCGCGGCGCTGGGCGGCGAGTTGGTCCAGCTCCTGCATGCGCTGCTGGGCATCCGTGGCCTTCTGCTGGATCTGCTGCTGACGATTGCGCTTGGCTTCGGGAGACAGGGTAAGCTCCTGCTGCTGAAGCTGCTGCTGCATCCGCTGAAGCTCGTCCTGGAGCTGCTGGGCTTCGGTCGTGTAGCCCTGCATTTCCTGCTCGAAGGCGGCCTGTGCCTCCTTGGCACCGGGGGCCTGCGCGAGGATCTCCTGGGAATTGATGTAGCCGATCTTCAGCGTCTGCGCCTCCGTGGTGCCGGCGACCAGCGCGAAGACCAGCGCCAGGGCAGCGAACGGGGTGCGTCGCATGGGCTTCTGCTCCAGTAGGGGTAAGGCTGATGTACGTGTCCCGGCGGGCGCGCCGAGCGCCCGTTACGGGGGCTTTTTCTACTGCGTGTATGCTAGTCCGGGACGCGCTGACATGTTCCCGTGTTCCATCCGTCGCGCCGCCACCGGCACAGCCTGATAATTTCTCGACCGCGGGAGGATCTGTACAGTTCCGGCGCGGGGTAGCTCCCCTTCCTCAGCGACCCGCTAGAAGCCCGGGCCCATACGGAAGTGGAGCTGCCAGCCCGGCGTGGTCTTGTCGAAGCCGTAGGCGTAGTCCAGGCCGATGGGACCGAAAGGCGTCACCAGCTGTAGCCCGAAACCCGCGCCCCGGAACAGCCTGGTCGGGTCCATCTGGGCCGGTGTCCGCCACACGTTACCGGCGTCGTAGAAGGCCGACAGTGAAATCTGGTCGTTCAGGCGCAGCGCGTACTCGGCGGTCATGCTGAAGAAGGCGTTGCCCAGACGCTGGATGTCGAGGATGTCGCCCGAACGCTCCGGGAAGTACCCCAGCGGCGTGATCGACGTCTCGTCGTAGCCGCGCAGCGGCTGACCGAACTGCACGCCGCCCATCCAGAACCGGTCGAAGGGGAAGGCGTCTGCGTTGCCGAACACCGCACCGGCCTTCAGCGACAGTCCGAGGGCGAAGCGGATGGGGCGGCCGCCCGCGCTCTGGTCACCGATCTGGCCCACGGGAACCCACCACGTTCCTTCACTGAGAACCTTGGTGAAGTTGCCGTCACCCCCCAGGATGCCGCCGTTCATCTCGACGTTGATGCTCTGCTTGGACCCCACCGTGGGGAAGAGCGGGTGGTCGAGCGTCGCCCTGGTGACGCCCACCGAAAGCTGGCTCTGGACGCCCGGTGCCCGGCCGAACAGCGACGTGTCGTCCACGTTGCTGAACTGCTCGTACTTGGTCCGCGAGAGGGAATAGCCGAGGAAGAGGCGTGTGACACGGGAGCTGGGCCACGGGACGCCGAACCGGAAGCTCGTGCCCACCCGCTTGCGACGGCCGCTCGTGAACTGGAAGAAGCGGTCGCGCGAGTTGTACAGCGAGACCGATCCCGAGATCTGGCTCTGGAACAGAGAGGGGTCGGAGTAGCTGAGCTCGAAGCTGTTCAGGTACCGCCCGAAGTCCCAACGCAGCGTTCCCGACTTCGCCTGCCCGAAGAGGTTCGGCTGCTCGTAGCCGAGGAAGCCCGATAGACCCACGCCGCCGCCCACCGAAGTCCCGAAGTTGATGGAACCTGTCTGCTTCTCCTTCACGTGGAACGTGATGTCCACGTCCCCGTTGTCGAGCGGGGTGATATCGGGCACCGGCATCGGGGTCTCGAAGAAGCCGAGTGACGAGATGCCCTGGTAGCTACGCAGCACCCGGTCCTGCGAGTACACGTCGCCGGGAAGGATGGAGACCTGGTTCCGCACCACCCACTCGTAGGTGTACTCGTTCCCCACGATCGACACGCGGTTCACGATGGCGGGCTGGCCCTCGCGGATCTCCCAGCTCGCGTCGACGGTCGGGTGGCCGCCCTCCTCCGCGGGTGGATTGCGGTTGATGACCGGGTTGATCTGGGCGTAGAGATAGCCTTCGTTCGCGTACCGTTCCCGCGCCGCGGCGATGGCCGTGTTGAAGGCTTCGGCGTCGAACACCTGGCCCTGCTGTCCCTGGGCGTCCTCCCCACCGATGCCCAGGCTCCTGAGCAGGCCCCCCTCCTCGTGGCGGAACAGTCCCTCCAGGTCCGCGTCGTCGAAGCGCGTGTTCCCGTCGATCGAGAAGGAGGACAGGAGGTATTGGGGGCCCTCGTCGACCGAGATCTCGACCTCCGCCTTCCCGGTTTGCGGATCGACAATGAGGGTGTCGGACTGGACCTTGAAGTCGAGGAAGCCGTGAGAACGGTAGAGCGCCGGGAGGTTGTCCGTGAGGTCTGCCTGGAACTTCGTGTCGTCGTAGGAGCCCGGGCGGAACCACCAGAAGCCCTCGCGCTTCGTGCTCATGGCACCGGCCAGCTCGTCGCTGCTGAGCGTTGCGTTGCCGGTGAAGTCGATCTGCGCGACCGTCACCCGCTGGCCCTCCGTCACGTCCACGACCACGTCCACTTCGTTGTCGCGGCCTTCGACGGGTTCGATGCGGTCTTCGATGGACGCGAAGGGGATGCCCTCTTCGGCGAGCTGGGCGCGGATGTAGGCCTTCGCGTCCAGCATCGACTGCGGATTGTAGGGGGCGCCGGCCTTCAGGCCGGTCGTGTCCCGCGCCTCGCGCGCCGAGGCGTGCTCGAGGCCGTTGATCTCCACCCGGCGCACGAGCGGTCGCTCGGTCACGTCCACCACCAGGACCACGCTGGGGGCGCTCCCGCGCGCCCGCACGACCACGTCGGAGAACTGCCCCGTCCCGAGCAGCGCCTTGAGGCCGCGCTGGATGTCGCGGTACGTGATCTCGGAGCCGGGCTGGACGGCGAACACGGTGCGCACGTCGGACGCGGCCACGCGGTTGTTGCCCTCGACGACGACGGAGTCGACGCGCTGCGGCCCGGGGGTTTCCTGCCCTGCCGCCTGACCCGCTACAGGTGTGGCGGTCGAGAGGGCCATAACGGCGGAGAAGGCCGCCGCCATCGCGGTGGCCTTCCCCATCCTCACCCGTTGCGATCTCTTTCCCGACATCCTCACGTCTTCGTCGTGGATCCTGCTTGCAGGGTGAGTCCCTCTCCGTCCGGGCTCGCGCCCACCTCGATCTCGTCCCCGGCGGAGAACTCCGCCGTGAGGATCTTCTCCGAGAGCGGGTCCTCGAGGTAGCGCTGGATCGCCCGCTTCAGCGGCCTGGCCCCGAACTTCTCGTCGTAGCCCTTCTCGACGAGGAAGCTGACGGCCTCGTCCGTGAGCCGGATCTTGAGCTCCTCCTCCTGCAGGCGCTTGCGCACGTCCGCCAGGAGGATGTGGACGATCTCCGCGATCTCGTCCTTCGAGAGCGGATGGAAGACGATCACGTCGTCGACGCGGTTGAGGAACTCCGGATTGAAGGCCCGCTCGACCTCCTGGCGGACCTTGTCCTTCATGATGTCGTAGCTCGTCTTCGGGTCCGCCGACTGGAAGCCGAGACCCGCGCCCTTGGTCACGTCGCGCGTGCCCAGGTTCGACGTCATGATCAGCACGGTGTTCTTGAAGTCGATGACCCGGCCGTAGTTGTCCGTCAGGTGGCCCTCGTCGAGCACCTGCAGGAGGATGTTGAACACGTCCGGGTGCGCCTTCTCGATCTCGTCGAGGAGCACGACCGAGTAGGGCCGGCGCCGCACCGCCTTCGTGAGCGCACCGGAATCCTCGTAGCCGACGTAGCCGGGAGGCGCGCCGATCAGGCGGGACACCGAGAACTTCTCCATGTACTCGCTCATGTCCACGCGGATCAGCGCTTCGCGGTCGGCGAACATGAACTCGGCCAGGGCGCGTGCGAGCTCGGTCTTCCCCACGCCCGTAGGGCCCGAGAAGATGAACGAGCCGATGGGCCGACGGGGGTCCTTGAGCCCCGCCCTGCTCCGCCGGATGGCGCGGCTGATGGCCTCGGTGGCGTCCTGCTGGCCGACGATGCGCCGGTGCAGCTCGTCCTCCATGTTCACCAGGCGCTCGGACTCCGTCTGCTGGATGCGCATGACGGGCACGCCGGTCCAGCGGCTCACGATGAACGCGACGTCCTCTCCGGAGATCTCGGGACGGTGGCGCTTGCGCTCCTCCTCCCACGCCTCCTGGCGTTCGCGGATCTGCTGGCCCAGCTCCCGCTCCTCGTCGCGCAGCTCGGCGGCCCGCTCGAAGTCCTGGTTGCCGATGGCCTCTTCCTTGCGGCGGGCGATCTCGGCGAGTTGTTCCTTCAGCTCCTCCACCTCCGGTGGCGGCACCTGGCTGGCGATGCGGGCGCGTGCACCCGCCTCGTCGATCACGTCGATCGCCTTGTCGGGCAGGAACCGGTCCGTGATGTACCGGTCCGATAGCTTGGCTGCCTGCTCGAGGGCGTCGTCCGGGATCACGATGCGGTGGTGGTCCTCGTAGTGGCCGCGCAGGCCCTTGAGGATCTCCACCGTCTCGTCAACGGCCGGGGGATCCACGATCACGGGCTGGAACCGGCGCTCCAGGGCCCCGTCCTTCTCGATGTACTTACGGTACTCGTTCAGCGTGGAGGCGCCGATGCACTGCAGCTCCCCGCGTGCGAGGGCGGGCTTGAGCATGTTGGACGCGTCGATCGCGCCCTCGGCGGCTCCGGCGCCCACGAGCGTGTGCAGCTCGTCGATGAACAGGATCACCGTCTGGCTCTGCTGGATCTCGTTCATCACGGCCTTGAGGCGCTCCTCGAACTGGCCGCGATACTTGGTGCCGGCGATCACCGCCGCCATGTCCAGCGCCAGGACGCGATGGTCCTTCAGCGCCTCCGTGACCTCGTTGCGCGCGATGAGTTGGGCGAGACCTTCCACGATCGCGGTCTTGCCCACGCCCGGCTCACCGATCAGCACGGGGTTGTTCTTCTTACGCCGGCACAGGATCTCCACGACCCTTTCGATCTCGGTAGTGCGCCCGATGGTTGGATCGAGCTTGTTCTGGCGCGCGAGCTCGGTCAGGTCGCGGCAGAAGTGGTCGAGCGCCGGCGTCTTGGACTTCTTGTCGCCCGGCTTGGTCGCGGCGCCCTGCGGGGCGGCGCCGGAGCCGATGCCGGCGGGCTCGGAGGGCGTGACGTCGGATCCCAGTACCTTCAGCGTTTCGGCGCGCGCCTCTTCCAGCGTGACGCCGAGGGAGTTGAGCACCTGCGCGGCGATGCCCTTCTCTTCGCGGAGAAGCCCGAGGAGGAGATGCTCCGTGCCCACGTAGGAGTGGTTGAAGTCCCGGGCCTCGGCCATGGCGAACTCGAGGACCTTCTTGGCGCGGGACGTATAGGGAAGCTCCCCGAGGGCGATGGTGGCCTTCCCCTTGCGCACGGACTCCTCGACGCGCTCGTGGATCTGGTCGAGGTCGACGTTGAGGTTCGTGAGGACCGCCGCTGCGACGCCCTCTCCTTCCCGGATGAGGCCGAGGAGGATGTGCTCCGTCCCCACGTAGTCGTGTTGAAGCCGGATGGCCTCTTCCCTGGCCATCGCCAGAACCTTCCGGACCCGGTCGGTGAAGTTGTAGTTCATCTCACGTCTCGGCTGGCTCGCCTCTCCTCAGGCACGGGCGGAATCGTCGTCGTCCCCGGAGGATCCGGGTTGGACGTCTCCTTCGGTCGCGAGGATACGCCGCACGTACGCCGCACGGTGCGCATCGCTTTCGATTGGAGGGAGGTCACGGCTGGCGGCCTGCTCGAGGTGGGCAGGCTGCGTGAAGATCATGATCTTGTTGAGCGTGTATACACGAAGCCCCGGGAGGAGTTTCAGGCTCGCGCCGAGTCGGACCCCGGACAGCAGGTTCATCAACTCCTCGAACGAGAGCGTCCGGGCGTAGCGCAGCAGTCCGTACGCTCTCCAGATCTTGTCCTCGGTCACGGCGCGGGCGTCGCGCAAGAGCGTCTGGCGCGCCTTCGTCTCGTACTCGATCACCTGGCGCACGATCTTGTCCAGGTGATCGACCAGGTCCTCCTCGGTCTTCCCGAGGGTGGTCTGGTTGGAGACCTGGAAGAAGTTACCGACCACCTCGGAGCCCTCGCCGTAGAGGCCCCGGAAGGTCAGGCCTACCTGGGCGAGGCCCTGGAGCACCCGCCCGATCTCCTTGGTGAGGACGAGGCCGGGGAGGTGCATGAGCACCGACGCCCTCAAGCCCGTGCCCACGTTGGTCGGGCAGCTCGTCAGGAAGCCGAACTCGTGGTGGTAGGCGTAGGGGAGGTCCTGGCCGAGGTCCTCGTCCAGGCGGTCCACCATGCTCCAGGCGTCCTGGAGGCGCAGCCCGGAGACCAGGCTCTGGATGCGCAGGTGGTCCTCCTCGTTGATCATCACGCTGAGCGGATCGTGGTCCGTCAGGAGCACGGCCGCCCCTAGCGGGGGACCCTTGTCGGCGTCCCCCAGCAGATCCCGCGACACGAGCCGGCGCTCGAGGAGGATCCGGCGCGCCCGCACCCCCACGTCCGCCATCTGCAGGAGCGTTCCCTTCCCAGCGTTCGAGGAGGCGGCAGCCGACTCGCGGAAGCGGCGCAACACGGCCTCGCGGTCGTTGACGCGCGCCCTCGGACCGAAGGCGTGCCCCTGCAGGTTCCGCGCGAGGCGGACGCGCGTGGACAGCACGATGTCCGCGTGGTCGCCGCTGGCCTCCAACCAGGACAGGCCGTAATCGGGAATGGTGGTCAGGTCTTCCACGGGGCCCTCATCCTGCCGGCTCGAGGGTGCGGATCTGGTCCCGGATGCGTGCCGCCCGCTCGAAGTCCTCGGCGTCGACCGCCCGCTGCAGCTTCCGCCTCAGCGCCTCGAGCCGCTTCTCCATCTCTGTGGCGGACGGGTCGGGGGGAAGGTAGACCTTCCCCATGTGCTGGGTCCCGCCGTGGATGCGCCGCAGCAGCCCTCTCAGATGCGGCTCGAACGTCGCGTAGCAGTGGGGGCAGCCGAGCCGGCCGGTCTCGCGGAAGTCCGCGAAGGTCAGGCCGCAGAACGAGCAGCGCTCCTCCGACGAAGGGGTCTGGGCGGTGTCCTCCTGGCCCATCTGCGCCAGGAAGTCGGTCAGCGGGAAGTTCGCCGGCTCGGGCGCCGTCTCCAGCCCCTTTTCCGCGGCGCACTTCTCGCAGAGGTGGAACGTCGACATCTCGTTGTTCACGATCTGCGTCAGGTGCACGACGGCGTCGCCGGCCCCGCAGTTGTCACAGACCATGGCTCCTCCCCTGCTTCTTCCTACGGTATCCCACTCCCCTCGCTACCCCGCACCGTTGTCGTGGAGCCTTCCCCCGGCGAGCAGGAGGGTGCGGTCCCCCCGCTCGGCCAGCTCCCGGTTGTGCGTCACGATGATCATGGAGAGCCCCCGTTGCTCCCTGAGCCTGAACAGGAGGTCGTGGAGGCGCTCGCTGGTCTGGTTGTCCAGGTTGCCCGAAGGCTCGTCCGCCAGCAGAACCAGCGGATGGTTGACCAGCGCCCTCGCCACCGCCACCCGTTGCTGTTCGCCACCGGAAAGCTGTCGGGGCTTGTGATCCCCCCGGTCGGAGACCCCGACGGCTTCCAGGAGATCCCGCGCCCGGGCCCGGGCCGCCCCGAGCTCGTCGCCCGCCACCAGCGCGGGCATCATGACGTTCTCGAGCGCCGTGAACTCACGGAGGAGGTGGTGGAACTGGAAGACGAAGCCCACGTGACGGTTCCGCATCGCCGCGAGCGCCTCGTCGTCCAACCCGGCGACGGGCTTCCCCCCGAGCAGCACCTCGCCGTCCGTTGGCCGGTCCAGCGCGCCCAGGATGTGGAGGAGGGTGGACTTGCCGGCGCCGCTGGCGCCGACGATGGACACCGCCTCGCCCGCTTCCACGCGCAGCCCTACACCCTTCAGGATGTGGAGTTCGCTGCCGTCGCCCATGACGAAGCGTTTGTCGAGGCCGCGCGCCTCCAGGGGAGGTGCGGACGTCGCCCCGGGACGGTTCTCACTCATGGCGGATCGCGTCGACCGGCTCCAGGCGCGACGCCTGCAGCGCGGGGTAGATCGTGGCGGCGAAGGCGACCGCGACGCTCGCGACCACGATCTGCACCACGTCGCTGACCTGGACCGACACCGGGAGGTGGTCCACGAAGTACACCTCGGGTGGAATGGGGATCAGCTGGTAGCGGCCGAGCGCCCAGCTCAGGACGAGCCCCAGCACGGTGCCCGCCACCGTGCCTACCACGCCGATCCACGCGCCCTGGAGCACGAACACGCGCAGGATCCCCCGCCGCGTCATGCCCATCGCCTTGAGGATACCGATCTCGCGGGTGCGGTCGGAAACGACCATTACGAGGGTGCTGACGATGTTGAAGGCCGCGACCACCACGATCAGGAAGAGGATCAGCATCATCGCCAGCTTCTCGAGCTTGAGGGCCGCGAAGAGGGACCGGTTGGTCACGATCCAGCTCTCGACGTAGTAGGGGAAGCCGAGCTTGGCCTGGATCGCGTCGCCGATCTCGGTGGCCATCCCAGGGTCGACCGTGCGCACACCGATGCCGGAGACCTCGTCGGTGTTCTCGATCCCCAGGAGCTCCTGCGCGTCCTCGAGGCTCGTGTAGACGTTCTGGGTATCGTACTCGTACATCCCCGTGGTGAACGTGCCCGTGACCTCGAACAGCCGCGTCGCGGGCATGATGCCGAGGAGGCCGCGCTTGAGGTTCTCGAAGGCGTACACGATGAGCGTGTCGCCGACGAAGAGCTGCATGCGATTCGCCAACCCGCTGCCCACCAAGATGGGCGCGGCGCCGGACGGCGGCGTCTTCAGGTCGAGCGCGCCGTCGAGAATCTTGCGCTCCATCTGCGTGGCCGCGCCTGCGGCGGTGTCGACGCTGACGCCGTAGAGGGTGGCGGACTGGGTGTACTGGTCGCCCCCCTGCCCTCGGGTCAGCGCCACCTGGGTGAGCACGAAGGGTGCGGCGCCGACCACGCCTGGAACGGACAACGCGCTGTCCTTCACCGCCCGCCAGTCGCCCATGCGCAGGGAGCTGCCCTGTCGCAGGATGAAGATGTGGGGCGTGGAGTCGAGGATCTTGGCGCGCAGGTCCTCCTGCATGCCGTTCATCACCGCGATCACGACGATGAGGGCGGTCACGCCGACGGTTACGCCGCCCAGCGCGATCCACGTGATGAGCGACAGCAGGCCCCGGCTCCGACCACCACCAAGGTAGTGGCGCGCGATGAACCAGTGCAGGTTACGCATCGGCGCGGTCCGGGCTGCTGCCGTCGGGGGCCGTCACTCGTCGCTCCGCAGGATGGGGAACAGGATGACGTCACGAATGGAGGACTGGTTGGTCAGGAGCATGACGAGGCGGTCCACGCCCATCCCCACGCCCCCGGTCGGGGGCATCCCGTACTCGAGCGACCGGATGTAGTCCTCGTCGATCTGCTGGGCTTCCTCGTCGCCTTCGGCGCGCAGGAGCGCCTGCTCCTCGAACCGCCGGCGCTGGGCCAGCGGGTCGTTCAGCTCCGAGAAGGCGTTGAAGATCTCCATGCCGGCCATGTAGAGCTCGAAGCGCTCGGTGAGCGTCGGCTCGCCCCGCCTCGCCTTGGCCAGCGGCGAGAGCTCCCTGGGGTGGTCGAGCACGAAGGTCGGCTGGATCAGGCCCGGCTCCACCAGCTCCCCGAAGAGCTTGTCGATGAGCTTGCCCCGCCCCGCCCCCGCCAGCTCGGGGATCGACAGCTTCTCGGCGCGCCTGCGCAGCTCGCCGTCGGGGAGCTCGTGCACGTCCGCCGAGAGCGCCTCGGAGAGCGCGTCCACGAGGCGGATGCGGGCGAAGGGGGGCTCGACGCTGATCTCGTGCTCCTCGAAGGTGAAGGACCGCCGGCCGAGGACGCGGTCCGCGATATGTACGACCATACGCTCCACGAGAACCATCTGGTCCTCGTAGTCGGCGAACGCCTGGTACCACTCGAGCATCGTGAACTCGGGGTTGTGGAACCGGTCGATGCCCTCGTTTCGGAAGTC
>Ga0315556_1000450_pt1 | contig 25563 bp, 23 predicted proteins | sample SalMarSW160310MG_FD_202112 | JGI IMG/M metagenome (GOLD analysis project Ga0315556, IMG submission 202112) | Salt marsh sediment microbial communities from the Plum Island Ecosystem LTER, Massachusetts, United States - Salt Marsh Sediment SW1603-10 ...
CAATCGCAATCTTCGCAACCGCAGGCGCAAGCAGACGATCAAGGAAAAACTGCGGGTGCAGAAGAAGCAGAAGAAGAAAGCGCGGCCGAAGTAGCCGCGCCCGACGCTATCCCTTGCGGGCCGCGTTTGGGTTGTAGCCGGGCGGGAGGATCAGCTTGATGCTCGGGTCCTTCGGCGCGCGCTCGGAGAAACCGACCATCGTCGCGCTGCCCTTGAGGTTCGAGATGCCGCCCGCGCACATCAGCAGGCGCCGGCTCCTGATGTCGAACACGGTCGTTTCGACCGCGGTGAGGATGTCGTACTGGTCGCCGTCGACGACGTAGGCGCCGATCCCCGTCCAGTAGAGGAACGACCAGCCCGTCGCGCCCGCGTTCTGCACCTGGTCGAAGGAGACCAGGGCGATGACGTCGAGCTTGAGCAGGGCGGCGATGCGGTCGAGATTCGGGAACCCGCCGCCCGGCTCGAGGTAGAGCGAAGGAACCGCGACGATCTCGGTGACGAACGGATAGCGCTTGAAGGCTTCGCCCACCTTGCCCGCCAGCATAATGCGGTCGGTCTCCGGCAGGCGGAATTCGGCGTTGGTGTCGTCCGGCACGAAGGTTACGCCGATGCGGAACGGAACCTTGATCTCGGCCACCTTGTCGGAAACCGGGGGCGCCTGCTCCGTTCCCGGGTAAAGATACGAAAGCACCGACGCCACCTGGCGCTGCTTGGTGGTCTTGTTCATCGACGCGCAACCGCTCGCTGCTATGGCAACCAGCGCGACGACGAGGTACTTCCCGATCTTGCGCATGGGCCTTCCCTTTGCGCGCCAGGAAGGCGGTGCCTTCGGCGCAGCGGCCGGATTAGAGCAGGGATTGCCCGCTTTGCATATCACGAGAAAACGGGGTCGCTGCGGCCGCTTTTTCAGCCCTTGCGGCGCCCGAACAGGCGCCGCGCGGGGTAAATCAGCGCCTTGTTGCCGAGCGCCTCCTCGATGCGCAGGCCTTCGTTCCACTTCGCCATGCGCTCGGAGCGCGAGAAGCTGCCCACTTTGAGCTGCGGCACGCCCCAGCCGACGGCGAGGTGGACGATGGAGACGTCCTCGGTTTCGCCCGAGCGGGCGGAGACGATGGCGCGGTAGCCGAGCTCGCGCGCGGCGTTCCAGCAGGCGAGGGTCTCGCTGAGGGTGCCAATCTGGTTAGGCTTGAGCAGCACCGCGTTGCAGGCGCCGTCGGCGGCGCGCAGCCTTGCTTCGCTGGTGACGAAGAAGTCGTCGCCGACGATCTGCACCCGCTCGCCGGCGGCCTTGGTGAAGGCTTTCATCGCCGCGGCGTCGTTCTCGGCGAAGGGGTCCTCGATCGAGACAATGGGGTAGGCGTCGAGCCAGCGCAAGAGCATCGCCTGCATCTGCTCGGCGGTGAGCGAGCGGTTCTCGAGCGAAAGCTGGTAGCGCCCGCCGCGCCAGAGCTGGGTGGCGGCGATGTCGAGCGCGATGGCGCAGTCGCGCCCGGGCTCGAAGCCGGCGTCGGAGATCGCGCCGACCAGTTCCGAGAGCCCTTCCTCGTTCGACTTGAAGGCGGGCCACCAGCCGCCCTCGTCGGCGACGCCGCCGAGCTGGTTGCGCTTCGCCAGCCGCGCGCCGGCGGCGCGGTAGACCTCGGCGGTCCATTCCAGCGCTTCGGAGAAGCTGCCCGCGCCGGGGCACACCAGCATGTAGTCCTGCAGGTCGACGCGGCCGCGCGCGTGCGCGCCGCCGCCGTAGATCTGGATCTGCGGCACCGGCAGGGCGACCGGCTTGTTGCCGGCGAGATAGCGCCAGAGCGGCTTCTTCGCCGCCGCGGCCGCGGCGTGCGCGCAGGCGAGCGACACGGCGACGATCGCATTCGCGCCCAGCCGGCCCTTGTTGGCGCTGCCGTCGAGCTCGATCAGCCGGCGGTCGATCGCCTGCTGGTCCTCGACCCTGGAGGTGAGCAGCGCCTTGCGGATGACGCCGTTGACGTGCTGCACCGCCTGGCGCACGTCGATGCTCTTCGCCTCGCCGGCGCCGGTCGACGCCCCGGAGGGCGCGATCGCGCGTCCGCGCGCGAGCGGCGTCGTGCCGCGGCCGACCGTCACTTCGGCCTCGACCGTGGGCCGGCCGCGCGAGTCCCACACCCGCCGGCCGCGGACGTCTAGGATCTTCGCCATGCGTCGCGCACTTGCCGCAGGCTCGAAGGCGGCGCGAGGAGCAGCGCGCGCGCGACGCGCCGCACGCGCTCCTTCTGCGCTTCATCGGTCACGTATTCCACCGGCGACTTGCCGTCGACGCGCGCGAGCAGCAGGCCTGGGAGCAGGGATGCAGTGCGTGATTCGAGAATTTCCCTTTTCTCCCAACTACAGTTCGAGAGATAGGAAAGATGAAGCGAATCGAAACACTCCAGGAACGCCTCGCTCGCTGCGGGTACCCACAGGCATTTCAGCAGCATGTGGTTGAGGCAGAACGCGAGGTCGAACGCCGGGTCGCCGTACCAGGCGCACTCGGCGTCGAGCAGCACCGGGCCCGCGGGGCCGAGCAGGATGTTCTTCGGGCTGACGTCGCCGTGCACCAGCGCGAGGCGAGTGTGCGCGGTGCGCTCGACGAGCGCTTCGAGCGCCGCGGCGAGCTCGCGGTGTGCGCGCGCGCTGGCCACCAGGTAGGGCTCGAGGCGGATGGCGTAGAAGCTGGCGTCGGTGGCGAACTCGGCCGCGACGGCCGGGTCGCCGGCGGTGGCGGCATGGATGCGCGCCAAGCGCTCGCCGACCGCGCGCGCGAAGCCGGCGTCGGCGCGCCCGGCGGCGAGCTCGGCCTTCCACAGCGGAAGCGTGCCCAGATCCTCCATGGCGAAGCAACCCGCGGCGTCGTCCGCGGCGAGCACGCGCGGCGCGACGCCCGGGACGATGCGGTTCGCGGTCTCGATCCAGCGCCGCTCGTAGCGGTTGCGCTCGATCGGCGCTTCCCACAGTTGCGCCACCCGCAGGCGCGGCAGCGCGCGCTTGACGCACAGGGTGCCGTGCGCGAGCTCGACGCGCCAGATGTCCGACGACACGCCGCCCGCCAGCGCCGCCGCGGAAGGGGACTCGCCTTGCGCCGCGAGCCCGCTGCGCCGCAGGAAGGCGAGCACCGGATCAGGGAGCGAGGCGCTCGATTGCCCAGCCGCTGCCATGAGGGCGGTAGAGCAGCCGGTCGTGCAACCGATCGGGGCGCCCCTGCCAGAATTCGATCGCCGACGGGATGACGCGGTAGCCGCCCCAGCGTGGCGGGCGCGGCGGCTTGTCGCCGTAGCGGCGCTCGGCGTCGGCGAGCGCGCGCTCGAGCGCGCCGCGGTCGGCCACCGTCGCGCTCTGCGCCGAGGCCCATGCCGAGAGGCGCGCACCCAGCGGGCGGCTGTCGTAGTACGCGTCCGACTCGGGCGCGGCAACGCGCTCGACGCGGCCGTCGATGCGCACCTGGCGCTCGAGCTCCGACCAAAGGAACACCAGGCAGGCGTCGGCGCGCGCGGCGAGCTCGCGCCCCTTGCGGCTCTCGTAGTTGGTGAAGAACACGAAGGCGCCGTCCTCGAGCCCCTTGAGGAGCACGATGCGCGCCGAGGGCGCGCCTGCGGCGGTCACGGTCGCGAGCGTCATGGCGTTGGGCAATGGCAGGTGCGCGTCGAGCGCCTCCTGAAACCAGCGCCGGAACTGCTCCAGCGGGTCGGCGTGCGCGTCGCCCTCCGACAGGCCGGCGTGCATGTATTCGTGCCTCAGGTGCGAGAACTTCATGGCGCGTCATTCTACAGTCCGATCCGGCGGTTGCGCTGCGCGCCGGGGCGCGGTGTAATCGAGGACGGCTTACGCAAGGAGTTCCGATGCAGTCCGCACCCAAGCCGCGGCTCGGCGCGCAGCCGGCCGCGAGGCTGGAAAGCCCGTTCGGCGCCTACCAGCATGTACGCGCGCAGACCCTGAGCCTGGCGGCACCGTTGTCGGCGGAGGACTGCGTCGTGCAGTCGATGCCCGACGCAAGCCCGGTCAAGTGGCACCTCGCCCACACCAGCTGGTTTTTCGAGACCTTCGTGCTCGAGCACGCGCTGCCGGGCTTCGCGCCTTTCCGCGAAGAGTTCCGCGTTCTGTTCAACTCGTATTACGTCGCGGTCGGCCCGCGCCACCCCCGGCCCGAGCGCGGCCTGCTGTCGCGCCCTTCGCTCGACGAGGTGCTGGCTTACCGCGCCAGCGTCGACGAGCGCATGCAGGCGCTGTTCGCGCGCTACCCGGAGCAGATCGCGCGCCTGGCGGAAGTGGTCGAGCTCGGGGTGCACCACGAGCAGCAGCACCAGGAGCTGATCCTGACCGACGTCAAGCACGCGTTGTCGCGCAACCCGCTGTTGCCCGCCTACCAGGAGTCCGCGCGCGCGCGCGCCGGCGCCGCGCCGGCGCCGATGCGCTGGACGGCGCTGCCCGACGGCGTGCGTCAGATCGGTCATGCCGGCGACGGCTTCTCGTTCGACAACGAGCGGCCGCGCCATCGCGTGTTCGCCGGCGACTACGAGATCGCGGAGCGTCTCGTGACCAACGCCGAGTACCGGGCGTTCATCGACGACGGCGGTTACCGGCGCCCCGAGCTGTGGCTGTCGGAAGGCTGGGACGTGCGCGGCGCGCAGGGCTGGGAGGCGCCGCTCTACTGGCTGCAGGGGGACGGCGGCTGGAGCCAGTTCACGCTCGAAGGCGAGCGCGCGCTCGAGCCCGACGAGCCGGTGACGCACGTCAGCTATTACGAGGCCGACGCCTACGCGCGCTGGTGCGGCGCGCGCCTGCCGACCGAGGCCGAGTGGGAGATCGTCGCCGCCGCGCGCGAGCCCGCCGGCAACTTTCTGGAGGATGGCCGCCTGCACCCCGCGCCGCCCAGCGCCGCGGGCGGGGGACAGTTCTACGGCGACGCTTGGGAATGGACCGGCAGCTCGTACGCGCCTTACCCGGGATTTCGCGTGCCTGAGGGCGCGGTGGGCGAGTACAACGGCAAGTTCATGGTCAACCAGTACGTGCTGCGCGGCGGCTCCTGCGCCACGCCGCGCTCGCACATCCGCGCCAGCTACCGCAATTTCTTTCCTGCGGCGACGCGCTGGCAGTTCAGCGGTATTCGGTTGGCGCGCGACCCGGCCTGAATGCAGGGGGTGTACGACTACGACCGCGGCATCAGCGCGGTGGACGTGCTGTTCGAGCGCGAGCGGCTCAACGCGGTGCACATCGTTCTCGAGCAGGGGCGCGCGGCGATCGTCGACACCGGCACCGCGAACGGGGTCGGCCGCGTGCTCGAGGCGCTGGCCGAAAAGGGCGTCGCGCCGGAACAGGTCGACTATGTGATCCTGACCCACGTCCACCTCGACCATGCCGGTGGCGCCGGGCAGCTGATGGCGCGCTGCCCGAAGGCGACCCTTACCGTGCACCCGCGCGGTGCGCGCCACATGATCGACCCGAGCCGTCTCCTGGCGGCGACAGTCGCGGTCTACGGCGAGCAGGCCACGCGCCGCATGTACGGCGAGGTTCTGCCGGTGCCGGCCGACAGGGTGCGCGAAACGCCCGAGGGTGCCTCGGTTTCGCTCGCCGGGCGCGAGCTCGCCTTCCTCGACGCGCCGGGGCACGCCCGGCATCACGTCCTGGTGCGCGACACGGCCAGCGGCGGCATCTTCGTCGGCGACAGCTTTGGCTTGTCGTACAGGGAGTTGGATCGCGACGGACTGCAGTTTTCGTTCCCGACCACCAGCCCGGCGCAGTTCGACCCGCCGGCCCTGCAGCGCACGATAGACCGCATCCTGGCGTTCGGTCCGCCGGCGCTCTACGTCACTCATTTCGGCCGGCTGCGCGACTTGCGCCGGCTGGCGGCAGACTTGCACCGCTTGATCGACGCCCACGTCGAGATCGCCGAGCGGCACCGCAACGACGGCGCCGAGCGCGGTGCGCGGCTGCGGCAGGCGATAGACAGACTGGTCCTGGCCGAGGGCGCAAGACAGCGCTGGAAGCTCTCCGAGGAGGAATTGCGCGGGGTGTTCGCGCTCGATATCGAGCTCAATGCGCAGGGACTCGAGGCTTGGCTCGAAGAGACAACGCGCAACGTTGCGCGCTGAAAGTCTACATTTCCCTCTGAAAAACGTTGACATGCTCCTCGGGATTCGGCATCTTCACGTCACCCGCTGCTAGACGGCGGGCCGGAGTTCCGATCGAACAAGAGTTCAGAATCGCTCAGAGGAGAGATGACGATGGCAAAGAAGAAGGCCGCGAAGAAACCAGCAAAGAAGAAATCCGCAGCAAAGCGCAAGCCGAATGCGGCATTCATGAAGCCGATGAATCCGAGCGCGACGCTCGCGGCGGTAATCGGCGGCAACGCGATGCCGCGCACCGAAGTGACCAAGAAGATCTGGGCCTACATCAAGCGTAAAGACTTGCAGGACAAGAAGAACCGCCGCATGATCAACGCCGACGAAAAGCTCAAGCCCGTGTTCGGCGGCAAGTCGCAGGTTTCGATGTTCGAGATGACCAAGCTGGTCAACAAACACCTGAAATAACTCTACCGGTTATGGTTGCTGCCGGAGGCCTCACCTCCGGCAGCCGCCGCCGCGGCATCCGAGCCGCCTGCCGGCAAGTCAACCGCCCCACCTTTTTCAATCCCGCTCTTATCGCGATGCGCTGTTTCCGCGCAGCGCGGCGATGCGCTCCTCGATCGGGGGATGGGTGGCGAACAGCGCCATCATGCCGCCGCGACCGCTGATGCCCGAGGCCTTCATGCTCTCGGGCAGCGCGCCGGTCTCGAGCCCGCCCAGACGCGCGAGCGCGGCGACCATCGGCTGCGGCGTGCCGAGCAGCCGCGCCGATCCGGCGTCGGCGCGGAACTCGCGCCGACGCGAGAACCAGGCGACGATGATCGAGGCCAGCACGCCGAACACGATCTGGCACACGATTACGGTGATGTAGAAGCCGATCCCGACGCCGCGCTCGGTCCTGAACACCACGCGGTCCACGAAGTAGCCGACGATGCGCGACAGGAACACGACGAAGGTGTTGAGTACGCCCTGGATCAGCGTCAGCGTCACCATGTCGCCGTTGGCGACGTGCGTGATTTCGTGTCCCAGCACTGCCTCGACCTCTTCGTGGCTCATCGACTGCAGCAGGCCGCTCGAGACCGCCACCAGGGCCGAGTTGCGGAACGCGCCGGTGGCGAAGGCGTTCGGCGCGCCCTCGTAGACCGCCACCTCGGGCATGCCGACGCCGGCGCTGCGGGCGAGGCGCTGCACCGTCTGCACCAGCCAGGCTTGCGCCGCGCCTTCGGAGCCGTCGATCGCATGCGCGCCGGTAGACCACTTGGCGACCGGCTTGGAGATCAGCAGCGAGATGAAGGCGCCGCCGAAGCCGATCACCGCCGAGAACACCAGCAAAGTGCCGTAGTCGATGCCCTGCTGGGTCAGGTAGCGGCCCACGCCGAGCAGGTTGATGACCAGCGACAGCACCAGCAGCACGGCGATGTTGGTCGCCAGGAACAGGGCGATGCGCTTCATTTTCCGGGTTCTCCTTCGAGCGGCAGACTGCCGCGGAAATGGCGGTCGCCGTACACCGCGTCGACGCGCTTGACCGGCGGCCAGAACTTGGCGCCGCGCAGGGCGGGAAGCGGATAGGCCGCCTCTTCGCGCGTGTAGGGATGGCGCCACTCCGCGGCCAGCTCTTCCGCGGTATGCGGCGCGTTGCGCAGCGGGTTGTCGTCGCGCGCCCAGGCGCCGGCCGAGATCCTGCCCAGCTCGCCGTGGATCGCGATCATCGCCTCGCAGAAGCGGTCGAGCTCGCTCTTCGCCTCGCTCTCGGTCGGCTCGACCATCAGCGTGTCGGCGACCGGGAACGATACCGTCGGGGCGTGGAAGCCGTAGTCGATCAGGCGCTTGGCGACGTCCTCGGCGCCGACGCCGGGATCGTGCCTGAGGTTTCTCAGGTCGAGGATGCACTCGTGCGCCACCCTGCCGCCGCGCCCGGTGTAGAGGATCGGGAAGTACGGCGCCAGGCGCGTCGCGACGTAGTTCGCGGCCAGGATCGCGCCTTCTGTGGCGCGGCGCACGCCCTCGGCGCCCATCATGCGCAGGTACATCCACGAGATGGCGACGATCAGCGGGCTGCCCAGCGGCGAGGCGCTTACCGTGCCGTTCGCCGGCGGCAATCCCTCCTCGGGCAGCAGCGGATGCGAGGGCAGGTGCGGCGCGAGGTGCGCGGCGACGCCGATCGGTCCCATTCCGGGGCCGCCGCCGCCGTGCGGGATGCAGAAGGTCTTGTGCAGGTTGATGTGGCAGACGTCGGCACCGATGTCGGCCGGGCGCGCCAGCCCGGCCAGCGCGTTCAGGTTGGCGCCGTCCATGTACACCTGGCCGCCGGCGGCGTGCACCAGGGCGCAGATCTCGGCCGCGGCCTCCTCGAACACGCCGTGCGTGGAAGGGTAGGTGATCATCAGCGCGGCGACGCGCCCGGCGTGCGCGGCGAGCTTCGCCTTGAGGTCGGCGAGGTCGACGTTGCCTCGCTCGTCGCAGGCGACCACCTCGACCTCGAGCCCGGCCATGCGCGCCGAGGCCGGGTTGGTGCCGTGCGCCGAGGACGGAATCAGGCACACGTCGCGCCGCCCCTCGCCGCGCGCGGCGTGGTAGTTGCGGATCGTCACCAGTCCGGCGTACTCGCCGTTGGCGCCGGAGTTCGGCTGCAGCGTCATGCGCGGCAGGCCGGTGATCGCGCTCAGCGCCGACGACACGTCGCCGAGCATCCTGGCGTAGCCGCGCGCCTGCTCGCGCGGCGCGTACGGATGCAGCGCGGCGAACTGCGGCCACGAGATCGGCGCCATCTCCGCTGCGGCGTTGAGCTTCATGGTGCACGAGCCGAGCGGGATCATGCCGTGCACCAGCGAGTAGTCGCGGTTCTCCAGCCGCTTCAGGTATCTCATCATCTCGCTCTCGCTGCGGTGGCGGTGGAACACCGGGTGCGAGAGGATCGCGTCGTCGCGGAGAAGCTTTGAAGGAATGCTTTGCGGGGGATCGGGAATTCGATCAAGGTCGATTTCAATTCCCGTCAAAACCCACCCCAGATCGGCGATGTCCTTCGCGGTCGTGGTTTCGTCGAGCGCGACGCCGACGCGCGTTCCGTCGTAGCGCAGATTGATCTGCTTCTGTCTCGCTCTCACTTCGATCTTGCTCTTGTTGCTTCCGGCCTCGAACGCAAGCGTGTCGAAATACGAATCGGAAACGCGCTGCAATTTCGGCGCGACGGCGGCGGCGAGCCGGCGCGCGAGCTCGTTGCAGCGCAGGGCGATGCGGCGCAGGCCCTCGGGGCCGTGCCAGACGGCGTAGAAGGCTGCGATGTTGGCCAGCAGCACCTGCGAGGTGCAGATGTTGCTCGTCGCCTTGTCGCGCCGGATGTGCTGCTCGCGCGTCTGCAGCGCCATGCGGTAGGCGGTGCGGCCGCCGGCGTCGACGCTGACGCCGATGATGCGGCCGGGCATCTGGCGCACCAGCTCGGCGCGACACGACATGTAGGCGGCGTGCGGCCCGCCGTAGCCGAGCGGAACGCCGTAGCGCTGCGCCGAGCCGAGCGCGACGTCGGCGCCGAGCGCGCCGGGCGACTTCAGCAGCACCAGCGCGAGCGGGTCGGTGCCGAGCGACACCAGGCCGCCGTTGGCGTGGATACGCGAGATCGCTGCGGAAGGGTCCGACAATTCGCCCCACGTGTCCGGATATTGCAGATGGGCGCCGAACACCGCCTGCGGGTCGAGCTGCGAGACGTCGTCGACCGCGAGCGGGATGCCCATCCACTTGGCGCGCGTGCGCAGCACGGCGATCACCTGCGGATGGCAGCGCGCGTCGACGAAGAAGGCCTGCGCCTTGCTCTTCGCCGCGCGGCGCATCAGCGCCATCGCCTCGGCCGCCGCGGTCGCCTCGTCGAGCAGCGAGGCGTTGGCCACCGGCAGGCCGCTGAGGTCGATCACGGTCTGCTGGAAGGCGAGCAGGGCTTCGAGCCGGCCCTGCGAGATCTCGGCCTGGTAAGGCGTGTAGGCGGTGTACCAGCCGGGGTTCTCGAGCACGTTGCGCTGGATCGCCTGCGGCGTGTGGCAGGCCTGGTAGCCGGTGCCGATGCAGCTGCGCCAGATTTCGTTCTCGCCGGCGATCGCGCGCAGCTCGGCGAGCGCCTGCGCCTCGCCTAGCGGCTGCGGCAGCTCGAGCGGGCGGCGCTGGCGGATCGACGCCGGCAGCGCCTCGTCGAGCAGCGCCTGGCGCGACGCGGCACCGAGCGTCTCGAGCATCGCGCGCTCGGCCCACGCGTCGACGCCGAGGTGACGTTCCTGGAACGGGCCGCCGTTCATGCGAAAGTCTTCTGGTAGGCGGCGGCGTCGAGCAGTTTGTCGAGAGCGGCGGGGTCCGACGGCTTGAGCCGGAACAGCCAGGCCTGGTAGGGATCCTTGTTGACCTGGCCGGGGTCCTCGTTCAGCGCGCCGTTGGCGGCCACCACCTCGCCCGCGAGCGGGGCATAGACGTCGGAGGCGGCCTTGACCGACTCTACCACCGCCGCGCCGTCGCCCGCGGCAAGCGTGCGCCCGACCTCGGGCAGCTCGACGAACACCAGCTCGCCGAGCGCTTCCTGGGCGTGGTCGGTGATGCCGACGCTGATTGTGCCGTCGCCTTCGGCGCGCAGCCATTCGTGGGAGGCGGTGTACTTGAGGTCTGCGGGGAATTTCATGGCGGTTCTCCGGGTTCAAACGAGGATGCGGCCGTGGCGCACGAACGGCGGGCGCACGATCCGCGCGGGGAGGCGCTTGTCGCGCACCTCGACCTCGACCGTATCGCCGGCTGCGGCGCGCACCGGCAGGCGCGCGAGCGCGATCGAGGTTTGCATGGTCGGCGAGAAGCTGCCGCTGGTCACCTCGCCCTCGCCGTACCCGAGGCGCACGCGCTGGTGCGCGCGCAGCACGCCGCCGCGCCCGACCAGCACCAGCCCGAGCAGCGCGCGCGCCGGCAGCTGGGTCGCCAGCGCGCGCTTGCCGATGAAATCGCGTCCGCTTTCCAGGTCCACGGTCCAGCCCAGGCCGCATTCGAGCGGCGTCGTGCTTTCGTCCATGTCCTGGCCGTAAAGGTTCATTCCGGCTTCCAGGCGCAGGGTGTCGCGCGCGCCGAGGCCGCACGGCCGCACGCCCGCGCCGGCGAGCCGCTGCCAGGCGTCCGCCGCCTGGTCTGCGGGCAGCAGCAGCTCGAAGCCGTCCTCGCCGGTGTAGCCGGTGCGCGAGACGAAGATCGCGCCCGCCTGCGCGCCGAAGAAGGCGCCGAGGGGCTCGCTCGCGGCGCGCAGCGCCGGCAGCGCGGCCCAGGTCCGCTCGCGCGCCTGCGGGCCCTGCACCGCGATCATTGCCAGGTCGCGCCGCGGGCGCAGCGCGGCGCCGGCGGGAGCGAGCGAGGCGAACCAGGCCAGGTCCTTGTCGGCGGTCGCGGCGTTCACCACCACGCGGAACAGGTCGCCGCGCACGAAGTGCACGATCAGGTCGTCGAGAATGCCGCCGTCCTCGCGCAGCAGGCACGAGTAGAGCGCCTTGCCAGGCTGGGTCAGGCGCTCGACGTTGTTCGCCAGTGCGCGGGCGAGAAACGCCCGCGCGCCCGCGCCCTCGACGTCGAGCGCGAGCATGTGCGAGGTGTCGAACATGCCGGCGGCATGGCGCACCGCTTGATGCTCCTCGATCTGGGAGCCGTAGTGCAGCGGCAACTCCCAGCCGGCGAAGTCGACCAACTTCGCCCCGGCCCTGCGGTGCGCGTCGATGAGAGGCGTCTGCAGCACTGCGTCCTCCGGTTCGGAAAGCAAAAAAGGGCAGGGCCGGTGACCGGCGCTGCCCCTCTGTCCTTTTACCTGAGAGTTTGAGCCCCTTCGGTGGGCGGACCGCGCCGCCTCTCTCCAGAGTGTCAGTCTGCGGCGGAGTTCTTTTGCCTGAGCGATTGCGGGCGCTTGCGCCTTCGGCGGCGGCCACGGCTCGCGCCCCGGCCGCTCTCTACTCCGCAGCGGCTCCAGTCTATCACCAGCGCGGTTAGAATCCGATGCCCAGCCCATGTCCGCCGTCAATTCCAGCGCTTACGTCGCCCTCGACGCCCACCGCTACCAGCCGAGCGAGCTCACGCGCGGGCCATGGGATCCGGGGCACCAGCACGGCGGTCCGCCGGTGGCGCTGGCGGGACGCGAGATCGCGCGCGCGGCCGGCGCCCTGGGGATGAATCATCTCGCGCGGCTGACCGCGAACCTGCTGCGGCCGGTGCCGATCGCCCCGCTGCGGATCGAGCTCGCCACGGACTACGCGGGACGCAACGTGGCGCACTTCTCGGCGCGCATCTACGCCCAGGAGCGCGAAGTCGCGCGCTTCACCGCGGTGGCGCAGCGCGAGCACGAGATCGAGCTTCCCGCCCATGCGCTGCCGCCGGCGCCGAGGCCGTTCGCGGACATTGAGCCCACCGTGTTCCCGCATCGTGCCGGCGTGGTCGGCTACCATGACCTGGTCGAGCTGCGGGTGGCCGAGGGCACGCTCACGCGCGGGCCCTGCGCGACGTGGTTCCGCCTGCGCCATCCGCTCGTGGCGGGCGAGGCGCCGGGCCCGCTCGAGCGCGTCGCGGTCGCCGCCGACTCGGGCAACGGCATCAGCGCGCTGCTCGATTTCAAGCGCTACCTCTTCGTGAATTCGGACTTGACCATCAACCTGCTGCGCCCGGCGCAGGGCGAGTGGATCTGCATCGACGCCCGCACCCTGCTCGGTCCGGCCGGCGGCGGCATCGCCGAGGCGAGAATTTTCGACGGCGCCGGCCTGATCGGACGCTCGACCCAGAGCCTGCACGTCAGGGCGCGCTAGCCGCCGGGCTCAAAGAGCGACCCGGTTGCGGCCACCGTTCTTGGCGCGGTAGAGGGCCTCGTCCGCCGCGGCGACCACCGTGTCGGGCGGCGGGAGCGGCTCGTTCGCCCCGGCCACGCCGATGCTCACCGTGAGCGAAGCCCATTGCGGCTCCGCGCCGCCGCCTCGCCGCCGGTCACCCTGGCGGGCGCGGATCTCGAACTTGTAACGCTCGATGTCCTGCCGCAGCGCTTCGGCGTGGTGGTGCACCGCGGGCGGCTGCAGGCCGGGAAAGACGATCACGAACTCCTCGCCGCCGTAGCGGTACGCCCTGCCGCCGCCGCCGACGCGCCGCAGGCGCGACGCCACCAGCTTGAGCACCTGGTCGCCGACCTCGTGCCCCCAGCTGTCGTTGAAAAGCTTGAAATGATCGACGTCGACCAGGGCGAGGGCGTAGCGATCGTCGAGGCTCATCAGCCTTTCGTTCAGCGCGCGGCGGCCCGGAATCCCGGTCAGCTCGTCGTGGAAAGCCATGCGGTAGGAATCGTGCAGCACCCCTGCGGCGAGGATCACGCCCGCCGCCGTGAACCAGCCGTAGGGCTCGAGCGCGCCGATCGCGTTGCACGCGGCGGCGAATGCCGCAAGCGCGACGGCGAAGGCGGCTTCGACCGTGCCCGCCCGGGTCACCGCGCGGCCGGTCGTCACGACCAACGCGAGCGCGATCGGCGCGAAGCCTAGCTGCGGAAAATGGGGCGCCAGCGCGACGCCCTCCAGCAGCGGCCGGTACAGCGCGCCGGTGACCTGGCGGTAGTCGCCGGCGAGGATCGCGACCGTCGCGCTGACTTCGATCAAGAGCAGGATGAGGCGCCTGGCGCCGAAGGCGTTGAGCGCGCCGCGCTCGGGCAGCACGGACAGCAGCGCGAGATTGAACGGGACGAACAGCCACAGCGCGGCGTACACGGTCCTGGCGGGGAAGCCCTGCAGCCCTTGGGCGAGGAACAGCTGGAACCCGGCGTAGGCCAGCAGCAGCGTAAGGACCGCGAACAGCGCGCGGCCGCGCTTGAACGCGAGGCTCACGATCAGCGCGGCGCCGAGGGCGAGATACGGGCCGTAGAGCCGAAGCGGGGCGAGGAAATCGGGCAGCGCGGGAGTGGAGCGGATCAGCAGCGCGGAGGCCGCCAGCAACCCGAGCGGCAGCGTGAATGCCAGGCCGGCCGCGCGCGCGGTCGCGGCGGGCGCGGCGGTGGCCGGGACCAGGCTTGCGCGGTCCGTCATGTCCATCGCTCGAAGATACAGCGGCCGCGGCCCGCCGCGTGTTGAATCGGAGCCGCGCTGCGACTTAGTTCGCTGTCGCCGTAACGCGACTATTCGCGCAGGAAAGCCGCGCCTTTCTCGGCAATAACATAGGTGGGAGCATTGGTATTGCCCGAGGTGATGCGCGGCATGATCGAGGCGTCGATCACGCGCAGGCGGCCGATGCCGCGCACGCGCAGCCGGTCGTCGACCACCGCCAGCGGGTCGTTGCCCATCTTGCAGCTGCCGATGGGGTGGAAGATCGTGGTGCCCAGCTCTCCCGCGGCTTTTTCCAGATCCTCGTCTTTTTCAACCGGGACACCCGGACGAAATTCCTCGGGCCCGTACTTCGCCAGCGCATTGGCCGCCATGATGCGGCGCGTGAAGCGCATGCCGGCGACCGCGACCCGGCGGTCCTCCTCGCTCGACAGGTAGTTGAGCTTGATCTCGGGGTAGGCCGCGGGATCGGACGACTTGATCCGCAGCCAGCCGCGCGAGGACGGGCGCAGGTTGCACACGCTCGGCGTGATGGCGGGGAAGGGGTGCAGCGGGTCGCCGAACTTGTCGAGCGAAAGCGGCTGCACGTGCCATTCGATGTTCGGCGTCGGCTGCGACGGATCGCTCCTGGCGAAGGCGCCGAGCTGCGACGGCGGCATGGTCAGCGGCCCGCTCCTGAACAGCAGGTACTCCAGCCCCATCGCCGCCTTGCCCCACAGGCTGTTGGCGCGCTCGTTGAGCGTCGGCACGCCGTGCACGCGGTACTGCATGCGGATCTGCAGGTGGTCGTGCAGGTTCTCGCCCACGCCCGGAAGATCATGGAAAATCCTTATTCCTCGGGATTGGAGCAAAGACCCGGGGCCGATGCCAGAGAGTTGGAGAATCTGGGGGGATCCGATCGCCCCCGCCGCGAGCACCGTCTCGCGCTTCGCCTCGACGAAACATTCCCCGTGCTCCGGGTGGCGGAACTCGATTCCGTTCGCGGTTTTTTCCTGAATTGAAATCTTCTTCACCAAGGCTCGGGTGAGCACCGTCAGGTTCGCCCGCTGCATCACCGGCCGCAGGAAGGCGTTGGTCGCGCTCCAGCGGCGGCCGCGCTTCTGGTTCATCTGGAAGTAGGCGCAGCCGGCGTTGTCGCCGCGGTTGAACACCTTGATCGGTGCGATGCCGCATTCGGCCGCCGCCTCGCGCCAGGCGTCGAGGATCTGCCAGTGCACGCGCGGGTCCTCGACCCTCATCTCGCCGCCGACGCCGTAGCCGTCCACGGCGCCGTGCTGGTAGTCCTCGAGCTTCGTGAACAGGGGCAGCACCTCGTCCCAGGACCAGCCGCGGTTGCCGAGCGAGGCCCAGTAATCCCAGTCCTCCTTCTGGCCGCGCATATAGATCATGGCATTGATCGAGGAGCAGCCGCCCAGCACCCGGCCGCGCGCGTAGTGGATCGAGCGCCCGGCGAGGTGCTCGTCTGGCTCGGTCTTGTAGCACCAGTCGGTGCGCGGGTTGGCGATGGTGTAGAGGTAGCCCACCGGGACGTCGATCCAGAACCAGTCGTCCGCGCCGCCGGCCTCGAGCAGCAGGACCGATGCCGCGGGGTCGGTCGAGAGGCGGTTGGCGAGCAGGCAGCCGGCGCTGCCCGCGCCGACGATGACGTAGTCGTAGCTTCCGAAGCGCGTTGTCATGAGCTTCCTCCGTGCGCGACTATTCTAACCAGCCGCTAGAATCGACGACGGACGAGACCATGACCGACCCGGAATCACCGGCCCTGACCCTGGCGCGGGCGATCGAAGCGGCGCGCGAGCGCCATTTCGACGCCGCGGGCACGGCCTGCGACTATGCCGGCCTGCGCCGCTCGCCCGAGCGCCAGGCGCTGGCTGAGGCGCTGGTCGCGCTCGACGGCTTCGATCCCCGCCGCGCGCCGATTCCCGGCCCGATCGGGTTCTGGCTCAACGCCTACAACGCCTGCGCCCTGATGGCGGTGCTGGAGGGCGCGCCGGACCAGGACGTGTCTCGCATCGAGGGCTTCTTCGAGCGCGAGCGGGTACGCGTGGCCGGGCTGGCGTATTCCCTCGACGACATCGAGCACGGGCTGCTGCGCGGCAACACCCACAAGTACGGCAGGTTGCGCGGGCCCCTGGCGCGCGACGACTCGCGCCTCGCCTTCACGCCGCTGATCTACGACGAGCGGATGCATTTCGCGCTCTATTCGGCCTGCCGCTCGACGCCGGCCCTGCGCGCCTACCACGCCGGCGGTCTCGAGACCGAGCTCGAGCAGGCCGCGCGTGAATATCTGCGGCGCACGGTGCGGGTCGAGCACGAGGGCGCGGTGGTCGTGGCACCGAAGCAGCTTTACTGGTACGCGAGGGATTTCGGCGGCGAGTCGGGCGCGCTCGAGTTCGTGCTCGAGCGGCTGGAGGACGACGCGGCGATCGAGCTGATCGACCGCCGGCAGGGGCTGGTCAAGCTGCGATACGACGATTTCGACTGGGCGCTCAACCAGTGCCCGTCTCAGGGCCGGTAGTAGGGGCGCTCGCCCTTGATCGTGACGCGCAGCCCGCGCCGGCGGTGCGGGTGGTAGTCCCACATCGCGTGGTGCTGGGCGCAGCGGTTGTCCCAGAACGCGACCGAGCCCGGGCGCCACTGGAAGCGGCACTGGAACTCCGGCCGCTCGAGGTGCTCGAGCAGCATGCCGAGCACCGCGTCGCTCTCGTGCCTGGCGAGTTGCACGATGCGGGTGGTGAAAGTGCGGTTGACGAACAGCGCCTTGCGCCCGCTCACCGGGTGGGTGCGCACCACCGGGTGCTCGGATTTCGGGTAAACCTTGCCTTCCTCGAGCGCGCCCTCGTAGCGCCCGCGGTAGACGTACTCGCCGTCGTGGATCGCGCTCATGCCTTCCAGCATGCGCTGCATCGGCGGCGACAGCGCGTCCCAGGCCGCGTACATGCTGGCGAACAGCGTGTCGCCGCCCACCGGCGGCACCTCGTGCATGTGCAGGATGGTGCCGAGCGGCGGCTCGGGGTCGCACGACACGTCCGAGTGCCAGTCCTCGCCCGCGACGCGCTTGGACTTGTCGTCGGCGTAGATCTCCATGATCTCGGGGTGGCCCTCGACCAGCCGCGGCCACGCCGGGTGCAGGTGCAGCTCGCCGAAATGCCGCCCGAGCGCCTTGTGCTGCTCGGGCGTCATCGCCTGCTCGCGGAAGAAAAGCACGCAATTTTCGGCCAGCGCGCTCTGCAGCGCTGCCACCGCGGGCGCGTCGAGCGGCTGCGACAGATCGACGCCGACGACCTCGGCGCCGCAGTGCGGCGTGACCTTCCTCAACTCGAATTCCTGCAACTTTGTGCTCCCCGCGGGCGCGTCATCCGCACGAGTTGGATATGATAGCCGGGTCCATCGACAAAAGAACACCCGGTGCGCGCTTTCGCCTTCCTCACGCTCGTCCCCTTGCTGGCAGCGGCCGCGCCGGCGCCCCGGCAGGCGCCCGAGCAGGCGCCCGCGCTGCGCCACGTCGAGCGGAAATGGCGCGGCGACCTGGACGGCATGGTCAAGCGGCGCATGATCCGCGCGCTGGTGGTCTACAGCAAGACCTTCTACTTCATCGACCGCGGCGCGCCGCACGGCACCAGTTACGATACGCTGACCGCCTTCGAGGCCTACCTGAACCGCAAGCTGAAGCGGCGGCACCTGCGGGTGCACGTCGTGTTCATCCCGGTTTCGCGCGACCAGCTGCTGCCGGCGCTGCTGCAGGGGCGCGGCGACATCGCCGCGGCCAACCTGACCATCACCCCCGCGCGCAAGGCGCTGGTGGACTTCTCGGACCCCTTCTGGCACGGCATCAGCGAGCTGCTGGTCAGCGGACCGAGTGCACACGGGAACATCCGCAGCGTCGAGGACCTTTCGGGCAGGAAGATCCTGGTGCGCGGCTCGAGCAGCTACTACGAGCACCTGCTGCGGCTGAACCGCAGGCTGGCGAAGGAGGGCAAGCGCCGGGTGCGGATCGAGCTGGCGCCCGAGCACCTCGAGGACGAGGACCTGCTGGAGATGGTCAACGCGGGGCTTGTCCCCTACATCATCGTCGACAGCCACAAGGCGAAATTCTGGGCCAAGATCTTCAAGCACATCACGGTGCGCGAGGACATCGCGGTCAACCGCGGCGGCAATATCGCCTGGGCATTCCGCCACCGCAGCCCCGAGCTGAAGGCCGCAGTCGACGGCTTCGTCAAGCACGCCCGCAAGGGCACGCTGTTCGGCAACACCACCTTCGCCAAGTACCTCGAGAGCACCAAGTGGGTGCGCAATGCCACCTCCGCTGACGAGATGGCGCGCTTCGAGCGCACGGTGGCGCTGTTCAAGAAGTACGCCAAGCGCTACGAGTTCGACTGGCTGATGCTCGCCGCGCAGGGCTACCAGGAATCGAGGCTGAACCAGAAGCGCAAGAGCCCCTCGGGGGCGATCGGCGTGATGCAAGTCATGCCGGCCACCGGCAGGGCGATGAACGTCGGCGATATCCGCAAGCTCGAGCCGAACATCCACGCCGGGGTGAAGTACATGCGCAGGATGCTCGACAAATACTTCGACGGCGCGAAGATGGATGCGCTGAACCGCAACCTGTTCGCCTTCGCCGCCTACAACGCCGGTCCGACCCGCATCGCGGCCCTGCGCCGGCTGACGGCCAGGCGCGGCCTCGATCCCAACGTCTGGTTCGGTAACGTCGAGCGCATCGCGGCCGAGAAGATCGGCCGCGAGACCGTCCAGTACGTGAGCAACATCTACAAGTACTACGTCGCCTACCGCCTGGCGCGCAACGAGCGCGAGGAGCGCGAGCGGGCGCGCGAGAAACTGCGCAAGAAGTACTGAGCATGAACGGACTGCGCTATCCATGGCTGCGGTTCTACGGCAGAGTTCCGGCGACGCTGGATTATCCGCAGCTGACGCTCTACGAGGCGGTGGCGGCCAGCGCGCGGCGCGTTCCCGACGCGGTGGCCTGGGACTTCCTCGGTACGACGTCGACCTACCGCCGGCTGATCGACGACATCGACCGCTGCGCCGCGATGCTCGCCGCGCTCGGGCTCGGGCGCGGCGAGCGGCTGCTGATCTCGATGCCGACCTCGCCTCAGGGCGTGATCGCGTTCTACGCCGCCAACAGGCTCGGCGCAGTGCCGGCGCTGATCCATCCGCTGTCGACCGCGCCCGAGATTGCGCACTATCTCGACGCGACCGGCGCGCGCGTCGCGCTCGCGCTCGACGCCTTCTACGGCACCCTCGCCGCGGCGGCGCCCAAGCGCCCGCTGCAGAAGATCCTGCTCGCGCGCATCCCGGACTATCTGCCGCCGCTCAAGGCGCTCGGCTTCCGCCTGACCAAGGGACGCAAAATCCCGCGCGTGCCCGAGGACCCGCGAGTAGTGTGGTGGTCGGAAGCGATGACGCAGTCGCATTCAAGTATTCCAGCTTCAGAGTCCGGCCCTTCGGACCCCGCCGCGATCCTCTTCTCCGGCGGCACCACCGGCTGGCCCAAGGGCATCGTGCTGTCGAACCGCAATTTCATCGCCGAGGGCATGCAGGCCGCGGCCTGGGGCGGACTGGCGCAAGGCGACTCGATCCTCGCCATCCTGCCGATCTTTCACGGCTTCGGCCTGGGAGTGTGCGTCAACGCCGCGCTGATGGCGGGCGGCAAGTCGATCCTGGTGCCGGTGTTCGATCCGGCGACGACCGCCAGGCTGCTGCGCGCCAAGCGGCCCAACGTGCTGGTCGGGGTGCCGACATTGTTTCACGCGCTGGCCTCCGATCCCACGCTCGCGCGCACCGACCTGTCATGCCTGCGGGCCTGTTTCTGCGGCGCCGATACCCTGCCGCGGCCGGTGAAAGAGCGCTTCGAGAAGCTGGTCGCTGAGCGCGGCGGGCGGGTGCGGCTGCTCGAAGGCTACGGCCTGACCGAGGCGGTGACCGCGATCATGGCGATGCCCGAGCAGGAGTACCGCGAAGGCTCGATCGGCATCCCGTTTCCGGACATGGCGGCCAAGCTGTGCCAGCCCGGCAGCGAGCTGGAAGTCGCGGCCGGCGAGGAGGGCGAGCTTTGCGTTTCCGGGCCGGCGGTCATGCTCGGCTACCTGGACGATCCCGAGGCGACCGCGCAGGCGCTGCGGGCGCACGCCGACGGCCGCACCTGGCTGCACACCGGCGACCTGGCGCGGCGCGACGCGGACGGGTTCTTCTACTTCGTGCTGCGCCTGAAGCGCATGATCAAGTCTTCGGGCTTCAACGTCTATCCGACGCAGGTGGAGAGCGTGCTGCATGGCCACCCGGCGGTTGAGGAGGCGTGCGTAATCGGCGTTCCCGACCCCGCCCAGGTGGAGCGCGTCAAGGCGATAGTGGTGCTGCGGGACCGGTCACAGGAGAGCGAGGCAATGAAGGAAGTGTTGATATCGCACTGCCGCGAGCAGCTGATCAAATGGTCGTGTCCGCGCGAGATCGAGTTCCGGCGCGAGCTGCCCAAGACGCGTGTCGGCAAGATCGATTACCGCGCCCTGAGCGGGGAGGAATCGGCATGAACGGCGGCGAGCGGCTCGCCGCGGTGCTGGCGGCGCACGGCGTGCCGGTGCTGTTCACCCTCTGCGGCGGGCACATCTCGCCGCTGCTGGTGGCGGCCAAGGCGCGCGGCATTCGGGTGGTCGACGTGCGCGACGAGGCGAGCGCGGTGTTCGCCGCCGACGCCACCGCGCGCCTGAGCGGGACGCCGGGGGTGGCGGCGGTCACCGCCGGGCCCGGCCTCACCAACACCATCACCGCGCTCAAGAACGCGCAGCTCGCCCACTCGCCGCTGGTGCTGCTCGGCGGCGCGGCGCCGACCGCGCTGCAGGGGCGCGGCGCGCTGCAGGACATCGACCAGCGCCCGCTCATGGCGCCGCACGTCAAGCTGGTGCGGCAGGTGCGCCGCGTGACCGATCTCGGCCCGGCGCTGACCGAGGCCTTCGCCGCCGCGCGCGACGGCGTGCCGGGGCCGGTGTTCGTCGAATGCCCGGTCGACCTGCTGTACGACGAGGCCAGCATCCGGCAGTGGTACGACGAAGCGGGTGGCCGCGGCAAGAGCGTGCCCGACCGGCTGCTGCGCTGGTATCTGAAGCGCCATGCCGACCGGCTGTTCGCCGGAACCGATCTGCCCGAGGTCGCGCGCGCGAACGAGGTGCGGCTGCCGCAGGCGGGCGAGGGCGCCGTCGGGCGCGCCGCCAATGCCCTGGCGCGCGCCGAACGGCCGCTGCTGGTGGTCGGCAGCCAGGCGCTGGCGCAGGCGAGCAACGCCGCTCGGCTGGCGGAGGCGCTGGCCCGGCTCGGGGTGCCGGTCTACCTGTCGGGCATGGCGCGCGGCCTGCTCGGGCGCGATCACCCGCTGCACATGCGCCACGCGCGGCGCGAGGCGCTGCGCGCGAGCGACTGCGTGCTGCTCGCCGGCGTGGCCTGCGACTTCCGCCTCGACTACGGCCGCCACATCCGGCGCTCGGCGACGCTGATCGCCGCCAACCGCGGCGCGCGCGAGTCGCGCCTCAACCGCAGGCCCTCGATCGCGGCCGTCGGCGACGCGGGCGAATTCATCGAGCGCCTCGCCGCGCGGGTCGGCGAGGGCGCGGGGCGGCCGGACTGGATCGGCGAGCTGCGCGCGCGCGACGCCGAGCGCGAGGCCGACATCGACGCGCGCGCGGCGCAGGCCGGCGAGCACGTCAACCCGGTGGCGCTGTTCCGCGCCCTGGACCAGATCGCAGCGGACGACGCCGTGTTCGTCGCCGACGGCGGCGATTTCGTCGCCACCGCCTCCTACATCCTGCACCCGCGCAGCCCGCTGTCCTGGCTCGATCCGGGCGTGTTCGGCACCCTCGGCGTGGGCGCCGGCTTCGCGCTCGGCGCGGCGCTGGCGCGCCCGACCTCCGAGCTGTGGCTGGTCTGGGGCGACGGCGCGAGCGGCTACGGCCTGGCCGAATTCGACAGCTTCGTGCGCCACGGCATCCCCGTCATCGCGGTGGTCGGCAACGACGCCGGCTGGGCCCAGATCGCGCGCGAGCAGGTGAAACTGCTCAACGACGACGTCGGCACCGTGCTCGCGCGCACCGCCTACCACGAAGTCGCGCGCGGCTTCGGCGCCGAGGGCTTCGTGGTCGAGCACCCGAGGGACTTGGAATGGACGTTGCGCCGCGCCAAGGAAGTCGCCGCCTCCGGCCGCCCGGTGCTGGTCAACGTCTGGCTCGACAAGACCGACTTCCGCGAAGGCTCGATTTCGATGTGACGGCGAGAATCGGCATCGACCTGGGCGGCACCAAGACCGAGGCCATCACGCTCGAGGCGGGCGGGCGCGAGGTCTTCCGCAAGCGCGTGCCGACGCCGCGCGGCGACTACGAGGCCACCCTGAAAACCATCGCCTCGCTCGCCGCCGAAGCGGGCGAGGGCACGGTCGGCGTCGGCATCCCCGGCGCGCTCTCGCACGCCACCGGCCTGGTGAAGAACGCCAATTCCACCTGGCTGATCGGCAAGCCGCTGCAGCAAGACCTCGAGCGCGTCCTCGGGCGCGTGGTACGCATCGCCAACGACGCCAACTGCTTCGCCCTGTCGGAAGCGACCGACGGCGCCGCCGCCGGCGCCGAAGTCGTCTTCGGCGTCATCCTCGGCACCGGCGTCGGCGGCGGCATCGTCGTGCGCGGCCGGATCGTCGAAGGCGCCAACGCCATCGCCGGCGAGTGGGGCCACAACCCCCTCCCCCTCCCGCGCGCCGAAGACATGCCGCTTCGGCCCTGCTACTGCGGCCGCGGCGGTTGCATCGAAACCTACCTCAGCGGCCCCGCCCTCGAGCGCGACGGCGGCGAGCCCGCCCTCGACCTCTACTGCGAGCGCCTCGCCCGCGCCCTGGCCGGCGTCATCAACATCCTCGACCCCGACGTCATCGTCCTCGGCGGCGGCGTCTCCAACATCGCGCGCCTCTACGACCAGGTCCCCAAGCTCTGGCCGCGCCACGTCTTCTCCGACCACATCACCACCCGCCTCCTGCCGCCCAGGCACGGCGACTCGAGCGGCGTGCGCGGCGCGGCGTGGCTCTGGGAACCGGCACGGACCTAGTTCTGCAAGGCATCGAGCGGGCTGTTGACGCCGCGACCACCCTTGTTCATGACGTGCGTGTAAATCATCGTCGTCTCGACGCTCGAATGGCCGAGCAGCTCCTGCACGGTCCGGATGTCCTGCCCGCGCTCCAGCAGGTGCGTGGCGAACGAATGCCGCAGCGTATGGCAGCTCACATGCTTGGCGATGCGCGCCGCGCGGGCCGCTTCCTTCACGCCGCGAATCAGATAATTCTCGAACACATGGTGTCGGCGGATGACGCCGGTCTTAGGGTCGACCGAAAGCTTGTGTGACGGGAACACGAACTTCCAGCCCCACTCGTAGGGCGCCCTGGGGTACTTGCGGTGGATGGCATCCGGCAGTTCCACGTCGCCATGACCGCTTGCCACGTCCTGCTCGTGCAGCGCCTTGACGCGGGCGAGGTGCCTTTGCAGCGGCTCGATGACGGATTGCGGCAGCATGGTGACCCGGTCTTTTCCGCCTTTTGCGTCCCGAATCAAGATCTGCCGGTAATCGAAGTCGATGTCCTTCACGCGCGGCTTCAGGCATTCGCGCAGGCGCAGTCCCGCCCCGTAGAGAAGGCTCGCCATCAGCCACTTGCTGCCCTCCATTGCAGCGAGGAGGCGCTGGATCTCGGGAACGCTCAGCACGGTCGGGAGTCTGGCGGGCCGCTTGGCCCGCTCCACCTGATCGAGCCACGGGAGCGCTTGACCCAGGACCTCCTTGTACAAAAAGAGCAGGGCTGCCAGCGCCTGATTCTGAGTGGCGGCGGCGACATCACGATCGCGCGCGAGGTGGCTCAGGAAAGCCGTGACCTCGGGCGCACCCATGTCTCTAGGATGGCGCTTGTCGGAAAAGAAGATAAATCTCTTGATCCAATGGATGTAGCTCTGCTCGGTGCGGTGGCTATAGTGCCGGCGTCGAATGGCATCACTGACCTGATCCAGCAGCCGTGGCGGCTTAGCGGGCGCAGATTGTTCCTTTCCCATTTCCCCCTCCCACGATCGAATTGCCTGCGTAAGCTCCCCCGTCAAGTAGACAGGTCAGAAGTAGAGGTTGTCTTTGATTCTATAAGCGCTCGGAAGACGGCCGGAGGCTGTCTGCCGAGCGCGTCGTGGGGCCTTTCCTCGTTGTAGATCTGCAGCCATTCGGTACTGATCTCGCGCACCTGATTGAGATCGTCGAATACGTAGGCGTTGAGCACTTCCTCGCGGAAAGTCCGGTTGTAGCGCTCGATGTAGGCGTTCTGATCCGGTTTGCCGGGTTGAATGTGCCACGGCTCAACGCCGTTGCGCTCACACCAGTCGAGCAGCTCCTGCGCAATGAGCTCGGGGCCATTGTCCATGCGTAGCGCGCCAGGAAACCCACGCAGCTCGGCGAGGCGCTCGAGCACCCGCACTACACGTTTGGCGGGCAGGCTCGTGTCGATCTCGATCGCCAGGCTCTCTCTCACCCCTTCGTCGAGCACGTTCAGTACCCTGAAGCGCCGTCCGCTCCAGAGGCTGTCGCTCATGAAATCGAGCGACCATACGGCGTTCATCGCCGCCGCCACGGTCAGCGGCTGGCGTAACCGCGTGGGCAATCGCCTCTTCGCCCGTCGCGGCAAATTCAGCCCCAGCCTGCAGTACACGCGATGCACCCGTTTCGGATTCCAGCTGCGGCCCTGGTTACGCAGCCGATCAAAGCACTTCCAGAAGCCCCAGCGGGGGCGCTTGTCGACCAGCGCGTTGAGCGCATCGACCACCGGCGCGTCGCGCTTGACCCAGTCAATGCCTTGCCGGTAATACGCCGCCCGAGAGAGCTTCGCTGCTCGACAGGCCCGGGCAATCGATACACGATGCTCCCTGACCATGATGCTTGCTGCCTCCCGGCGTTCGGACGACGTTACAGCTTTCGGTTCAGCACCGCCTTGATCGCTTCGTTCTCAAGGGCCAGGTCCGCGTACATCTTCTTTAGCCGCGCGTTCTCGGCTTCGAGCTCCCGCAGGCGCTTCAACTCTGAGACGCTCAAGCCCCCGTACTTCGCCTTCCAGTTGTAAAACGTCGCATCCGAAATCCCCAGCTTCCTGCACAGCTCCTTCACCGCCACCCCGGCCTCAGCCTGCTTGAGCACCCCGACAATCTGCTGCTCCGTAAACCGTGACTTCTTCATTCGAGCCTCCCTCACGTATCATCGTGCCAGAAAGCTCTACTTCCAGACTGTCTACATTTCGCGGGAGCTTACGCGTAGATCGGCGCGAGCTCGCCTGCGCGCGCCAGGCGCGCTAGCTGCAGCGCATCGCGCCGGTCGGTCTTGACCCGGTCGCCCGCCCGGCGCGGCGTCATCGAGGGCGAGACCACCAA
>Ga0315556_1000451_pt1 | contig 25550 bp, 17 predicted proteins | sample SalMarSW160310MG_FD_202112 | JGI IMG/M metagenome (GOLD analysis project Ga0315556, IMG submission 202112) | Salt marsh sediment microbial communities from the Plum Island Ecosystem LTER, Massachusetts, United States - Salt Marsh Sediment SW1603-10 ...
CCGCTTTCCTCCACGGCCGCGGTGCCAGGGGGGCGCGGGTGGTCCTCGCCTATCCCACCTGCCTCGACTTCCTGGGGGCATTCTACGGGTGCCTGTATGCTGGGGCCGTGGCTGTCCCCGCGGTGCTGCCGCAGGCGCACGGCACCGGCAAGCGCCTCGAGCTCATCGTCGCCGACAGCGGGGCTAGGCTCCTGCTCACCAGCGCGAAATCCGTGGCCAACATCGAGCGCCATCTCTCCGGCAGCGGCGAGCCCGCCGGGGTGGCGGTACAAGCTACCGACGAGCTGGCGGACCACAGCGATGCCTGGCACGAGGCCCCCTGCGCCCCCTTAGACCTGGCGTTCCTGCAGTACACATCGGGCTCGACGCGCTCGCCCGCCGGCGTCATGGTGAGCCACGGCAACCTCTCGGCCAACCTGCGGGCCCTGCATCGTGCAATCGGCTCCTCGCCGGACTCGGTCGGCATCAGCTGGCTTCCGCTGTTCCACGACATGGGGCTCGTGGCGGGCGCGCTGGAGCCAACTTGGTCCGGGTATCCGGTTTACCTGATGACACCGGCGAGCTTCGTCCAGAGCCCGCTGAGGTGGCTGCGCGCGTTCACGCAGTTCCGCGGCACGGTCGGCGGTGGCCCCAACTTCGCTTACCAGGCATGCGTCGAGGCAGCGCGCACGCAAGGTATCGAAGGACTCGACCTCTCGTCGTGGGATTTGGCGTGGAACGGTGCCGAGCCCGTGCGCGCCTCGACGATCGCGGAGTTCAGCGCCACCTTCGCCGGGGCAGGCTTCCGGCCGGAGCGCTTGGCGCCGTCATTCGGCCTGGCCGAGGCGACGCTTCTGGTTACGAGCAAGGGCGGTCCGGTCTTGCCCACGCTGCGACTGGTCGACGAGATGGCGCTGCGCAGCGACCGCGTCGCTTTGTGTGAAGAAGGCGAGCCCCAGGGCAAGCGCTTGGTCGGCTCGGGCCGGCCGGCCCTCGGCACGGAAGTCCGTATCGTCGATCCGTCCGCGCTGGCGGAGGCACCGGCCGGGACCGTCGGAGAGATCTGGGTGCGCAGCGACAGCGTGGGCCAAGGCTACTGGGGCAAACCCGACGACTCGGCGGGTGTCTTCCGGGCCCACACGGCCGCGGGCGAAGGCCCGTTCCTGCGTACCGGCGACCTGGGATTTCTGCTTGAGGGGGAGCTCTTCGTGACGGGCCGTCGCAAAGACATCATCGTCATCCGCGGGGTCAACTATTACCCGCAGGATATCGAACGGACCGTGGAAACCAGCCATCCCGCCCTGAGCCAGGGCTCGTGCGCGGTTCTTGGTGTCGAGGAGGGCGATACGGTGAGAGTGGTCGCCGTGCAGGAGCTGCGCCGCAGCCAGTGGCGTACCGTCGATCCGGACGAGGTGGTTCTCGCGATCCGTCGCGAGGTCGCGCGCGAGCATCAGGTGGCGCTCAACAGGATAGTGCTGCTCAAGCCCTTTGGGCTTCCCAAGACCTCGAGCGGCAAGGTCCAGCGCTCGGCCTGTCGGGCGGCGCTCGGCGAGGGCGCGCTGCCCGTGCTACACCAGTGGCGCTCGACCCTTCAGGTTGCCCCCATTTCCTGGACCGCAGAGCCCCTCACCCAGCCCGGAGTGCTGGAGCGCCAGCTGGTGGACTGGCTGCAGCGCGAATGCGGGGTCGAACACCTCACTTGGAAGACGCCGCTGATGGAGCTCGGCATCGACTCGCTCAAGGGCGTGGAGCTCGGAAACGCGCTGGCGACGGCATTCAAGCATTCCTTTCCGGTTACGCTGCTGATCGACCATCCAACCGTGGAGGCACTGGCGCGGCTGATTCGTGAGGAGGTGCTCCATGTCGGTGCTGAGGAGCCGCCGGCGCCTGAGCCCGCTTGGGTAAAGGTGTCCGAGGGCTCAACGCTCGAGCAGGAGATCGAGTCGCTCGACGACGACGCCCTGGACGCGCTGCTTGGGGTCAGCATCGACGCCGTGCTGAAGAAGGGTGAGCGGTCATGAGCCAACTCGAGTTCAAGAAGAAGGCCCTGCTCGCCATCGAGACGTTGCGCGCGCGTGTGCGTGAGCTCGAGCAGTCGCGCCACGAGCCAATCGCAATCATTGGGTACGCCGCGCGGCTCCCCGGCTCGCGGGACGCAGAAGCGTTCTGGAACGTCTTGAGCCAAGAGAGCGACGCCGTTTCCCCGATCCCGCCGGACCGGTGGGATGCCGACGCCTTTTACGACGCCGACGCGGACGCCGCCGGCAAGGTGTCGACCCGGCGTGCGGGCTTTGCCGAGGACGTGGCCAGTTTCGACGCCCAGTTCTTCGGTGTCTCTCCGCGCGAGGCTGAGTTTCTGGACCCACAGCACCGCATGGTGTTGGAGACGTCCTGGCACGCCATCGAGCACGCGGGCATTGCCGCGGCCGACCTGGAAGGCAGCCGGACAGGGCTGTTCATGGGCCTGAGCACGCATGACTACCTGTCCCTGTTGTCCGGCAAGCTGGGCTACGGCGCAATCGAAGCCTATTTCGGTACAGGCACGTCGCCCGCCGTATGCGCGGGACGCGTGAGCTATCGCTTGGGGCTCGAAGGCCCGGCGGTCACAGTCGACACGGCCTGCAGCTCGTCGCTGGTGTCGATGCACCAGGCCGCGCAGGGGCTGCGCGCCGGCGAATGCGACCTGGCGCTGGCTGGCGGCGTGAACGTCATCTACAACGTCGCGACGATGATCAACTTCTCCCGCGCACGGATGCTGGCGCCGGACGGGCGGTGCAAGACCTTCGACGCGGCGGCGGACGGGTATGTGCGGGGGGAAGGCTGTGGGGTGATCGTGCTCAAGCGCCTGGGCGATGCGCTGCGCGACGGGGACCGGGTGCGGGCGGTGCTGAGGGGCAGTGCGGTGAACCAGGACGGGGCCTCGGGGGGCCTGACGGTGCCCAACGGGCGGGCCCAGCAGCGGGTGATCCGCGACGCGCTCAGGCAGGCGGGGCTGGAGCCCGGGCAGATCGACTATCTGGAGGCGCACGGCACCGGCACGTCGCTGGGCGACCCGATCGAGGTGCAGGCGGCCGCCGCGGTGCTGGGGGCCGGACGCGAGGCAGGCCGGCCGCTGCTGATCGGCTCGGTGAAGACCAACATCGGTCACCTGGAGGCGGCCGCCGGGGTGGCGGGGGTGATCAAGGTGGTGCTGGCGCTGGAGCACGGGCTGCTGCCGCGGCACCTGCATTTTCGCACGCCCTCGCCGCACATCCCGTGGAAGCAGCTGCCGGTGAAGGTACTGTCGGAGGCGCGGGCCTGGCCACGGGGTGAGCGGGTACGCCGCGCCGGGGTGAGCTCGTTCGGGTTCTCGGGCACCAACGCGCACGTGGTGCTGGAGGAGGCGCCGGTAGCGGCGCTGGTGCCGGCGCCCGAGGGCGCGCTGGCGCAGCGCCCGGCGCACCTGCTGGTGCTCTCGGCCCGCAGCGGCGCGGCGCTCAAGGCGCTGGCGCAGGCGTATGCGCAGCGCCTCGGGGCGCTGGGGGCCGGGGAGACGCTGGCGGATCTGTGCTACAGCGCGGGCGTAGGGCGCAGCCACCTGGAGCACCGCGCGGCGCTGGTGGTGGAGGAGCCGGCCCGGGCGGTGGCGCTGCTCGAGGCCCTGGGCGAGGAGCGCCCGCAGCCGGGGCTCTACAGCGGGGTGTCGGCGGACCCGCCCAAGACGGCCTGGCTGTTCACCGGGCAGGGCAGCCAGTACGCCGGGATGGGGCGAGCGCTGTATGAGAGCCAGCCGGTGTTTCGCCAGACGCTCGATGAATGCGCGGCGGTGCTCGAAGGGGTGCTGGAGCGCCCGCTGCTGGAGGTGATGTTCGAGGCAGAAGGGCCGCTCGGGCACACCGCCTACGCTCAGCCGGCGCTGTTTGCGCTGGAGATGGGGCTGGCGCGGCTGTGGCAGCACTGGGGGCTGAGCCCGGACCTGGTGTTGGGCCACAGCCTGGGCCAGTACGCGGCGGCTTGCGTGGCCGGGGTGTTCACGCTGGAGCAGGGGCTGAGGCTGGTGGCGGAGCGGGGCCGGCTGTTCGGGGCGCTGCCGGCGGGCGGCTCGATGGCGGCGGTGTTTGCCGAGGCCGCTCAGGTGCAGGCGCGCCTGGCGGGGTATCCGCAGGTGTCGGTGGCGGCCTACAACGGGGCGCACACGGTGATCAGCGGGCCGCAGGGGGCGGTACGCGAGCTCATCGAGCAGTTTCGTGGCGAGGGGGTGCGCTGCGAGGAGCTCGACACCTCGCACGCATTTCACTCCGAGCTGCTGGAGCCGGCGCTCGATGCGTTCGAGGCGTACGCCGAGCAGCTGGAGTATGGGGCGCTGGCGCGCACGCTGGTGTGCAACCGCACCGGTAAGGTGCTGGGGGCGCAGACGCGCCTGGATGCGCCGTATTGGCGCCGTCATGCGAGGCAGCCGGTGCAGTTTGCCCAAAGCGTGCAGACGCTGGCGGGGCTGGGCTGTCGGGTGCTGCTGGAGATCGGGCCGCAGCCGGTGCTCACGGCGATGGCGCTGCGGGCCTGGCCGCAGGGGCCCCAAGCGCCCCAGGCGGTGGCCTCGCTGCGCCGGGAGGCGCCCGAGGCGCGCCAGATCGAGGAGGCGCTCGGGCAGCTCTACGTGGCCGGCGCCCGGCTGGATTTCAAGGCCATCGACAGTCCCTGGCCCCGCCGGTGCATCGATCTGCCTCTTTATCCCTTCCAGCGGAAGAGGTACTGGCCGCGGGCAATCGTCGCGCGCGGCGGGGAGGCCGGCGCGGGCGGTCTGCTCGGCTCGCGCTGCGATCTGCCGGCGGGCGATGCGGTGTACGCGACGCGCTTCAGCCTGAAGCACCAGCCCTGGCTGGCAGACCACGTGATCTATGGGACGGTGGTCGTGCCCGGCGCGACCTATGCGGTCATGGCCTTGATGGCGGCGGGTCTACCGGCGCAGCTGAGGGAAGTCTTCTTCTACGAGCCGATCGTCTTCACCGGGGACGAAGTGCGCGATGTCCAGCTCTGCCTGCATGCGCCCGACGGCGCGTCGCCGGGCACGAAGACATTCGAGGTGCACAGCCGGCCCCGATTGGATCGCGACGCACCCTGGACGCTCAACGCCTCCGGCAGCCTGGTGATCGAGCCCGCGGAGGCGGAAGCCAGTCGCGCGGAGGCGATCGACGCGATCATCGGGCGACTGTCTTCCCAGCTGCCCCAACGCCTGTTTGAAGGCTTCGCCGACAACGAGCTGAACTGGGGTCCCAATTGGTCCAGCTCCCTGCGGGCGCTGTGGGCCGAGGGCCCCGAAGCCTTGGGAGAGGTGCAGGCCGGGGAGGAGTTGGCCGAGAACCTCGCCGGTGAGCCGATCCACCCGGTCCTGCTTGACCTGTGCACCGGCGTGGCCGGCGCGGTGCTGCTGGCCGCTGCACCAGCGTCCGGGCTGGAGGACGCGAGCCTCTTTCTGCCGCTGAAGTACGAGCAGGTCAGGTTGCTGGAGCCAATTCCATCTCGCTTCTACTGCCATGCGCGCTGGCGCGCCGGAGCGGGCGAGCAGTCGGAGACACAGGCGTTCGACCTGCGCTTCCTCGACGCGGAGGGCCGAGAGCTGGGCGGCATAGACAACTTCGTGGTCAAGCGGGCGCCGCGGCAGGCTCTGCTCCGCGGTTTGGGGGCCGACGCGAGCCGCCTTCTGTACCGCCTGACCTGGCGCGAAAGGCCGCTCGCCCTAGCGCGGGGCGAAACGTCCGCGCCGGGCTCCTGGCTGCTCGTCGGGCAGGCGGAGGACTCGGTGCTCGGGACGCTGCGTCAGGTGCTGCGCGAGCACGGGCAACGCGCGATCACCGGCATTCAGGCCGACGCTCTCGCGGTTCGGGGCGATGATTGCGTCACGCTGGACCCTTGTCGCGTCGACGACTGGGAGGCTGTTTTCCGCTGGCTGACCGAACGGGGCGAGACCCCTGTCGGCGTTGTCTGGCGGGTCGCCCCGCGCCCTGGGCGTGGAGCCGGCGAGAGCACCGACGGCCTGGTTGACCGCCTGGAGTCGGCCTTGAACGGCGTCATCGCCGCAGTGGGGCACCTCGTGGCCCAGCAAGGGGCGCCGTTGGCTCGTGGCCTCTGGTTGGTTACCGAGCGCGCGGCGGCTGCCGAGCCCAGCGAGGACGTCGATCCGGCGCATGCGGCGGTGTGGGGACTGGGACGCACGGTTATGGCGGAGCAGCCAGGGGTGCGCTGCACGCTGATCGATACCGACGCCAGCCCTGACGCCACACAATCCTTGGCGGGCGTGCTCATGTCGGCCGTGGGCGAGCCGGAGCTGGTGCTGCGCCGCGCCAAATGCTGGGTGCCCCGGCTCATGCCCTGGGCGCGCAGCGGCCAGCTTCCGGCGCCGACGCCGGATTATCGGCTGCAGCCCAGCGAGCGCGGTGCCATAGACAACCTCCGGCTGGCCCCGGAGATGATCCCGCTGCCCGACCCTGGCTATGTTCAGGTGCGTCCGCAGGCGGCGGGGCTGAACTTCCGGGACATCCTCAACGTGCTGGGCCTGTATCCCGGCGACCCCGGCGAGATCGGCGGGGAGCTCGCCGGCGTGGTGACGGCCGTCGGCGAGGGTGTGAGCGAGCTCCAGGTGGGCGACCGGGTCTTCGGCTTCGCGCCCGGCGGGGCGTTCGCGACCTTGGTCAATGTCCCCTACCTGTTTGTCGCCCGGCAGCCCGAAGGCGCCAATCCCGTCGAGGCGGCCACACTCCCTGCTGCGGTGCTCACGGCGGCGTTGGCCTTCGAATGGGCACGGCCTAAGCCTGGCGAGCGCGTGCTCATCCACGCCGCCAGCGGCGGCGTTGGCCTGGCGGCCGTGCAGCTCGCTCAGCGGGCCGGCGCGACCGTTTTCGCCACCGCGAGCGCGCCCAAACAGCAGACGCTGCGAGACCTGGGCATCGAGCATGTCTACGATTCGCGCACGCTGGACTTCGCCGACCGGATCCTGGCCGATACCGGCGGGGCCGGAGTCGACATCGTGCTGAACAGCCTGACCAACGAAGGCTTCGTCGCTGCCACCGTGCGGGCCACGGCCCAAGGCGGCCGGTTCGTCGAGATCGCCAAACGCGACATCTGGTCGCCCGAGGCCATGGCCGAGACGCGGCCGGACATCGCCTACCACGTGCTGGCGCTGGACGACGTGATGCAGCTCCAGCCGGCGCGTATCAAGCGGATGCTCGACGGGGTGGCGCAAGACCTCGGTCGCGGCGCCCTGAAGCCCCTGCCCTTCCAGGCCTACCCGATCACCGAGGCCAAGGCCGCATTCCGCTGTATGCAGCAGGCTCGGCACGTCGGCAAGATCGTGTTGTCTGTGCCCGAGGCGCTGAAGCTCCGCCGTGATCGCACCTACCTGATCACGGGCGGCCTGGGAGCACTCGGGCTTCACGCGGCGGAATTCCTCGCCCAGCAGGGCGCAGGGTGCCTGGTGCTGAGCAGCCGCCGGCTGCCGGACCAACCCGCGCAGCAGGCGATCGATGCGATCGTGTCGCAGCATGGTTGCCGGGTGGACGTGGTCTGCGCCGACATGGGCGACGAACAGGCCGTCCGGGAGCTGCTCGACGGCATCCGCGGCAAGATGCCGCCGCTGGGCGGTGTCTTGCACCTCGCCGGGGTGCTGGAAGACGCGTTGCTGCCACAGCAGACGGCCGAGAAGGTGCACACGGTGCTGGCGGCCAAGGCGTTCGGCGCATGGCACCTGCATCGTCTGACGCAGGCCGACGCGCTCGAGCTTTTCGTGCTGTTTTCGTCGGCCTCCGCCGTGCTGGGGTCTCCGGGCCAGGCGAACTACGCCGCGGCCAACGCCTTCCTCGACGGCCTCGCGGCCCACCGCCACGCACGGGGCCTACCCGCCACCAGCGTGAACTGGGGCCCCTGGGCCGACGCCGGCATGGCCGCGAGCGACGCGGCGCGAGCGAACCTCGCCAAGCAGGGCCTGACTCCGCTCAAGCCGACGATGGCGTTATCCGCCCTGGCCGAGGTGCTACGGCATGGCACCGTGCAAGCGACGGTCATCGCAGTACAGTGGCAGCGATTGGCCCGGCTCATGGGGCCCGCCCACCCGCCGATGCTCGAGCACGTACTGCCCAGGGCGACGGCCGCCCAGGCCGCCGACCGCGGACTGCTCAAGCGGCTGCTGCAGGTGCCGGAATCGCAGCGGGCGGACTTTCTGACCGAGCACCTGCAAGGGCTGCTGCAGCACATCCTCGGGCTCGCGCAGCCGCCCGCGCCCGACAGCCGCTTCCTCGAATTGGGCATGGACTCGCTGATGGCCGTTGAGATGCGCAACAGCCTGCTGGGGCAGTTCGGCACCTCCGTCGCCATTCCGTCGACCGTGGTATTCGACCACCCAACAATCCGAGCGCTGGCCGAGTATCTGGCCGGTCAACCGATGGACGGATCCTTGACACAAGCAGCGCCGATGCCAACGGCTCCGGCCGAAGCTGTAGTGTCGGCGCCTCCAGAGGAGGTCGCATAGACCAACCAAGACGCCTGACCCGACCTTCTTACGTCTGGGGGATCAGCAAGCGTCCGTCAATCCAGCCGCTTCTTGAACCTCAACACGGCCAGCACCAGCGCAATCGAGAGAAAGGCAACCAGGGCGAGCAGGTCCGGGAGCAGCTGGTCGAGCATGGCGCCTCGCAGCATGATGCCGCGTACCAGGCGCAGGAAGTGGGTCAAGGGCAGGATCTCGGCGATCAGCTGGGCCGGTCGGGGCATGCCGTCGAAGGGGAACATGAAGCCGGACAAGAGTATCGAGGGCAGGAAGTAGAAGAAGGTCATCTGCATGGCCTGGAACTGGCTGTGGACCCCCGTGGAGATGAGCAGGCCCAGGCAGAGGTTGGCGGCGATGAAGACCAGGGCGGCCAGGTAGAGATCCAGGAGCGAGCCGTTGAGCGGGACCCGGAACAGCAGGTGGCCGAGCAGCAGGATAAGGGTGACCTGCACCAACCCGATCAGGATGTAGGGAAAGACCTTGCCCAGCATCAGCTCGGCGCGGCTTACCGGGGTGTTGATCAGCAGCTCCAGGTTGCCACGCTCGCGCTCGCGCACTATGGCCACGGCGGTGAACAACACCATGGTCATGTTGAGGATCACCCCGACCAGGCCGGGCACGACAAACACCGCCGAGCGCCGCTCCGGGTTGTAGAAGTTGCGTACCTCGAACAGGGGGCCGGGGGCCACCCGCGCAGATCGGGCGGGGTTTCGGAGGGACATCGTGGTGAGACCCTTGGCGGCGCCCAGAATGGTAGGGTCGCTGCCGTCGACCAGCAACTGGGCGGCGGGTCTGCCCGGCTGCTCCAGGCGGCGCTCGAAATCCGCAGGGATCAGCAGTCCGACGTAGATCCTTCCGCGGTCGAGCAGGTCCTGGAGCTGACCCGCGGTCTGCACTCGCGCGACCACTTGGATCACCTGGGAGGCCTGAGCGTCCGCCACCAAGCGGCGCGACAGCTGGGTGTCGGCCTGGTCGGCCACGGCGGCGGTCAGGTGGCGCACGTCCGTGTCGATGGCGTAGCCGAACAGGGTGATCAGGAGCAGGGGGATGCCGGCGATCATGCCGAGGGTCAGGCGGTCGCGGCGCACCTGCTGAACCTCTTTGGCCATAATGGCGAACAGCGGGGTGAGGCAGTTCCTCATGGCTGCCCTTGCCGGTGGTGCCGGGTGTGGGTGACGAAGACATCCTCCAGGCTGGGATGGGTCGCCTCTGCCGAGCCCGGAATGCCGGCCCGGCCCAGCAGCTCACGCACATAGGCGGCGGGCTCCTGGTCGGTGCGCCTCACCAGCACCCGCAGGCGCCGGCCGAGCTGGGCCACGCTGAGCACCTGAGGGGCATCGCGCAGCAGGGGTCTCGCTCGCTTGGCATCGGGGGTGTCCACCTCCACTACGGAGGCGGCCAGGGCGGCCATCAGGGCCTGGGGCTCCCCGTCGGCCACCAGCACCCCGCGATCGAGTATGGCCAGGCGGTGGCAGCGCTCGGCCTCGTCCATGTAGTGGGTGGAAACCAGGATGGTGGTGCCCCTGTCGACCAGCCAGAACAGGTTCTCCCAGAAATCGCGGCGGCTCTGGGGGTCCACTGCACTGGTCGGCTCGTCGAGCAGCAGCAGCTCCGGGCCGTGCAGGGTGGCGGCCGCGAGTGCCAGGCGCTGTTTTTCACCGCCGCTCAGGGTGCCGGCGGGACGGTGGGCCAGATCTTCCAGGTTGTAGGCGTGCAGTGCCTCGGAGACCCGCGCCCTGCGCTCTTTGCCCGGTAGGCAGTAGATGCGGGCCATGAACATCAGGTTCTCGACCAGCGTAAGGTCCTCGTAGAGGGAGAAGCGTTGAGTCATGTAGCCGATGTGCCGCTTCAGGGCCTCGGCCTCGCCGGGCACCCGCAAGCCCAATACCCGAGCCTCGCCCGAGCTGGGGGTAAGCAGGCCGCAGAGCATGCGGATGGTGGTGGACTTGCCCGAGCCGTTGGGACCCAGAAAACCGTAGATGGCATGGCGCGGGACGCTGAGGTCCAGCTTGTCGACGGCGGTGACCGCACCGAAGCGCTTGCTCAGGCCGCGCGCCTCTATGGCCAGGGTTTCATCCATGGAGGGTCAACCCTGGGGGGCATCGCTGCCGTGAAATTCGGCCCGAAGGGGCGCACCGGCCGGCAGCTGAGAGGCTGCCTCGCCCTCCAAGGTGATCTCCGTGGGGTAGCTCAGCCGAGAGCGGTCACGCTCGGTCAGGGAATAGTAGGGAGTGAACGCCGGGTCGCTGCTGGTCATTCGTACCCGTCCCTCGAAGGGCTGCTCGATCCCGTCCACCCAGACCCGGGCCCGCCCACCCTGGATCACCTGGGCCTTCAGGGGCTCGGGGACGTAGACCCGGGCGTAAGGGGCATCCCCCACCAGAAGCACCGCCACCACCGCCCCGGGCCCAGGGCGGTCTCCCAGCTTGAAGGGCAGGCTGTCGAGCCGCCCCGCGCGGGGGGCACGCACGGTCAGCCGCTCCAGAGTGATCTGGATCCTGGTCAGCCCGGCCTCGGTCTGGGCCAGGGCGGCCTGTGCCTGGGCCAGCTCCTCCGGGGTGGTGCCGTCGAGCATCTCGGCCAGCACGGAGCGGGCGGCGTCGCGGGCGGCGACGGCCTGGTCGCGCTTGGCCTGGGCAGCATCCCTCGCCTGGGGGGTGGCCAGCTGCTTTGCGAGCAAGCTCTGTACCCGTACCAGCTCTTTCTGGGTGGTGGTCGCCAGGCTCTCAGCGCCGGCCAGCTCCGCCCGCTGGGCGTCGATGCGCTCGCGCCGGGGGCCGCGTTTGAGCTCGGCCAAGCGGGCGGCGGCCTGGTCGCGGGCGGCGCGAGCCTCGTCCCGTTGGGCCTCCACCCGTCTGGGATCCTGACGCAGGATGGCCTGGCCGGCGCTGACCCGGTCGCCCTCCCGGACCAACACATCTATGATCGGCTCGGCCGCCTCGGCCTTCAGCTCTACCCTGTCCCACTCCAGAAGCCCGACCACGGCCTGGGGCCCCTTGTCAGCGCAGGCGCTCAGGGTCGCCGCGACCAGCAGGGTGAGGAACAGCGTGAGCAGTCTCTGCACAGGGACACCCCGCGAATGGTCCGCGAGCCGTCAGCACGGCTCCGATTCGATTCTGGGGTGGCATTGTGGCAGGCCCGGTTCCTAGGCGCCAATCCGCGCAGGCGAAGGCCAGACAGCCTCTATCGGAAAGAGGTCGGGCGGCGACTCGCATTCGCCCAGTACCCCCTCTGCCGCTGCCGACGGTAGACTGCGCGCCATGCTGCAATTCAGAGACCTCAGCCTCCGCCGGGGGCCCAAGCTGCTGTTCGAGCGTGCCAGCTTCAATGTGCACGCGGGCTGGAAGGTCGGCATCACCGGGGCCAACGGGGCCGGCAAATCGAGCCTGTTCGCCCTGATCCTCGGGGATCTCCACGCGGACGCCGGGGACCTGGACCTGCCCGGCTCCTGGGTGATCGCCCAGGTTGCCCAGCAGACACCGAGTGGCGCCCGACCGGCCATCGAGTACGTGCTGGACGGCGACGCGGAGCTGCGTCGCGTCCAGACCGAGCTGGCAGCGGCCGAGGAGGCCCAGGACGGCAGCCGCTCAGCTCATCTGCATGGGGTGCTGGGGGCCATCGGAGGCTATGAGGCCCGCGCTCGGGCGGCACGCCTGCTGCACGGCCTCGGGTTCCGCCCTGGGCAGGAAGAGCGCGCCGTCGACCATTTTTCGGGCGGCTGGCGCATGCGCCTGAATCTCGCCCGAGCCCTGATGGCACGCTCCGACCTGCTGCTGCTGGACGAGCCGACCAACCACCTCGATCTGGACGCGGTGATCTGGCTGGAGCAGTGGCTACGCCGCTATCCCGGCACCCTGCTGCTGATCTCACATGACCGGGAGTTCATGGATGCCGTGGTCGATCATGTGGTGCATATCGAGCGGCAGCGCGCCGACCTTTATTCCGGAAACTACTCGGCTTTCGAGCGCATTCGTGCCGAGCGCCTCGCCCATCTGCAGGCTGAGCACGAGCGCCAGGAGCGCGAGATTGCGCACATCCGGTCGTTCGTGGAGCGCTTTCGGGCCAAGGCCACCAAGGCACGCCAGGCCCAGAGCCGCCTCAAGGCGCTGGCTCGCATGGAGCAGATCGTCCCGGCCCATGTAGACTCGCCGTTCCATTTCGCCTTCCCCCGGCCGGAACGCCTGCCCAACCCTCTACTGCGGCTCGAGGCGACCTCCGCGGGGTACGGCGGCAAAGCCGTCGTCCAAGGGCTCGATCTCTGCCTTTCACCGGGCGACCGGATCGGTCTGCTGGGCCCCAACGGCGCCGGCAAGTCGACCCTGATCAAGCTGCTGGCCGGCACACTCGATCCCCTGGGCGGGCGCATCGAGCGCGCGGCCGACCTGTCGGTGGGCTACTTCGCCCAACACCAGCTCGATCAGCTCCACCCGGGCCACACCCCGCTGGACCACCTCCTGCAGATCGCATCCGGGGCGACCGAGCAAAGTCTGCGCGACTTCCTGGGGGGCTTCGGATTCGCGGGGGATCGAGCCCTGGAGCCCGTCGCGCCTTTCTCGGGCGGCGAGAAAGCGCGCCTCGCCCTCGCGCTGCTGATCTACCGCCGACCCAACCTGCTGCTTCTCGACGAGCCGACCAACCACCTGGACCTGGAGATGCGCCATGCCCTCGGTCAGGCCCTGCTGGAGTTCGAGGGAGCGATGGTGATCGTTTCCCACGACCGCCACCTGCTGCGGATCACCACGGACCGCCTGCTGCTGGTCAATGCCGGAAGGGCCGAGGATTTTCAGGACTCCCTGGACGAGTATCCCCGCTGGCTGGCCGCACGCTCCGACCCCGAGCCCGCGTCATTCGGGCGCCAGGAGGCACCGCATACGGCGGGGGTGCGCAAGGAGCGCAAGCGCGCGGAGGCGGAGCGCAGGCACAGCCTGCAACCTCTGAAGCGGCGGGTCGCGGACCTGGAGGCCGAGGTCGAGCGTCTGAGCACCGAGCAAGCCAGCCTGGAGCAGCGGCTCGGGGATATGTCCCTGTACGCGGACAACCGCAAGGAAGAGCTCAAGGGCCTGCTGGCGGACAAGGCCCGGATCGACAAGGCCTTGGCGGAAGCCGAGACGAACTGGCTCGGCGCCTGCGAAACGCTCGAAGCGGCCGAGCTGGAAGGCTGAGCCGCCGGGCCGCACCCGCCCTGGGGTCCTCAATCGTGCTCGAGCACCTCGACCGGATCACCCACGGCCAGCCCGCCCGTACCTTCGTGGATCGCGTTCTGCCCGAAGAACACCCGGCCGCCGCGCTGGCGGTACGTCGCCAGGGTCCGCAGAGGCTCCGCGCCCTGGCGCGCCGTTTCCGGGTCCAGGGTCGTGATCGCGCAGCGCGAGCAAGGCTTGACCAGACGCAGCTCCAGGGCGCCCACGCGGATGCGCCGCCAACGGTCCTCCACATAGGGCTCGGTGCCACCGATGACCAGGTTCGGGCGGAAGCGTCGCATCGGCAGCGGCACCTCCAGGCGAGCGTTGAGATCGTCCAGGGAGGCCTGCGAGATCACCAGGAAGGGGAATCCGTCGGCGAGGCCGACCAGGTCTCCGGGGAGGCCGTAGGCGGGATCCACCGTCCGGCGCTCCGCCTCGGGCAGGTAGACCAGACGGCAGTCCTCGCCGAGAAAGCGACTCAGCCACGCGGCTGCCGGCTCGCCCGCGTCCCGCGCCCTACAACGGTCACGCCAGACGCTGACCTCGAGCGTCGGGCCGGCGGCGTCCTCGGGCGACACATCGAGGTCTGGCATGCCCGGTGCTGCAAGCCGAAGCCTTTCGCCGTCCAGACGGGTCCCGATCAATGCCATGTGCGGGAGCCGACGCTGGGAGAGGAACACCCCCGCCGCATCGACCAGCATCCAGTGACGGTCCAGGCGCAGTCCCCGCGCCCCAACCGGCCAAAGGGCGACGTCCAGGCCCCGCAGGGACTTGACGGGGTAGACGTGCAGGGAGGCCAAGGTCAGCTTACCCATCATCCTAGAATCGGCGGACGAACAGATCTCGCCGGTGAATCTGGCACAGGGATAGGCGATAAGATGATCGCCATGCCCGTCCGGCACCAGGACCTCCCTCCCATCGAAGACACCGGGTCCCTCGATCAGGCCATCGAGACGTCGCCCGCCTTGCTCGTGTATCTGACCGGGCCGGACTGCGCGGTCTGCGCGGCGCTGCGCCCCCGGGTGGCCGCTCTAATCGCCTGCCGATTCCCTCGCATGCGGGGGCTCAGCCTGGACTGTTCGACCTGGCCGGCGGTGGCCGCCCGCCACCAGGTATTCACGGTCCCGACCGTACTAGGGTTCTTCAACGGACGCGAGTGGGTAAGAAAGAGCAGACGTCTTGCACTCACCGAGCTGGAGGCGGCACTGGCCCGGCCGTACCACCTGCTGTTCGACGAGACCGAATGAGGCCCCGCATTAGGCCCGCGCCCCCATCTGGTGCGGCCCCGCTCGAACGGAGCGCGGCGCAAGCTCCGAGAGGGACCGATCCGCGACCCTAGCGGGAGCCGGCCTACACCTTGCATAATCACACGCGTACCCCAGCCCTCGAGACCGCACCTATGTACCACCCGTCCTCTTACGCGCCATTTTCCAAACAGTGCGACCGGCTTCACCCCAACCCGAAGCTCACGGACCTGCCCGCGTTGGGGCTGGACAGTCACGGTCTGGCCGAGGACTTCCTGCACTATTTCAACCACTCGCTGGGGCGGGACCGGTACTGCAACTCCCCGCACTACCATTATAAGGCCTTGGCGCTGACGATCCGCTCGCGCCTCATGGAGCGCTTGAAGCACACGCGCTATGCCTACGACGAAGCACGGTGCAAGCGCACCTATTACCTCTCGATGGAATACCTGATGGGCCGCACGCTCTGCAACGCCGTGCTGAACCTCGGGATCCCCGACGAGGTCAACCGCACCCTCTACGACCTGGGACTTCACCTCGAGGAGCTGGCCACGGAGGAGCCGGACGCGGGGCTGGGCAACGGCGGCCTGGGACGGCTAGCGGCCTGCTTCCTCGACAGCTGCGCCACCCTGCAGCTGCCCGTGAAAGGTTACGGGCTGCGCTACGAGTACGGCATGTTCCGCCAGCAGCTGCAAAGCGGCCACCAGGTCGAAGAGCCCGATCACTGGCTACGCGACGGCAACCCTTGGGAGCTTGAGCGACCCGAGTACGCCCAGCGCGTGCGCTTCGGGGGCCACACGGAGCACTACATCGACAACGGCGGCCAGCGCAAGGTGCGCTGGACGGAGACCCAGGACGTGCTGGCGGTGCCCTATGACATCCCCATACCCGGCTACCGCAACGGCACGGTCAACACGCTGCGGCTGTGGAAGGCGGCGGCCACCGACGAATTCAACCTCGACGATTTCAACGCCGGCAGCTACACGGAATCGGTGGCCGCCAAGAACCAGGCCGAGCACATCACCATGGTGCTCTACCCCAATGACGCGAGCGAGAACGGCAAGGAGCTGCGCCTGCGCCAGCAGTATTTTCTTGCCTCGGCGAGCCTCCAGGACGTCATGCGCGAGTGGCTTCGCGTGGGGGAAAAGGGCTTCGATGACTTCGCCGAGCGAAACTGCTTCCAGCTCAACGACACCCATCCGACGATCGCCGTGGCCGAGCTCATGCGGCTGCTGATGGACAACGAAGGGCTCGGCTGGGATCAGGCCTGGCGGATCACCAGCCGCACCATGGCGTACACCAATCACACCCTGCTGCCCGAGGCGCTGGAGCGCTGGCCTGTACGCATGTTCCAGCTGCTGCTGCCGCGCCCGCTGGAGATCATCTACGAGATCAACGCCCAATTCCTGCGAGAAGTCGCCAACCGATGGCCCGGCGACCTCGATCGCCAACGGCGCATGTCGATCATCGAAGAAGGGCCCGAGCGCATGGTCCGCATGGCCTATCTGGCGATCGTGGGCAGCTTCTCGGTCAACGGAGTGGCCGAGCTGCACTCCAATCTGCTCAAGGAGGGTCTGTTCCGCGACTTCTACGAGCTTTGGCCGGAGAAGTTCAACAACAAGACCAACGGCGTCACCCAGCGCCGCTGGCTGGCCGGCTGCAACCCAGATCTGCGCGGCCTGATCAGCGACGTCATCGGCGACGGCTGGATCGCCGATCTGCAGCAGCTGGAGCATCTCCATCCGTTGATGGACGACGCGGGCTTTCGCGAGCGCTGGCACCGGGTCAAGCAGAACAACAAGCAGCGCCTGGCCGAGCTGGTCAAGCGCGAGACGGATGTCACTTTCGATACGGCCGCTCTGTTCGATGTCCAGGTCAAGCGCATCCACGAATACAAGCGCCAGCTGCTCAACATCCTGCACGTGATTCATCTCTACGATCGCGTCAAGCGCGGGGAGATCGAAGACTGGACGCCCCGCTGCGTGCTGATCGGGGGCAAAGCCGCCCCCGGCTATGCCCAGGCGAAGCTGATCATCAAACTGATCAGCAACGTAGGCTGGGTGGTGAACGCGGACCGCTCGGTCGGCAACCTGCTCAAGGTGGCCTTCCTGCCCAACTATCGCGTGTCCTCCATGGAGATCATCTGCCCGGGGACCGATCTTTCCGAGCAGATCTCCACGGCCGGCAAAGAGGCCTCGGGGACCGGCAACATGAAGTTCATGATGAACGGTGCACTGACCATCGGCACCCTGGATGGGGCCAACATCGAGATCCGTGAGGCCGTCGGCGACGACCACTTCTTCCTGTTCGGCCACACGGCGACTGAAGTCGCAGATCTGCGTCCGCACTATGCGCCCGACGCCATCATCGCGCAGGACGATGACCTGCGCCGGGTCATGCACCTGCTCGAGATCGGGCACTTCAACCAGTTCGAGCAGGGACTGTTCGATCCGATCATCGCCTCGATCCGTAGCCCCGCGGACCCCTGGCTGGTCGCCGCGGATTTTCGCAGCTACGTGGAGGCCCAGCGCCACGCTGCGGCCTACTACCGGGACCCCGAGAACTGGGTGCGGAGCAGTATCTGCAATACCGCCTCCAGCGGGCGCTTCTCCACCGACCGGACCATGCAGGAATACAACGCGGAGATCTGGAAGATGCAGCCGGTGCCCGCCCTCCCGCTGGACTGATAGCGGCTCCCGGGCGGTGCGGCGCATGCCGGTCTCTTCACCGGCAACCTGCCCTAGGCCCGGGACCACGGCCCCCGGCTGCGGAAACCATCACCTACAATCGAAGCCACCGGATCTGCACTGCTCGGCCCGTGGGTCCGGCTCACCAGCCAGCGGAGAGTGCGATGAGCAACGCCCAGTCCTCGGATGCAGGAATCGAGAGCCTGGAACCCGTTGAGATCTGCCGCGAGCAGTTCCGCCGTGCGCACCTGCACATCGCGGATCTCAAACAGGGCCTAATCGACTACCTCAGCGTAGCCAAGCGCACCGTGAAGGTGAATTTTCCGATCGAAATGGACGACGGATCGGTCCGGACCTTCAGCGGCTACCGGGTGCTGCATAACCGGGTGATGGGCCCGGGCAAAGGCGGCATTCGCTATCACCCCTCCGTTACCGAGGACGAGATCGCTGCGCTGGCCGCCCTGATGACCTGGAAGTGCGCCCTGGTCAATCTGCCGTTCGGGGGTGCCAAAGGCGGCGTGGTCTGCGACCCCAAGCAGCTCAGCGAAGGCGAGCTGCGACGCATCACCCGCCGATTCATCACCGACCTCGGGGACAACATCGGCCCGCACACCGATATTCCCGCCCCCGATGTGTACACCGACCAGCAAACCATGGCCTGGATCTACGACACCTACGACAACCTGCATCCGGGTCGCAACAACCGGCCGGTGGTGACCGGAAAGCCCTTGGACCTCGGCGGGTCGCTCGGCCGCGAGGAGGCCGTGGGTCGGGGCTGTCTCTACGTCACGCAACGCTTCCTGGAGATTGTCGGCCTCCCAGACCTGCCCAGCCTGGACGGCGCCAGAGTGGCGATCCAGGGCTTCGGGCAGGTTGGGAGCGTCGCCGCGCAGCGGTTTCGGGAGGCCGGAGCGCGCATCCTGGCAGTGAGCGATTCCCAGGGCGGCATCCAGGTCCTCGACGGCAGCCTGGACGTGACCGCCGTGATCGGCTGGAAGAACGAGCACGGCACCGTGGTGGGGCTGCCCGGTACCCGCACGCTCACCAACGAGGACCTGCTGGCCGTGGACTGCGACATCCTGATCCCGGCAGCCCTCGGCGACCAGATCCGCGGCGAAAATGCCGGGAAGGTCCGGGCCCGGCTCGTGGTGGAAGGGGCCAACCGCCCGGTGACGCCAGCGGCGGACCACCTCCTCGCCGCCCGGGGCATTCCGGTGTTGCCCGATCTGCTTGCTAACGCCGGGGGTGTGATTGTGAGCTATTTCGAGTGGGTGCAGAATATCGAGAATGAGGACTGGGACCTCGAGGAGGTGCACTGCAAGCTGCGCGAGCGACTGCTGCGGGCGACCGATCAGGTCGTTGCGCGCTGGCGGAACCTGCCCGCCGACGGCGCCCCGGAGTGTGCTCGGGACCTGCGCACCGCGGCCCTGGTGATCGCCATCGAGCGGCTGGCCCGGGTCACCCTCGAGCGGGGTATCTGGCCCTGAGCGCCGACACCCGCGGGGTTGCAAAGTCCTGGATCTCGGCTATGGGATCTAATGGAAGCCGGCGTGAAAGCCCGGCCAGAACGTACAGGGGAGAAAGCAACATGGCCGACTCGAAGACCAACGTCGTGGTACACATCGACGAGAACCTGGACGATCAGCGGATACGGGAGATCGAGAGGCTGATTGGCTCCCAGCCGGGAGTCGTGAGTGCGTGTGTGAACGAGAACGCCCGGCACCTGCTGGTGGTGGACTACGATCCCACCGGCATCCAGTCGAGCGATATCCTCGCTCGGGTACGTGACAACGGAGTCCACGCCGAGCTGGTCGGACTCTGACGCGACGAGACTCCGCCAGCACCTTGCTCGCCGGCCCTCGGAGGCCGGCTTTCCTGGTGTCGGGCGCCTGGCTTTGCAGTGACGATGGGCCGCAGGCCTCGCCGGACGGCGTTAGAATGGGCGGATCTCCATCGGAGTCGCCGCTGTGAGTGAAGAGAGCTTACCCTGCTGGGTCTACAAGAGCCCCCGCACGGATGAGATGTACCTGTACGTCACCCGCGAGGGCGATTTCGCCCCTGTGCCCCGCGAGCTTCTCGACCGTTTTGGCGCTCCGCAATTCGTCACGCAGATCGCGCTACATGCGGGCCGGCGCCTTGCGCGGGAGAACCCGCTGCAGGTCATGCGCAACCTGCGCGACAAGGGCTTTCACCTGCAGCTTCCCCCCGCCGACGCGGCTCGGCAAGCACCTTAGCCCGCTCTCCAATGAGGCGCATCTCGTTCTTCCTCGTTTTCGGGACACTGGTGCTGCTGGGCCTGTTCCTGCTCACCCCCAAGTCCAAGCAGGTGCCCTTCACCGATCTGCCGTGGCAGATCCAGGTCCTCCCGGACGGCACGTCGAAGGTGCTTGGCATACACTTGGGCCACGACACGCTGGCCGCCGTCGTCGCCCGCGAGGGCGACCCCGACGGGCTCGCGCTGTTCGCTTCCGCCCAAGGCCGGCGATCCCTGGAGGCCTACTTCGGCACCATCCGCCTGGGGCCGCTGGAGGGCAAACTGATCGTGACGCTAGCCGCTCCCGAAACGGATCTGGCGGCCCTCGAGAAGCGCGCCATCAATTCCGAGCCCACCGGCGAGGGCGGGCACAAATTTTTCCTGAGCGACGCGGACAAGCGGGCCCAGGCGGGTCGCACGGTGCTCGGACTGACCTACATCCCGAGCTGGTCGAAGATGGGCGCTGACTTTCTCCGTGTTCGCTTTGGACCGCCGACGCAGGTCGAGCGAGTCAGCGCAACCGCCGAACGCTGGCTCTATCCGCGGAAGGGGCTTTCGTTGATCGTCGACACCCAGGGTCAGGAGGTATTCGAGTACTCCGCGCCAGGTCCCCCAGGCAACTCGCGAGCGGGCGGCAGCGGCACGGAGTCGGTGCGGCATTAGTAGTGCGGCGGCGCGGGCTCCTCTCCAGGCCCCGGGACGGGTAGCCCGCTCACCTGCCTGAGCGCGCGGGACAGTTCCGCGACCTCGGCCCGCAGGTCGGCGATGGCCCGCTCCTGGGCCACCGATGCGCGGTTCAGCGCGTCGATCGCGTCCTCCTGGAAGGCCAGCCGGGTCTCCAGATCGACGAGCCACTCACCCATGATCGATGGCGTACGGGGCCACTCAGGACCCGCCGGGGAAGCGATCGTCCAGGTTCGCCGGACAGAGCACGTTGCGCATAATGCCGATCAGCTCCAGCAGCCTCCCATTACGGATCCGGTAGTAGATGCGGTTGGCCTCCTTGCGCGAGACCACGATGTTCTTGTTCCGCAGCTGCTCGAGATGTTGAGAGATGTTGCTCTGGGAGGTCCCGGTCTGCTCGACGATCTCACCGACGGAGAGCTCGCGCTCACCCAACGTACAGAGGATCTTCCAACGCAGGGGGTGAGCCATCGCCTTCAGGGCGTTGGCCGTCAGCTCGGTGTCCTCACCCGGGATCTCGGAATCGTCGTGGCTCGTCTCGACCATTAGCTGGCTCCATCGCGACACAGCCCCGGGGTCAATCCGCTGCGGCAGTCTCCTGAGACGACCGCCCGCTCTTGACATAACCGGTCATGTCTTTGGCTATACATATTATGTCTGAAATCTCTCCCCGCTCGTCCTTCACTGCCGTACGCGACAGCAGGATGGGTAGGCGTCGACCGTCCTTCTTGATGAAGCGCGCCTCGATCTGGCTCAGCACGCCGACCCGCACCAGAGCCTCGAGCCAGGTACCCATGAAGGCCCCGGCCTCGTCATCGCCTTCCTCCTCGAAGACATCGCCGATGGACATTCCCGCAAGATCCGTGTGGCTGTAGTCGAGCATGCGGCAGGCAGCGGGGTTGACCGAGCGGATCACCCCCTGCTTGTCCAGCACCAGCAAGGCCTCTCCCATGTGGTCGATGATGTTCTGCAGATGCTGTTTGGCCTGGTGCAGCTCCGCGGTGCGCTCGGCGACGATCTGCTCGAGCACGCGGTTCATCTCCCGCTCTTTCTCGATGAGACGGAAGTACGTGCTGATCTTGTTGATCAGCTGGTTGTCCTCGATCGGCTTGAGCAGATAGTCGGCCGCGCCGACCTCATAGCCCTTCAGCTGGAACTCTTCGGTCTTGTAGGCGGCGGTGAGAAAGATGATCGGGATATCGCGGGTGCGCTTGCGCACCTTAAGCATGGTCGCGGTCTGAAAGCCGTCCAGCTCGGGCATCTGAACATCCAGGATGATCAGGTCGATACCCGGCACGTGGGTTGCGATCTCCAGGGCTTGGCGGCCCGACGTGGCCTCCAGGATCTCCACGTCCATGTGCTGCAGAATCAGCGAGCGCAGGGTAAAAAGGTTGTGCTCGTGATCGTCCACGATCAGGAGCTTGAAGCCGGCATACCGTTTCATCGGTCCGCGACCGTCCCTGCTGGGGAGAGATATTTCGAGAGCTTATCCTTCAACGCCTGGGCCTCCACGGGTTTCGCGAGGATGTCCTCGGCGCCCGCCGCCCGACAGGCCTCGACCGCCTCGCTGCCGGTGTCCGCCACCAACGCAATCACCACAAGATGGTCACACTGGCTGTGCTCTTTGAGGCTCTGGATCGTAGCACAGGCGTCCATGCCCGGCATCAGGGCATCGATGAGCACCACGGAGCAGTCCGGCTCATCGCGCAGTGCGTCCAGCGCCTCGCCCGTATCGCCCGCGGCAGTGACGCGCAGCCCCCAGCGCTCGAGCAACGGCGTGAGGGCGAGCATGGTTTGAACGTCGTCGTCCACCACTAGGATCTGGTGCGGCGGGAATTCGATCTCCGCCACCTCGGGCGTCGGCGCCCCGGCGCCCGAGACGCTGGGCTCCTCGGCCCCCTCGGGTTGCTCGGGGGTCCCGGGCACGTGGCTCAGGGGCAGATCCAGCCAGAACCTGGCCCCGCCGCCTTCGCTGCTCATCAGCCCGATGTGGCCTCCAAGCAGCTCGGCGAGCTGCTTGCTGATGGCGAGACCCAGGCCGGTTCCTCCGTAACGTCGGCTGGTGGATCCGTCCGCCTGCTTGAACGCCTCGAAGATGACGGCATGTTTCTCGGCCGGGATACCGATGCCGGTGTCGCTCACGGTGATGCGCACGGGCCAGGGAGAGGCGTCGCTCCCTGCGCGCTGGAGGCGCACCTGCACGCGCCCCATATCGGTAAACTTCACCGCGTTCGACAGGAAGTTTTTCACGATCTGGCGGATCTTGTCCGGATCGGACACCAGAGTCTGCGGTGCATCGGGGCTCACGATCAAGGTGAGACTCAGACCTTTGGCATCGAACTGCGGCCGCACCAGCTCGATCACCTCTTCCAGCAGCTCGGGCAAAGCCACGGCCTCCAGGTTCACCACCGCGTGTCCGGCCTCGATACGAGACAGATCCAGAATGTTGTCGATCAGCCCTTGAAGGTCCTTGCCCGCCTTGTTGATTACGCGCGCCTGTTGTACTTGCTCCGGTGAAAGGCGGGTGCTTTCCGCGAGCATCTTGGAGAGCAGCAGGATCGAGTTCAGGGGCGTGCGCAGCTCATGGCTAACGTTGGAGAGAAACTCCGACTTGTAGCGATAGGAGGCCTCCAGCTCCCGGGCATGGGCGCGCAGGTTGCGGCTATTGCGCACGTGCTTTTCCGCCAGCTGCGTAAGACTCTCGCCAAGGCGCCTGAGCTCTTCTGGGCGCCGCCAGGTGAATTCCACTGCATCGTCCGCCTGCAGCACGCGGCCGATGCCTTCGGCGAGCTCCTTGCCGACGCGCTCGGCCCGCAGCGAGAACCAACGCGCCACGAGCCAGATCAGCACGATCAGGATCAGGATGATCGCCAGCACGCGCGCCACCAGCGCAATCCGGAAATCGGCCAGGGGCGAGGGGTCCACGCTGCGACCGACCCAGATGTAGTCGCCCTGGCTGGTGCGGAACATCGGCACCCAAATGACCTGGGCATCACCTTGTTTCCACAGCGCCAAGGTCCCCGCCTTGAAGATCTCCTTCAACCCTTTGAAATCATCAAAGGCGCTGCTGGGCGAACGGAACATCCCTTGCTGGCCGAGATAGCTGCCGTCACTGCGCACCCAGAGGGTGTTGCGGTAGAAATGCGCCAGCCCGCCCACGTCGATAGTCATCACCACGGCGCCCATGGCCCCCCCCCCGGATGAGCCCGGCTGCCGGCCGATCGGGCTGACCAGATACATGCTCATGAGTCGACGCGGATCCACCGCCCCAGCCTTCGGATCGACCTGGATCAGGCTGACGAGCACCCCGCCGCGCTCCAGGCCCATGGCTGCGCGAATCAGCTCGTTGCTCGGACGTGCCGCCGGGCTGGTGGTCGGACGCCAGATCTGGCTCTCCGGGTCGCGCTCCAGCCAGAAACGGTCACGTCCCTTGCGGTCGACGAACAATATCTGAGTAATGTCGATCTGCTCCTCCAGGATCTGGTTGATCCATTCCGTGTAGCGCGCCCGGGCCAGGTCAACCTCTTTCTCCGGCACCTTCCCCTCGCCCAGCAAGGTGCCGGGATCAGGCAGCTTGGCCAACAGCCGTACCATCTCCTGGCGACTGGCGATGTGCTGATCCAGATCCCGGAAATCGGCCCGCAGGTTCTGCAGGTGGGCCCTCTGGTAGAACAGCTCCAGGCGATCGAGCACCAAAGGGAGATTGATGACCACGGCCGCGATCAGCGGCGCGAAGCCGAACAAGAACAAGAACGAGAAGATCTGGGTGCGGAATTTCACGGTCTCGGAGCCTGTCGCACTTTGCGGCCCGTAGCGCGGGGAAGCCGGATCGAAGCGGATTTTTCGTTCGATTGAGGAAGATAGCCACGCCTACTCGACGAGATCAAGTCGGAAATCCGGCCGATCCCGGCTTTTCCGCAGGAGGGCGTCCAGCGTCCGTCAGGCTCCTCTGCGCGTGCCTGCAGCCCGGGTGCCGGGCCCAAGCAGAGCATAGCCCTGCAGCAAAATCAAACGGGCGGCGAAGAACAACGGCACGCGCCCGAAGGCGCCGCCGGTAGATCAGGTGATCAGACGCTCGGCGGGCGGGACGACCATCGGCGGGGAGATTCGAGAGCGGCTGAATTCGCTGCGGGCGCCTGCGGTGGAGCGCTGCCAATGCTGGGCCAGGGTGAGCAGGCGCAGCCATCCGGCAAAGTCCTCTGCCTCAATCCAGTTCGACAGGATCAATACACCCTCGAGCAGGTCGGTTCCGTTCCAGTGCGGGAAGATGATTTCCCGCAGCTCCTCGACCTGCTGCGGTGATGGGTTGTCGAACTTGAGATCTGCACCATCGAGCGAGATCTGATCAACGCGGCATGGCAAACACAGGGCGCCACCCTCGGCCCGGCCGAACGTGGCACGGACGCGCTGATTGTTCCTGAAACAGGGCAGGCCGACGACGAACATTCCGTCGAGCCCGATGTTGCTCACCCGGCACTTGCGGTGCTGATCCCGCTCGACGCAGTACAGGTCCACCACAAGCCTGTACTTGACTCGGTTCTGGGGTAGCGTTTCCACCGCGCATCCTCCGAACGACAATAACTGAATCTCGACCCCTTCTGTGATCGAGGCCTCAGGTTGCAACAAGCCAATGGGTAATCATAGCCCAGCATCCGCTCGCGTTCTATTAGGACATCCCCCGTCCCCGATGGTTTCCCCACCTTGCATACCCAAGGCCCCCGGCCTGCGATTGCGGTACCAAGACGGGCACTATGTGGCCGTCGATAAGCCTGCGGGCCTAATGGTCCACCGCAGCCGTCTCAGCTCCGACGGTCAATTCGTGCTGCAGCGGCTGCGCGACCAGATCGGCCGCCACTTCAAGCACGTCTTCCGTCCGCTGAGCGGCGACACGACCTATGGCGAGGACCGTCACAACCGCCTGTTTCGGGAACGGCTGGGCGTAGGGCGCCTGATGCTCATGGCGTTGCAGCTGGGCTTCACCCACCCGATCACGGGTGAGGC
>Ga0315556_1000452_pt1 | contig 25492 bp, 26 predicted proteins | sample SalMarSW160310MG_FD_202112 | JGI IMG/M metagenome (GOLD analysis project Ga0315556, IMG submission 202112) | Salt marsh sediment microbial communities from the Plum Island Ecosystem LTER, Massachusetts, United States - Salt Marsh Sediment SW1603-10 ...
TCCCCGAAGCCGTCTTGATGAGTCGCAACAGCGCCGCCGACTCGGTGCTCGTCTTGCATCCTCGCCTCGAGACGATTCCCCACAAAGCCCGCATGGAAGAGATCACCGCCGTCATTGGAAGGATCCCCGAGTACACGGACGAGGTTCGTCTCCGAATCCGCCCCGTCGAACGAGGGGAGTCTTTCAGATCCGTGATCGAATCGGAGAGCGTGGGCATCGTCGTGGTGCGGGCCCCCGAAGGAGGGAGACTGGCACGTCGGATGGAGCTCTCGAGGTGCAAGAGGCGGATCAAAGGTCTGCGAAAGCCGGTTCTGTTCGCCGCCGGACGAGCACCGTACAGGCACATCGTCGTCGAAGCCGGGGCATCTGACACCGCAGGACGTGCGGCGATCGACCTGACGTTATACGGCAACACGAGGCTCATCGCCGTCGCGGCGGTCCCGCCGCAATTCATGGCCGGTGATGAGGCATTGGCTGAAGCGAGGCAGGAGATTTCTCGGATCAGAGAGGAGGCCGCCGTCAAGGATGTCACGGTGAAGCGTCTCGTTCGGAGGGGCAATCCCGTGCGGACCGTCACCGACGTCACCCACGGTGAGGGCCTGCTGGTGCTTCCGATGCCTGCTCGCCTACCGACGGGATTGAACCCCGGCCTGACCGGTCACTACCTCCTTCGGGCCGGGACGTCAGTGTTGCTGGTTCCGCCGGACGGAACCTAGCGATGTCGCCCGAGCAGCTCGTAGCGCAGGAGGCGCCGACCCTGATCCTGATTGCGTCCGCGGCGTTCGTGTTGCCGCTGCTCTCGAGACGGCTCCGGATTCCGGGAGTGGTACTCGAGATCCTGTTCGGGGTGCTGGTCGGTCCGGCGCTGAAGATCGTGCAAGAGGGTCCGTTTCTGAACGAGCTGGGGGAGTTGGGACTGTTCCTGCTGATGTTCCTCTCGGGCTTCGAGATCGACCTCGGCATGTTCGACCGGCGTCGACCGCGGCAGCTCCTGACCGGGCTCACCGTGTTCGCCCTCACCATCGTGACGGCATTCGCTGCGTCTCGTGCGCTCGGTCACGGGTACTTCGTGATGTTCATCCTCGCGACGACATCGGTAGGGCTCGTCGTTCCGACGTTGCGCACCACGAGACGGATCTCGACGCCACTCGGTCAGATCATCCTGATGTCTGCCCTTCTGGCCGACTTCCTGACCTTGCTCGGTGTGACCGCTATGGCGGTCGTGGTCGAACATGGCGTAACCGTTGAGCTCCTCGACCTTCCTCTGTTCTTCGTGGCGGTGACCGTCGTGCTGCTGGTCGTTCGGCGAGCCGCGTGGTGGCGGCCCGAGTGGTTCGGGCGCCTGTTCGACATCGACGATCCTGAGGAGGTCGGGATTCGTGGATCGCTCGCGCTGATGTTGGTCTTCGTTGGTATATCGCTGGTCCTCGGTATCGAGCCCATTCTCGGAGCATTCCTCGCCGGCAGTGTGTTCGCGGTGGTGTTTCCCCACCGCGGACCACTCGAGCAGAAGCTGAGCGGGTTTGCCTACGGGTTCCTGATTCCGATCTTCTTCATCAACGTCGGCATCCGATTCGACCTCCACGAACTCGGCGACGCCCGAGTTCTCGTCGATTCGGCAGCTCTCATCGGCCTGGCGATACTCGTGAAGATGATCCCTGCGCTCGCCCTCATTCGAAGGAGGCGGCCTCTGCGCGAGGTCCTCGCAGCAGGCATGCTGTTGTCCGCACGGCTCAGCCTCATCATCGCCGTCGCCGAACTCGGTGTGGAACTCGGCATCATCGATCGGGTGCTGGAGGCGCAGATCATCCTGCTCGCAGGTGTGACCAGCACACTCGCGCCTGCCGCGTTCAGGGCGCTACTCCCGAAGCTGGAACCACGAACGGCTGAAGACTGACAGCCTTCAGCCGTTGTGGGTTTTCGGTCCTGAGTCTTGGGTGAGAGCGCGAGCCGCGTGCACCTTCGACTGTGGGGCGAGTGTGTCTTACCGAGAACCGACAACCGACAACCGAGAACTTGACATCAGATCTCGAAGTGCTCGACGGATGTGGTGACTTCCTCGAGGCGATCCGGATTGGGTTCCACGCCGATGCCCGGACCGTCCGGCACGCCGATCGTCCCGTCGGGTTCGAGCACGAACGGATCGGTGATGTCGTGCTCGAAGTATCGAGACGACTCGGAGATGTCGGACGGCAGGGTGAAGCCGGGGAGCGCGGCGAGCGCGAGGTTCGCTGCTCGGCCCAATCCGGTTTCGAACATGCCGCCGCACCATACGGGCACGCCTCGAGCCACACACAGATCGTGGATGCGGCGCGCCTCCAGATAGCCGCCGACCCTTCCCGGCTTGATGTTCACGATGGAGCAGGCACCCAGATAGAGCGCGAGGCGAGCCGTTTCCGTCGAGGTGATCGACTCGTCCAGGCAGATCGGTGTTCGGATCGTTCGGGCGAACGTGGCATGGGTCGTGAGATCTCCGAACGGCTGCTCGATCATGGCGAGATCGAAGGCGTCCAGGGCGGAGAGGCGTGCCATCTCGGAGGGCCCGTAGGCGCGATTGCCGTCGACTTGGAGGACCAGATCGCTACCGAACCTTTCGCGTACCGTTGCGACGGGTTCGATGTCCCAGCCGGGCATGATCTTGAGCTTGACTCGCCGGTAGCCGCGGTCGATGTACCGCTGCACGGTGTCGGTCAACCTCGCCACGTCGCGATCGATGCCGAGTGCCACGCCGACGACCACGCGATGGCCGGCCGCACCGAGGAACGTCGCCAGCGGAGTGCCGGACGATCGAAGCTCGGCGTCGAGAAGGGCCATTTCGAGCGCGCTCTTCGCCATCCGATGACCTTGTATCGGCGCGAGTACCCGACCAAGCGTGGTTGCGGTGACGCCACTTCCCGACAGCAAGGGGAGCAGGACATCCCGAATGACGCTGTGCGCCCCCCACACATACTCGGATGTGTAGATGGGCTGGTTCATGGCGACGCACTCGCCCCACCCAGTGCCGTGGCCTGTGTGCACCGCCACCAAGAGAACGTCCCGATCGTGCTGGATTCCCAACGCGGTGCGGAACGGGGTAGCGAACGGTAGGCGAATCCTTCGCAGTTCGACATCCATCAAGACGGACTGTACAGGGCTCGCTTCGCGAGCGGTTCTCGGTTCCCGGTTCTCGGTTCCCGGTTCTCGGCAAGAGGCTCGCCCGTCTTCGGTTTTGGGTTCCGGGTTTTCGGTAAGACACTCGCCCCGAGGCCTTGTGGCGGTCCCAGGCAGCGTCTTACCGATGACTGATGACTGACCGATGACTGATGACTGATGTCGGCTCGTGCAGTGAGTCGACGTGTGAGAGCGTGTCCGTTGGTTCGCTGCGCTTGCCGTGCTCGGTTTTCGGTTTACGGTTTTCGGTTCTCGGTAGGACACTCGCCCCGGGAGCTGCGAGTGAGCTACGTTGGTGGGAACGGCCCCCTCCGTCCTCGGCCTGCGGCCGAGTCCACCTCCCCCAACGGTCGCTCTGCTCCCTGGGGGAGGAAACACGGCTCGCGAAGCGAGCGTTCAGTGCGTGAGGGTGAGCACCAACATGCCGAGTGCGATCAACACGGCGAGGATCAGGCCGAGGATTGCCCAGCCGGGGATGCTGTCGGTGAGTGGGCCTTCGGAAGGATGCATCGGTTCGAGGACCTCCCTCGCGCGATCCCGGTCGCCTGGATCGACGAGGAGATAGACGGGCAGTGCCCCCGGATAGACACCGCCGGCATCGTCTCCGACGAGGAGTGCCGGGATCCCGTCCGCTTCCAGGGACGCACGCGCGAGCTCCGCTTCCGCCCTGTGGGTGAACTCGGCGATCCGTTCCATGGAAGGACGATACTCAACGTGGGCTGATACGGTTGCCCGGTGAATGCGGCAGATCTCCACGAGCTGCTCGACGGCGTCGTGCCCTTCGATGAACGCGAGAAGCTGTACCTCGACCGCATCAGGTCACTGGGGATGCCCGACCTCTTCTCGCGGACCTGCTTCGAACCGGGCCACATCACCGCCAGTGGGTTCGTGCTGTCCCCGGATCGGACGTCGTTGCTGCTCGTATGGCACCGGAAGCTCGGCAAGTGGCTTCAACCGGGCGGTCACATAGAGGCCGGTGACGTGGACCTGGTCGCTGCCCAGCGCAGGGAGATCGAAGAGGAAACCCACCTGTCCGACCTGGAGTGGCTCGGGCTGTTCGACGTGGACATCCACCAGTTCCCAGCCAGAGGCGCCGACCCCGCCCACGAGCACTTCGACGTGCGGTCTGCCTTCAGCGCTGGGACCTGGGAGGTTGCTGCCGGCGACGGCGTCGACGAGTCGAAGTGGTTCGATCTGAACCGGCTGCCTCGAAGCGAACCTTCGCTGACACGACCAGTGTCCAAGCTCCGAGCACTCGGATCTGGCTAGATCCGGCCGCTGGTACGCTCCCTGGATGCTCCGACAGATGGTGCGCGCCGCTCGACTCGATCGCCAGTTCTTCACTGAGCTGGTCTTCGACGACTACGCGACCGGAAACGCGGTCATGGTGGTGGCAGCGACATACGCGTTGATCGCGATCGCGTTTGCGTTCGGCCGACCTCTGCAGCTCTCCTTGATCGGTCTGCTCAGACTGGTATTGGGAGGATTGGTCGGCTGGCTGGTCCTCGGAGGGGCGTTGTGGATCGTCGGTGTCAAGCTCTTCAGTGGAAGCGCTCGGGGACAGACAATCCTCCGGCTCATCGGATTCGCCCACGCGCCGCTGGTGGTGTCCGCAGTGGGACTCCTCCTTCCGGCACCGTCGGGCACCGTGATCGTTGCCGCCGGTTTCGTGTGGTTCTTTGCGGCCGTGGAGTCGGCCACACGGGTGGTCTTCGACCTCGACTTCTCCCACGCCGTCAGCGCCACCTTGCTCGCGTTCGCCGTTTGGTGGGCGGCGAGCCTCATCGGGCTGGGCCTCGATCTCACGGCGATTCTTGGGCTCAGGTGATGCCCACCTACCGGCTGGACATCTCATACGAGGGCACGTCGTTCCACGGCTACGCACGACAAGATGATGTACGGACGGTTCAGGGCGTGGTGGAGGCCGCCCTGGCCCGGGTCATGGGCCCGGTCGAGACGACCGTAGCCGGCCGAACCGACGCCGGAGTGCACGCCAGGCAGCAGGTCGTCTCGTTTGTGATGGAGCCGCCGGTCGATGTCGAACGGTTGGTCCGTTCACTCAACGGCCTCTTGCCTGCCGACGTGGCCGCGCTGGCGTGTCGCGAGGCCGGGGAGGGCTTCTCAGCCCGATTCACTGCGCGGTCGCGAAGCTATCGCTATGCGATCCTCAATCGGCCCACACCCGATCCGCTCTTGCGATCGACGACGTGGCACGTCCCGGAAACCCTCGATGTCGAGGCGATGCAGCGGGCAGCCGAGGCCTTCGTCGGTGAGCACGACTTCGCATCCCTGTGTCGGAGGGCCGAAGGACGCAGCACCGTCCGGCAAGTACTTGAGGCGTCGTGGGGTCGGAGTGGCGACATCGTCGAGTTCCGGGTGTCGGCGACCTCGTTCTGTCATCGGATGGTGCGGTCGATGGTGGCGCTATGCGTGGAGGTCGGTCGAGGTCGGGTCGATTCGGGAGACGTGCCGGGTATCCTCGCTGCACGTGATCGGGCGGCTGCCAAGGGCGCTGCGCCGTCACGAGGTCTCGTGTTGTGGGGTGTGGCCTATCCGGACGTGTAGGCGGCCATGGCCGCTCGCAGCTCGGCGGTCTGCTCCGGGCCGGTCGTCTCGACCGCGATACCGAGTTCCGTCGTTCCGAATGGCAGCCCCGCACCTTCCCTACGGTGGTTGGTCGTGAGCACATTGGCACCGAGATCGGCGATGAGGTTCAGCACGCCCGCGAGTTGGCCAGGCATGTCCGGGATGAGCACCCGGAACCATGCGTACCGTCCGGCGGCTTCGAGCCCATACCTGAGGACCTTCCCGACGAGCAGAGGGTCGATGTTTCCACCGGAGAGGACGATGACGACAGGACCCGGCGGATCCGCGAGGCGACCCTCCAGTAGTGCGGCGACTCCGACCGACCCTGCACCTTCGACCACCAGCTTGGCGCGTTCCATGAGCAGCATGACGGCCCGCGCCGCCTCACGATCGTCGACGGTGACGATGTCATGAACGTAGCGTTCTATGTGCCGGAACGCGAACTCGGAGGGAACCGGCACGGCGATACCGTCGGCGACCGTCGGGCGGTAGGGGACCGAGAGCGGATGCTCGTGGCCGCGCGATGCGAGATAGGGGGCGACCGAGGCGATCTCCACCCCGACGATCCGCACGTCGGGCTTGCGCGCCGATACGGCTACCGCCGTTCCTGAGATCAGGCCACCGCCACCGATCGGGACGACGATCGTGCCGACATCGGGCAGCTGTTCGACGATCTCGAGTCCCAGAGTTCCCTGGCCGGCGATGATGTCGGGATCATCGAACGGATGGATGAACCGGGCTGAGGTCTCCTCTGCGAAGCGGCGTGCCGCTTCGACTGCCGCCTGGATGTCGTCGCCCCCGAGTCGCACGTCGGCTCCGTAGGACCGGGTGGCTTCCACCTTGGGTATGGCGGCGGAAGAAGGCATGAAGATCGTCGCCGGCACCCCTGCGAGCTGTGCCGCCAGCGCTACGCCCTGGGCATGGTTGCCGGCCGAGCCTGCCACGACGCCGACCGGCGCTTCGAGCTGAGCGATGACGTTGGAGGCGCCGCGGATCTTGAACGACCCTGTTCGTTGGAGATTCTCCGCCTTCAGCCAGACTTCCCGGCCGGTCATACGCGAGAACGACGCAGAGTGCAGCATTGGAGTCCTTATGGCGGCACCGCCGATGCGCTCCCGGGCTGCGGAGATGTCATCGATCGTGATGAGATGCATGAGCGCAGGCTACCGCTGCTCGCGAGGCGAGCCGCGGTACGCATGTTTCGCGTTTCGCACTTCGCGTAGCGTGGAGGGTTCCCAACAATGTTGCGGCTGACGCGGCACGGGGTACAAGATACGAGGTACGGTTCTCTTCGCTTCAACGAAGCGAAGAGAACCTGTTCAATTGGCGATTGGACCGGTCGCCGTTTACCATGTGGCGGCTCCGAGACTCTTGGAGCCTTCCCTCGCGAGGTTTTCATGAGGCTGCAGAAGACGTATTCACCCAAGGCTGCGGACGTGCAACGAGAGTGGTTCGTTGTGGACGCTGCCGACCTTCCACTTGGGCGGTTGTCGTCCGAGGTTGCCCGCATCCTTCGGGGCAAGCACAAGCCGATTCAGGCGCCACACGTCGACACCGGCGACTACGTGATCATCGTCAATGCTGAGAAGGTCCGGGTAAGTGGCAGAGACAAGATGTACTACCGGCATTCTGGGTATCCGGGCGGCCTGACCGAAGAGGGACTCGAGTCGTTGCGCGTGAGGCGTCCCGAAGAGATCGTGCGGCGTGCGGTCCGTGGCATGCTTCCGAAGAACCGCCTGGGACGAAAGGTGCTTCGCAAGCTCAAGGTGCATGCCGGCCCTGATCATCCCCACGAGGCGCAGATGCCCAAGGAGCTTTCGTTCGACATTCGAAAGGTGGAGTCCTGATGGCAAAGATGCTGGTCCAAGCAACCGGTCGCCGGAAGGAGTCCGTTGCACGGGTCCGCCTGTACGACGGAACCGGGGCGGTCACACTGAACGACCGTCCGCTCGAGACCTATCTTCCGACGATGGCACAGCGTCTTCGGGTTCTTGCCCCTCTGCGGGAGGCCAACAGGGAAGGGCGGTACGACATCAAGGCGTCGCTGCATGGTGGGGGTACCACGGGTCAGGCCGACGCGCTGCGCCTTGGCATCGCCCGTGCACTCATCGTCCTCGAACCCGAGCTGCGTGCTTCACTGAAGAAGGCCGGGTATCTCACCCGCGACGCCCGCAAGGTCGAGCGCAAGAAGTATGGCCTGCGCAAAGCCCGCAAGGCGCCGCAGTACACGAAGCGGTAGATGCTCTATAGCGGCAGCCGCCTGTTCGGCACCGACGGAGTTCGAGGTGTCGCCAATACCGAACTGACTGCGGACCTTGCCCTCGCACTTGGCCGTGCGACCGGTGAGGATATCCGCGGCGAGTCCGTTCTCATCGGTCGCGATACTCGCCGTTCCGGCGAGATGCTGTCGGAGGCGTTCCAGGCCGGTCTGCACTCGATCGGCGTCGACACCCTCGACGTCGGCATCCTGCCATCGGGGGGGATCTCACATCTCGTGGCGGAAACGGGAGCCGCAATGGGAACAATCATCTCGGCGTCCCACAACCCCGCCATCGACAACGGGATCAAGCTGTTGGATCACCGAGGAGCAAAGCTCGGGGATGAGCGAGAGGACCGGATCGAAGCCAGACTCCGCAAGGGGAGCCCGTGGCATCTCGCATCGGGGGATCAGGTCGGGACGCGCTTCGTGATGATGGATGCAGAGAACCGGTACCTGGCGTTTCTGAAGGACACGATGCCGTACTCGTTGAACGGCTTCAGGTTGCTCCTCGATTGTGCGAACGGCGCGGCGACAAGGGTCGCTCCCGAGCTGTTCCGCAGACTGAGTGCCGATGTAGAGGCCCTCTGCGTCGAACCGGACGGTACCAACATCAACGAAGGGTGTGGAGCCGCACATCCCGGCTTTCTCGCAGCCAAGTGCAGAGAACGCATCGGGCTGGCGTTCGACGGCGATGCCGACCGGCTGATCGCAGTCGACGAGAACGGCGTACCGGCGAACGGTGATGTGATCATGGCAATTATCGCCCAGCATCTGAAGAAGACCGGCAAGCTCCGCAAGAACGTGGTTGTGGTGACCGTCATGGCGAATCTCGGATTCCGCAAGGCCATGGACGAGATGGGAATCGAGCTGGTCGAGACCCAAGTCGGCGACCGATACGTGAAGGAGGCGATGTGGCAGCGGCGAGCGATCCTCGGCGGTGAGCAATCCGGGCACGTCATCTTCTCCAACTTCGGCGAGACGGGCGACGGGCTCCTGACCGCCGTGCGCCTGCTCGAGGTTCTTGCGATCACCGGCAAGGAGCTGCGGGAGCTGAGAGCGGAGACGATCACCGAGTTCCCTCAGATCCTGCGGAACGTCCGGGTCGTCGACAAGAGCAGGCTGGCCGGCGCCGACGTCCTATGGGAGGCTGTGTCCTCCATCGAAGGGCGCCTGGCCGGCGACGGTCGTATCCTGATCCGGCCCTCGGGCACCGAACCCGTGGTCAGGGTCATGGTCGAGGCGCCTACTCGTGACGAGGCGGTCACCATCACCGATGAGCTCGTCGCCATCGTCCGCAGGGAGCTCGGCTGACTCGGCGCACCATGTGCTCCTGAAGCGGGTATCCTTCTGCCTCGAGATCGGCACGTGACATCCTTCAGCGCCAGGCCCTTCGGGGCGACGAGGAAGAGGGAGTATCGAAACATTCGGCGGATGCCCTCTCGGCGCCCACGGTCGTGACGAAACGGGACAAAACCCGGGGGAAACCCCGGAACAGAGGCCGTTTCGGAGTGGGAGATGGGTTGGACCCGTCTGGTGCCGGTCTCCAACAGAGAAGGAGACATCATGTGCGGCATCGTCGGCTACGTGGGTCCGCGTCGAGCCCAAGACGTCCTTGTTTCGTCGCTTCGCCGACTGGAGTATCGCGGGTACGACTCGTCCGGCATCGCGGTGTCGGACGGATCGACGATCTCGATCCGAAAGGCGGCCGGCAAGCTCGACCGAATGGCCGCCCTGGTGGAAGCCGACCCACTCGAAGGTTCGATAGGTATGGGCCACACGAGATGGGCGACCCATGGTGTGCCTAACGACATCAACGCCCATCCACACCTAGATCAGAGCGGCAAGTTCGCCGTCGTGCACAACGGGATCATCGAGAACTTCCTCCAACTCAAGGACGAGCTGTCCGAATCCGGTCACACGTTCGTATCTGACACCGACACCGAAGTACTCGCTCATCTGATTGCCGACGAGTACGACGGTGACCTCGGCGAAGCGGTGCGACGGGCAGTGTCTCGAGCGGAGGGTGCCTACGCGCTGGTGACGATGTGCGCGTTGGAACCCGACAAGATCGTCGCCGCTCGGATGATCAGCCCACTGATCATCGGTGTAGGAGACGGGGAGACGCTGCTCGCATCGGACATCCCGGCGATCCTTCCCTACACCGATCGCATGATGGTCGTCGAGAACGGCGAGATGGTCACGTTGACCGCGGATGGAGTGAGCATCGAAACGCTCGACGGCACACCGGTCGACCGTGAACCGCAGCAAGTCAACTGGACCGTAGAGCAGGCAGAGAAGGGAGGCTTCCCACACTTCATGCTGAAGGAGATCTACGAGCAGCCCGGCGTCATCGACGAGACCCTGCTGGGTCGACTCCATCGGGATGGAACGGTTGGTTTCGACAACGTGAACCTTCCTACCGGGTTCGCGAAGGATCTGCCGAAGATATGGATCACCGCGTGCGGCACCGCCTACCATGCCGGTCTCGTCGCCCGGGAGGTACTCGAGAAGTCCCTCCAGGTACCGGTCGAGGTCGAGTATGCCCACGAACTTCGCTACCGCGACCCCCTGATCGATCCGGACACGCTCACCATCGCGATCAGCCAGTCTGGCGAGACGGCAGACACCCTGGCCGCAGCCCGTCTCGCGAAGGACCGTGGCTCGCGCCTGCTGGCGATCACCAACGTCGTCGGTTCCACGCTGAGTCGCTATGCCGACGATGTGATCTACACGAGGGCGGGTCCGGAGATCGCTGTCGCTTCCACGAAGGCGTATGTCGCGATGCTCATCGGCGAGTACCTGCTGGCGCTCGCGCTCGGTCGGGAACGAGGGACGATCTCGGCGGAGCGGGCTCAGATGCTTGCGACCGAACTGTGGACCCTGCCAGACAAGGCGGCACGGGTCATCGAACACGACGCAGCGGTCGCCGAGATCGCCAAACGCTTCGCCGACACCACCGACGTGTACTTTATCGGGCGTGGACTCGACTACGCGGTCGCGACTGAGGGCTCACTGAAGCTCAAGGAGATCTCCTACATGCACTCCGAGGCCATGCCCGCTGGAGAGCTGAAGCACGGGACCCTTGCGCTGGTCACGGAAGGGACGCCTGTTGTGGTCATCATCACCCAGCAACACCTGTACGACAAGACGATCTCGGCCGTACAGGAGGTCAAGGCAAGGGGGGCACACGTCCTCGCGCTGGCCTACGACGACGATGCCCGGATCGACAAGTTCGCCGATGAGGTGCTGCGGATACCCAGAACCGTCGACTTCCTGTCGCCGGTGCTGTCGATCATCCCACTACAGCTCCTTGCCTATCACACAGCCCGCGTGCTCGGCCATGACATCGACATGCCCCGCAACCTGGCGAAGAGCGTGACGGTCGAGTAGCGCCGGCGTTTCGTCACCGCTGTTGTAGCGTGACGCCATGAGGATCATCGGCCTTGGCATCGACTTGGCGGAGATCGACCGGGTGCAGCGACTGCTCGACAAGTACCCGCGGTTCGCCGAGCGCTGCTTCACAGATCACGAACGCGCCTACGCATCGCGGTATGCGTCTCCCGCAGGTCGGTACGCCGCGCGTTTCGCTGGCAAGGAGGCCGTGATGAAGAGCCTCGGTGTGGGATGGCGGCACGTTTCATGGAAGGACATCGAGATCACCGGCGGAGGGCAGCCAAGGGTGAACCTCAGCGGACGGGCGCTCGCACGGGCCCGGCAGATCGGTGTCACCGAGGTGCTCGTGACGATCACTCACACTGATGACACGGCGATGGTGTTCGCGATGTCACTCCAGCAGTAGACGGCGGCGGAGTTCCTCGATCTGCTCTCGGAGTGTGGGCCCGCACCTCGTCGAGGGTCACGGGGGCAAGATAGCGAACAGCGAACAGCGAACAGCGAACAGCGAACAGAAAACGGCCAACGGCAGCAAGCTGCCAGACACTGAGCGCGTTCTCTCTCCCTGCAACGCGGTACGAGGTACGAGATGCGAGGTACGAATCGTTGAGCGGGCCCGCTCAACGATCCTCTGTAGGTACCATCATTTCAGATGCAGCCCGTACTCACGCCGGCAGCTTCAGCCCGTTTGGACGCCTCGTCGTCCGTGCCGGGCCCCATCCTCATGGAACGGGCAGGTCTCGGCGTGGCGCTGGCCGCCGTCGAGATGGGAGCCGGCTATGGCACGAAGGTCACCGTCCTCGCCGGTCCCGGCAACAACGGCGGGGACGGCTATGTGGCCGCCCGGTACCTGCGTCAGCGCGGTGCTGCCGTGGACGTGCGAATGCTCGCCGAGGCGAAGAGTGACGACGCTGTCTGGGCCGCCGGCGAAGCCCTCACCTCAGGGGTACTCATCCGACCACTCGGTTCTCCGACATCGACCGATTTGGTCATCGACGCTCTGTTCGGTTCGGGCTTTCGTGGGGTGCTTCCCGAGGTCGTGGTCCCATGGACGGAGACACGAGCTCCGGTGCTCGCGGTCGACATCCCCAGCGGATTGGACGGAACCACCGGAATTGCCCAAGGCCCGGTCTTTCACGCTGCCACGACGGTCACATTCCACAGCCCCAAGGTTGGCCAGCTCATCGGCGTTGGACCGGACGTGTGCGGCGATCTGAAGATCCATGACATTGGGCTCACTGGAGGCAACGCCGAGTTCTTCCTCACCGCCGAAGCAGACGCGCCCAGGCCACCTCGAGCGCGAACTGCCCACAAGTGGTCTGCAGGGTCGGTTCTTGTCGTCGGTGGCTCGCCCGGCATGACGGGAGCCCCGCTGCTCGCCGCGCGGAGCGCCCTCCATGCGGGTGCCGGTTCCGTCTCGATCGCGACACCTGGAGGGCTCCAGTCGATCTACGCCGTAGCAGCACCTGAGTTGTTGAACATGGCGATAGGCGACGGAACGCACTTCGAGGGGGGCGATGCCGCGACGATTGCGGCTGCCGCTAAGCGGTTCGACGTTCTAGCCCTGGGGCCTGGACTGGGCTCGGGTCGGAGCGAGTTCGTCGCCGCGCTGCTCTCGGAGTGGAACGGGCCCCTACTCATCGACGCCGATGGTCTGAACGGGCTCGACGGTCCCGGTGCTCTCGCCGTACGAACGGCCCCGGTCGCGGTGACCCCGCATGCCGGTGAGTTCTCCCGGCTCACCGGTGAGGAGCCCGATTATCGGCGCGCCGCCGACCTCGCGACCGCAACGGGCGCCATCGTGTTGCTCAAAGGATCGCCGACGTTCGTGATGGGGCGGTCGCGTTGGGTCGTTACCACCGGCGGTCCCGAGCTTGCGACCATCGGCAGTGGCGACGTGCTGACCGGCTTCCTCGCCGCGTTGTGGGCTCGTGGCCTCGATGCCGAGACGGCCGCGAGGTCGGCCGCCTACTGGCACGGTCGCGCAGGGAGTCTCCTCGCAGCACGACAGACCGTAACCGCCGACGCGCTCGCACTCGAGGTGGGAAAGGTGGCGTGGTGAGACCGTCCTGGGCGGAGATCGACCTCGACGCCGTCTGCGACAACGTCCAGGTGATCGCCGAGGCCGTCGCGCCGGCTGCGGTCTGTGCCGTGGTCAAGGCCGACGCCTACGGGCATGGCGACGTTCCCGTCGCTGAGGCCTCATTGGAGGCCGGTGCCGATCTCCTTGCGGTGGCGCTCGTCGAAGAAGGGGTCAGGCTGAGGGAAGCGGGCATCGACACCGAAGTGCTGCTGCTGTCGGAACCGCCGATCGCGGACGCCGCCGAGATCGTGCGATGGGGCCTCACCCCGACTATCTACCACCGGGAGTTCGCTGAAGCACTCGCCGAGCTGACGAGTCGTCCGATTCCCATCCACGTGAAAGTCGACACGGGTATGAATCGGGTTGGGGCGACGCCGGAGAACGCAGTCGATCTGGCTCAGCGCATCACCAAGGACTCCCGACTGGTGCTGGAAGGTGTATGGACGCACTTAGCGGTCGCCGACGAGGATGACCCGTTCACTCAGATCCAGATCGACCGTTACAGAGCAGTGATCGACGAGCTGGCCGAGCTCGGCATCGACATACCCATTCGTCATGCCGCGAACACCGCGGGTGCGATCCGCTTCCCGGAGGCCAGGTTCGACATGGTGCGCATCGGTCTCGGCATCTATGGCATCAACCCGGCCCCCGGCGTGGTTCCGGACATCGGTCTTCGACCGGTGATGCGAATCGTCTCGGCTGTGTCCATGGTGCGCAGATACCCGCCAGGCACCCGCCCCTCCTATGGGCGCAGAAGGCCGCTGGATAGGGAGGCAACGGTCGCCACCGTTCCCATCGGGTACGCCGACGGGCTTCCCCGGTCGCTCTTCGAAGCTGGAGAGGTACTGATCGGAGGACAGCGCCACCGCCTCGCCGGGAATGTCACAATGGATCAGATCCTCGTCGACGTCGACGATGCGCCCGTCGAAATCGGTGACGAGGTGGTGTTGATCGGCCGGCAAGGGAGTGAAGAGGTCACGGCGACCGACTGGGCCGATCACATCGGAACGATTCCATATGAAGTCGTCTGTCAGATCGGCCCCCGATTGCCAAGGAGGTACCTGTGAGTTCCATCACTGACGTCACCGGTGTGCGAGTTGGTCACTGGACGGACGCCCAGGCCCGAACCGGCTGTACAGTCATCGCGCTTCCCGAGCCCAACGTCACCGCGTTCGAGGTCAGAGGGGCGGCTCCCGGGACGAGAGAGACGGCTTTGCTGACACCTGGCATGACTGTCGAAAGCGTGCAGGCGATCCTGCTGACCGGGGGGTCTGCGTTCGGTCTTGCCGCCGCCGATGGCGTCATGCGTGCCCTCGAAGAAGAGGGACGAGGCCACCTCACCCCGGCCGGACCGGTGCCGATCGTTCCCGCGGCAGTGATCTACGACCTCCTCGTCGGGGAGTCATCCGTTCGGCCAGGTGCCGGGCAGGGTGCTGCTGCGTACCACGCAGCATCCGACCGTCCCGTCGAGGCAGGTCCGCTTGGCGCCGGCGCCGGTGCGATGGTCGGGGGTTGGCGAGGAGCGTTCCAGGCAGGAGGCTTGGGGTCGTTCTCGGTCCGTGTAGGACAAGCAACCGTTGGTGCACTCGTGGTCGTCAACGCCGTCGGTGACGTCTTCACGCTGGAAGGACGACCGCTGACGGGCGGTCTGCTGGTGCCGGAAGGCCCAGACGCCACACCCGCGACCCGGACGAACACGACACTCATCGTCGTTGCGACCGACGCCGAACTGACCAGGAACGAGCTGACGAGGGTCGCGATACGTGCCCAGGATTCCCTAGCGGCATGCGTCAGACCGACACACACCCGATATGATGGCGATGCCGCATTCGCGGTCTCCTGCGGGAACGTCATGGCCGACGTCGACACTGTCGCGGAGGGGGCGTTCGCGGCGACGGGACGCGCGATTGAAGCGGCGCTGGCATGGCGGACGACGACAGAGGACACGTGACAGGCGAGGCACTGCGAGAACTCGGCGAACGCGCCCGGCAGTGCACGGCCTGCCGTCTTGCCGACACCAGAACGACCGTCGTGTTCGGTGACGGGTCGCCGGATGCTCGCGTCTTGTTCGTGGGCGAGGGGCCGGGGCGCAACGAGGATCTGCAGGGGGTGCCGTTCGTTGGAGCAGCGGGCCAGTTGCTCAACCGGCTGCTGAGTGAGATCGACCTTCGACGCGAGGACGTCTACATCGCCAACGTGGTCAAGTGCCGTCCCCCGGGCAACCGTGACCCGAAACCGGATGAGATCGAAGCGTGCAAAGGGTTCCTCGCCGAGCAGATACGGCTCATCGATCCGGACGTCGTGGTGACGTTGGGCAATTTCGCCACCAAGCTCTTGCTCAAGCAGGAGGTCGGGATCAGCAGACTGCGAGGTCACGCGTATCCGTGGTGGAACCGCACCGTCGTCCCGACCTTCCATCCTGCGGCGGCGCTTCGAGGGGGTCAATCGGTGCTCGATCGGATGCAGGAGGACTTCGCTCTCATCGAGTCTGTGCTCTCCGAGACGGCCAGCGTCGAAGCTGTCGAGCCCGAGCAGATGGGGCTGTTCTGATGGAGGTCACCTCGGCATCCGAATTCGAGACACGAACGGTGGGGAGGCGGCTAGCGAGCCTTCTGAGACCGGACGATGTTGTACTGCTGAGTGGTGGTCTGGGCGTCGGAAAGACGGCGTTCATCGCAGGACTCGCCGAGGGGTTGGGAATCGAGGAGCCGGTGACGAGCCCCAGCTTCGTGCTCGTTCACACGTACCGAGGGGGATTCATCCCACTCGTTCATGCGGATGTCTACCGACTCGGCACCCTGAACGAACTCGCCGACCTCGAACTCGTCGACGAGGCCGAGGGAGCGATTCTCGCTATCGAGTGGGGTGACGCCGTCGCCGCCGCAATGCCGGAGGATCACCTCCTGATTCGCTTCTTCGTGCACGGCGACGGAACGCGGACAATTACCTTCACGGGCCACGGTGTCGTGTGGGAAAGTCGCCGCATCCAGGACGTGCTGCAGTGAAGCTCCTCGCGATCGAGACAGCGACACCTGCATCGTCGGTCGCACTGGGCGAGGGCCGGCTTGCCGTTGCCTCGGCGTCGAAGGTCGATCGGCGTGGGCACGCGGGCTTCATCGTCTCTGCGCTCGACTACCTCTTCGACCAGGCCGGCTGGGTGCCCTCCGACGTCGACGCGATCGCTGTGGACGTGGGTCCGGGTCTGTACACGGGGATCAGAGTCGGGTTGGCGACGGCTCAAGGGCTCGCATCGAGCCTCGGCGTTCCCCTCGTCCCTATCGTGTCGCTCGATGCCGTCGCGCTCGGCGCGACCACCGGTCACCGCCACATCTGGTCGGTCGTCGATGTTCGTCGTGGCGAAGTTGCCGTCGCGTCTTACCAGCCTGTGCCCGGTGGGGTCGTGAGGGACAGCCAACCGAGGATCGTTCGCCCGGATCATCTACGAGCGTTGCTCGAGTCCGATCCGCAGAACGCCCTCGTCGTCGGCGACTGGGAAGTGCTGCACGAGACGGTGCTGCGGGGCCTTCACAGGGTCAAGTCGGGTCGACCGCGGTACCCGTCGGCGGAGGCACTGCTCGGTCTGGCCGTCGGACCAGTCGAGCGTCAGGAGTTCCCGTCTAGTCGCAACGTCCGGCCACTGTATCTGAGGGAACCCGACGTCAATATCGGATGGACGGAGTTTCGCAAGGAGGCGCCGTGGTCGGAGTGATGGAGATCCGGCCCATGGTGCCCGAAGACCTGCCTGCCGTGCTCGAACTCGAACGGGCTTCGTTCTCACAGCCGTGGGACGAAGCGATCCTTAGGACCGAAGTCGTGTCGGATGACCGTGTCTACCTGGTTGCCGAGGTCGACGGAGCGATCGTCGGGTACGGTGGGTTGCTGCTCGACGAGGACGAAGCCCACGTCGTGACGCTCGCTTCGTCGGTGCCGCGACGAGGGCTCGGGACCGGGTTGATGCTCGGGCTGGTGGACGCAGCGCTCGACCATGGTGCCCGTCACCTCACGCTGGAGGTCAGGGTGTCCAACAGGGTTGCACAGGATCTCTACCGCAAGTTCGGAATGGTGCCGGTTGGTGTCCGGAGCGCCTACTACGGGGAGGAAGACGCGCTCGTCATGTGGGCCCATGACATCTCCCAGCCCGAGTATCGGGCAAGAGTCGAATCGATTCGGAAGGGGCTGCAATGAGCGGCGGACCGGTTGTGTTGTCGTTCGAGACGAGCTGTGACGAGACGAGCGTCGCTGTCGTCCGAGGCAACTCCATCCTCTCCAACGTGCTCGCATCGCAGACCGAGATCCACGCCAGATTCGGGGGAGTGGTACCCGAGGTCGCGGCACGTGCCCACGTCGAGTCGATCAGGTCCCTCACCCACAGGGCGCTGGTCGAGGCAGGGATCCATCCCGACGACCTCGACGGTGTCGCCGCCACCCAGGGTCCGGGGCTGATCGGTGCTCTCCTCGTCGGGTTCCAGTTTGCCAAGGCGACGGCCTGGGCCCGTGGCCTGCCGTTTGTCGGTGTCGACCACATGGAAGGCCATCTCATGGCCCCTCGGCTCCAGCACCCGGATTTCGAACCGCCCGCCGTCGTTGTACTCGCCTCCGGCGGCCACAGTCAGATCGTCCATGTCGCACAGTGGGGTCGGTATCGGGTGCTGGGCCAGACGATCGACGACGCATCGGGTGAGGCGTTCGACAAGCTCGCTCGATTCATGGGACTGGGCTATCCGGGTGGGCCGGCAATCGATGAGGCGTCGGACGGCGGCGATCCGACCACGGTCGCTTTCCCTCGGGCACTTCCCGATCGTCGGTACGATCTGTCGTTCTCCGGACTGAAGACCTCGGTGGTCACGTTCATCGAGAAGGCAGCCGCTGCCGGGACACTGCCGTCGCTCGCGGACGTCGCCGCCTCGATCCAAGAGGCCATCGTCGACGTGCTCGTCGCCAAGACGTTCAACGCGGTCGAAGACACGGGAGCCAAGACGGTTGCCGGTGGAGGAGGAGTGCTCTCGAACCGGCGGCTCAGGGCGAAGATGCAGGCGGAGGCAGACCGCCGAGGGGTTCGGCTGCTGCTTCCCGATCCCGTGCTCTGCACCGACAACGCGGCGATGATCGGTGCCGCGGGCGCCTTCCATCTCACAGAGGGGCACTACACCGACTGGGGCTCAACGGTCGATCCCTCCATGGCGCTGTGAACGGCAAGGGATTCGTCATCGGCCGTGTCCACGGCATTCCGATCAGTGTCGACGCGTCTTGGCTGATCATCTTCTTTCTCATATGGATGTTCTTCTGGACGGATCTGGCGTCTGCCGGGAGCGGACTGGACGCCTCGCAGCCCGGCGTGTGGATCGGTGCGTTTGTCGGCACGGTGCTGTTCTTCGGCAGTGTCGTCATGCATGAGTTGAGCCACTCCCTGGTCGCTGTCGGTCGCGGGATCCCCGTGAAGCGGATCCGGCTGTTCGTGTTCGGCGGCGTCTCGGAGATCGAAGAAGAGGCGACGACGCCCGGCGCAGAGTTTGCGATCACGATCGCCGGTCCGCTGGCATCGGTGGTCCTCGGTGCAATGTTCTACGGGTTCTCGTTCCTGTTCGTCGACGGCACGCTCGTCGATCACCTGTCGAAGCAGCTCGCCTGGATCAACGTCATCCTGGGCGTCTTCAACCTTGCGCCCGGATTCCCGCTCGACGGGGGGCGTGTACTGCGATCCATCGTGTGGCGAATCACCGGCGACATCGACAAGGCGACGAGGGTCGCCGTCATGGGAGGTCGCGTCGTCTCGATCGCAATGGTGGTGGTTGGTGTGATCTCACTGCTCACGAGGGGCAACCTCGGTGGCCTGTGGTGGATCGTGCTCGGCTGGTTCCTGTTTCAGGCGGCAGGCTCGGCGCAGCTCCAGATGGAGGCGAAGCGGACCCTGAAGGGTGTCACCGCGGGCCAGCTGATGACCCCCACCCCGGTCGTGGTCGACGGTGACACGAGCCTCCAGGACCTGTTCGACCACTACTTCATGCAGCACAACTACTCGTCGTTTCCCGTGGTAACAGGAGGCAGGGTCCGAGGAATCGTCAGCATGCGACAGCTGCGAGACGCAGACCGGTCTCGCTGGTCTACCGTGCGAACGTCCGAAGTCATGCGGGTGCTGGAGCCGGAGGATGCTGTGTCGACTGACGCCGACGTCGAGTCGCTCATTCCCCGTTTGTCGGGGGAGGGCCGCCGGGTCGTGGTAGTCAGTGAAGGGCGGCTCGTAGGTATCATCTCGGCGTCTGACGTCGCCCGGTGGATTCAACGTCACCGGGTGTGAACGCCTCGAACGAGGATTAGCACTCTGTTCGCGCGAGTGCTAGGCTTTAGCAGTCAAGCAACCGGAGTGCTAAAGCAACTCGAAGGAGGGTTCCCAATGAAGCTCCAGCCTCTGGGTGACCGTGTGGTCGTCAAGCCCAAGGATGAAGCGGAAGCCCGTACGGCTTCCGGCCTCGTGATTCCGGATACCGCCAAGGAGAAGCCGCAACTCGGCGAGATCCTTGCCGTCGGTCCCGGTGAATTCAACGACAGCGGCGAGCGGGTACCGCTCGACGTCAAAGCGGGCGACGTGGTCGTCTACTCGAAGTACTCGGGCACCGAGATCAAGCTGGAAGGTGAGGAGTACCTGATCCTCTCCGGTCGTGATCTTCTCGCGGTCGTCAACTAGGAGGATCAATGGCTGCAAAGGAACTACGGTTCGACGAGGATGCGCGCCGCGCCCTCGAGGCCGGCGTCAACAAACTGGCGGACGTCGTCAAGGTGACACTCGGCCCGAAGGGCCGCAACGTTGTGCTGGAGAAGAAGTGGGGCGCTCCCACCATCACCAATGACGGCGTCACCATCGCAAAAGAAGTAGAGCTCGAGGACGCCTGGGAAAACATGGGCGCTCAGCTCGCCAAAGAAGTCGCGACGAAGACCAACGACGTCGCGGGTGACGGAACCACCACGGCAACCGTCCTCGCCCAGGCGATGGTCCGTGAGGGGCTTCGAAACGTCGCAGCAGGCGCCAATCCGATGGAGCTGAAGCGGGGTATGGAGCAGGCCGTCGCGAGAGTGGTCGAGTTCATCGGCGACTTCTCGAAGGACATCGAGTCCAGAGACGAGATCGCCCATGTCGCCGCCATCTCCGCCGCCGACTCGATGATCGGCGAGCGTATCGCAGAGGCCATGGACAAGGTCGGCAAAGACGGCGTCATCACCGTCGAGGAAGGCCAGACGTTCGGCATCGAGCTCGAGTTCACCGAGGGTATGCAGTTCGACAAGGGCTTCATCTCGCCGTACTTCGTTACCGACCCCGATCGCATGGAGGCGGTTCTGGAGGATCCATACATCCTCATCGCCAACCAGAAGATCAGCTCGGTCAACGACATGCTCCCAGTGCTCGAGAAGGTCATGCAGAGCGGCAAGCCGCTCATGGTCCTCACCGAGGACGTCGAGGGCGAGGCGCTAGCCACGCTGATCGTCAACAAGATCCGCGGCACGTTCTCGTCGGTTGCCGTCAAGGCACCCGGTTTCGGTGAGCGTCGCAAGCAGCAGCTCGGCGACATTGCCATCCTCTCCGGCGCCACCGTGATTTCCGAAGAGGTCGGCCTCAAGCTCGAGAACGTCGCGCTGGACATGCTCGGCCGTGCTCGCAAGGTCGTCGTCACCAAGGACGACACGACGATCATCGACGGCGGCGGTTCCGAGGCAGACGTCCAGGCTCGTATCAAGCAGATCAGCCGCGAGATCGAGAACTCGGACTCCGACTGGGATCGCGAGAAGCTACAGGAGCGGCTCGCGAAGCTCGCCGGTGGTGTTGCCGTCATCAAGGTCGGCGCTGCCACCGAGGTGGAGTTGAAGGAGAAGAAGCATCGCATCGAGGACGCACTTTCGGCCACGCGTGCAGCGGTCGAAGAGGGCATCGTCCCCGGCGGCGGTGTCGCGCTGCTCCGTGCGCAGGACTTCGTCGAGAAGATGCGTGGTGGCACGTCCGACGAGAAGACCGGACGCTCGATCGTTCGCAAGGCGCTCGAGGAGCCGCTCCGTCAGATCGCCGTCAACGCCGGGTTCGAGGGCGGCGTGGTCGCCGACCGGGTCCGGCACGAGGGCGGCACGATCGGCTTCAACGCTGCGACCGGTGTATTCGAGGACCTGTTGGGCGTCGGAGTCATCGACCCGGCCAAGGTCACCCGTTCCGCGGTGCAGAATGCCTCATCGATCGCGAGCCTGTTGCTCACGACCGAGGCGCTCATCGTCGAGAAGAAGGAAGAGATGCCCGCGATGCCCGCCGGTGGTCCCGGTGGCGCAGGCATGGACTTCTAGACAACGACCAAAGTACGAGAGAGGGGCCCGTTTGGGCCCCTCTCACGCGTCGGTAGGTGCTGTTGTAGCGCTCTTGTGGAACTCGTGTTCGAGCATCCCCCACACCGAGTGATCCAGCCACGTATTGCGGATCTTGATCTCTTCCCGAAGCACGCCTTCCCGGGTGAAGCCCAGCTTCTCTGCGACCCGCTCGCTCGGACGGTTCCCGATGGCGATGCGGAGGATGACCCGGTGGAGGCGCAACTCGTCGAACGCGATGTCGAGGGCGCGGCGGGTCGCCTCCGTCGCGAGTCCCTTGCTGGTCTCGTCCGACCTGATCCAGTAGCCGACCTCGCCTGTCTTGAACGATCTCGAGATGAACCAAACGGAGATGTTCCCGAGGTGCCGCCTCGGTTCATCCAGCGCACGGATCGCCAAGTCGAAAGCCTTGCCCTCCTTCCACGAGCGCATGCTCTCTCGGATGTACGCCTGCGCGTCCGAGCGGCCGTAGGTCGGATGCGCCCAAGGCAGCCACAGCGAGAGCTCCGGAAGGGAGACGCGTACCGCATCCACGAGCGCAAGAGAGTCGCGACGGTCGAATGGTCTCAGCAGGAGGCGGTCCGTCGTTCGTGTCGTCTGGTCGAGGGATTCCACTGGGCACAGCCTATCGCCCGTCGTACGATGCTTGGGTGTTGAATGTTCGGTCTGAGGTGCCCACGACCTCGGTTCCACCCGCGGCGGTGCTGGTCCCGATCTACGAGGATGCCGGTGAGTCGCGTCTGATCATGATCAAACGACCGATGACGATGCCCACCCACGCGGGACACATCGCGTTTCCGGGAGGTCGGCCGGATCCCGGTGATGCGGGTCCTGTCGAGACGGCGCTTCGGGAGGCGCAAGAGGAGGTCGGGATCGATCCCGCGACGGTGCACTTGCTGGGTTTTCTGCCACTCGTCGACACGGTCCAGTATCGACGGCCCGTTGTCCCGGTCGTCGGTCGGCTCGACGGGATTCCTGTGCTTCGCCCGTCGGAGCGCGAAGTGGACCGGGTGTTTCGGACCTCTGTCGAGGCGCTCTCCGACGAGTCGTCGTGGCGGTGCGAGACATGGCGCGGGCACGCCGTGTGGTTCTTCGACCTCGAAGGGGACGTCCTTTGGGGGGCGACGGCGTGGATGGTCCGGGAGCTGTTGGGGCTCCCCACCCGTTCTTGTCAAGATCACGCCCACTGAGCGGGATCAGGATCGACAAGAACCAGCCCCTTTCGTTCTTGTCAACGTCAGGCCCGCCCTCCGACGCCAGGATTGACAGGAACGCAGGGGGGTTCCCAAGCGGCACGGGCTTTGGTACCCAGGGCCCAACGGATCTCGAACGACGCATCGCTGAACTTGCCTCCTATCAGCACGGTCTGCTGACGCGGCCGCAGCTTCGAGAACTTCGAGTCTCGGCGTCTGCCATCGATCGACGACTTAGAACCGGACGGCTCGAGTCGCTCTACCCAGAGGTGTACGTCGTTGGGGGATCGGCGAAGAACAGCTCGCAGGAACTGCTTGGTCTGGCCGGTGCGCATCGTGACGCAGCACCGGAACCGGTCGACACATCGAACGAAAGACACCAGGGTCACGCTCTGACCAGAGTCAGACCGACCCGGTGCTGCGTCCCCGCAATCATCACACACCTTCCCGTTGAGCCGAGGGGTGGCCGGTTTGATGTAGACGTGTCTGATACCCCTGTCCAGCACGTGGCAGTGGAACTGGGACCCGAACTCGCGCCGTTGTCCGTCTGGATGGAATCGACCGGGAACGGAAGTCGGGCGAGCAGGTAGTCGAGGAACTGGATGGCGGTCTTCTGGTTACAGCGGGGATAGATCCGTAGCACCCGCAGACGGGTGCAGTTATCGATCGCAGTGAACTGGTGGTACTTCTTGCCGGCGGCACCGATTGGGGTGATGAACTTGACGTCGACCTGGACCTGATGGCCCGGCTGGGGTTTCTCGTAGCGTTTCCACCATTGCTGATGGGGCTTGTGCCGCTGCGAGCTGGGTAGCCTCAAGTCGAGACGTTTCAGGATCCGCCACACCCCAGACGGGCTCACCGAGATGTCGTGGTAGCGCTTGAGATACATCGCGATCTTGTGCGGCCCCGAAGTGGTAGCTCTGCCGCAGATACACGATCTTGCCGACCACTTCAGCATTAGTGGCGTTCGGACTCTGGTGCGGTCGCGACGACCGGTCCCTCAACCTTTCGAGACCTTGCTCCTCATAGCGTCGCAGCCACTTGTAGAACGTCTGTCGGCTGATCCCGTAGTACCGACACGTCCGGGCGACGTTTCCGGTCACCTCCTCAGCGTGTTGCAGGATCGCCAGCCGGTGATTCACCAGCCGCCGCTGCTCGTATTCGATCATCAGGTCTCCTTCCTCACCGGAGAACCCGAAATGTAAACAAGGTCCGTCAGTTCTATAGCCAGGACGGTCGTCGATCTCGGAGCGGTCGCCTGCAGACGGACCGTGGGCCTGGCACTCGACGCGGCTCTCGGGGGCAAATTGACAACGCTCGCCGATGTCGAAGACGTGATCAAAAGGGTCGCTCGCAAGGGTAGGGCAGGAGTGGGACACGCCAGAGTCGTCGTTGAGCAGCGAAGGTTGTGGCATACAGAAACGGAGAGTGTCCTCGAGGACCTGTTCAGGCAGCTCGTTCATGACGCCAGGTTGCCGGATCCTCAACCTCAGGTGCAGATCAGGGATGTGATCGGTCGAGTTGTTGCACGGGTCGACTTCGCCTATCCGGAGCATCGGCTCGCTATCGAACTGAACGGTTTCCGCTTTCACAGCGATCGCGAGGCATTCGTGAGAGATCGAGCGAGGCAGAACGCGATGTTGTCGACCGGGTACCGCCTTCTTCGGTATACCGCACGCGATCTCCGACAGAGCCCAGTTCGGGTGGTCGCGGAAGTGAGTCGGCTCCTCGCTCAACCCAGCCTCGCTCTCTACTAGGGCGGTCGGATCGTTCGAACACGCCGTCGTTCTTGTCAAGATCAGCCCCACCAGGCGGTGCGACAATTGACACATACGAACCCCATGCTTCCCGTCAAGACCAGCCCCGCCCAGCGGGATCAGGATCGACAAGAACGGGCAACGTTCCCTACACCGCTGCCTTGATCAGCTCCCACGCCTTCCTGACGTGGCGTTCTTCGGTTCTCGTCTGTCCGATCGACATGCGCAGCGTGAAACGACCGTCGAGCTTCGTGTGGGTGAGAAGTAGCCTTCCCGACTCGTTGAGGCGGTGCATCATCGCCTCGTTGGCGTCATCGCCACCGATGTGGCGAAAACACACCAGATTGACCGGCACCGGCGCGGCCAGTTCGAAGTCGGGATCTTCGGCGACCCACGTGGCGAACTCCCTGGCGAGACGCAGGTGTTCCCGAACCACGGACTGGAGACCCTCGACCCCGTAGTGGCGGATCACGAACCAGAGCTTCAGCGCCCGAAACCGCCGTCCGAGGGGCACATGCCAGTCCCGGTAGTCGAACACCTCTCCACTCTCTGACGCCTGGTTGCGCAGATACTCGGGGAGGATGCTCAACGCACCTATCAGAGCAACGCGGTCGGCGACGAAGAACGCCGAGCAGTCGAAGTTGGTGAGCATCCACTTGTGTGGGTTGAACACGTAGCTGTCTGCTGCCTCGAGCCCTTCGTGAATCCAGCGCATCTCGGGTAGGAGGGCCGC
>Ga0315556_1000453_pt1 | contig 25467 bp, 28 predicted proteins | sample SalMarSW160310MG_FD_202112 | JGI IMG/M metagenome (GOLD analysis project Ga0315556, IMG submission 202112) | Salt marsh sediment microbial communities from the Plum Island Ecosystem LTER, Massachusetts, United States - Salt Marsh Sediment SW1603-10 ...
CCTCTTCACGGCCGACGTCGTGAAGCTCGACCTGCAGTCCGAGGCGAAGGACGACCTGCTCAAGGAGCTGGTGGCCCTGCTCGGCCTCGACGAGAAGTCCGAGGCGATCCTCTTCAAGACCCTGAAACGGCGTGAGAACCTGGGGTCCACGGGCATCGGCCGGGGGATCGCCATCCCGCACTGCCGTTCGCTCGTGGTGAACCGTCTCCGCCTGGCTTACGGTCGCAAGCCGTCCGGCGTGGATTTCAACGCCATCGACGGCGCTCCGGTCCACAATTTCTTCCTGATCGTCGCGCCTCCTCTGGAGGTGTCGAACCAGTACCTCCCCGTCCTTGGCAAGATCGCCCAATTCGCCAAGGACTCCGAGGTGCCCGAGCGGCTCCTCGATCTGGACACCGCGGAACAGTTCCTGGAACTGCTGGACCGAAAGGCGCCGTGACGGCTCTGACCGTGGACGCCCAGCTCACCGCCCTGCTCGAGATCCAGGACATGCGGGCCAAGGTGCGTGAGCTGCGCGAGGATTCCGGAGTGGGCCGGTTGGTGGAGGCCGACCATTTCGGCATCGATCCGGAGGTCGCCGCCGACACGCTCGAGGTCCGGATCGCCGAGCTGGTGGCTGAGCTGGCGCTTCCCATCCGGCGGCGCTACGAGCGGATCGCCGGCCACGTGCACCGGGTCGTGGTGCCCGTGATCGGCGGGATCTGTTACGGCTGCTTCGTGTCGGTGCCCACCGCGACGGCCGGGGAGATGGATCCGAACGCGGAGCTGCAGAGCTGCGAGCACTGCGGAAGGTTCCTGTACTTCCTGCCCTGAAGGGGATCTACTTCAGGACGTACATCTTCCGGATCTGGCTGACGCCGTTGACGGTCAGCTGCATGAAGTAGATGCCAGAGGCGACCTGCCGGCCGGATGTGTCGGTCCCGTCCCAGAACGCCTCGTAGCGTCCCGGCTGCGTGTACTCCAGATCCCGGACCTCCACGCCCTCGCCTGAGGGGTGCCCGAGGGCCACCGGCCACGCGACCATCTGCTGCAGGAGGTTGAAGATGCGCAGGGTCACGAAGGCAGGACGCCCGTCGACGAAGAGCTCCTCCGAAAGGACGAAGGGGATCTTGGTCTCAGGGTTGAACGGGTTCGGATAGTTCTGCTCGAGTTGGAATCCGTTCGCCTGCCCGGGCGGGTTGCGGCCCGCCTCCTGGGCAGAGAGGGTGGCCACAGCGCCGCACGAGAGAAGGAGGACGGACAAGACGCCCAACGTGCGCCTCATCGGGACCTCCGCACAGGATCTGTGCAGTAACCGAGTATCGATCGCGCTCCAAGTGTGAAGCATGCCGCAGCGACTCGCGCTCACAACCATTGTACCTCTGGGTGCGAGCGGGGGTCAATGCTCTTCGTGAGATTGGACGCACGAATTCACGGATTCGTTGCCTTCCCGACGTGCAGCATTCCTCTCAGCCCCGCACGGGGACGTCACGGACCGCCCCTCGGCGCACCGTGACCCCGGCGCCGTCCAGGTGGGCGAGGAGCGGCATGAGGTGGCGGCGCGACACCGGCAGAACGTCCCGGAAGTCGGTGGGCGAGAGGCCGGTCCGACCGCCGAGCTCGGCCACGACGGCTGCTTCCGCGCGGGCCAGGACGTCCGCGTCGAACAGGAGGCCCTCGTCAACGGTGTGGAGCGCGCCCCGTGCCTCCAGGTGTCTCAGGAGCTCGGCCAGATCCCCCCTGGCGCGAAGCACTGCGGGCAGCTCCTCGACGAACGGTGCGGCGAGACCGGCCTCACGGAACACCTCCACCAGGGCGCCGCAGGCCTCCTCCTGGTCGGGCGTGGGCGTCGGGAGGAACCCGGGTCGGCGCGCGCCCCCTTCCGCCAGCTCGAGCGCACCCCTTCCCCGCAGCCGCTCCACGACGGCATCAGCGAGCGGTCGAGGTGCCCACGACGGCAGGGCGGACCGCAGCCGCTCGAGGGGGACGGCCGGGCGCAGGGGCATCTCCCGGTGCCCCTCCGCGAGCGCCGCCAGGACGAGCTCGGCGGACCGCTCCGCGACCTCGGGAGCGAACACGGTGCCTCGCGCCACGATCGCCCCCTCCCCCTCGAGCTGCGCCAGCGCCGACCCGGCCTCGTCCGGGCGGCAGCCCGCCCGCACCGGGAGGAGGTCGGAGCCGAGTCCGTTCCACCCGGCCAGCCGCACCGCGGCCGCCACCGCGGCGGCCTCCCCCTCCGCCAGGGACGCCAGCGCCGCCACCTCCGCCTCCCCGAGCCGTTTCCGCTTCGGGGGCATGGGCTCGGCGATGACCCCCCCACCGATCGTCGTCACGGGGGAGTAGCTGCGCAGGACGACCCGGTCACCGGCCCGGGCCACGCACGGCTCCTCGAGGCGGAGCTGCACCCAGCCGCGCTCCCCCGGACCGAGCGGCCTCTCGCCCAGGACCGCGCAGCGCGCCATCACCTCCGCCGTGCCGACGTGGACCCGCACGCGGCGCCCGTGCTCGAGCGGCCACGGAGATCCGTCGAGCACGCGCACGCGGACCGTGAGCATCCACGAGGGGCTCCATGCGTCCGAAGTGACGAGGGTGCTTCCGCGCGCGACAGCCTGCCGGTCGGCTCCGGTGAGCGCCACCGCCGTGCGCTCGCCGGCCCGCGCCTCCGCCACGTCGCGTCCGTGCACCTGGAGCGAGCGGATGCGCGCCTGTAGCCCGTCCGGGAGGAGCGTCACCTTCTCCCCCTGACGGAGGGAGCCGGACCAGAGCGTACCGGTCACCACCGTCCCCGTCCCCTGGAGTGTGAACACCCGGTCCACGGGCAGCCGCGCCAGGTCCTCGGCGCTGCGCCGCCGCCCCCGCCGTGCCGCCGCTTCCAGCTCGGCGAGGAGCGCGCCGAGGCCCGAGCCGTCGCGAGCCGACGTCGGAACGATGGGTGCACCGCGATATCGCGTCGATGCAAGGCGGTGGCGGAGGTCCTCCTCCACGAGCAGCCGCCACTCCTCGTCGACGATGTCGGTCTTGGTGAGGGCCACGACCATCTCGGGCACGTCGAGAAGGTCCACGATGTCCAGGTGCTCCGCGGTCTGGGGCATGACGCCCTCGTCGGCCGCGACGACCAGAAGGACCACGTCGATGCCGGTCGCCCCCGCCACCATCGTGCGCACGAAGTCCTCGTGGCCGGGCACGTCGACCACGCCGAGCTGCAGCTCTCCGTCCAGAGGCAGCTCGGCGAATCCGAGGTCGATGGTGATGCCGCGCTCCCGCTCTTCCGGGAGGCGGTCGGGATCCACCCCGGTCAGGGCCCGGACCAGGGCGCTCTTGCCGTGGTCGATGTGCCCGGCGGTGCCGATGACGACGCGTTCCAACTGCCTCACTCCTCCTCGTCGGTGGGGAGCAGGTCAGCGAGGAAGCGCAGCGACTTGAGCGGGCGTTGTGCTACGTGGAAGGCGACGAAGTCCGAAAGGAGCGCCAGGTGCCGCCGGGCATGGGTGACGGGCGGATCCGTCCGGCCGGCAAGGAGCGCCCGAAGCTGCTCCCGCGCCCCGGGTCCCACCCGTGGGCCGGCGGACCCCTCCCCACAGGCGCCACACAGCATGCCGCCCGCCGCGAGATCGAAGCGCCCGATCTCGTCAGGGCCGAGGCGCGCACCACAGCGCGTGCACGCGTCCAGCTCCGGCGCGAAGCCGAAGGCCTCCACGATGCGCCACGCGCCGGCGAGGGCCGCGGTGGCCACGGCGGCTTCCGGGGACTGGTCGAGCCCGTCGAGCGCGTCCTCCAGCGCCGTGTAGAGCCGGGGATGGGGGTCCTGGTCGGCGTGGGCCACCACGAGCTCGGCCACGGCCGACGCTCCGGCGAAGCGGAGCACCGAGGCGCCCAATCCGGAACGGAGCCGCGTGCAGGCGAAGTCCTTCATGGTGTGGAGGTCCCGCTGGGGCTTCACCCAGGCGGTGAGCTCCCCCGAGGCGAACGTCGAGAGCGTGAGGCCGCCCTTCCCGCTCCGGCCGCGGACGCCACGGGCCATCACCGACAGGAGGCCGTGCCCCTCCGTGTAGAAGCGGAGGATCCGGCTCGTCTCTCCGTAGGGATGCGCTCGGAGGAGGATGGCCCGCGTGCCTACCGGCGCCATGTCATAGCGTTCGGAGGCGGCGGAGCAGATCGGCCCGGCGGGCCTGGTAGGCGCCACGCTCCTCGGGCGTGGGGTGAGGATTCGCCTCGAACGCCTCGTCCAGCCGCGCCACCTCCAGGATCAACGCCTTTCGGGCGTCGTCCCCCGTCTGGACCGGGGCTCGTTGGGGGCGTCCTTTCTGGACCGCCCAGACCGCAACGGTGCCGAGCAGGACACCGAGGATCACCGCGAACCAACGCACGGGCGGCTTCCCCGGGACCTCGGCCTTCATCAGGCGCACAGTGGTGTTCGACAGGTTCGACCCGCTGAACCGCCGGTACGTAGTGCCCGGCTCGATCTCAACGCGGTCGCCGACGACGAGCCCGGGGGCGTCGAGGGGCGGAGCCGGCTCGCGCACGAGGATCTCGAGGGTCTGGGTGGTTCCCGGCAGCGGCAGCGTCAGGAAGGGGTCGGGGACGTGGTAGCGTACCACGAACAGGCGTTCCCCGGGAGCGACCGGGGTGCGGACGACCAGATCCCCGTTCTCCACCTCCGCCATTCCGGTGGCGAACTGGGCCTGCGCCACGGCCGGGTCCGCCGCCCGCGGCGGAAGCGGGTAGCGCCAGATGAAGCTGCCCTCGGCCGCCACCAGCGTCCGGTCTCCGTCGTTGCGGAGCTGGAAGAGATCCGTGACCTGCCACCGATCGCCGTCGGGCTCCAGGAAGAGGTTGCGGACCTCCAAGGGGAGCTGGACGCCGCCCTCCGGCGCCGTGCGCGTGTCGTAGGTGTGGATCTCGTACAGCGAGTCGAGCTGGACCGCCGTGGTGATCGCGTTCCCGAAGTAGAGGATTCCGCTGTGTCGGACGGAGGCGAAGTACACCTCGGCCCGCCCGGGGTCGGGCACTGTCGGGAGCCGGAACGAGAAAGTCCCATCCGCGGCCACGCGCGTGGAGTCGATCTCCCCCTGAGCGTCCGAAGCGACGTGGTGCAGCACCACGGTCCCCGACGCGAGGGTGCTGTCCCCCACGAACACCTTCCCGCTCAGGACGGGCTCGGCCGGGACCTGGCCGACGGCGGCCGCGGGCCCCGCCAGCTGGAGGAGGACGGCGAGGAGGAGGGAGGTTCGCCGAAGTGGGTCAGGGCGTGAAACGGCCAAAGTCCTCGGGGTTCAGCCTGCGAAGGTGCTCCTTCAACTCCTCCGGCCCCATGGCGCCGGAGACATCGATCTCCTCGACCGAGCCCGGATCCACAGTGGGCGCGGATTCGTCCTCGGTGATCTCGACCGAGGCACGTTCCAGGAGCTCTTCCTGGGCGAAGATACGCGCGTCCACGCGCAGCGCGACCGCGATCGAGTCGGACGGACGAGCGTCCAGCGAGAAGACCTGGCCGTTGCGCTGTACGATGAGCTCCGCGTAGTACGTGCTCTTCTCCACCCGGGTGATGATCACCCTCTGCACGGCGCCGCCCAACCCCTTCAGGACGGCCACCAGGAGGTCGTGCGTCAGTGGACGGGCGAACTCCATCTCGGCGAGGTGCATCGCGATGGCGCTCGCTTCTCCCGGTCCGATCCAGATGGGAAGCACCCGCTCTCCCCCGATTTCCTGGAGGATGACGACGGGGGTGTTCGTGGAGCGGTCGAGCCCGAGGCTCTGTACTCTCACCTCAACCAACACCGCGTGGTGACTCCCACCTGGAGTGGATTGCCGGAGGCGTCCGGCCTCCTGATTCCCACACCAATACTCCGAAGCCCGTTCCGGGTTCTCCGCGGTCGGGACCTCCTCGGGGCGTTGCGGCACGCGGTCGGTCAGACGCCTGCGGCCGAGCGCAGATCCTCCGTCCGGTCCGTGCGCTCCCACGGAAAGAACCAGACCGGCTCCGTCGCATGGGGCACGTCCGGCGCACGCTTCTCCGGGATCCGACCGAAGTGGCCGTACGCGGCCGTCGGTGTGAAGATCGGCTGACGCAGCCCCAACCGTTCGATGATAGCCAGCGGGCGGAAGTCGAACACGGATTCCAGGGCCTTGGCGAGTGTCGGCTCGTCGACGCAGCCGGTGCCGAAGGTGTCCACGTGGATCGAGACCGGATGCTCCACGCCGATGGCGTAGGCGAGTTGGATCTCGCAGCGGCGCGCCAGCCCGGCGGCCACGACGTTCTTCGCGGCCCACCGCGCCGCGTAGGCCGCGGAGCGGTCCACCTTGGTGGCGTCCTTGCCGCTGAACGCGCCGCCTCCATGGCGCCCCGTGCCGCCGTACGTGTCCACGATGATCTTCCGCCCGGTGAGCCCCGCGTCCCCGTGGGGCCCGCCGATCACGAAGCGCCCCGTCGGGTTGATGTGCACGACGCAGGCGTCCGGATCGTACAGCTCGGCGGGCAGCACCGCGCCCAGAACCCGGCCCCGGACCGCCGCGATGAGATCCTCCTGGCCGATGTCCTCGTCGTGCTGGGTGCTGACGACGACGGTGTGGATGCGGACCGGCCGCTGGTCCTCGTACTCCACCGTGACCTGGGCCTTGCCGTCCGGCCTGAGCCAGGGGAGCTCACCGCTCTTGCGCACCTCCGCGAGGCGCTGCGTGAGGCGATGGGCGAGCAGGATCGGGGCCGGCATCAGCTCCTCGGTCTCGTCCGAGGCGAAGCCGAACATCATCCCCTGGTCGCCGGCCCCTCCCGTGTCCACGCCCTGGGCGATGTCCGGCGACTGCCGGTCGAGGCTGGTGAGGATCGCGCAGGTATGCGCGTCGATCCCGTACGCGGCGTTCGTGTAGCCGATGCGGCGGAGCGTTCCCCGCACGATGTCCGCGACCGGCGCGTAGGCCTTGGTCGTTACCTCGCCGGCCACCATCGCCAGCCCCGTGGTGACGAGGGTCTCGCAGGCCACGCGCGAACTCGGGTCTTCCGCCAGGAGGTAGTCCAGGACGGAGTCCGAGATCTGGTCGGCGATCTTGTCCGGATGGCCTTCGGTGACGGATTCGGACGTGAAGAGGTTACGGCTCAAGGGATCGGCCCCGTCGGGTGGGATGCAGAGTGGGTCGGAAGGAGAGCGCCGAAAACGGTATGCAATCAGATCGGGACGGACAAGCTCCAGCGGCCCGAGAACACCTTCAGATCGACCGAGTCACCGATGCCCTCCACCAGGCAACGCGTGACCTCCATACTGGTGGGGGCGGCGAGCGCCTTACGCGCCGCCTTGCGTGCGTCCTCGATCCTGACGTCGCGCACGACCTTCTTGATCTCGGGCAGCGAGGGCCAGGCCATCGATATCGCGGTGATGTCGAGGCCGATCAGGAGGAAGGCGCCGAGCGGGTTGGCGGCCATCTCCCCGCACACGCTCACCTCGATCCCCGCAGCCCGGCCGACGCGCGCCACCTGGTGGAGCTGGCGCACGACCGCCGGGTGGAAGGGGTTGTAGAGCTTGGCGAGGCGCGTGTTCGTGCGGTCCACGGCCAACGTGTACTGCACCAGGTCGTTGGTGCCGATGGAGAAGAAGTCGCAGTGGCGAGCGAGCTCGCCCGCCTCCAGCGCCGCCGCGGGCGTCTCGATCATCACGCCGAGCTTGTACCCGGAGTTGAACGGGATCCCGTCGTCGCGGAGGGCCTGCTCCTCCTCCTCGAGAAGCGCGCGCACCTGGCGCACTTCGTCCACGTCGTTGACCAGGGGGAGCATGATGCGGACGTCCCCATGGGCCGTGGAGCGCAGCAGCGCCCGCAGCTGCGTGCGGAAGAGCTCGGGCTCGTCCAGGCACACGCGGATCGCTCGCCAACCGAGGAACGGATTCTCCTCCTGCGGCATGTGCAGGAACATCGGGAACTTGTCCCCACCCAGGTCGAACGTACGGATGCAAACGCTGTCGCTCGGAAACGCCTCCGCGACCCGCCGATAGGCGTCGTACTGCTCCTCCTCCCCGGGCATGATGCTCCGACCGACGACGAGGAACTCGGTACGGAAGAGGCCGATGCCCTCGGCGCCGTGTGCGCGCGCCTGGTCCGCATCCGCGGGGAGATCGAGGTTGGCGCGCAGGGCGATCGGCTGCCCGTCCGCCGTCACGGACTCCTGCTCGGCGAGGACGGCCGCCTCCTCCTCCCAGATGCGCAGACGCTGCTGGCGCGCCCTGAAGGCCTCCCGGTCCCGCTCCTCGGGGCCGAGCACGATGCGTCCGATGCGCCCGTCCAGGATCGCCTCCTGCCCCTCCAGCGCCACCTGGGACACACGTCCCAGGCCGACGACCGCGGGGATCTCGAGCGAGCGCGCGAGGATGGCCCAGTGCGCCGTGCGCGTGCCGAGGTCGGTGGCCAGGCCCAGGACGTGATCGGGATCGAGGTGCACGGTGAGGCTCGGCGTCAGGTTGCGGGCGACCACGATGACGCCCTCCTGCGCCCGCGCGAGGTCCGAGGGGTCGTGGTGGCCCAGAAGCCGGTGCAGCACCCGGATCATGAGGTCCTCGAGGTCGTTCAGCCGGTCCAGCACCATGGGCTGCGACGTGCGGCTCCACATGGCGTGCAGCTCGAGCATCCGCCACTCGAAGGCGCGCTGGGCGGTGAGGCGGTTCTCCTCGATGTAGCGCACCGTGCCTTCGACCACCGCGGGATCGTCGAGCATGAGGAGCTGCGGATCGAAGATGCGAGCCTCGACCGGTCCGAGGCGCTCCTGGGTCATGACCTGCACCTCTTGGATGCGCTGCTTCGCCCAGGCCAGCGCCTCGCGGAAGCGCTCCAGCTCGCGGGCGACCTGGTCCTGCGGTACGGTCTCGTGGGGGACCACCGGCACGCCCCAATGCAGGACGAACACCTTCCCGGAGGCGATCCCTTCGGAGGCGGGGTAGCCGTCGAGGATCAGCGACATGGGATCACCATCTCACACCTCCTCGAAGCCGCGGCCTACCAGGTCGCCCAGCGCATCCAGCGCCTCGGCGGCGTCCGTCCCCATGGCGGACACCCTGAGGCTGCTCCCCTGCTCCGCCGCGAGCATGAGCACGCCCATGATGCTCTTGCCGTTCACCTCGAGCCCGTCCTTTTCCACCGTGATGTCCGCGATGAAGCGCCCGGCCGTCTTCACGAACTCCGCGGCGGGGCGGGCGTGCATACCGGCGCGGTTCACAATCTGGACGTCGCGCACCAGGCGTCCGTCGTCGGTCATAGCAGCCACCCCCAGGTCGCGACCACCGCCACGGCGGCCACCACGGCGACGGCGGTGGGCCGCCACAGCCGGTGGCCCACGATCGATCCGCCCACGAAGGCGGCCACGGCCAGGCCTCCCCACAGCGGTCCGGCTTCGCCCAGCCCCCCGTCGCCGCCGAGGACGGCGCCCACCAGGAGGCCGAGGAGGACCGACGCCGCCGCCCGCACGCGCTCGGTCCAGGCACCCAGCGAGGCGCGGCTGAGGGAGCGGGCGACCCCCCGGCCCTCGGTGAGGCCGGCGTGGAAGCCCCACGCACGCAGGCCCACGTGGCCGAGGTTGTAGACGACGAGGAAGACCATGACCGCCACCCACCCGGGGGAGCCGAGCCAGAGAAGCGCGAGCGCCGCCATGGATACGGCCGGCAGCCAGGAGGCCCACACCAGGGCGTCGCCGAGACCGCCGAGCGGGCCGCGTACCGCGGTCTTGAAGCGCCGGACCGCCTCGGGATCCTCCCCGTCCGACTCGAGCCGGAGTGCCGCGCCCAGCGCTACGTTGGAGAGGTACGGATGCGCGTTGAAGTGCTCGAGGTGTCTCCCGACAGAAGCCTCGAATCCCTTGGGGTCACCCTGGAAGATACGGCGCAGCGCGGGGAGCATCGCGAACGCGAAGCCCGACCCCAGCATGGTCCGGTAGTTCCAGGAGCCCTGGATGAGGAACGAGCGCGCGAAGGCCGCCGCCAGTGTCCGGCGGGTGAGCGTGGCCATCACAGGAACCGGGCTCCCACGAGGCCCAGGAGGAGACCCACGGCGAAGAGAACGCGGCGGCGGCGGAACCCCCCCAGGCTGCGAAGGAGGATCCCAGCGGACACCGCCCCGCCCACCAGGAGCAGTCCGAGCGAGTCCTCCGGATCCAGCGGCCAGGCGCCGGAGAGGACGGCGACCGTCCAACGACCCGCGGCCGCCCCGGCGAACGTGACGACGGTGCCACGCATGAAATCGAGCGCGAGCGCGCCGACGTGCATGGCCACCACGCGCTCGGGGCGGGCGGTTTCCGGTGCCGGTACCAGGCGGCCGTTGATCTTGCGAAGCAGCGAGATCGAGGCGCCCCCGACCTGACCCCACACGAGCCCGATCGCCGCGCCGATGGGGATCGCCCCGGGCCCGCCCGCGGCGGCGGCGGCGACGGCCACGACGGTTGCCGTCGCCCCCTCCGGAAAGCGGGCGCCTCCCGACGGGAAGGAGACGAGGAGGTAGAGCTCCAGGAGCGCGCCCACCACGAGGCCCGTGGTCGCATCCCCGAGGACCCAGCCGGCCAGCGCCCCCGATACGAGCGGGCGCGAGACCATGAACTGGCCCGCGGACGTGGCATCGAGGGCGAGCACACCCCCGAGAAGCGAGACCCAGAGAAGCTCCATCACGATCCCAGCAGAGACTTGAGAGGGACCTTGTGCGCGTCCGGCAGGTCCCTCGCGGAAACCTCGACCCCTTCGTCCTCCCCGAGGGCCCGCAGGGCCTCACGGTCCGCGGCGGTGAGGTGCAGGTAGCTCAGCACCTCGTCACGCTCCGGTCCATGGTGCTGCCCTCCGAGGTTGACCTTCTCTCCACGGAGGCGGCCGCCGCCGGCCAGGCGGCGCATGGCGCCCACGTCGCGCGTGAGTACGATGGAGCGCGCAGCCTCCTCGCGCCACTCGTCCAGGTGCGCGCGCGCTTCCTCCACGGTGGTGAAGATCACCTCCGCCGGCTCCGCACCCAGCCGATAGAGCTCCTGCTCCCAGTCGCTCACCGCGAGGTCGTCGTCTACGACGACGTAGCGGTCGGGTCGGAGCTGGTTGCCCCACGCCAGCACCACCTGTCCATGGACCAGGCGCTCATCGACGCGGAAGAGGACGATCGGCATGCCGTCGTCAGCTCGCTTCCGGCAACCGGCGGATTCCCTCGCGCCCCTTCCCCTCGAGTCGGGGGACCAGCTCGTCGAGCGGGAGATCGCGATGGAAGACGAAGTCGAGAAGAATGGGCAGGTTGACACCGCACAGGACCGCGCGGCCTCCGGAGTCCTTGCACGAGACCATCGCCGCCATGCCGCAGCTGCCCGACAGGAGGTCGGCGAACACGATCACGGGTCCGTCCCCCGCCAACTGCTCCAGGATCGCCCGCAGCTCCTGCGGGCTGTGTCCCTCGTTGGAGACGGGGACCAGGGCGTCGGCCACGCCGCCCGCGATTCGACGAACCGCGTCGATGAGACCCTCGGCCATCGTGCCGTGGGCGACGACGATGCCGCGGGCGAGCCGAGCCTCATTCATAGTCCTGCTCCAGGTATTCCCGGATCGGCTTCATCTGGTCTCGGATCCGCTGGTCGAAGGACTGCGCCGAATGGACTCCCGAGTACTTCAGGAGGTGGTTCATCGCGACCACCTCGCTGATCACCGTGATGTTCTTACCCGGATTGAGTGGCACGGTGACACGGGGGATCCTCACGCCCAGGATCTCGGCCTCGTCCTCCTCGAGCCCGGTGCGCGAATAGCTGCGCTGGCCGTCCCACAGCTCGAGCTGTACGACGACCTCGATGCGCTTCTGCTGCCGGATCGCCCGCACCCCGAACAGCGTGGGGATGTCGATGATGCCGATCCCGCGGATCTCCATGTGGTGCCGCTGCAGCTCGTGGCCCCTCCCGATCAGCACGTCGTTGCCGCGCCGCGAGGCCAGCACCAGGTCGTCGGCGACCAGCCGATGGCCCCGCTCCACCAGGTCGAGGACGCACTCGCTCTTCCCGACACCGCTCTCCCCCACGAAGAGCAGGCCCACCCCGTACACGTCGGCGAGCGACCCGTGCAGGTTCGTGGAGGGCGCGAGCGCGGCTTCCAGGAACGGCTTGAGCCGCTGGTAGACGTCCTTCGTCGTACGGTGGCTCAGGATCACCGGGACGCCCTGGCTGCTCGCGGCGTCCAGGAAGTCCTGGGGGACCCTCTGACCCTTGCTGACGAAGATCGCCGGCACGTCGAAGGTGCACAGGCGCTCGAGGTTCTCCCGGACCGTCTCGGGAGGGAGGGTGGCGAGGTAGGTCATCTCCGTCTCGCCGAACACCCACATGCGGCCCTCGGGCACACGTGCCGTGTAGCCGGCGAGCGCGAGCCCGGGGCTGGAGACGTCGGGGTCCGAGGCCGGACGGTCCAGGGACACGCCCGGCGTGAGGAGCTCGAGGCCGAGCGTGTCACGTTTCTGGTCCAGGATCTCCTGGACCGAGATGCTCTTCGCGGCGCCCGGATTCGAGTTTCGGTCGTTTCGGCTCACGTGCCTCTGGTTGGGGGCTGGCTGCTCGCTATCCGGTCACTCCCTCCGAGATCCTGGAGGCCTGGTGGCTCTTGGCCTGGGCCCGCTGCCTCTTGAGCATGCGGGTCAGACGATCGACCACCTTGTCCAGGGCAGTCCTGAACTCCTCTCCTTCCCCGTGGGCTACCACCGGCTCGCTCCGGTCCACGGACAGGACCACTTCCACCCTCTTGATGCGCTTCACTTCCTCGTAGACGACGTCGGCCGCGCCGACCCTGGGGTCGTACTTGGCGAGCCGAGCCATCTGCTCTTCGGTGCGCTGGCGAACGGGATCAGGGACATCGCAGTGGCGTGCCGCGATCTGGACTCTCAAGTCGGCCTCCGAAGCATGAGGGACCATTACACCTTCAAATTAGCCGGGCCGCGATTCCCGTACCACCCGCCTGAGGAACTCCTCCGTCGCGTCGGCCGAGCTTTCCCAGGAAAACCCGGCGGCGAACGCGCGCGCGGCCCCGCCGAGTCGGTCGCGGAGCCCGGGATCCTCCAGGACGGCCCCGATGCGCCCGGCGAGCGCCCCGACGTCCCCGTGGGGGACCAGGAAGCCGGTACGTCCGTCGACGACCGATTCGCGCAATCCCGGCGCGTCGCTCGACACCGTGGCGGTCCCGCAGGCCGCGGCCTCCATGTTCGAGATGCCCCATCCCTCGTTCGGAGACGTGAGGACGTGCACCCAGCTGCGCCGGAAGAGCTCCACCTTCCGATCGTCGTCGACCCAGCCAAGGAACTCCACGTCGTGCTTCACCTCGAGCCGGCTTGCGAGCGCCTGCAGCGCGGGCAGGTGGTCGCCCTTTCCCGCGACGAGGAGGCGGACCCGGCGGCCGCGGGCGGCCAGCGCGGCAACCGCGCGCAGCACCAGGTCCACGCGCTTGTACTTCTTGAGTCGTCCCAGGTACAGGACCGTGGGGTCCTTGTAGCGCTTCACCGCCGGGTCGGGCGCGTGGCGCCGGAGGTCGACCCCGTTGGGAATCACCTCGATGTCGTCTCCGTCCAAGCCCCTGCGGATCAGATCCTCACGCGTACTTCGCGACACCGCCACCACCGGGCAGCCCGAGAAGACGCGGGGGACGGGGCGCTCCAGGAGCCACGTCGCCGCCGCGAGGGGGGCCGAGGCCTCCTGGAACGCGGTGGCGCCGAAGAGGTGGTGGACGAGGAGGGCGACGGGGGCTCCCATCCAGGCGGGCGTGAAGAGAGGGACCTTGTTCAGGTCCTCCACCACCACGTCGAAGGAGGCCTCACGCAGGTGGCTCCGGTAGTATCGCGGTGCCGCGAGCGAGAAGGTGTAGCGGCCTCCGGTGCGATGGACCCGCATCCCGTCCAGCTCCACGACGGGCTCGCAGTCGGGCCACCCGGACACGAGGAGCGTCACGTCGTGCCCCCGCCCGGCCAGGCGTCCGAAGATCTCGTGCAGGTGCGTCTCGGCGCCCCCGGCCTGGGGGTTCTCGCGGTCCTGCCAGTTCACGACCAGGACCCGCAACGCCCGTCCTTCGGGACGGTTCACGCCCCCGCCTCGGAGAGCCCTTTGAAGAGTGCGTCCAGCACGCCGTTGACGAAGCGCGGAGAGTCGGGGCCCCCGTACTGCTCGGCCAGCCGGATCGCCTCCTGGATCGAGACCTTGGGCGGCACGTCGTCGACGTAGAGCAACTCCGTCGCGCCGATGCGCAGCACGGCGCGGTCGAGCCTCGACAGCCGCTCCAGGCGCCAGTTCTCCAGCGCACCCTGGATCGCGGCGTCGACGTCGGACAGGTGCTCTTCCATGAGCGTCAGGACCCGGCGCACGTAGGGAAGCCTCCTCGGGGAGATGCGTCGCGTCGCCCCGGTGTCCGCAAGCGCGTCGCGGAGCGAAGCCTCGGCGCCGCTCTCCCACCGGTAGTGCACCTGGAGGGCCCACGCACGCGCGCGGCTCCTGTCGATGCGCTCGGCCCGGCCGAGGCCCGCGCGCGGCTCGTTCACCGCTTCCCGAGGCTCCGATAGAGCGTCGCCATCTCGATGGCCGCCAGCGCCGTCTCGTAGCCCTTGTTCGACGTGCCCGCGCCGGCCCGCGCCATCGCCTGCTCGTGCGTATGGGTCGTGAGAACCCCGAAGAGCACCGGGATGCGGGAGGTCCGTGCCACTGCGCCCAGCCCCCGGCTCGCCTCGGTGCACACGTAGTAGAAGTGCGGGGTCTCCCCGCGGATTACGCATCCGAGGGTGATCAGCGCGTTGTGGCGGGCGAGCTCCACGACCCGCGCCGCCGTCTGGGGCAGCTCCCACGCGCCCGGAACATGGAGGATGTCGATGTCCTGCTCGTGCGCCCCGTGCTCCAGGAGGCATTCCATCGCCCCGCTCAGCAGGCGGGCGGTCACGTCGCCGTTGAAGCGCGCAACCAGCACCGCGACACGCAGTCCGGCGGCGCTCACCGTACCCCGGCGGTCACCGGCACGACTCCCCTCGGAGCTCAAAGGATGTGCCCCAGCTTGGAGCGCTTCGTCGCCAGGTAGCGCTCGTTGTGCTCCCCGGGCGTGACCCTCAGCGGCTCACGGCCGGTGATCTCGATGTCGTAGCCGTCCAGCCCGACGATCTTGCGCGGGTTGTTGGTGAGCAGTCGGACGGACGTGAGCCCCAGATCCAGCAGGATCTGCGCGCCGATGCCGTAGTCGCGCAGGTCGGGCTTGAAGCCGAGGCGCTCGTTGGCCTCCACGGTGTCCATCCCCTCGTCCTGGAGCGAGTACGCCCGGAGCTTGTTGCCCAGGCCGATCCCCCGCCCTTCCTGGCGCAGGTAGACGATCGCTCCCAGCCCTTCCTCCTCGATGCGCTCCATCGCCGCGGCCAACTGCTCGCCGCAGTCGCAGCGGAGCGACCCGAAGACGTCTCCCGTCATGCACTCCGAGTGCATGCGCACGAGGACGTTCGCCTTTCCGGAGACGTCGCCCTTCACCAGCGCCAGGTGCTCGCGCTGATCCACGATGCTCTCGTAGCCGATCACCTTGAAGCTTCCCGCCTTCGTCGGGAGATCGGCTTCCGCGATCCGGCGGACCAGTCGCGTCTTCGTCAGTCGGTGGGCCACGAGCTGCGCCACGGTGATGAAGCTCAGCCCGTGCTTCTCCGCGAACTCCTCCAGCTGCGGTCGGCGCGCCATCGTGCCGTCCGGGTTCAGGATCTCGCAGATCACCCCCATCGGCTCCAGCCCAGCGAGGCGCGCCAGGTCCACGGCGGCCTCGGTCTGCCCCACCCGGCGCAGCACGCCGCCCGCCTTGGCCCTCAGCGGGAACATGTGACCCGGCCGGCGCAGGTCCGTCGGTCTGGTGCGGGGGTCGAGCAGCACCTGGATGGTCTTGGCCCGGTCGTGGGCGCTGATGCCGGTGGTGACGCCGAAACGGCGATGCGCGTCGACCGGAACCGTGAACGCGGTGCCCTGCGGGTCGGTGTTGGCGTCGGTCACGAGCGGGAGCTCCAGGGTGTCTGCGCGCTCGTTCGTCATCGGTACGCAGATCAGCCCGCCCGCGTGCTTGATCATGAAATTGATCTGGTCCGGTGTGACACAAGACGCCGCCATCACCAGATCACCCTCGTTCTCTCGGTCCTCGTCGTCCGCCACGATGACCATCCGACCCTTGCGGATGTCCTCGATGGCGTCCTCGACACGGTCGAACGGCATACGGCTCCCCTTTCTCAGCCCGGTAGGCTGGTTTCCTCGTGCCCGCGGAGGGCGAGGATCCTTCCAACGTACTTCCCGATGAGGTCCCCCTCCACGTTCACGGGATCGCCCGCGTGAAGGGCGCCCAGGTTCGTGTGGGCGTGCGTGAACGGGATGATCCCGATCCGGACCACCCCCTCCTCCGGGATGTCGCTCACCGTCAAGCTCACCCCGTTGAGCGCGATCGACCCGTGCAGGATCGTGGTACCCGCGACGTCGGCAGGGATCCTGAAGTCCATCAGCCAGTACTCGCCGTCCTGTCGAGACTGGATGAGATGACCGACTCCATCCACATGTCCCTGAACCATATGGCCGTCCAGGCGCGCGCCCACGCGCATGGCGCGCTCCAGGTTCACCGCGGTGTCCTCTGCGTAGCGACCGGCGATGGTGCGCTCGAGCGTCGTGCCGATCACGTCCACGGCGAACGTTCCGGCGTCGGCCTGTACGGCGGTCAGGCAGGCGCCGTCGACCGCGATGGATTCTCCGGGCGAGAGCTCTCCAGCGAACGTGGGCGCCTCGATGAGGAAACGGCGGGTCGTTGCCAGGTCCTCCGTACGCCCTATGCGCCCGGTAGCCTCGATGATTCCCGTGAACATCAGATCTCCTTCCTGTCCAGCACGATGAGCGTGTCGTCGCCCCACGCTTCCGGCGGCGCGGATCGGCGGTAGTCGTCCCAGGGAAGGTCCTCGGCGCGGGGGCCGAAGGCGGGGAGCGCGCCGTCGCCGAGCGCACGCGGCGCCACGATCAGATACAGGCGGCCGGCTCGGCGCTGCCTCAGGAGCGAGCCGGCCAACCGGGCGCCGCCCTCGCACAGGATCGAGGTGATCCCGATCCCGCGGCACACGCGCAGGACGGCCTCCAGGTCGAGGTCGGAGCCCTTTCCCTCCACGGGGTGCACGTGCGCTCCCGCCGCCTCGAGCCGCTCGAGCTCGCCCTCGCGGGCGTCACTTCGGGCGAACACGTGCACAGGTGCGGTGTCCGCATCGGCGAACAGCGCCGCGTCGGAAGGAAGGCCCGCCGATGGGTCGAGGACGATCCTGCGTGGAGGTACCCGACCGGGAGGCACGAGCCGCACGGTCAGGCGGGGGTCGTCCGCACGGGCGGTTCCCGCCCCCACGAGGATCGCGTCGAAGCCGGAGCGGAGGTGGTGGACCTGCCGGTCCGCCTCGGCTCCCGTGATGCGGGTGCGCACTCCCCGAGCCCGCGCGATGCGTCCGTCCAGGCTCATGGCGAGCTTGAGCGCCACGAAGGGCGTCGCGTGGCGGTGAGCGTGGAAGAAGGCGGGGTTCTCGGCGAACGCGGTGGCGTCGTCCCACACGGGGCCGACGACGTCGATTCCACCCTCGCAGAGCGTGCCGGCGCCTCCCCCGGAGACCGATCCGGGGTCGGACGCGCCGAACACGACGCGCCGCACGCCGGCGCGCAGGAGCGCTTCCGTGCACGGGGGCGTCTTGCCGTGGTGGTTGCACGGCTCGAGGGTCACGTAAGCCGTCGCTCCCTCGGCACGGGTACGGGCCGCCTCGATCGCCGCGACCTCGGCGTGGGGGCCACCGAACTCGGCGTGGTGCCCTTCCCCCACCACTTCCCCGTCCCGCACGAGGACGCAGCCGACCATCGGGTTCGGGTGCACGCGTCCCCAACCGGAACGGGCGAGCTGCCGGGCGCGCTCCAGGTACGCTTCGTCCGCCGCTGAGGGGATCCCGCTTCGGGACATCGGGGCCGGGCTAGATGGTCAGTCGGAAGGCCACGCTGCCATAGAAGTTACCGCCGGTGGGGTCGAAGGGGGCACCCCGGTAGCCGGTCACGGCGCCGAAGCCGCCCGCCCAACCGGCCTCGGCGGAGAGCTGGAGGACGAGGAAGTTCCACGCCGCTCCGGCGAAATAGAGGCGGCGGGAGCTCGTGAATGAGCTCGTCCCTTCGGAGACGATGCCCCCGTCCGTCGCTGCCCGGATCGTGGCGCTGCCCGAGTAGTGGTCCCATCCCATCCCGAGCAGCAGGCCGACGGCGAGGAGGTCTTTCCCCACCGTGGCACGCACGGAGGTCACGCTCGGATCGACCTCGACCTCGCCGCCCCCGGGGCCTTCCGCCGAGCCGTACGCGACGCTGCCGAGCATCCGGCGGGAGAAGGACACGGAGACGCCCGGAAGCGTGAACGACTCGCGCAGGATGCCGAGGCGCGCCCCGAGGGTGAGCGCGGACGCCTTCCCGTCGAAACCCTCGCTGGTGGGCAGGAACACCACGCTTCCGTGCGCCAGGAGGTCGAGGCTCAGGAAGCCACCTACCGTCGGGAGGAGGGAGAAGCCGTCGAACACGCCCGCGGTGATGCCACCGCGGATGGAGGGCACCACGAACGTCGCCTCGCGCGAGGGCTCCGAGCCGGGATCGGCCAGGTCCGGAAGGGCCAGGTGGGCGAAGGCGGCCCTCGCCTCGAGGGCGATGCGCGGCGTGGCGCCGAGCCTGCGGCCGAGCGTTCCTGCGCTCCCTGCCACCTCGGAGCCGAGCCCCGTCGAGAGGCCGAGGTGGCCTTGGAGCGCCCGGGCCGTCACCGCGAGCTCGGTGCACCTGACCACCTCGCCGCCGCCCGCGACACACGCGTCGGCCAGGCTCTCCACGTCCTGGGCGCCAGCCGACGCCGGGAGGGCGAGTCCGGCCAGCGCGATCAGGAGGACGCGCCGAAGCTTAGCCGATGCGCTCATCCGAGGTACCGAACGCCGCGACCGGCCTCCACCGAGCCGATCCGCCAACACGACACACCGGCCTCCCGCACGCGCGCACCCACGGCGTCCACGTCCCCGGGACGCACCACAGCGATCATGCCCACGCCCATGTTGAAGACCCGATCCATCTCGTACCGGTCTACCTTTCCGCCGGTCTGCAGGGTCCGGAACACGGCCGGGACTTCCCACGCCGCCCGGTCCACGACGGCGCCCAGCCCCTCGGGAAGGACCCGCGGGAGGTTGCCGGGGATCCCGCCGCCGGTGATGTGGGCGAGCCCGCGGAGGCGCCCTTCCTGGAGGAGGGGCCCGAGCGCCGGGAGGTAGCTCCGGTGCACGGCCAGCAGCTCGTCGGCCACGCTCCGGCCTGTCCCCGGCAGCTCGTCGTCCACCGACAGGCCCATCGCGTCGAAGACGATCCTCCTCGCCAGCGTGTAGCCGTTGGTGTGCAGCCCCGACGAGGACAGGCCCAGCAGCGCGTCGCCCTCGCGGATCTCGTGCCCGTCCAGCACCCGCTCGCGCTCCACGAGGCCGACGATGAATCCGGCCAGGTCGTACTCGTGGCGGGCGTAGAAGTCCGGCATCTGCGCGGTCTCGCCACCGAGCAGCGCGCACGCGTTCTCCCGGCACGCCGTGGCGACTCCGCCGACGACCTCCGCGACGACGACCTCGTCCATCTCGCCGGTCGCCAGATAGTCGAGGAAGAAGAGCGGCCGTGCGCCCTGGACGAGGATGTCGTTCACGCAGTGGTTCACCAGGCACTGACCGACGGTGTCGTGCCGCCCCGCCTCGAACGCCACCTTCAGCTTCGTGCCCACGCCGTCGGCCGAGGAGACGAGCACCGGGACTTCGAAGCCGTCCGGCACCTGGTACAGCCCCCCGAAGAGCCCCAGCTCGGACAGCGTCCACCGGTCGCGGGTGGCGGTGACGAGTGTCTTGAGGCGCTCCTTGGCGCGCTCCGCCGCGTCGAGGTCGACCCCGGCCTCGCGGTAGCTCAGCCCACCGGTGGCCCGCTCAGACATGGAGCTCTTCCACGTGGGCCTCGAAGGCCGTCATCGCGCGGAACTCGCGGACCCGCTCGGCCACGTCCCGGGTGTCGAGCGTCTTGAAGCGATCCACGCTGAAGGCCTCCACGGCGTAGGAGCCCATGGCCGAGCCGTACACCATCCCCCGGCGCAGATCCGCCTCGGCCATCGATCCCGAGCGCGCCAGGTACCCCACGAAGCCGCCGGCAAAGGCGTCGCCGGCGCCGGTCGGATCGAACACGACCTCCAGGGGATAGCCCGGCGCGAAGAAGACCCAGCCGTCGGCGAAGAGGATCGCGCCGTGCTCGCCCTTCTTGACCACCACGATGCTCGGGCCGCGCTCCCGGATCCACCGCGACGCCCTCAGCAGGTTGGGCTCGTCGGCGAGCTGACGCGCCTCGGCGTCGTTGACCATGAGGATGTCGACCCGCTCCAGGAGGGAGAGCAGCTCCTTGCGGTTGCCCTCGATCCAGTAGTTCATGGTGTCACACACGACGACGTCCGGCGCGTCGACCTGGTCGAGCACCCGGTGCTGCAGCGTGGGGTCGATGTTGCCGAGGAAGACCCAGCGGGAATCGCGGAAGGCCACCGGAATACGGGGCTCGAAGTCCGCGAACACCCCGAGGCGCGTCTCGAGCGTGTCCCGGGAGTTGAGGTCGTAGTGGTAGCGGCCGGCCCAGAAGAAGCTTTCGCCAGGGCGCTTCTCGATGCCCGCCAGGTCCGCGCCGCGCGCGCCCAGGAAGTCCAGCTCCTGGAGCGGGTAGTCGTCACCCACCACGCCGACGACCCGGACCGGGCTGAAGACGGTGGCCGCGGCGGAGAAGAAGACCGCCGAGCCGCCCAGCACGCGCTCGGCCTTGCCGAAGGGGGTCTCGACGGAGTCCAGCGCGACGCTGCCGACACAGAGGATGGACATGGATCCGGTGTTCGGGTTCAGAGGTCCTCGGCGCGATCCATGCGCTGAGGGGCTTCGATGCCGAGGATCGTGAGGCCGTTCCGGAGCACGATCTGCACGGATCGGGCCAGCACGAGGCGCGCGGCGCGAAGCCGGGGCTCCTCGACCAGCACCGCGAGCTCCGGATTCCTCGACGGATTGCCCGCGTGGTACCAGGAGTTGGCCGCACCGGCCGTCTGCTCCAGGTAGTCGCACACGACGTGCGGCGCCGCCTGGGCCGCCGCGCGCTCGACCGTCTCGGGAAACTCGCCCAGGCGCTTTACGAGCTCCCGCTCGAGCTCGTGCGTGAGCACGGCCAGGTCGGCGCCGTCGGCCGTGATCTCCGCCGGATCGAGGCCGGCCTTCGCGAAGATCGAGCACATGCGGGCGTGCGCGTACTGGACCTTGTAGACCGGGTTCTTGTCCGACTGCTCGAGCGCCAGGTCCAGATCGAAGACCAGGTGGCTGTCCGGCTTGCGCATCTGGAGGAAGTAGCGGGCGACGTCGACACCGACCTCCTCGAAGAGCTCGCGGAGCGTGGTGTACGACCCCGCGCGCTTGGACGCCTTGACCTCCTTTCCGTCGCGCTCGACGCGCACCATCTGGTGCAGCACATACTCCGGGTAGCCTTCCGGACACCCAAGGGCACGCACGCCGGCGCGCACGCGGGCGACGGTTCCGTGGTGGTCGGACCCCTGCACGTTGATGACGCGGTGGAACCCACGTCGCCATTTGTCCATGTGGTAGGCGACGTCGGGGAGGAAGTAGGTCGGAGCGCCGTTGCTCCGGATCATCACCCGGTCCTTGTCGTCCCCGAACTCGGTGGTGCGCAGCCAGGTGGCACCGTCGCGCTCGTACACGTAACCGGTGGCGCGCAGCGCCTCGATGGTCTCCTCGACCTTCCCGTCGTCGTAGAGCGACGACTCCAGGAAGTACTCGTCGAAGAAGACGCGGAACTCGCCAAGGTCGCGGTCCTGCTCGGCGCGCAGCACGTCGACCGCAAAGCGACGCATCGCGTCGAGGGCCTCCTGCGAGGCGTCGTCGACCCAGCGGTCCCCGTCCGCCCTGGCGAAGCTCTGGGCGATCTCGCGCACGTACTCGCCGCGGTAGCCACCCTCGGGGATGTCCGCGCTTCGCCCGTGCAGCTCCTGGTAGCGGGCGCGCGCGCTCTCGGCGAGCCGGTCCATCTGCAGGCCGGCGTCGTTGTAGTAGAACTCGCGGTGGACCTTCCACCCGGTCCAGTCGAGGAGGGAGGCCACGGCATCGCCCAGCGCCGCCTGCCGTCCGTGGCCGAGGTGGAGCGGGCCCGTCGGGTTGGCCGAGACGAACTCGACCATGACCCGCTCGCCCCCGCCGGTGTCGGTGCGTCCGAAGGCCTCGTCCGCCGCGAGGATGGCCCCGAGCGCGGACGCCACGGTGCCCGAGCTCAGGCGGAAGTTGAGGAAGCCGGGCCCCGCCACCTCGACGGCCGTGACCCCGGCCGCCGCGAGGTCGAGGCGGTCCGCGAGCTCTCGGGCGATGTCCCGCGGCGAGCGTCCCATCCGCTTCGCGAGCGTCAGGGCCAGGTTCGTGGCCAGGTCGCCGTGCGTCGGGTCCCGCGGGCGTTCGAGCCCGATGACCGCGTCCTCGACGCCGAGCCCCTTCAGGGCCGCCTCCAGGGCGGCGCGGATGGCGTCCTGGGCCATGTCGCTCAGGAGCCCTCTCCGGATGGAGAGGCGGGCTTCTTTTCGGCGGCGCTGGACGCGCCCTTCGCATCCCCACCCTTCTCGCCCGTCTCCGAGGAGGCCTTCTTCTTGTAGTCGGGGCTACGGTAGTCCGTGATGTAGAAGCCCTGCCCCTTGAAGAGGAACCCCGCGCCCGCGGAGATCTGGCGCTCGGCGGCCTCGCCGCACTCGGGGCAGGAGGCGGCGGGATCGTCGGAGATCCGCTGAAAGACCTCGAACTCGTGCCCGTTCGGGCAGCGGTACTCGTACGTCGGCATGGCTGCGATTCGGCGTGGAACCGTTCCGGTGACAACAGCCCAAAAACGTAACCAACGCGGGAGTTCACGACTACCAGCGCGCCGGCGGGCGTCTTCGTCAGGTGTCGTAGGTGCCCCACGCGCGACGGAGCACGTCGCTGATCTCGCCGAGCGTGGCACCGGCCTTCACCGCGTCGATGATCGGGGGGAGGAGGTTCTCGTCCCCACTGGCCACGTCACCGATGCGGCCCAGCGTGGCCCGGACGGCGTCGCCGTCGCGCGCAAGCCGGCGCGCCGCGAGGGACGCGCGCTGGCTCCTCTCGAGCGCCGTGTAGTCGGGCTGGCCGATCCGGGGCGCGCCCTCGTCCTCCTCGTGCACGTTCACGCCCACGAGCGGCCGCTGGCCGGACTCCACCTCCTTCTGCCAGCGGTACGCCGCCCGGTGGATCTCCTCCTGCATGAAGTCGATCGCGCGGGCGGCGCCTCCGAGCTCCTCGATGCGCTCGAGGTAGCCCCGCGCCCGGCTCTCGATCTCGTCGGTGAGGGCTTCCACGAAGTGCGCGCCACCGAGGGGGTCGGCCGTGCGGGCCACCCCGGACTCCGAGGCGAGGATCTGCTGCGTGCGCAGCGCCAGGCTCGCCGACTCCTCGGTGGGCAGCGCCAGCGCTTCGTCGTAGCCGTTGGTGTGCAGCGACTGGGTTCCGCCCAGGACCGCCGCGAGGGCCTGCACGGCCACGCGCACCACGTTGTTGAGCGGCTGCTGCGCCGTGAGGGTGGAGCCGCCCGTCTGGGTGTGGAAGCGAAGCCGCGCGGCGCCGTCCGACGCGGCGTAGCGCTCGCGCATGAGGCGCGCCCACAGCCGGCGTGCGGCCCTGAACTTCGCGACCTCCTCGAGGAAGTCGTTGTGCGCGGCGAAGAAGAACGACAGCCGGGGCGCGAACGTCTCCAGCTCGATGCCGCGCCCGAGCGCCTGCTCGACGTACTCGAGGCCGTTGGCGAAGGTGAACGCGATCTCCTGGGGCGCGGTGGAGCCCGCCTCGCGGATGTGGTAGCCGGAGATCGAGATGGTATTCCATCGCGGCACCTCGGCCGCGCAGAACGCCATGATGTCGGACACCAGGCGCAACGACGGCCCCACCGGATAGATGTACGTTCCCCGCGCGATGTACTCCTTGAGCACGTCGTTCTGGACCGTGCCGGACAGCGCGGTGCGCGGCACCCCCTGCTCGTCCCCCAGCGCCACGTAGAGGGCCAGCAGGATCGCCGCCGTGCTGTTGATCGTCATCGACGTGGACACCTGGTCCAGGCGGATGCCGCGGAACAGCCTGCGCATGTCCTCCAGGGAGTCGATGGCCACACCGACGCGCCCGACCTCGCCCTCGGCCATGGACGCATCGGAGTCGTAGCCCATCTGCGTGGGGAGATCGAAGGCCACCGACAGCCCGGTCTGTCCCCGCTCGAGGAGGTACAGGAAGCGGGCGTTCGTCTCCTCGGCCGTCCCGAAGCCGGCATACTGGCGCATCGTCCAGACGCGACCCCGGTACATGTCCGGATACACGCCGCGGGTGAAGGGGAAGGCGCCCGGCTCGCCCAGGTCGGCGAGGTCGCGCCCCTGCTGAGGGCCGTACACGCGATCGACGGGGATCCCGCTGTCGGTGGCGAAGCGCCGCTCGTCCTCGGTCACGCGTCGTCTCCCGCGCTGTCCTCGCCCGCGGGGATGCCGTCGGGCTCCGCCAGGTCGACGAGGATCTGGTCCTTCTCCACGGCCTGTCCGGGCTCCACGTGGATGCGGGCCACCACGCCGGCGGCCTCGGCCTTGAGCTCGTTCTCCATCTTCATCGCCTCGACGATCACGAGGCCCCGCCCCGCCTCGACGCGATCGCCCTCCTCGACCTGCACCTTCACCACCAGCCCGGGCATCGGCGCCCTCACGGGTCGCGGCCCGTCGGGCGCCGCCGTGGCGCCCGTCATCTCGCGGATCACCCGGGTGCGCTCGTCCACGGCCTCGGCGCGGTAGCGGTGCCCGCGCAGGTGCAGGTCCCACAGCCCGCCGCCGTTGCGCTGGGCCAGGACTCGGTAGGATTCCCCGTCCAGGATCAGGCTGCGCAACCCGGTTCCGGAGACCTGCGCCAGGTCGGTGTCGAGGCGCTCCCCGTCGAGCCTCACGCCCTCGGGGCCGAGCTCGACCTCGAACGTCCGGCCGGCGAGCATCACGTAGTAGCGCATCATCCCTCCGGAACGAAGACGGCCACGCTCTCCACGTGCGCCGTCTGCGGGAAGAGGTCGAAGCAACGGAGCGAAGCCAGCCGGAAGCCCGGCTGCAGGCGCCGGGCGTCGCGGGCGAGGGTCGCTGGGTCGCAGCTCACGTACACCACGCGCGCCGGCGGTCGGTGCCCGAGCGCTTCGGGCACGGACTCCTCCAGGCCCGTGCGGGGCGGGTTGAGCACCACCAGGTCGGCGGGGAGCAGCTCGGGGAGGTGCACCTCCACGGGGCCTTCCACGACGTGGAACCCCTCCGGCGCGTCGTGCCCGGCGGCCGCGCACGCCTCCGCGTCCCATTCGATGCCGGTCACCCGCCAGCCCTGCCGCGCCAACGCCCGTCCGTACACGCCGACGCCGCAGTAGGCATCGACGGCGGC
>Ga0315556_1000454_pt1 | contig 25403 bp, 29 predicted proteins | sample SalMarSW160310MG_FD_202112 | JGI IMG/M metagenome (GOLD analysis project Ga0315556, IMG submission 202112) | Salt marsh sediment microbial communities from the Plum Island Ecosystem LTER, Massachusetts, United States - Salt Marsh Sediment SW1603-10 ...
GGGCTGTACATGGCGCCGCGCGGCGTGGCTTCGTTTTTCGTGATGATGTTCGTCGGCAAGTTTTCCGGCAGAATCCCGCCGCGCTATTTCGTGTTTACCGGCATTTGCGCCAGCATTGCCGGCAATTACCTGATGACGCGCTTCTCGGCAGAAATCAGCCCGCACGACCTGATCCTGCCGGTGATCCTGCAAGGCATCGGCATGGGATTTATATTCGTACCGATCACCACTCTCGCCTTCACTACACTACCCAAGACCATCGCCGCAGAAGCTGCAGGAATCTACAGCCTGATTCGCGCCATGAGTTCGGCAGTAGGCATCGCCATCCTCTCCACCTACCTGTCGCGCAGCAGCCAGCAACACTGGAACATCCTGCGCGGCTACATCAACCCCTACAACGACAAGCTTGCCGAGTACCTGCACCCGCTGCATCTGGGCATACTCGACGAAAAAGGCATCGCCATCGTTGCGCATGCAGTATTCCATCAGGCGCAGAACGCCGCCTACATCGACAGCTTCTGGTTTGCCACGCTCAATTTTGCGCTGATGCTGCCGCTGTTGTTGTTGATACGCACCCCGAAAGATGTCCCGGCGCAGCCAGCAGTGCCGGTAGTTGTGGATTAGCTGCCTACCCTGACATGCGCCTCGCCCGCCGTCATTCGGCCAATGACACATGCCTTGTCGAAACCGGTGGCATGAAAAGCTGCCAGCACCTGTTTTGCATCATCTGCCGCACAAGCCACCAGCAGGCCACCACTGGTCTGCGGATCGCACAGCAGCTTGCGCTGCCACTCCGGAAAATCCTGCGGTAGAACCACCTCCGCCCCATAGCTTTGCCAGTTGCGATCCGCCGCGCCGGTGCTATAGCCCTGCTGCGCCAGTTGCTGCGCCACCTGCAAAATGGGTAAATCATTGAAACTGATTTCGGCCTCCAGCCCGGAGCCGCGGCAAATCTCCAGCAGATGTCCAAGCAAGGCAAAACCGGTGACATCAGTCATCGCATGCACGCCCTCCATCGTTGCCAGATGCATGCCTACACGATTGAGCTGGGTCGTAACCTCCACCATCAGGCGATAACCTTCAGCATCAAGCGCTCCTTTTTTCAACGCTGCGCTCATGATGCCGATACCCAGCGGTTTGCCCAGAATCAGCACATCGCCGGACTGGGCGTAATCGTTACGCTTGATGTGATCCGGATGTACCAGCCCCACTGCCGCCAATCCATAGATGGGTTCCGGCGTATCGATGGAATGGCCGCCCGCCAGTGGAATGCAGGCATCCTCACAAACCGATGCCCCGCCGGCCAGGATTTCCCGGATGATATCCAGCGGCAATTTATCTACCGGCATGCCCACTACTGCCAGTGCCAGGATAGGTGTGGCTCCCATGGCATACACGTCCGACAGCGCATTGGTTGCGGCGATACGCCCGAAATCCCGTGCATCGTCCACGATGGGCATGAAGAAATCCGTGGTGACCACAATGGCCTGGTAATCGTTGAGTTTATATACCGCCGCATCGTCGCTGCTCTCGGTACCGATCATCAGGTTCGGGTAAGATGGCGGACGCGGCATGGCGGCAAGCATTTCCGCCAGCACCGACGGCGCGATCTTGCAGCCGCAACCGCCGCCGTGGGAAAAATGGGTCAACTTGATGGGTTCGGTCATACAAAAATCATGGGCAACGTAAGAGACGCTACCGTAGCACAACTCGCCGATTACGACGACATCATCGACGTGCGCTCGCCCGCAGAATACGCCGAGGATCACATTCCGGGCGCGATCAGCGCGCCGGTGCTGAGCAACGAAGAGCGCGCACAGGTCGGCACACTGTATGCGCAGGTTTCACCGTTCGAAGCGAAAAAACGCGGCGCCGCACTTATCGCGCGCAACATCGCCCACCACCTGGAAACCCTGTTCCGCGACAAACCGAAACAATGGCACCCGCTGGTCTATTGCTGGCGCGGCGGCCAGCGTAGCGGAGCAATGTCGCACATCCTGGGTCAGGTCGGCTGGCGGGTGGACCGGCTCGAAGGCGGTTACAAAACCTATCGCCGCCACGTTGTCGCCGAACTGGAACGGCTGCCTGCGCACCTCCAATTCCAAGTGATCTGCGGCGCGACCGGTTCCGGCAAAAGCCGCTTGCTGCACGTACTTCAGGAACAGGGGGCGCAGGTGCTCGATCTGGAACAACTGGCGCAGCACCGCGGATCACTGCTCGGCAATTTACCGGATGAACCCCAGCCGGGACAGAAAATGTTCGAAACGCGGCTGTGGGATGCCTTGCGCCATTTCAAACCGGACGGCCCGGTGTTCGTCGAAGCTGAAAGCAGAAAAATCGGCAACCTTGCCCTGCCCGATGCATTGCTGGAGAAAATCCGCGCCTCGGATTGCATCGTCATCGATGCGCCACTGTCAACGCGTATCGCCTTGCTACAGGAAGAATATGCACACTTCCTGCACGACCCGGAGCTGCTCGCGCAGCGGCTGGCGCCGTTGACCGCAATGCATGGCCGCAAAGTGATCGACGAATGGAATGCCATGGCACAGCGTGGCGACTGGCCCGCCCTGGTCGGAGAATTGTTGAGCCATCATTACGACCCTGCCTATCACCGCTCCACCAATGCGAATTTTTCGCAACTGAAACAGGCCCGGGTATTGCATGCAGAATCGCTGGACTACGCACAATTGCGACTGATAACAGCGCCGCTGCTGCAATTGCCGGAGAAATAAACAGTGCCAACAGCAGGATTGCTGGAATCCAGTTGCCTGGCGCAGCGTTCCGAACTGCTGGATCGCTTCAATAAGATGGCGTCCCCTACGGGAGTCGAACCCGTGTTATCGCCGTGAAAGGGCGGTGTCCTAGGCCTCTAGACGAAGGGGACGTATGTGAAGTTCTTTTTGGTGGAGGTAAGCGGGATCGAACCGCTGACCTCTTGCATGCCATGCAAGCGCTCTCCCAGCTGAGCTATACCCCCAAAAAGAGGGCGCATTATAATGATCGACCCCACCCTTGTAAAGCTAAAGCAATCAACTTTAGCCAAACCTGTTCAAATTCCGTTCCATGCGCGCCAACACCGTTTCGCGCGGGAACAGAGTCACCACGGCATCCACCGAAGGCGTCTGAGTCTGGCCGGTCAGCATCACGCGCAACGGCATCGCAATCTTGGGCATTTTCAGACCATGCTTGCCGATAATTTCCTTGATCAGCACGCCCACCGCAGGTGCTTCCCACGCCACATCGGCTAAGCCTTGCATCAGTTCACGCAGCGCAGGCACAGCTTCAGGAATCAGTTGCGCATCGAGCAGTTCCGCATGCGGGTGCAGGTCGATGTAGAACACCTCGGCCGCATCGGCCAGTTCGTTCAGCGTGGCGACACGCTCCTTGTACAGCGCGATCACCGCCTCCAGTGACGGCGCCTCGGCCACCGTCACCCCGCGCGCTTCCAGCCGCGGCTGCACCAGCCCGGCCAGCCGGCCGTTGTCGGCCTGCTTCAGGTAGTGGTTGTTGAGCCAGTTCAGCTTCTCGGTATTGAATTGCGCGGCCGAAGGCGTGATGTGGTCGAGATCGAACCACTGGCAGAACTGCGCCACCGAAAACACCTCCTCGTCGCCATGCGACCAGCCCAGCCGCGCTAGGTAGTTGATCACCGCCTCCGGCAGGTAGCCGTCCTCGTCGTACTGCATCACGCTGACCGCGCCGTGGCGCTTGGATAGCTTGGTGCCGTCGTCGCCAAGGATCATCGACAGATGCGCATACTGCGGCAGCGCAGCACCCAGCGCCTTGAGGATGTTGATCTGGCGCGGCGTATTATTGACGTGGTCGTCGCCGCGGATCACATGGGTGATGTTCATATCCCAGTCATCCACCACCACACAGAAATTGTAGGTTGGTGTGCCATCGGCACGTGCGATGATCAGGTCGTCCAGTTCTGCGTTGTCGAACGCAATACTTCCCTTGACCAGATCGTTCCAGCCTACCGAACCGAACAGCGGGTTCTTGAAGCGCACCACCGGCTGCACCCCGGAAGGCGGCGTGGGCAAAGTCTTGCCCGGCTCCGAGCGCCAGCGTCCGTCGTAACGCGGCTTCTCGCCGCGCGCGCGCATTTCCTCACGCATCGCCTCCAGTTCTTCCGGCGAGGTATAGCAATGATAGGCATGACCCGCATCAAGCAACTGCTGGATCACTTCCTTGTAGCGCATCATGCGCTGCGTCTGGTAGAACGGCCCCTCGTCACTATTCAGACCGAGCCACGCCATGCCGTCCAGGATCGCCTGCACCGCCTCCGGCGTAGAGCGCTCGATGTCGGTGTCTTCGATGCGCAGGATGAACGAACCGCCATGATGACGGGCATAGGCCCAGGAAAACAGCGCGGTGCGCGCGCCACCGATGTGCAGGTAACCGGTGGGACTGGGGGCAAAACGGGTACGAACAGTCATCAGGTATGCTTCAAAATAAAGGCGACATTCTACGCCACCTTGCCTTGTATGTTGAGACAAACAATTGACCGGCAAGCACGGCGTGTGATTTAATGCGCGCCCTCGATTGGGCGGTTAGCTCAGCGGTAGAGCACTGCCTTCACACGGCAGGGGTCACTGGTTCGAACCCAGTACCGCCCACCATAATCAAGCACCGCCGAACTTCAAGAGCCCCCTTATACTAAATATTAAGCCGGTCGCATAAAACGGCTAGTCATTTAGCATAGCTACCGAACATAGTACATCCATAATGAAACAACATAAATGAAACAACATAAACTTGATGCTCGCCCATGTCTCATATAATCTAGCCTCTGTAATGAACAATAAATTAGAAGGGACGGCTTGAAATCTAAACTGCCGATCCAGACCAGACAGCCTTCTACAGGATGACAATGCCGACACGAGTACTTTTTGGACGCTTTCTTCTGGTTGTCGCAGAAGTCCTGCTTATTGCCTATCTGGAATATAAGGAGGCAACAAGTTTTATCTCTCTGGATGTGCTTTATTGCCTGCCAGTCATTCAGGCTGCACGTCTTGGCGCAATACATGCCATGCGCCGGTCGGACTCACAGGCTCCCACGATTGCAGCCATTCTGATTGCCGTTGTCTGGAGCACGGCTGAAGCAGCCATCGTCTGGCCGCTGTTCCCATTGAAAGCGCTTGCGCTGAATGTCTTTACGCGCAGCGTCACCTTTACCGTTATCGCCCGCGTGGTGGCCAAGCTGTGGAAGGAACGGGAATTCGGACGCCGCGACATGCTGACCAAGCTGTCCAATCGCGTGGAATTTTTCGAGAGATTCGAAACCGAGCAGTCGCGTAGCGAACGTTCCGGGCACCCTTATTCCGTGCTCTTTCTCGACATCGACCAATTCAAGATATTGAATGACGACCAGGGCCATCATGTCGGTGACCAGGCCCTCAAGAAACTGGCCGATATTTTACGGGACAACTCCAGACGAATTGATACCGTCTCCCGGTTTGGTGGAGACGAATTTATCCTGTTGTTCCCGGAAACAGACGAGCAGTCCTGCGAAGTGCTGGCCAACAGAATCAAATTTGCCGCCGAGAAGGCGTTCCAGCAAGAGGGATGGCAAATATCCCTGTCGATGGGCCACACAACGGCAACCGGCAAGCAGCTTAGTGTCGATGAAATGCTGCACCAAGCCGATGCAAGAATGTATTCCGCCAAAAGAAGCAGGAATTAATCCATGTAACAGCGGATTGATTTTACTGTTTATTAAGGCTATAAGGACGCCATGAACCGATTGCAGAAAATCGCGTTGATGGTAGCGGCGGGCAACCTTGCCGTGATCTTCCTGCTTCCGCCATTCGACATGCATTCGTCCACCAATTCGCTGATTCCCATCTTTGCCGGCTTCCACCCGATTTTCAGCAAGGCTGCAAACGAAACCATCAACTCCAGCCTGTTGTTTCTCGAAACGGCAGTAATCCTGATCAACACCGGTATTGCCTGGTTATTGCTGCAGCCCAGCCCGCCATCTGCAACACGGCGCAGGATTAACTACCAGCATGCAACCCTGCTGGTGGTGGCCATTAATCTGGTGGTTCTTCTGTTGTTTCCGCCATTCGAAAATTACCAGGAAGTGACGCTTGCCATTCTGCCGAGCTTTCAGGGTTTTTATTTCATATTTACCCCTCATTCGGACATGACTATAGTCAGCACCATGCTCTATCTGGAAGTAATCTTCGTACTGATCAACGGCGGAATCCTCTGGTTGCTGTTCAGGGAAAAAAAGGAACAGGATCTCTCTCCCGAAGATGTTGCAAGGCTTATGAAGGAATTACAAAGACATTAGCGAAAGTCCCTCCCCGCGCCCCGTCTGACTGTCCTCGCCAATCCCTCACTAAAGCCCTCGCTCTCCTTTATTATTCTTTGTGCAATAATTCTGCAACAATGAAGAAATATTCTGAATTCCCTGTCTGGTATGACAAAAACACTAAAGGCACCACACCAACAATGATGACAACCGACAAGTTACACCATACCCGTCTGATGACGGCCATCATGCTGTTGTCGTTGCTGAGCGCCTGCACCCTGATGCCCAAAAATTGGGGGCACGGAACAAGCGCAGATTCCCCTGCGCAGGCTGCAAAGGGGGAAGCGACGACAGTCGCCAAAATAATCCCGGCACGCCAGGAAATAACTCCGGCAAGCAGTATCGAGAAAAACGGACTCTCCATCAGCTACAGCCTGAAAACCATACACGGCAAACATGAAAAACTGCTGCGCCTTACGCTGATCTTCAAGAATCAGGCCAACCGGAACAGGCATATATGGCCTCATATCGCCATTATGGATGCGCAAGGCAAGCGCGTCAGCTCATACTCCCTGAAAACACTGCGCCGCATAATGTCACGCCAGGCCGGACAAGTGTCCGAGCAGTGGGCCGACATGTACTGGATCAAGCCCAGCTATCGCATTCCTCCCAATGGCATAGCCATAGGCGAACTGGTGTATCACAGCAAGCAGCTCCATTTCCCGATGAAGCTGACCGTGAGAATTTACAAGGACTACTACCGGTTCACCGCCGAGCAATAATTCCGGCATCGCAGGCGCCTGACATGCAGCCGGTCGATTCAAACATATCATTGACGCCAATCCACCTGCCTCACACATGTCGTTGACCGGACCGACTAATGGATTATCATGGCAGCCATGCCCCGCTTGCCGCTACGCATATTGCTCTTCATCGCTGCGTTCGTGTTCATCGCGACGATCATCCAGCTGGGCATATTGACCCTTGCGCTCGACAAACTCGGCCTGTCTGCCGATTCCGCCACACTATTGTTCATCACCATCCTGGCCGGCAGCATGCTCAATCTGCCATTGTTCAGCATGAGCGGCGAGTCATCCGGGAATGAAGAAGAAACAGAAGAACCCGCCCTACCGCCGCCTCCACTTCCCGGCTTCATCCGCAATACGCCACCATACACCGGGAAAACGCAAATCATGGCCAATGTCGGCGGCTGTGTGGTGCCGGTAGCGTTCTGCCTGTATCTGCTGCACCACAATTCGATAGGCAGTTTTCACCTGTTGCTCGCCATAGCCACGGTCACCTTCCTCAGTTATTCGAGCAGCCGACGTCTGCCCGGGATCGGCATCGGAATCCCCATCCTGCTGGCACCCATTGCCGCCGCACTGGTTTCCATCCTGCTTGACCCCGCACATGCCGCACCGCTCGCCTATATCAGCGGCACGCTGGGTGTACTGATCGGCGCCGACCTGCTCCACCTCAAGGATATCCAGCAACTGAAAGTTCCCTTCGCCTCCATCGGCGGAGCCGGCAGTTTTGACGGAATTTTCATCACCGGCATCGTGGCCGTGCTGCTTGCCTAGCAAACTGGACGCACTTGCTGCAGAATGTAGTCACGGTCGGCATCTATTTAACAATTGTCGGGAGAATGCATGGTAGATGAATCGCTCAAACGCTTACTGGACGCCGAAGCCAGGGCCGAAGACATCATCGCCCGTGCCGATGCGGAACGGCAGCGGGTCATCGAACAGGCACGCCACGAAGCCCGTGAAGCCGAGCAGCAGCATGCACAACGCATCGCCGATATCCACGCTTCCTTTCTGTCGCAGGCAGAACAGCGCGCGCAACAGACCATTGCCGAACTGAAGCGGCGGCACGGCGAACGTTCGGCGGCGTTGCAAAAAGCGGCCGAACAGCGTAAACGGCAGGCCATTGAGGCCGCAATCGCACTGTTGACCATCACAGACCAGGACACGCCATGAGCACCGCGCAGTATGCCTACCTGCATGCGCGCGTCAGCCTGCTCGCCGGGAAGCTGCTCGGGCAGGAGCAAATCCAGACACTGATCGGCCAGTCCGGCACGCCGATCCCGGTGCCGCAGGAGGGCGCCGTAACGGCCAACTTAACGGATACCGCGATTGACGCCGCAGCCCTGCAATACGCCGGCGACCTCGACCAGAACAACGTCACCATTCTGCTCAGGGAACTGGCGGTACTGATCCGTCCGCTGTCCGGCGCATCGCGCGACCTGCTCGGCTACTGGGCGCACCGTTTCGAACTCAGCAACCTCAAGGCGATCATCCGCGGCAAGATGGCCGGACAACCGCAACAGACGATCGAAAACCAACTGCTGGATATGGGAGGGTTTACCCGCCTGCCTACTGCCGAACTACTGCAAAGCGACAGCCCGGCAGAACTGCTGCGCCGCCTGGAACAGACGCCCTATGCCGACATCGCGCGCCAGGCGCGCCGCCTGCTGGAACAGGGCGAAGCCCTGTTCGCCCTCGATGCCGCCATTGACCGGCGCTATTATGCCGGCCTGTCGCGGCGCGGCAATGAGATCGGCAATCGTGCCGGCCAGATACTGCGTAGCGTTATCGGCAGCGTGATCGACCGCGTCAACCTGGTGTGGCTGCTGCGCTACCGTTTCGCCTACAATCTGCCGCCGGCCCAGGCTTACTATCTGCTGATTCCCGCCAGCCAGCGCCTGAGTTCGCAACAACTGCAGCAACTGGCGCAAAGCGCCACTTTCGAGGATGCCATCGCCAACCTGCCGCGCCCTTACGACAGGCTGCTGGAAGGCGCCCGCAATACCACTGAAGTCACGCTGCGGCTGGAATTTGAAACCTGGCGCATCTCCCAAAGCGCATTGCGCCACAGTTCGTTCAATGCAGCGCGTGCGCTGGCCTACATGGTGCTGCGCGAACGCGACCTGCGCCGGCTGCGCGCCATCGTGCGCGGACGCAACCTGAAAGCGCCGCCCGACCTGATCCGCGCCGCGCTTGGCCTGCCACTGCCGGAAGGCGCGGAACCGAAACTGGACGAGGTGTAGGAGCGCGCAATGTTCAAACCCCTGCCCATGTTGCGCATCGACCTCAGTCTGATCAAGGACGATGCCCCCAAGACGGCTCTGCTGCTCGCCAATTTCGCCAGTTTCGCGCCGGAGATCACCGAAATCTTTCCGGAAAACCTGCCGGAACTGCCGGGCGAAAGTTACCGTCGCATCTACAGCGAAAATAAATCGCGCCTCGACAAGATCGTCGACCATTACGGTATCGCCATCCCGGAAACCGTCGACGAGCCGATGCAACCGGTCAGCCTGGAACAATTGAACGAACTCGGCGTCTGGCTCAAGCAGGTCTGGCAGCAATGTTCTGAAGACCAGGAACGCATGCGCCAGGTGCACGAGGATCGCCGCCATGCCGGACAATTGCTGCGCGCACTCGAGCAGTTCATGGATATCAACATCGACCTGACGCGACTGCAGAAAAAAGGGGAGTTGCTGGACGTGCGCGTGGGAGCGCTGCCGCTGGCAAACATCAGGCGCTTCGAAGAAGCGCTTCATCTTGCCGGCTATATCGCCATCCGCTTTTTTACTACTGCCGAGATGATCCACCTGATCATCGCCGGCGCCACCGGCCAGGCAGGCGACATCGAGCGCGTGCTGCAGGCTGCAGGCTGGCGCCCCACCGACATCCCGGAAGAATTTCACGGCCATCCTGCCGAAGTGCGTAAGGAGTTGACCGCACGCATGGCGCATCTCGACGAACAATACGCGCATGAAGAACAACAGCGCAACGCACAAGCCGCAGAGCCCGGATTCCATGCACGTCTGCTCGATGCGGCACAGACCCTGATACGTGCCGCGCCCTATGCGGAACTGGCAAAACTGATGCGTGGCCGCGGCGAACTGGTCACCGTCAGCGGCTGGATACCGAGCAATGAGTTGCCGCACCTGCAGGAAATGCTGCAACAGAATCTGGGCGAACATTTCATGCTGCGCTCGCGCGAACCGCGCAACGATGAGCGCCCGCTGGTACCTTCGCTGATCACCCATAACCGCTGGCTGCGCCCGTTCGCCAGTCTGGTGCTGAATTACGGTGTGCCGCACTACGGCGAGGTCGACCCCACCATTCTGTTCGCCATTTCCTTCGTGATGATGTTCGGCATGATGTTCGGCGATATCGGCCACGGCCTGGTCATTGTCTTAGCCGCCCTGCTGCTGCACAAGCGCCTCGGCCACTACACTCCGCTGGTGGTAACAGTCGGCATGACTTCGGCATTTTTCGGCGTGTGCTACGGTAGCGTGTTCGGCTATGAACATCTTGTTCCCGCGTTGTGGCTGTCGCCGCTGACCGATCCGATGCGCATGCTCGGCGTGGCGCTGGGCTGGGGCATCGCCTTCATTCTGATATCGACCCTGCTGACCATCCACAATCGCATTGCCGATGGGCGCCTGCGCGAGGCGCTGCTCGACAGCCGCGGCGGTGCCGGCCTGCTGCTGTATCTGGGTCTGCTGGGCGGTGCATGGCAGGTCTTCACCACCGGACACTTCGGCATACTAGCCCCGCTACTGGTATGCACGGCACTCGCCGCCATATTTTTCTATACCTGGCAGCACAACCGCGGCACCGCCCTGGTGGAACGCCTGTTGATCGTGCTGGTGGAAGGGTTCGAAGCCATCATGGCATATATTTCCAACACCCTGTCCTTTCTGCGTCTGGCTGCATTCAGCCTCAATCACGTGGCGCTGGCGATCGCCGTCTTCACTGTGGGCGATATGGTGCACATCGCGGGCTACTGGCTGATCGTGGTGCTGGGCAATATTCTCATTCTGGTGCTGGAAGGCGCGATTGTCGCCATCCAGGCCTTGCGTCTGGAATACTATGAAGGATTTTCCCGCTTTTACAGCGGGGATGGGCGGCCGTTTCGCCCGCTCACGCTGGGCGGCAAACGCAAGCTGGCATTGCAGGATTGATGGGATTACTGGATCGTTAATTAGAAAGGAGCAACCATGTACTGGCTCATCGCGATAATCGGATTGAATCTGCTCGGCACCCTCGGGCTGGGTGCCTGGCTCGAGTTCCGCCCGATACAGGATGGCGCGCGCGTGCAGCGCTGGTGGAAAGGCACACTGGCAACCAACTTGCTGGTGTTTGCCGGAGCCAGTCTTGCGCTGCTGGTGACGGGCATTGACACTGCGCTGGCACAGGAGACGGCCGCCGCGCACGGCGAAATCTCCACCGGGCTGGGACTGGCATTGCTTGGCGCCGGCCTGCCGACGGGCCTGGCAGCATTCGGTGCGGGCCTGGCCGTGGGGCCGGTAGGCGCCGCCTCACTCGCAATTATTTCGGAAAAACCGGAAATGTTCGGCCGCACCTTGATCTACCTCGGCCTCGCCGAGGGGATTGCCATCTACGGCCTGGTGGTCACCATCCTGCTGCTCGGGAAAATCGCGTGAATGCAGCACAACAAACCATGCTGGCCGCGCCAGCGCGCCTGATCGCGCTGGGCAGCGCCGGGCTGATGGAAGGCTTCGAGCTGATCGGCTTCGAGACCATTGCCGATCCCGCGCCGGAGATGGTGGAAGACCTGTTCCGGGAATTGCTGCGCAAACAGCAGGCGGCGCTGGTGGTGATCGAACACCGCCTTGCCGAAAATCCCGGCCGCCACCTGATGCGTGCGCAGCACGAAGGCGGCCGCATTGTAATCACCGAAATTCCGGAAATTCACTTGTCGCACGGCTACCACTCGCGCGTGGAAAGCCTGGTGCAAAGCGTGCTGGGCGCATCCGCACTGGAGGGCGAGGAATGAGCGACGGCCACACAATCGGCGGACTGGAATCGGCGCTGCTGGCCCGCGCCGAAAAGCTTGCCGCGGAATACCTGGCCGGCGGGCAGCATGTGCGCCAGCAAATCCTCGCCGACAACAACCAGCGTCTGCATATCGAGGAGGAACGCGAAGTGCTGGTCGCCAAGGCACACGCCGAACGCGTTTACCAGCAGCGGGTACAGGCGGCGGAACTCGGTCTGCGCGCCGAACTCGACCACGTGCGCTGGAACCTGGTCAACAGCGTGCTCGCCAACCTGCCCGGGCGCCTGTCCGAACTGGCACAGAATGAAGCACGCTACCTGCCGCTGCTGCTGGCCTGGCTGCGTGAGGGAGCGCAGGCTATCGAACGCGACCATCTGGTGGTGCAGGTCAACGCACGCGACCTGCCATTGCTGCAACGTGACTGGAACAACTACGCGCAGGAAGCTGCACCGAAAAAGCATCTGGAATTGTGCGAGCAAACGCTGAACTGCATCGGCGGCGTGCTGATCACAAGCAGCGACGGCGACATCTGTTTCGACAACACATTCGAGGGGCGCATGGAAAAATTCAGCGAGGCACTGCAGGGCGCCATCGCCGACCAGCTGATCCCGGCCGGAGAAGCTCACCATGGGTAAGGTCGTCGAAATCAACGGACCGCTGGTCACCGTCGAGCTGGCCGACGTACCCAATGGTGAACAGGTCAAAATCGGCAAGTTGAACCTGATGGGCGAGGTCATCGCGCGCCACGGCGATCACGCACTGGTGCAGATGTACGAACCTACCGAATCGCTGCGCCCTGGCGAGCCTGTGAAGGCGCTCGGCCACCCGTTGTCGGTGGAACTCGGACCGGGACTGCTCGGTGGCATTTTCGACGGCGTGCAGCGTCCGCTACTGGAGCATGCCAAGCAACACGGGGATTACATACCGCGCGGCGTGCATATTCCATCGCTGGATCGCAGAAAGTTATGGCACTTCGAACCGCAACCCGACCTGAAAGGCGGTACGCGCATCGAAGACGGGGCGGTGCTGGGCACGGTGCAGGAAACGCCGACCATCGTCCACCGCATACTGGTACCGCCCGGTATGGGTGGGGAACTGCAGGATATTGCAGCGGCTGGCACGGTCACCGTGGACACGGTAATTGCGCACGTCAAAAACGAAAGCGGCGAAACGCAGGAACTCAAGCTGTTCCACCGCTGGCCGGTGCGCAATCCGCGTCCTTACCGCAACCGCGACAATGCGGTAGAGCCGCTGCTCACCGGACAACGCATACTCGACACTTTCTTCCCGCTGGTAAAAGGCGGACGCGCCGCGGTGCCCGGTCCGTTCGGCGCCGGCAAGACCATCGTGCAACAGCAGATCGCGCGCTGGGCCGACGCCGACATCGTGATCTACGTCGGTTGCGGCGAGCGCGGCAACGAACTGGTCGATATCCTCGAATCCTTCCCGCAGCTCACCGACCCCAACACCGGGCGCTCGCTGATGGAGCGCACGCTGCTGGTGGCCAACACTTCCAACATGCCGGTAGTCGCACGCGAAGCGTCGATCTACGTCGGCGCCACGCTGTCCGAGTATTACCGCGACCAGGGTTACAACGTGGTGATGGTAGCCGACTCCACCAGCCGCTGGGCGGAAGCCCTGCGCGAAGTTGCGGGCCGCCTGGGGCAGATGCCGGTAGAGGAAGGCTATCCCGCCTACCTCGCCTCGCGCCTGGCCGCGTTCTACGAACGTGCCGGACGCGTCACTACGCTGGCCGGCAGTAGTGGTTCGATCACGCTGATCGGTGCGGTATCGCCACCCGGCGGCGATTTCTCGGAGCCGGTCACCAGCCACACCAAGGAAATCATCCAGACCTTCTGGGCGCTCTCTAAAGAACTGGCCGATGCACGCCACTACCCTGCCGTAGACTGGATGGAAAGCTTCTCCGGCTACGTCTCCAGCTGTAGCGACTGGTGGGCAGACAACATCGACCCGCGCTGGGAGGAACATCGCGCCGAAGCAATGGGTATTCTGTCACAGGCCGACGAACTGGCGCGCATCGTGAACCTGGTCGGCCCCGAAGCGCTGTCGCCGCAACAGCGCTGGGCACTGCAGGGTGTGTCACTGTTCAAGGAAGGCTTGCTGCAACAAAGCGCGCTCGATCCGGTGGACAGCTACTGCTCGCCGCAGAAGCAGTTTGCGCTGCTCGACCAGATGCTGACGATTTACCGGCGGGGACTGAAGCTGCTGGAACAAGGCGTGCCGGTACAGGAGCTGCTGCGCATGCCGCTGCTGGCACAAGTGCAGCGGTTGAAAAGCAGCTACGGCAACGATCAGCTGGATGGTTTGCGCGACTTCGCGGCGCAAACCGAAACAGAATTCAACCAGCTGTCCGACGAATATGCGCAACATGGAAAGGCAACGGCGATGGATGGAGAACGCGCATGAGCGGCAAGGAATATCGTCTGGCTTCGGCGGCACGCAACGGACTGCTGTATATGCGCGGCGTGCCCGGCGTGGCACTGGGCGACCGCGTGGTGGTGCGCGACCACGTCGGGCGCCGCCGCAACGGCCAGGTGATCCGCACTTCAAACGAGGTGGTGCTGATCCAGGTACTGGAAGGTACCGACGACCTCGATCTGGAACGCACCTGGGTACGCTTCCTCGACCAGCCGTTCGAAATTCCGCTGAGTCCGGACATCCTCGGCCGTGTACTCAACGGCCTGGGCCAGCCGCGCGACGACCGACCGCCGTTATTCTCGCGGCTCAAGCGCAACGTCAACGGCGCGCCGGTGAATCCTGCCGCACGCGCCTATCCGCGTGAATTCATCCAGACCGGCATCTCCGCTGTGGACGGCCTTAACTCGCTGGTGCGCGGCCAGAAGCTGCCGATCTTTTCCGGCTCTGGTCTGCCGCACAACCGGCTGGCTGCACAGATCGTCCGCCAGGCGCGACTGCCCGGCGACGAATCACAATTCGCCGTGGTGTTCGCGGCGATGGGCGTGTCATTCAGCGATGCGCATTTTTTCCGCGAAACCTTTTCCGAAAGCGGCGTGCTGCGCAACGTGGTGATGTTCCTCAACCTCGCCGACGAACCCAGCATCGAGCGGCTGATCCTGCCGCGTGCTGCGCTGACCGTGGCGGAATACCTTGCCTTCGACCTCGACCTGCACGTACTGGTGGTAATGACCGATATGACCCATTACGCCGAGGCGCTGCGTGAAGTCGCCACTGCGAAAGGCGATGTACCCGCGCGCAAGGGCTATCCCGGTTACCTGTATTCCGACCTGGCAGAAATCTACGAGCGCGCCGGACGCATCCGCGAACGCCACGGCTCGATCACCATGGTGCCGGTGGTATCCATGCCTTCGGACGACATCACCCACCCCATTCCCGACCTCACCGGTTACATCACCGAGGGGCAACTGGTGCTAAGCCGTACCCTCAATAATGAAGGCATCTATCCGCCAGTGGACATTCCGCCCTCGCTATCGCGCCTGATGAAGGACGGCATCGGCAAGCAGCATACGCGCGAGGATCACGGACGCCTTGCCGGCCAGCTCTACGCCGCCTATGCGCGGGCACTGGAAGTGCGCAACCTGGCATCGATCATCGGAGCAGATGAACTTTCGGAAACTGACCGCAACTATCTGGCCTTCGCCAAAGCCTTCGAACAACGTTTCGTCGGCCAGGGCGAAGACGAGGACCGCAGCATTATCGAAACCCTGAACCTGGCGTGGGACCTTCTGTCACTGCTACCTGCGGATGCATTGACCCGCGTCAGCGAAGCAGACTTGGCCAAATATCACCACTGGCAAAGCGCCGCGTCAGAAGATACCCCATGAAAAACCGGCTCAAGGTAAGTCCCACCAAGAACACGCTGCTCGCGCTGCGCCGCCACGTGGTGTCGCTGCAGCACGGCCACGACCTGCTGGAACGCAAACGCGAACTGCTCACCCGCCTGGTACACCAGCGCCTGAAAAAATATCGCGAACTGCGCGCCACGGTCAGTCACTCCCTGCGTCACGCCTACCACTGGCTGTCCATTGCCCACATGCGCATGGGCAATACCCAGTTGCGGCAGGCCGTGCTCGGGCTGCCGCCAGTGATGTCGGTGCACATACTGCCGCGCAGCAGCATCGGCGTCGAATATCCCACCGTGTCGGTGGAAAGCGCCCCGCTATTGCCGATCGGCCTGATGTGGACCGATTCAAGCTTTGACGAAGCGCGCAAGCTGATGACCGAAATCGCTGTACTGCTGGCGCAGCTGGGCGAAGCCGAGACTGCACTGTGGCGGTTGCTCACCGAACAGCGCAAGACGCAGAAGCGGGTCAATGCGCTCAAGTACAACGTCATTCCGCGCTACCATGCCACCATCCGCTACATCGAATCGGTGCTGTCGGAAGAAGAGCGCAATACGCTGTTCCAGCTCAAAGTGATGCGCGAGCAGGCAGAGGTATCTGCAGATAATTAGGATGGCAGCACAAAGCTGATACCCAGCCTGCGCTGATTCAGGCACAGGCTATTTCCGCTGTCTGGCAGCCTCGAACAGGCACACCGCCGCCGCAGCGGCAGCATTCAGCGACTCGATTTTGCCCGGCATTGGAATGAACACAGGATGGGCGACACGCAATAATTCCTCCGACAGGCCTGCCCCCTCATTGCCAATGGCAAAAGCAATATCCCCGTGCAGATCGCAGCCATAAAGGCTTTGTTTCGCCTGCAGCGACGCAGCATATACCCTGCCCTGGAATGTTTCGGCCACCGCCGACAGATCAGCCGATTCGTGAATACTTAACGCGAAGTGCCCCCCCATGCCGCCGCGCAGCACCTTCGGCGACCAGGCATCGGCGCAGCCTTTGGACAGGAACACCGCATCGCATCCGGCAGCCGCGGCAGAGCGCATCATCGAACCAAGATTTCCCGGATCCTGAATGTCTTCCAGCAGCAGGCAGAATCGGCTGTGCGCAGCGGTGAGTTTCGGCTTGGGCAATTCGACCAGCGCAAGGATGCCGGTCGGAGTCTTGAGTTCGGAAATTTCCTTTAGCAGGCTGTCGTCGAGTCGGGTCAACGACACGTCGGGAAGTTCATGGAGCAGTGCGGCAACTTCCGCGTCCTGCAGCGCGGCCGCATTCACCAGCAGTTGCTGCGGCTGCCCGCCCGCATCCAGATAAGCCTGCAACAGATGCCTCCCGTCCAGCAGCGTTTGTCCTGCCTTGCGCCGCTGGCGCGCGGAGGTGGCGAGCTTTTTCAGTTCCCTGAACAGCGGATTGTCGCGCGAAGTAATGTGCTTCACGGGTTCAGGCGGCGCTTTGTGCGTCCTGTTCCTGCGCTGGATCCAGCGCGCCCTCTGTTTCCGCTATCTGCCCTGCTTCCTGCACTTGTTCCGCTTCCTGCACTTGTTCCGCTTCCTCTATCTGTTCCGGCTCTTGTGCCAGGCCTGTTTCCGGCACCGACTCATCGGGCAACTGCTCCTGCTCCAGCAACCCGCTCATCTCATCCAGCGGTGGCAGATCCTGCAGTGAATGCAGATTGAGGTCATCCAGCAATTGTTTAGTGGTGGCATACAGCGATGGCCTGCCCGGCACGTCGCGGGTACCGACCACGTCGATCCAGCCGCGCGCTTCCAGCGTCTTGATGATTTGCGAGGATACCGTCACGCCGCGTATCTCTTCGATGTCGCCACGCGTCACCGGCTGGCGGTAGGCAATGATCGCCAGCGTTTCCATCACTGCGCGCGAGTAGCGCGGCGGCTTTTGCGGATTGAGCCGGTCCAGGTATTGCTGCATCTCCGGCTTCGCGCGGAAGCGCCAGCCGTTTGCCACACGGTTGAGTTCCACGCCACTGTCGGCATATTCCTGCGCCAGTTGCGCGATCATTTCTTCGATGAATCTATTTTCCAGCGGTGCCTCACTGAGTTTTTTCAATTCGGCCAGAGACAGCGGATCCTGCGCGGTCAGCAGCGCGGCTTCCAGCACGCGCATGAATTGTGCCGTGTCGACCGGCTCGGCGCTTTGCTCACTCTGCGGCGACAAGGTTTCGACTTGATCGGACATAGATGTTCCCCAGGGTTTCGGACTGTGTGATTTCAACCAGGGTTTCTTTCCCCAGTTCCAGGATGGCGATGAAGGTCACCACCAGTTGCGGAATGCCACCGTTCGCATCGAACAAATTCTCGAACGGCTCGAATTCGCCATGGTGCAAGGTGCGCAGGATTTGCGTCATGCGCTCGCGCACCGACAGTTCCTCGCGCCGCACCTTATGGTGGGCATTCTGTTTGGCCCGCGCCAAGATCGCCAGCCAGGCATGGCGCAAGTCTTCCGCGTCGACGTTGGGCAGGCGCTGCTCCACGGTGCGTTCGATCAACACCTGCACCAGTTCGAAGTCGCGCCCGGCCTGCGGCAGTTCGTTCAGCTTCTGCGCAGCCAGTTTCATCTGCTCATACTCCAGCAGGCGACGCATCAGTTCGGCACGCGGGTCTTCCGGCTCGCCCTCTTCCGCCTTCGGGGGACGCGGCAGCAGCATGCGCGACTTGATCTCGATCAGCACCGCCGCCATCAGCAGGTATTCCGCAGCCAGTTCCATGCGGTTGCGCTGCATCATGTCGATGTAATCCATGTACTGCCGGGTGAGCTGCGCCATCGGGATGTCGAGCACGTCGAGATTGTGCTTGCGGATCAGGTACAACAGCAGGTCGAGCGGCCCCTGAAAGGTTTCCAGCACCACTTCCAGCGCGTCCGGCGGGATGTAGAGGTCGTGTGGCATCTCCAGCATCGGCTCGCCGTGGATACGGGCAAGCGGCTCGGAAATCTGTACTTCTGCTTCGGTAATTTCAATATCGGTCATGGCGGCTAGTGCGTGCAGCACCCTCCCTGCATTTGTACCGGCGGACAGGGCACGCTGCCAAACGAGCAGAACACGCAGCAATCGCCCGGATTGGGCCGCAGCATGGCGTGGCACGCCGTACATTCATAAAAAAACTGACAAGCATCGACCGGCATCGTCTCTTCCTTCTCTGCACCGCATAGCGGGCAGGTGATCACCGATCGCAGGGTAATTCCCATGACCTCAGCCATAATTCAAACCCATCGCATCGCGCACTTCGCGCATGGTTTCCTGTGCCAGCTTGCGCGCCTTCTCACAGCCGTCGGCGATAATGTTGCGCACCAGCGTTGGATCGTCCAGATACTGCTGGGCGCGCTCGCGCATCGGTTTTTGCTCTTCCAGCACTGCGGCGATGACCGGCTGCTTGCAATCGATGCAACCGATGCCGGCTGTGGTGCAGCCCTCCCACGCCCATTTGCGCGTGCCTTCGCCGGAGTATACCTGATGCAGTTGCCATACCGGGCAATGCTCCGGATTGCCCGGGTCGGTGCGTCGCACACGCGCCGGGTCGGTCGGCATGGTGCGAATTTTCTTGTTTACCTCCGCCTCGTCCTCGCGCAGGGAGAGGGTATTATTGTAGGACTTGGACATCTTCTGCCCGTCCAGGCCCGGCATCTTTGAGGCGATCGTCAGCATGGCTTCCGGTTCGGACAGGATCATCTTGCCGCCGCCCTCGAGAAAGCCGAACAGACGCTCACGGTCGCCGTGCGACAGGTTTTGCTGCTCGTCGAGCAGTGCCTTGGCAGCCTCCAGTGCGTCGTCATCGCCCTGCTCCTGGTAGCGCGTGCGCAACTCACTGTAAAGCTTGCTCTTTTTGCTGCCAAGCTTTTTCACCGCAGCTACGGCCTTCTCCTCGAAACCCGGCTCGCGGCCATAGATGTGGTTGAAGCGGCGCGCGATCTCGCGGGTGAACTCGATGTGCGGCACCTGATCCTCGCCTACCGGCACCTGGGTTGCGCGATAGATGAGGATGTCCGCACTCTGCAGCAACGGATAGCCGAGGAAGCCGTAGGTACTGAGGTCTTTTTCCGACAGTTTTTCCTGCTGATCCTTGTAGGTCGGTACGCGTTCCAGCCAACCCAGCGGCGTGATCATCGACAGCAGCAGGTGCAGTTCGGCGTGTTCCGGCACCCGGCTCTGGATGAACAGCGTGGCCTGCGCCGGGTCAATCCCTGCCGCCAGCCAGTCGATCACCATGTCCCATACGTTCTGCTCGATTACCTCTGGCGTATCGTAATGGGTGGTCAGCGCATGCCAGTCGGCCACGAAGAACAGGCACTCGTATTCGAGTTGCATCTGTACCCAGTTTTTCAGTACGCCATGATAATGCCCGAGGTGCAGACTTCCCGTCGGGCGCATTCCGGATAAAACACGATCAGCAAACATGGTTTCTCAATAAAGTCCAAAAATTAAAGCGATCAGCCTGGCCAGCACTTTCATCACCGGCAGCAACACCCAGCCCAGCAACGGCGTCATGGCCATGAAAATCAGGATGAACATGCCGTATGGCTCTATTCTCGACAGCGCGACGGCCTGGCGGTAAGGCAGCAGGCTGACCGCGACGCGCCCGCCGTCCAGCGGCGGCATCGGCAGCATGTTCAAGGCAATCAGCACGATGTTGATTCTAATCCCATACTCCGCCATATTCAGCATCGGCACAGAAAAATAGCTGCCTTGCATGGTCAGTGCGATCTTGGCCAGCAACGCCCAGCCAAATGCCATGACCAGGTTGGAAGCCGGCCCGGCCAGCGCCACCCACAGCATGTCTTTCTTGGGGTTGCGCAGGGCGCCGAAGTTAACTGGCACTGGCTTGGCCCAGCCGAAAATAATCCCACCCAGTGCCAGCGTCAACAACGGCAGCAGGATGGTGCCCACCGGGTCGATGTGGCGCAGCGGGTTCAGACTGATGCGCCCAGCGTTGTATGCTGTCAGGTCGCCAAAGTGGCGCGCCACATAACCGTGCGCCGCCTCGTGCAGGGTGATCGCAAACAGGATCGGAATCGCCGCAATGGCGATATTTTGTATTACCTGGTCGATTTGCATCTTATCCGGCGCCTAGTCCTCGATTCCAAAATGGGCCACCTCGCCCTTGCCCTTGCGCACCAGTTGCGGCGCCTCGCCGGTCAGGTCTATCACCGTGGTCGGTTCCAAACCGGTCGCGCCACCGTCCAGTATCAGGTCGACCTGGCGATCCAGCCGTTCACGGATATCTTCCGCCTCGTGCAGCGGCAACTCGTCTCCCGGCAAAATCAGCGTGGTGCTCAGCAGCGGTTCCCCGAGTTCTTCTAGTAATGCCAGCGCCACCGGATGGTCCGGGACCCTGATGCCGATGGTGCTGCGCTTTGGATGCTGCAGGCGCCGCGGCACTTCCCTGGTCGCCTGCAGGATGAAAGTATAACTGCCCGGCGTGTTGCCCTTCAGCAGGCGGAACTGCACGTTGCCCACCCGCGCATAATGCGCGATCTCGGACAAGTCGCGGCACACCAGCGTGAAGTGGTGCGTCTCGTCCACGCCGCGGATCTGCCGCAGGCGCAACATTGCATCCTTGTCGCCGAGATGGCAGCCCAGCGCATAGCAAGAGTCGGTGGGATAGGCGATAACGGCGCCTTCGCGCACCATCGCCGCCGCCTGCCTGATCAGGCGTTGCTGCGGATTTTCCGGATGAATAACGAAGAACTGGGACATTAGCCGTTCATCACCTTGGGGGGTGCCCCGGCCTTACCTTCCCACGCTTGCCACACCGGACGGCAACCCAACGGAAAGTCCGGCAGGCGGCCCAAGCCGCGAAAACTTTCACCAGGGCCGTGGTAATCCGAACCGCAGGAAGCCAGCAGGCCGAATTCCGCAGCATAACGCGCGAATTCGGCATACTGCGCCGGGGTGTGGCTGCTGGTCACCACTTCGATTGCCTGTCCGCCCAGTTCGACGAACTCGCCGAGCAGTTCGCGCATGGTGGTGCGGCCCATCGACTTGCGCCCCACCATGTAGCGGCCCGGATGCGCCAGCACCGCGACGCCGCCGCTGCCGCGTATCCAGCCGATCACCTCATCCAGCGTCCCCCATTGATGGGAAACATAGCCCGGCTTGCCCTTGACCAGGTAGTTCCTGAACACACTCTTCACATCCTTGCAGCGCCCACTCTCCACCAGGAAGCGCGCAAAATGGGTACGCCCGATCATGCCGGGATTGCCCGCATAACGATAGGCACCTTCCAACGCACCGCCGATGCCGCTAGCTGCCAGCGAATCGGCCATTTTCTGCGCCCGCTCGCCACGACCGTTGCGCACGCTGGCCACTCCTGCCATCAGCCGCGGATCGCACGGATCGATATGCAGGCCGACAATGTGCAGCGTATGGCTGCGCCAACTCACCGAGATTTCCACGCCATCGACGAACTCGATGCCGTGCTGCGCCGCAGCGGTGCGCGCCTCAGACAGGCCGTCGAGGTCGTCATGATCGGTCAGCGCCAGCACCCTGACCCCGCTCTCCGCCGCGCGCGCCACCAGTTCGGTGGGCGACAGCAGTCCGTCGGAGGCGGTGGAATGGCAGTGTAAATCGTAATCCAGCATTAAATGTCGCCGCCGCCCTTCTTCATGACCTTCCCCTCCTCTGCGCGCTGGCGGCGGATTTCCTTGGGGTCGGCAATCAACGGGCGATAAATCTCGACACGATCCCTGTCGCGCAATTCGGCATCGGACTTGGTAAGCTTGCCGAAAATACCCAACTTGTTTTTGGCCAGGTCGATCTCCGGATATTTCTCCAGCAGCCCGGATTCCCTGATCGCTGCGGCTACGGTGGTCCCATGCGGCAGATGCAGGCGAATCAGGTTCTGTTCCTGCGGCAGCGCATATACCACCTCAATGTTGATCGTCTCGCTCATGTGTCTGCGTAAACCTGTTCTGCGCGGTGGATGAACGCATCCACGAAACTGTTGGCGATGTAATGAAACACCGGCCCGACCAGCTTCTCCAGCAGCCTGTTGGAAAACTCGTAATGTAACTGGAACTCTATTTTACAGGCAGTTTCGGCCAGCGGGATAAAACGCCAACTGCCATCGAGGTGCTTGAACGGACCATCCTTGAGTGTCATGTCTATGAATTCGGGCGGTTGACGCACGTTCTCGGTGGTGAAACTCTGCTTGATGTGGTGGTAATCGATGTGCACCGTGGCATGCACGGTGTTGTCCTTGTCCACCTCGCTGACGCTGCTCCCGCCACACCACGGCAGAAACTTCGGATAGTCCTCCACATTATCCACCAGCACGAACATCTGCTCCGCGCTGTAGGGGACCAGAACCATCTTTTCAACCAATGCCATACTGCAAGAATCCAATACCGAAACTGGTAGAATACACAAGTTATGAGCATCGTCCAAAACAAAAAAGCTTTCCACGATTTCTTTATCGAAGACCGCTACGAGGCGGGCCTGATGCTGGAGGGCTGGGAAGTCAAAGCCATCCGCGCCGGGCGCGTACAACTCAAGGAAGCCTATGTCACGGTCAAGGACGGCGAGCTCTACCTGTTCGGCTCGCACATCAGTCCGCTGGCCACCGCCTCCACCCACATCGTTCCCGACCCGGTGCGCACCCGCAAACTGCTGCTGCACGCCGCCGAGATCGACAAACTGATCGGCAAGGTGCAACGCGCCGGCTACACCCTGATGCCGCTGGACATGCACTACAAGAAGGGCCGCATCAAACTGGAAATCGGCCTCGCCAAAGGCAAAAAACAGCATGACAAGCGCGCCACCGAGAAAGAACGCGAAGCAACGCGCGAAGCTGCCCAAGCCATGAAGAAAGAACGGCGTTAAACGGAATGGGCGCGCTTGCGGCGCAGGCTATTGGCTCCGACATAGTCTGAAGGCTAGCCTCCGCCGCAACAAGCTGCGCAGTAGCATGACTTACGCTAACAAAATCGGGATGCCGTGCTTCCATACTGGATTGTGCACCCCGGCTTATTCACCGGCACGGCAAGCCGAGTACTTGGTAATCGACCATTGCATAAACGTGCCGACAACCGCCCCCAGCGCATTGACCCACACATCCTTAATCTCGAGAGCATGGTGATGGGTGATAATTTCGCTGGCCTCATGGATTGCACCTATCAACGTGACTGCAACCACAACCATATAAGCCGGCCATTGCCGCCAGCCCAATCCGACAGCAAAAGCAATCAGTGCATACACGCCTATATGCGCGATCCAATGCATCGTTCCGGAAAAAGCCAGACCGGTCTCCGGCAGACTGCCTATAGTGAACAGCAACAATATAAGCAGCACTGCAGCGATACGGGCGGTTTTCATGCGGACAGTTTTTCTCGATTAGCTGCAGGCTATTTGTATTTTCGGAACTGCCCTACCACAATCCCGAAAATCTCCAGGCCGCCTTTCGGGCGTATCACCGGGTAGGCCGGATTCGCCGGCTTCAGAATGAATTGTCCTTTTTCCTTGCCCAGGGTTTTCAGGGTGAACTCGTTGTCGACGATGGCGATCACCATGTCGCCGACGTTGGCCGGGCCGCGCTTTTCCACCACCACTACATCGTCCGGCATGATGCCGGCGTCTATCATCGAATCGCCTTTCACCGTCACCAGCACGGTATGCGACGGGGATGCGATCAGGTATTCGTCAATGCTGAGCGTATCATAGGACATGTCCCCCGCCGCGCTAGGCAGGCCGGCACGCACGCTGTCGTAGATGGGACGCTCGAAGAAACGCTTGCCGGGCTTGAGGCGTTTTTCCGCAGTAGATTCCAGAAACCCTTGCAGCTTGAGCCTGGCCACCAGCGCCATCACCGGCGATTTCGACCTCAGCCCAAGCAGGGTCATGATGGTGGAATACGGCGGCAGCACGCCGTGGTCGGCGTAGTAATCCTGCAGTTTGGCCAGATAGATGTCGTCGCGGTTTTCCATGGATGCAACAATAATGGAACGATCGTTCCACGTCAACCACTACGTCAAAACCGGCCCGTTACAATCCCCTGCCGATTATCGCCACGGCAAACGTCAGGATGCCCAGAACCAGATTCAGCGCGACCAGTTTGCGGATTCCAACCAGGGTCTCCCCCGCTTTCGCCCACTCCTGCCGGGAAACGCTCAGGCTGAACCGCACATACAGCCTGAAGAACAGGAAAATGAACACCAGCAGCATGGCCATCCCCAGCCCCAGCATGACGTGGATATAAGTTGGCACATGCAGCAGGCCGCCAAACAGATAGACCATGTAGAAACCAGTGACCAGAAACAGATAGACCAGCAGCCATACCCAGTTGAAGAACCGCTTGAATACACTGTTCCACAATTTCAGCCGCTCCGGCGGTTGCAGCACTTCGGCGGCCGTCGGGCGCAGCACCATATAGGCGAAGAACATCCCGCCGACCCAAAGCATCACGGCAAGCACATGTATCAGCTTGTAGAACACCATCACTACTCTCCCTGCAACAGATCGCGCACCGGACGAAAGCTCCGGCGAT
>Ga0315556_1000459_pt1 | contig 25275 bp, 29 predicted proteins | sample SalMarSW160310MG_FD_202112 | JGI IMG/M metagenome (GOLD analysis project Ga0315556, IMG submission 202112) | Salt marsh sediment microbial communities from the Plum Island Ecosystem LTER, Massachusetts, United States - Salt Marsh Sediment SW1603-10 ...
CCTTCATCTGCAAGCAAGGTATTGCCGACGCCAAGTATCAGTGTATTCTGATGCATCAATTACCCCTCTGGACCGGACCCATATCTAGCGCATGCTGTTCCATGCTTTATTGACGACCGTCAATTCGCCTGCGGTTTTTTCATGGTTTATTGACAACTTCGACACTAATTGCGGCCGACCCGCCGCGGGGGTAGCCTGTGTGCTTGGGAATCCCGATGCAAATCCAGTCGATAGAAGGGTTTACCGCGCACTGTAACGCCCGGGGCGTGACACGTGACGTGAGCCTGTTCATGCTGCAGGATACCGACGTTGCCGTTGACGATTACGTCGTGGTTCATGTCGGTTATGCCATCCAGAAGATCACACCCCAGGAAGCACAGAGCGCCTGGGAACTCTACGATCAGATGCTGGAAGCCCCCGATGCATGAACTGTCCGTCTGCCAGGCCCTGCTCGACCAGGTCGAGGGCATCGCGCATGACCGCAACGCCTGTGAAGTCACCGAGATCAACGTACGGGTCGGACCGCTGTCCGGCGTCGAACCGGAACTGCTGCAACAGGCCTTTCGCATCGCCTGCGCGGGCACCCTGGCCGAGGGTGCCCGCCTGAACCTGAGCAGCATGCCGATCCGCGTGCATTGCCGTACCTGCGGGGCCGAGACCGAGGCCGTCCCGGCCCGACTGGTATGCGGTGAGTGCGGGGACTGGCGTACCAGGCTGGTCAGCGGCGATGACCTGCTGCTGACCACCGTCGAGCTTTCCGTGGCACCCGCGCCAGCGGACCGGAAGGCTGCCGCACACTGAGGCAACAGGAGGCCCGAACATGTGTAACACCTGTGGCTGTAATGTAACCCATGGCAACGCGCACCTGCTCGCGCCGGGCGCAAAACTGTCGCGTACCGTCAGCGGTCACGAATCCGTCAGCGTGCTGCGGCACCTGCTGCACGAGAATGACCGGACCGCCGCGCATAATCGCGCCCACTTCGACCGGCACGGGGTCCTCGCCGTCAACCTGATGTCCTCGCCCGGCGCCGGCAAGACGGCGCTGCTGGAGGCGACCATCGACGTCCTCGGCAAGGACCGGTCCATCGCCGTGATCGAGGGTGACCTGGAAACGGAAAATGACGCCGAACGCATCCGCCGGCGTGGCGTCCACGCCGTCCAGATCACCACCGGCAGTGCCTGTCACCTCGACGCGCACATGGTGCACGATGCCCTGCACCAGCTTGACCTGGACCAGTTCGACATCGTGTTCATCGAAAACGTCGGCAACCTGGTGTGCCCGGCCGGGTTCGATCTCGGGCAGCATCACAATGTCGTGCTGCTGTCGACCACGGAGGGGGACGACAAGCCGGCCAAGTACCCGGTCATGTTCCGCGCCGCGGATCTGGTGCTGCTCAGCAAGTGCGACCTGCTGCCGGTGCTGGACGATTTCAATCCGGACACGGCACGCCGGCACCTGCAGGAACTGGCCAGTCCCGCACCGGTACTCGAGCTGTCGGCCCGCAGCGGTTCCGGCGTTGACGCGTGGCTCGACTGGCTCGCGGCGGCCGGTAACACCCTGCTCGAGCGCCGGGACCACCCGGATGCAACCGGCACGGAACGGCAACTGCACATACCATGACCATGCAGGCGGCTGACTGGCTCGCGCGCATCCACGCCCTGCGGCTGCCGCCGCGCGTCCGCATCATGAACGTCTGCGGCGGGCACGAACGCTCCATCACCATGGCCGGCCTGCGCGGGGCACTGCCCGGCAACATCGAACTGATCCCGGGCCCCGGCTGTCCGGTCTGCATCTGTCCGGAGGAGGACATCTACGAGGCGATCCAGCTCGCGCTGCACGAGAATGTGATCCTGGTTGCCTACGGAGACATGCTGCGCGTGCCGGTCAACGTACCGCGCGCGCAGGCACGCTCTTTGGAAGCGGCACGCGCGCAGGGCGCGGACGTACGGCCCATCGCCTCGCCCCAGGAGGCCACCCGCATCGCCCGCAGCCAGCCCGAACGCGCGGTGGTGTTCTTCGCCGCCGGCTTTGAAACCACTACCGCGCCGACCGCCGCGCTGCTGGTGGAAGGCATACCGGACAACCTGTTCATTCTGTTGTCCGGCCGTTTGACATGGCCGGCCGTCGCACTGCTGCTCGACTCGGACAGCCCGGGCTTTGACGCGCTGGTTGCGCCTGGCCATGTCGCAACCATCATGGGGCCGGAGGAGTGGGAATTCGTCGTGCGCAGGCACGGCATCCCCGCCGCGGTGGCCGGCTTCACACCGGAAAGCCTGCTGGCCGCCTTCTATTCCACGCTTCGCCAGTTACTTGACGATCAACGCTTCCTCGACAACTGCTACCCGGACGTGGTGCGGCCCGGCGGCAACCGCCTGGCGCAGCAATACCTGCAGCAGACCATGGATGTGCAGGATGCCACCTGGCGCGGGGTCGGGACGATCCCGGCCTCCGGCTACACGCTGAACGAACGCTACCGCGCGCACGACGCGCGCCGGCAATTCCCGTCCTATGCCGACGATGCCCGCAAGCGTGCCGGCGCCATGCCGCCCGGCTGTGACTGCGCGCGCGTGGTCATGGGCCGCATCCGCCCCAACGAATGCCGCCTGTTCGGGGTGGCCTGCCAGCCACGCCACCCGATCGGGCCATGCATGGTGTCCGATGAAGGCGCCTGCCGCATCTGGTGGTCCGCCGGCATGCGCGAACCGGTTCCGCCGCCCCGCACAGCCACTCGCGGAGGCTGATTTGGCCGACGCCTCCGAACACCCGCTGCGCACCACAGCCACGCCCGCGGCCATGCGCCTGCAGGTCGGCGGCCAGGTACAGGGCGTGGGATTCCGGCCATTCGTCTACCAGCTGGCACAGTCACTGCACCTCAACGGCTGGGTCCGCAACAATATCGGGCGGGTCGAAATCCACGTGCAGGGCCGGCACGACGCCCTGCAGATCTTCATGCGCCGGCTGTTCGAGCAGGCCCCGCCACAGGCGCACGCGCAGCTGGACAGTTGCATCGCGGCGCTGCCGATCGAGACGCAAGGCTTCGCAATCCGCGACAGCGTCGACCACGGGCCGCGCAGTATCCACCTGCCGACCGATCTCGCCACCTGCAATGACTGCCTCGCCGAGCTCGAAGATCCGCACGACTGCCGCTACCACTACCCGTTCATCAACTGCACGCAGTGCGGGCCGCGCTACACGCTGATCCGCCAGCTCCCGTACGACCGCGCCAACACCACCATGAACAGCTTCCCGTTGTGTCCGGAATGCAGTGCGCAGTATCGCGACCCGGACAACCGCCGCTTTCACGCCGAGCCGGTCGCCTGCCCCGATTGCGGACCCGAACTGGCGTTTCACTGTGCCGGACAGCCGCACCTGCGTGGTAATACCGTGGCACTGCAGGCCGCCCTGGACGTGCTGCGCGCCGGGGGCATCCTGGCCGTCAAGGGCATCGGCGGCTATCACCTGATGTGCGATGCCCGCAGTGACCGGGCCGTGCACCTGCTGCGCGCGCGCAAACGCCGCCCCGACAAACCGCTGGCAGTCCTCTGCCCGGCACCGGCTGCACGCCCGCTGCACTGCATCAGCAGCCTGGTGTGGCTGTCACGCGACGAGGCCGAACTGCTGCTTTCCCCGCAGCGGCCGATCCTGCTGGCCAGGAAAAGGGAGGGCAACGGGCTGGCTGCCGGGATCGCGCCCGGTCTGCAGGAGATCGGGGTCATGCTGCCCTACAGCCCCCTGCACCACCTGCTGCTGAACGCCTTTGGCGCAGCCCTGGTCGCGACCTCGGCCAACCTCAGCGGGGAACCCGTACTGACCGAATGCCTCGATGTCGAGGAACGCCTCGGTCACGTCGCGGATGCCTTCCTGCATCACAACCGCCCGATTGCGCGCCCCGCCGATGACCCCGTGTACCGCGAGGTCGCCGATCGACCGCGCCTGCTGCGCCCCGGCCGCGGTTGCGCGCCCCTCGAACTGACCCTGCCCTTTACGCTGCCGCACCCCGTGCTGGCGCTGGGCGGCCAGCAGAAAAATACCATCGCCCTGGCCTGGCAGGACCGCATCGTGATCTCGCCGCACATCGGCGACCTGGACAGTCCGCGCAGCATGGGCGTGTTCACGCAATGCGTGCAGGACCTCCAGTCCCTGTACCGCGAGCAGGCCGTGGCCGTCATCTGCGACGCCCATCCGGGCTACGCCGCCACGCGCTGGGCCGCGCGCAGCGGCCTGCCGGTCACGCACGTGTTCCACCACCATGCGCACGCGGCAGTCGCCGCGCAGGCCGCCGGCGCGACCAACCCGTCACTGGTGTTCACCTGGGACGGTACCGGTTACGGGGAGGATGGCACCCTGTGGGGTGGCGAGGCACTGCTGGGCTGGCCCGGACACTGGCAGCGCTTCGCGACGCTGCGTCCGTTCCACCTGCCCGGTGGCGAACGTGCCATCCAGGAACCCTGGCGCTGCGCCGCCGCACTGTGCTGGGAGACCGGGACCCACTGGCCGGGTCTCCCGCACGACGCCGCGCTGTTGCACCACGCCTGGCAGAACCGCATCAATTCCCCGCAGACCAGTGCGGCCGGACGCCTGTTCGATGCGGCCGCGGCACTCACCGGCCTGTGCAGCGTCGCCAGCCACGACGGCCAGGGACCCATGCGCCTGGAGGCCGCCAGCGATCAGGATGCCACGGCGCTGGAACTGCCGCTGGCGCGCGATGCACGGGGGCTGTGGACCTGTGACTGGGCGCCCCTGCTGCCGGTGCTGCTGGACGAACATCTGGCCGTCGGCATGCGTGCGGCCATGTTTCACACCAGCCTGGCCGAGGCCATCCTGCGCCAGGCGCAGCAGGCACGCCGGGAACACGGGATCGACCATGTCGGCCTGTGCGGAGGCGTCTTCCAGAACCGCAGGCTGAGCGCGGCCGTCATCGGGCGCCTGCACGAGGAGGAATTCCTGGTCACATTGCCGGAGCGGGTCCCGGTCAACGACGCCGGGCTGTGTTTCGGGCAGGCGGTCGAATACGCAGTCAGGCACCAGAACGCAGGATGATGCAGGACACCCACATCTCGCTCGCGCACGGCAACGGGGGACGCTTCATGCGCGAGCTGGTCGAGGACATCTTCGCGCGCCACCTCGCCAATCCCGGACTCGACGTGCAGGCCGATGCCGTGCCACTGGCCCTCGATGGCGGCGGACTGATGTTCACCACGGACGGCTTCACGGTGCAGCCGCTGGAATTTCCCGGCGGCAACATCGGCTCGCTCGCCATCCACGGCACCTGCAACGACCTCGCCGTGGCTGGCGCCACGCCGCGCTACCTCAGCCTCAACGCCTTCATCGAGGAAGGCCTGGAGGTCGCGACCCTCGATCGCATCATCCGCAGCCTTGCCGCCGCGGCACGTGAGTGTGACGTGCAGGTGGTCGCGGGTGACACCAAGGTCGTACGCCGTGGCGAAGGCGGCGGGCTTTACCTCGCCACAACCGGCATCGGCATCCGGCACCCGCACCACGTCGGGCTTGACCGCATCCGCTCCGGCGACGTGCTGCTGGTAAGCGGGCCCGTTGGCGACCACGGCATCGCCGTCATGCTGGCGCGCGAGGCCTTCGAGCTGCACGGCGACCTCCTCTCGGACGCGGCCAGCGTGCTGCCGTTCACGCGCAGCGCACTGGACTTTCCCGGGCTGCGCTTCATGCGCGATCCGACGCGCGGCGGGCTCGCCACCGTGTGCCACGAGATCCGCCGTGCCACCGGCCTGGGCGTAACACTGCAGCAGGAGGCCGTGCCGATCCGTGATACCGTGCTGGGGGTGTGCGACATGCTCGGCTACGACCCGCTCTACCTTGCCTGCGAGGGCCGCGTCGTTGCCGTGGTGAGCGAGGCGGACGCGGCACCCCTGCTGGAACGCTGGCGCAGCCTGCCGCAGGGACACGCTGCCGGGATCATCGGTCAGCTGGCGGACCGGCACCGGCACGTACTGCTGCATACCGCACTCGGCGGCGAACGCATCCTGGAAGAGCTGGAGGACGATCCGCTGCCGCGGATCTGCTAGAACCTACCTCATAATTCCCCGCGGCCGCGACCGCGGCGATGTTTGATTCCTGGCACGGCGCGGCGAGCGTACTGTAGCCGTCGCTCCAGGCGCGAGCCGCAACACAGCCAGGGGCCTCACCGCGCGGCTGCTTCAGCGGAGAAACTTCCGGTATTTGACCTTTTCATCGAACGACAGGTCACCAGAGCTCTTGAGCTTCAGGGTCGAGGTCGGCTTGCCGTTGACGGAGTCGATGTATTTGAGCGGCATATCGTGAAAAAACGTGATTTCCCTGGTGGCGGTCTTGTGGCCGAAACCGAGCACGGTGGAACCGTTCACCGTCGGTGAATTGAGCACGATGAAATCCCCGGTGACGCTGTCGTACTCGCTGGAGGGGACCGCCTCACCGATATCCGGCGATGTCTTCGTGCCCCCCCAGTAAAACAGGTATGCATTGGGGATCTTGATGATGTAATTGTAATCCGATGTAAAAGAACCGACGTTCGTCCATGCCGTGGCCAGGGCAAACGGGTGCCCCGTTGCCCGCAGGTACTGGGCATAGGCGGCGGTCTTGGCCTGCAGTGAAAGGCCGAGCTGCGTACTGACTTCCTGCCGGAGTTGTTCCCAGAGGATCGGCACGGTTTTGCCGGGCCAGGGCTCGTACAGCGTCATCCCGCTCATCAACCTGATTTCCGGCGCCGGCCACCAGTTGTTTTTTTCACCTCTGTAGAGTGTCAGGGTCGTTGACATGTTGCTCCTCCGGATTCGTTATATGGTCGTTGATGACAGGGCATCGGTCACCTGTTGCGCCGGTGCCCCGGGGCAGGCCCGGCCAGCGGCCGTACCCCCCACGGAGACGGCTATTATGCGCCGATCTCCCCTAAAAAAAACTCCTGCACTGGCGGACCGGATGGATACGGATCAACGCTGGCAACACACCTGCACGCCGCGCAGGCACGGTGTACCGGTCAGGGGCAACACCCTGCCACATCGGCCGCTGCGCCGTGGCGGGTTGCGCTCATTTTGCAACCTCGAAGGCATCTGCATCGAACCCGTCCAGGACCTTCGACACGGCCACGAAGCGTTGATAATTGACGGTCTTCCTGTCGGCATCCCCGAACATCGGGAGGACGGTTTCCCGGTCCCGGCCGGCGACCCGCACGACGACGCGTGTGCCACTGCCGTCCAGATAACCGGCCCGGAACGATTCGAGTTGCAGAATGCCGGCATTGACCGCAGCCCGCAGTTTTGCCTGCACCACCTCGGGCGGATAGACGTTCCGGCGCACGAAGCGGATGCGGTGGGTCTCCTGTACCACTGTCCAGCCCGCCTTCGGCAGCAGTTCGGGCGCGCCCGCCGGAACCCTCGCAAGTGGCACCACCTCGACTTCCGAGCGTCCGTCGTTCCACAGGGTCAGCCGCCGGTACCCTCCGTTCGACTCCCAGTTCTGATGCTCCCAAAGCACCCTGTCCACATCCCGGGGTATGGAATCGTTCCCGCCGGCAGTCGCCAGTCCGGGAAAGAGCCACCCTACGAACAGCATTGCCAGGCAGCCCTGCCTCATCCCCGCAGTCATCCTCGCGTGTCCGCCAGGCCCGGTTTCGCCGCGCAAAACCGCAGGCGTACATAGTCCGCCGTCCAGGTGCCGTCCGCAGTGCAGCGCGCCGCGCGCAGTGCCTCCACCACCCCGGCCAGAAAACCCGGTCTCTCGTCCGGGGCAAGCACCGATAGATAGGGCCCGGCAAACGTCTCCAGCCACCCGCCCATCCCGCCCGGCAACTGCGTGGGACGAGGGATGAGTTCCATGCGTGCTACCAGGAAGCCACCCGCCTGCAGCAGCAGGGTGTATTCTGCGGCGCGCGGGAAATACCAGGGAGCGGCGACCGCTTTCCCGCGCGCGCGCAGCGCCGTGTCGAGCGCAGCGACCATGGTGGCCACATTACCGTAGCCCCCGAATTCACCGACAAAGCGCCCGCCGGGTTTCAGCGCACGCCAGACACCGGTAATGACCCGCTCCGGCTCGGTCATCCAGTGCAATGCGGCATTGGTGAACACGGCGTCGAACTCGTCCCCGAACGGGAGTGAATGTCCATCGGCAACACGGGCATCCAGCCCGCGGGATCTGGCCGCTGCAATCATCTCTGCACTGGAATCGACAGCCACGAGCGTGCAGCCCGACTCGAGCAGCCGGAGAGAAAGCGTCCCGTCCCCGCATCCCAGATCCAGGATCCGTTCGCCCGCTTGCGGGGCGAGCCACTCGACGACGGGCAGGCCCAGTTCCGGGACGAAACCTGCGTGCTTCGCATATTGCTCCGGGTCCCAGTGCTGGTTGTTTGACGAAGACATTGCTGGTCGTGTACTCAGGCGCGGGTGCAGTGCCCGTCAGGCCCCGTTGTCACGCACCACCTTTTCCAGCCGCGCCTCCGCGGAGGGAACCAGGGCAATGCGGAACTGGCGATACTCCTTCCCCAGCACGGTCTTGACCGCCCAGACACCGGCCGGCACGGCGACCACCACGCCGATCAGCCGTCCCCAGTACTCGACCAGGTCCCCCCTGCCGATTGACGCCAGCGCAATACCGATGACAAACCCGGCTGCGGCCCCGGCTACCAGGGCAATCACGAAGCTGCGCCAGAATATGCTCCACCAGACCGTGGCGGCACGCAGCCAGGTCACTTCCAGTTCTTCCATAACCAATTCCCTGTGTCCATGCCTGACCGGCAGCCCTGCATAACCGTATCACAAAAACACGGCACTGCAGCGCGGTCACCGCTCCGCAACCAGTGCAGCGCCGGACATCCGCATCCCGTGCCTGCGCCCGCCTGCCGCCGCGGATCGTGCGCCGGACTGTCCGCGCATCACGGCCGGTCAGCTGGTCACGATGTAACCGCGCGGATCAATCTGTCCCCGGCGACCGTACGCAGCAGCAGGACTATAGTAGAACGTGTAGCCGACCGCCTCATCGGCCGACAGGTACTGCAGGCCTGCTTCCGGATCCAGGATGACGAACAATGACGGATCGGTTCGCGTCGGACCGACACATACCACGAAATGTCCGCCGCCGGTCTCCCAGTTGAAACCGAGGATCGCCGGGCTGTTCCGGGACGCATAGCGCAGCGGCTGTATACCCTGCGCGAAATATGCCTGCGGAATGGCCAGCGGCTGATGCCTGACCGCGGGCAGCACCATGTCCTCGATCGCGCCGTACAACCGCCACCTGGCATCGCTCACCGCTGCCGCCTGCAACAGCGTTTCCCCGGTATTCGACGTGCCCGAATACTGCATGCCCACGAGTCCGCGTATCGCTTCCTCACCGATGGCCCGGTTGTGATACAGTTCTTTCGCAATCTTCACGCACGCTGGCCCACAGGACATGTCCTTCTGTTGCCGTGCAAATATCCACCAGCGGCCATCGATATCCTTCTCATTGAAAATACCAAATCCTGACATACCGGTTTCTCCTCGTTGTCGTTCCTGTGCAACGGGCACAGCCGTCGAACCGGCCGTGCGCGCCGATCAGATCAAGGCGCAGGCCGGGCCCGGACTGGCGACCGCCAAGCCGCCGTGCCGCCGGACCTGGATACTCCCGCCTCGATTCGCGTGATCCGGGCCAGTCATCGCAGGGCCAGCATACCGGCGACGGAATACCGCCAGTGCAGTAACTATAGCTTCCCGGTGCCCGTTCGGTTGCCCGGCCAGCCGGACTCCGCGGGCGCAACCCGCCCGGGCATTCACCGTTCTCTCGGTGGCAGTTGGCGCATGGCCTCCTTCCAGGGTGCAGACTTCCATTCCGGATGTTCCGTGCGCGCGTGCTGCAGTGCGCGCAGCCAGCGCAGCACGCTGGACGGCGACGGCAGGAACGGCGTGTGGCTGAGCTCGAAGTGAATGCCCGTGATCGGGTCATCGAAGAAGACCGCGTAGTAGCCCGGGGTGTACACCGGGTATTCCGACGGGGGGTCCGTCACCGGCACCTGGTTGGGCAGCAGGAACCCGGCATGAAACTCGTCAACTTCCCTGCGACTGCGCGCCCAGAGCGCCACGTGGTGTATGCCCGTGGCCTGGTCCGCAGGATTCAGCCGCTTGCCGCTGCGTGCCGGCTGAATGCCGATATAGCTGTGCGGGAAGGGAAAGCGCGCCATGTAATAGGTCGACCGGTAGCCGATATCCAGCGTCCAGAAGCTCTTGTAGCCGAGCCAGCCGAACATCCTGTCGAAAAAGGCCAGCGATGCCGGATAGTCGAGCACCGAAAGCTCCACATGATGAAGGCCCCGCAGTCGCACTGATCACCCCTGTCGACGGTTATCTGCAAGGTTGCCCGGTATTGTAACGCTCCTGCCGGTCACTCCCCGTGGCGTCGCCGCTGCGGCCGGAGCGGCGGTTACCTTACTTGTAGGCAATTACGGCACTGGTCGGACCGGCCAGCCGGATGAGATCAAAACGTTGAAAGCCGGCAGCCCCGCACCAGTTGCGGAAATCCGCACCGGTGTAGTCGAAGGCATCGCCAAACTCGATCAGCATGTTGAGTGACATCAGCAACCCGAAGGCATTTTCCCGGCGGGCATCATCGATCACGTTTTCGATCGCGATGAATGCTCCGCCGGGCGGCAATGCCGCATAGGCCTTCCCGATCAGAATCTTTTTCTTTTCGAGATCCCAGTCGTGCAGGATGTTGCCCATGGTGACCACGTCCGCCTTCGGCAGGTCATCCGCGAAGAAATCTCCCGCCGCCGCCGTGATGCGTCCTTCCATGCCCGCTGCCCTGATCTTCTCCTGCGCAAGCGGCTTCACCGGCGGGAGGTCGAAACTGGTGAACGTGAGGTGCGGGTGGCGTGCAGCGATGATCCGGGACAGCAGCGCCAGGGCGCCACCCACGTCGCCGACCGTGCGGTATTTCGTGAAGTCGAACTTCTCCGCCAGCGCAGTGAAGTTGGCCGCCTGGAATCCGGTCATGGCATCGAGAAACTCGCCCAGGGAGGCCTGGTTCCCGTACAGCTCCTCGAAGACCGACTTGCCGCCATGCCGGGTTTCATTCTGCGGTCTGCCGGTTTTCAGGGCCGTGCCGAGTTCGTTCCAGAACCCGAACAGGCGGGAATTCAGCATCTCCGGCAGGCCACCGATATACGCAGGGCTGTTCCTGTTCAGAAACGCCGCTGTCTGGGGCGTGTTTCTGTATTTCCCTTCCGGGCCGTCTCCATCCCGCTCCAGAAACTTCAGGGCCACGAGTGCATCAAAAAAATCGTAGATCCCGCGGGGATGCAGCCCCAGGGTGGCGCCGAGTTGCGTTGCGGTCAGGTTACCGTCTCCCAGGGTGGAGAATACTTCCAGTTCCACCGCGGTCAACAGGACTTTCGACGCCCAGAAGGCGGTCGCGGTCTGCATGATATAGGAAGGATCGAGTGGCTCGTGCATGGCTTTCCTCTGTCTTGTTGATCTGTCATTGACCGGTATCGTGCCGGCACCCTGCGCCACCCCCCCTGACGCAGCCACCCTGCGCTGAATCGATTGCAGACTGTCCATGGGTTCGGTCATCTGCCTGGACAGGTCCGCACACCGGATATTACCTGATGCCCTGTTCCGGGTTGCCTTAACGATGTTACGGTCTCCCGGACTGAATTCCGGCGAACCCTTCCACAGCGGCTGTGCATCGTGTGACCACCGTCGATGTCAGGCGTTCCCGAAGCCATTCTCACGCCCGACGAGACAAACGCGAACGCGGAATGAGGTCAGGCGGAACCACCACCGAGCCGCTGGGCGATCGCTTCGTCCTGGAAGGTCCGGATTCCGTGCTTGCGGTTGTTGACGAAGTAATTCCGGTGCTTGCTGCCCTGTGCCGTTGTCCACCCCTCGACGATCTGCTCCACGGACGGGTATCTTCCCGCGCGGAGTGTCGGGGCGGTCACGGCAGCCAGCAGTACGGAAAATTCAGGCGGGGCGCCGGCCGGCCAGGCAATGTTCAGTATTCCGGCGGCATCGACGGGGGGCTCCCCTTTGCCGGCATGAGGCAGCAGGCCGCAGGTCTGTTCGGCGGCCACCCGCGCTTCCCAGGCTTCCTGGATCGTCGGCTCCAGGAGACAACCGGGATTCCGGACGATGGCTGCACCTCCCCAGTCCGAAGCGATGCCGCCGCAACGGGAATCGGGAGGTTGTTCGGCCGCCCACAAGGCTTCGGCCTCTGCGAACAGATCACCTGCAGACCGGACCGGCCGCCGGCATGGGACCACCCAGGCAACGCCCAGCGTGTCATCCGAGGTGCCGAGTTCGCCCGAGTACACCATTGTATAACTGTTACCCCGGGTTTCGGAACGGCGCCCGTATCGTATCGGCACCCGGACCCGCACCGCATCTTCGGTGCGCAGCCGCCGCTCACGCCAGGATGTGCGGTGCTCACGCTCATCCCAGTACAGGGAACCGATGATGAGGATACCGATGGATGTGGACATCGCGTCTACCTGCCTGATGCGGGAAAACGACACAGCAAGCATAGCGCAGCATCGCACATCGGGATCAGCATTCTGCCCGCCCCGGGCTGAACCGGCGCGGGCATGAGGTTTGCTGCACCGTCTGGTTCGGGTGTTTGCATCACATCCCCCTCGTTGCCCGGCGCGCGTACATCGGCAGCAGGAATGCCGCGTGGCGACGGGCGCCCGCCTCGGCTGTTCGCGCGTGTGGCCCTGTCAGGCCCCCGCACGCATCTCCGCCAGGGCCATTCTGATGATGCGCACGGCCGAACGCATCAGGAGCGCAACAAGACCCAGCGCGACCAGGATGTCAGGCCATCCCGCTCCCGTTATCCAGACCAGGCCGGCCGCCACAAACACGGAGAGATTCGCTGCGATGTCATTGCGGGAACACTCCCACACCGAACTCATGTTCACATCCTCATGGCGATGCCGCCAGAGCAGAAACAGACAGGTCGAGTTGGCGGCGAGACCGAACAGACTGAACGCCCCCATGACCTCAAATAGCGGCACGCCCGGGACAATCACCCGGTAGACAATCTGGGCGACGACAGCGAGGGCGGCCAGGAAGATCAGGCCACCCTTGAACAGCGCCACCCTGGCCTTGGCCACAGCGCCCCTGGAAACAACGTACAGGCTGAGGCCGTACGTCAATGCGTCTCCCAGGTTGTCGAGGCTGTCGGCCAGCAGCGCGGTTGAATTGCCATACACGGCGGCCGCCACGATGACCACGAACATCAGTGCATTGATGACGAGCACGACCTGCAGGGTTGCCCGCTGCCTTTCACGCAGGGCGTCCAGGGAGCAGTCGTTATCGCAGCATCCACTCATATCAGATCACCTGCCGGTTACTGGCGTACGCTCCGCTCGCGGCCGGCAGGGCCAGGGGCAGGCCCTGCCGGCCACGCTGGCGTGGGGGGCACACCGAAGTCCGCTACTACCCGGCAACCGGACCACGCTCCGGATACAGGGGATATAGCACCTCGTAGACCTCCCGTCGAATTCCGGTTGCCTCGTAGGCTACTGGAACCGTTGTCGCCAGCTCGGTTTCGAGAAACGCCGAGAGTGCCTTCTGATCCTCGAAGAAATAGATGCCGCATCACTAACAGCTTGTTGAAAAACGCTCTACAGGACATATGACAGGAAATGGCGACCTCCTCAAAGGCCGCAGGATCGACGATCACATACAGGACAAGGGTCAACTGCCCCTGACAAACGGCAATAATGACCTCGTATAAAGGTTATTCAACAAGCTGCTGAAGGGCGGAGTTGAGAAATGACGCACCACGCTCCGTGAAAAGCCAGCCCAGCAGGCAACAATTCAGGACCACCGTAACCCGGAAAACAGTCTGAAATTCCCTTTTTCGGGATTTGTGGCGAAGTTTCTTCTGGGCGAGCAATGCGCCCGGCCAGCCCCCAACGATTGCGAGCAGGTGCAACGTGGTCTCACTGGTTCTCCAGCGATTGTTTCTGGCGGCTGATTTATCCATTGCATATGCGACAAATGCAACAACGCTTGCCGCGCCATAGACAGCCGGTACGATCACAGGAAGTTTTCCGAGAATCGAGGCCAGTAATAACAGGGCGCAAAATATTGCGCAAAAGTACATGCCCGGGGAACTTTCTTTGTGGCCTGGTGCAGTATCCCGGATGTCACGGGAAAACCGGATCCTGGTCGCACGCAGCCGGCGCTTTCCGTCAACGGCAACCTCATAGGTGATAATGTCTCCCTCGGCAGGTCTTCTTGATCGCCTCTCAAACGCCTTTATGTGAACGAAGGCTTTATCCCCGCCCCCGTGTGGCGTGACAAACCCGAAACCCTGACCGTCTTTCCATCCCGTAATCTTTCCCTGATAGCGCATGGCACTGTCACCAGTCTGATGCCGAACGACCCGTATGGACGGCCGCGCGGCAGCATGGGCCGGGCCCGCCTCCTGTTTTGATTAATCCCGGTCAACGGCCGTGAAGCCGCGCCCGCGAGCCCGCAACAAGATGGTCCGCCGCACCGGAGAGCCGGGCGTCACCTTCGCAACCGCGTATCCAGCGCAGAGAATCCGCGTCCGGACGGCGCGCCTTGCGGTGAGAAACGAAGACGCGTCGATCACCAGCCCCCTTCCCACGCAGGCGTAGAGCCGAACCGCTCCACGAGAAAATCGATCAGCACGCGCACGCGCGATGCGGGTGTGCGGTTGGGTAAAAAGACCAGGTAAATGGCGCTCTCTGGTACGACCTGGTACTCGCGCAACAAGGGTACCAGTTCACCCCGCCGCAACGCATCCCCCGCCATATATATTGGCAGGATACCGATCCCCAGTCCGGCAGCGACGGCCGCACGCACCGCGTCCATTTCGTCGGTTTCAAACACCCCGGTGACCGGCACGGAATATTTCCGCCTTTCGCGCCGCAACGTCCAGACTCCCCTGGGCGCAAGCGGCGGAAACAGCACGCACTCATGATCGCGCAGGTCCTCGAGCCGGCGCGGTGCCCCGCGGCGCCTGAGGTAGGCGGGCGTGGCACACAACACCGAGCGGTTGTCGGCGAGCTTGCGCGCCACCAGATTCGGGTCCGGACCAAACGACACGCGGATGCCCAGGTCGAATCCCGCATCGCCCAGGTCGACCGGGCGATTGCTGCAGAAGAGCCTGACCAGGATTTTCGGATACTTCTGATGGAACTCGGTGAGCGCGGGCAATACATGCCGCACCGCGAACGCCGGCACTGCCGTCACTCTCACCAGACCGGCCGGTTCGGACTGTGCCCGGGCCAGGCGCTGCTCGGCCAGTTCCGCTTCCTGCACGATTCTGGCGCAATGCTCGTACAACAGGGCGCCGGCCCCGGTCAGGCTGAGCTTGCGTGTCGAGCGGTGCAGCAACTTCACCGACAGCGAGCGTTCCAGCGCGCTCACCTGCCGGCTCGCCAGCGATTTCGATATGCCGAGTTTGTCCGCGGCGGCGGTGAAGCTTTGCGCTTCCACGACCTGCGCGAACACACGCATCTCATTCAGGCGATTCTTCATTGATACGTTTTCTGCAACAATGAATTGCAGTTAACGATATTTATCCGATTTCTGCAACCTACTACATTGTCCGTGCACTACACGAAATCGTTCGCTCACGGCGCTGGACACAACAGGGTGAAGGCTGAGGAGATCGCCATGAATCAACAGGTTATAAAGGTCGGGCCAATGGAAATTCGCTATCTTGTGGATGGTGCGCAAAAGGGCGGACTGGGTCTGTTCGAAATGAAGGTTCCGGCCGGCGCCCATGTGCCCCCTCCGCACAGCCATTCCGGCAACGAAGAGTGTATTTACGTCCTGGAGGGTGTACTCAGATATACAGTCGACGATGAAACCCGTGACCTGAAGCCCGGTGAATGGATGTCGACGCCACGGGGTTCGGTACACCATTTCTGCAATCCCGGGACCGGGACCGCGCGTGCGCTCGTGATGCTGACTCCGGATATCGGCGAGCAGTTCTTCCGCGATGTTGGCGCCTTGTCCGGTGCGGGCGGCCCACCTGACCGGGCAGCACTCGTGGCTGTCATGGCCAGGTACGGTCTGGTGTCCGCCGCGCCCGTGCAGGCGCCGCCCGTCGCGAGCGAAGGCTGAGCCAGCAGGGCCGGCACTGCTGCGCGCAAGGACCTCCCGGCCTTCCTGAGCACCGCGCTCTCTTCCCCGACCTGCCTCAATTCCCGCTCCGACTTCCGGATCTTTTGCCCGGCCGGCAGCAATCTGTCGCACAAGCGCGCCAATAGAGCATTAATTTCAAATTCCCCAGCCGCATTCTGAGCCGCCACCGCTGCAGAGTGATCGGGTGAATGTTCAATTGTCCGCGGAAGGGCAATAGCTCACTTCGTCTGGAGCGGCCAATCGACGCCTGGCACAGCGGGTGGTTCGAGCGATGGTTCAGGACGAACTGGATGGTACTTTCTGCCGACGCCGGACAAGCGCATGCACCATGACAGCCACGATTACAATGTTGACTCCAAAAAGCGCCGCACCGTGCCAGGTTGGCTTGCGGAGGAGCTCGAGAACTTCAAACGGGACGTAGATGGCGCCACTGGCGGCTGCCAGTACTTCTGCCCAGGCTCGCTCGAAGAAAAGACCATATGCTTCAGCAAATCGAACGCAAGAGTAGAGGGTGGCTCCGGCTGCCAATAAGACAAGTTTCGTATCCTGGACCCTGGCAGCGAGATCAAGAAAGATCTCCGGATACTTCGAGGCCGGATTGAGATGCAGGTGCTCAATCATGGCCGCAGCCACAGCAATGACATCCTTATGAACCAGGGACAGCAGCCCCGTGGCGGCGAGCAGGACGACAGCACCCTTGGAAGCTTCCAGGTACGCGATGGCACGGATGGCCTTGTGATGTTCGGGCATAGCGGACGCCATCGGCGACTGGCAACTCGGCAATCTAGCGTTCGCATCCAGGCGCGCCCGCCTGCAGGGATCGGCTGCAATGCGGGGTCAGGCGCTTCAGGCAGTATTTGCGCATAAATCCTCAGAGTTGAAACGACGGAAGCTCAGTACTGCAAGCTTATCGTGAAATCCAGGTTCTGCCCGTCATACGGGAAGCTCGCAGCGGAAAACGAGGGTGCCCCGAACAGGGCTTTCGCATCCTTTGAAAAACCATAGCCTTCGGTCGGGATACCAATTAAATTGTCATCAAGCCTGCCATTCATATTCTCATCATGGATAACGGCAATCGCATAAGTTCCAGGAGGAATGTCTTCAAAGTGGCAACGCGCCTGCGTCTTCCGGATTTTCAAAACCATAACATTCATTGCCGAGCGCAGAAACTCATTAGGAAAGCCGACTGATGATTCGAAAAGTGCACAATCGACGGTTCCAGTGCTGTTTCGTATGTTCAGGATCTGTACGTGAATTCCCGGACAGGGCGTCTGTGCAAAGGCAATCACGGGAATAGTCACAAACATCAGCGCCGCAAACCATGCCACGCAGCGAATGCCCATCGTGACCCGCGCACGGGAAGCCATGGAGATCACCCCGGACTTCCGAATCGCTGACTCGTGCATGGTCTTTCCGGCAGATCCAACATGCTGGCCCGGGCGGTTCTCGACTGAATTCCCCTCACTCTCCAGATCATTGCACCTGATACCCGAATCAGGCCGAGCTGCGAAGCGGATACGCATTGAATGAATCGCCAGGCGGCAATGTCATTAACCGAGAACCTGCGGGTTGAGCTGCCAAACGGAATAATTCAGTGCGGATGCGAAACTGACCCACAGCAGGTATGGAATGAGCAGTGCGCCCGCAAGCGGGCGCACCCTCCAGAAAGCGACCAGGGTGGCAACGATAAGGGTCCACAGCACCAGGACGTCGGCGAGTGCCCATGCGCCGCGGTGCCAGGCGAAAAACAGCCAGCTCCATAGTGCGTTGCAAGCAAGCTGCAACAGAAACAAGGTGAGAGCCCGTCGATTGGGGCGGAATCCGCCAGAACGCCATACCAACCAGGCGGCGATTCCCATCAAGCCATACAGAACCGTCCAAACCGGACCAAAGACACCTGACGGCGGTGCCCAGGCAGGCCGGGCAAGCTGGCTGTAGAAAGACCCGGCCTGTATGGATGCCATGGCTCCAACGGCAGATGCGGCAAAGCTCACCATTAGCCAGCCGACAAGCCCCGGGATCTGCTTCTGCTTTGACAGTGATCGCATCCCGATCTCCGTTTGTGGCCTAGCGCTTGAGCTGAACCGCGCTGTTTTGCAGCACCGGGTGAAACGACGGGTTTGGCGCGTGTTTCGCCAGCATGAACGCGCCAAGTACGAGTATCAAGGCAGGGGCAACGATGTACCAGTATCGGGCGATCATCCGTCCCTTGTAATCGGGGCGAGGCCGCCCCCTGCGCAGATCCGGCAGCGGTATCGCACCCATCATCCAGGCCCGTGCGACCGCCACCGCGAATGCCCCAAGGAAGAACAGGCCGAAGGCCAGGAGATATAGCGGCACACCGGAAAAGTATGTTCCGGTCTCCGGATGCCACCGGTCTCGCAAGAAGAATGATCCCCGGGCAAGCAAAGACACCCCGCCCGAAAAGCAGCAGAATGCAACGACCCCGTTCAGCAGCATTCTTGGTGTGCTCATCTGTCTGTGCCTGACGCCAGGTCAACCGGCTGCCGAAGTGCAGCGCAGGCTGTCCGGGCGAGGAACGTGCGTTGTTGAACATTTTGCCAGGAAATTTTCCCACATTTCCAGCCGGATGTTGCCAAGAACTTCAATTTCACCATCCTCAGTGACTGTTCCTGCCAGAAGCTCACCAGTATCGATCAGCTCCATCGTCAATACGTCGATGTTGAAACGATGATTCACGAAGACGACTGGCAAATTGCCTCTCTGTTTACCGAGCAGTGCGCTCGCGGTATTCAGGAATGCCTCCTGCCCCCGACGATCTTCAGGAGGTCTTTGCCTCAATCCCGGATCAGTCAGGCACCTTCCGCACGCAATTTGCGCGGTTTCCGTGCAACGGCACACCGGCGAGCTGATTACGACCGGTGTGACACCACGCATCGCGAATACCGAACCGTATTTCCTGGCCCGGGTCCTGCCTGTTGCGGTCAATGTGCTTTCGCCAGTACATTTACCGGTTGAATCCCACGCGAACATATTGGCTCCATCGCGATTCCCGGCAGATTCCGCGTTTCGCACAAGTACGACCATATGCGGGTCTTGCTGCAGTTTATTCCAAAGCGCTTCGTCTGCGACAGCTGTCAGAGACAGGAAGAGAAGCGCCGGTATCCACGCAGCACGCATTTCCATTTCCAGACGCCGCAAATCACGGGCGACAAAAAGCAGCGCGGGGAACGAGCGCCTCTTGTTGAGTCCCACACGAGCGCATTGTGATGCCTAACCCGACTAATGTGGTCCCGACTTAAATTCAACCTTTCCACCCTCGTGAATTTCAAACGAATCATTAAAATCCATTCCATCTGTTACATAACCAATCTCGCCATGGATTTTTGTGCCATCGGAAAATTCGCCATTCAGGACATAGTGAGCATCATGAATGCCCTGAAATATGAATTTTGCACGCTTCCCATTCAGCATATTTTTTATTGTTTGCTCATGATCTGAAACATCGACTTTAAGTGATTCTATTTCCGCGCCACTGTCATTTGAAATGGCAACCGTAGCCGTATTACTCATGGAGCAAGACATAATCAAGCACGCAACCATCGCAATCGGGGTGTATTTATTCCTCATTCAATTCAAGGCATAACGCTCACAGTGAGAGGCGCGCGTCAGCGCGTCCTTCTCGACTGTGTCGTTGGAACTCATTTGATGAATCTCGCCGCAATACCTTCAGCAGCGAGCTCATATGCAGCTGCTTTTAATGCAGCTACTTGTTCTTGGTCAGAATGCTCACGGTTAAATCGGCCGCTATATGATTTATCGTCAATTGTTCCTGGAGTAAAGATTTCCCACTGTCCACTTCGGACATCAATTACCGCTACTTTCAAACGAATCCTCATCTTCTGCGCCTCATCAGGAACCGCTGATCCAATTATCGGGAACCAGGAGACTGACTTCGTGGCTAGATCTTCTATCCCCGACTCCAACACCCCCCAATAAACAACAATTGTTCCAATTCCTGCTTTTGCAGCCGATAGGCGTAATGATTTTGAGTAGCTTTGATTCTCCTTTTTATCCTTTTCTGGCACTCCTGTAAAAACTGTCACAGAAAATGACTTCTCCATCTGCTCTATCATTACCTGATCTGGGATCATTGCCCCGGACTGAATCAATAAGACTGGATCTCCTTTCCTCAATAACTTTCTGCCTGGATTTTCATTAAATGCCTTCTTAATATCATCATCTGTAATATTGGAATCAGGATCGACACCTAATACCTCAAACTCACTTATTTCACCTTTGTAGAGCGGGTTGGATTGCTTAGCTCCGTAGTAACCATGCCCAGGGTATCCTGAATCTGATATTGACCGGGTAGCACAACCTACTACCAATACCAGAAGCGAAAGGAGAAGTCCCAATTGTGCTTTCATAATACGTTCCTATTGAGCTCTAACTGCAATTCGGCGTACGAATGGTCGTTTTGTAAAGGTTATTGGTTGGTCATAACATCCACCCGGTTAACGAAGAATCAGCGCCCTACACCATTCCCGGTACGTTATGGAAATTCAATGAAATCCGAAATGGCGTATGGCGACTGATGCCTTTTCCTGACTGAATCGCACTCTCCCTCAAAGTAGTCTGGCGCTGTTTCTGCAGGAAACAGCGCCATGAACGAGCCAGGATTACTGGATCAGGTGCGCTTGTCCATAAGAAGAAAGCATTACAGTCACCGGGCCGAGCAGAGTCATGTGTACTGGATACGGCAATACATCCGCTACCACCGCATGCGACAACCGCTGGAGATGCATGAGCAGGAGCTGAAGCAATTCCTTGATTACCTTGCCAATACGCGCAAGGTCGCCGCGTCCACCCGGAACCAGGCGCTGTGCGCGATCCTTTATCTGTACCGGGACGTGCTGGAAGCGCCTCTGGGCCAGGTGACCGACGTCAACCGGGCGCGCAGGCCGGAATTTCTGCCGGTTGTGCTCAGCCGCGACGAAGTAGAACGGATCCTGCAGCAGCTGGAAGGTGACTACCGGCTGCTGGCCTCACTGCTCTATGGCACCGGCATGCGTGTGAGCGAGCGCCTCGGGTTACGTGTCGCCGACATTGATTTCGAGTATGCACAGATTACCGTTTGCCAGGGCAAGGGTAGCATGGACCGGATTACCCGGCCGCCTGAACGCCTGCGGGCACCGCTCCAGAATCACATCTCCGGCGTCAGGCCGCTTCACGAACGGGACATCGAGGCAGGCTTTGGCCACACATGGTTGCCGTATGCGCTGGAACGAAAATATCCCGATGCTGACAGGGAGTGGATCTGGCAGTTTGTATTCCCGTCGGCAACCCGCTCGACTGACCGCAGTGACGGGGTAATTCGTCGATTTCACATGTCACCCAGAACCATTCAGCATGCCATGCGCAGCGCGGAATGCAGCACACAGAAACGGGCCGGTTGCCACACCCTGCGCCACAGCTTCGCGACCCGCCTGATCGAGGACGGCTATGACATCCGCACGGCGCAGGAGCTGCCAGAACCTGTCTCATCATCCCGCGTGAGTCGCGTTGCAGGCCGAGATCCGGTCCTGCAAGGCACAGCGCGCAGCACAGTACGGAAGGTACGGGCAAGCGATGCAACACAGCAGGACCGGATCTCAGACGCAACCCTTCGGGACCGGGCGATTTTTGCCCCTGGCTGTGTTGCGGCTCGCTCATGTAGCTATGGCTACACCACACTCGCCGCGCCTTGCCAGAAACATAAATCGCCACGGTCGCGGCCGCGTGGGATAAGCAGACAGGTTCCAGCCACAAGGACGTGAAGACCACGCAGATCTACACCCATGTGTCGAACCGCGGCGGGCGCGGGGTGCGCAGTCCGCTGGATGCCCGCTGACAGGGCTACGGCCGCCCTGCCCGGTCAGTCGAAGAAACTGGCGTTGTGGCGGATGTCATGCGACACGTCATCGAGCTGCAGCGCGACCTTTTCCATCGCCTCCAGCAGCGCGGTGTCCAGGCCCGCCTCGATGATCAGCTTGAGCTCGTTGTAGTGGTTGACGGACAGGCTGTCGCCGGCATCCTCGACCAGTTCGCGAAACCGGGTGACCATGGCCTCTGCATGTTTGTTCTGTTGCATGCTCAATGTCCTTCATCCACTTCAATGGGGCTGTTTTCGAGATACTGCTCACCGATCTCGTAGATGGTCCGCGCCGAGCCGACGATCAGCGGGTCGGCAGACCGGACGACCCTGCGGTCCTTGTTCGGGTAGTTCAGGCTGCTCAGCACGAAACGCATGGCGTTCAGGCGCGCCCGTTTCTTGCAGTCCGACTTTACCACGGTCCAGGGCGCATCGGCGGTATCGGTATAGAAAAACATTGCCTCTTTTGCCTCGGTGTAGCTCTGCCATTTGTCCAGCGAGGCCATGTCGATCGGGCTCAGTTTCCACTGTTTCAGCGGATCGTGCTGGCGGCTCTGGAAGCGCCGGAACTGCTCGTTGCGGCTCACCGAAAACCACAGCTTGAAAAGCTTGATGCCGCTCCTGACCAGCATGCGCTCCATCTCGGGGGCCTGGCGCATGAACTCCAGGTACTCACCCGGCGTGCAGAAACCCATCACACGCTCGACTCCAGCGCGGTTGTACCAGGAACGGTCGAACAGAACGATCTCGCCCCTGGTGGGGAGGTGATCGATGTAACGCTGGAAGTACCATTGCCCGCGCTCCTCGTCGGAGGGCTTTTCCAGTGCGACCACGCGCGCACCGCGCGGGTTCAGGTGTTCCATGAAGCGCTTGATGGTGCCACCCTTGCCTGCCGCGTCACGCCCCTCGCAGATCATGACGATGCGCTGTCCGGTCTCCTTGACCCAGCCCTGCATTTTCAGCAGTTCGATCTGCAGTCTCTGTTTTTCTTCCTCGTATTCCGCACGCCCCATCTTTTCCGGGTAGGGATAGTTGGCATTGCTGAATATGCGCCGTTTTGGCATTGCCAGTATTTCGCTTTCAGAGACAAGCTCCTGCGGTTTGCGGTTCCGCGCCAGCTCGACCAGCGCACTGATGTGTTCTTCTTCCATCTTGTAGCCACTCCCATCCATACTCTTTCAGTGAACCGGAATACTTCTCACTCTCCTTATATATATCAAGTCTAGCAGGGCTCAGCGCCTGAACAGGGCGCGTTTTTCACGCAACAGCGCGGAGATGTCCTCGTCGCCGTAGCCGGCCTGCATCAGACGGCGGTAGTGGATCAGCGTCATCTCGACCACCGGCATGGCCACGCCGAGTTCGGCCGCCATCTGCTTGCAGATGGACAGGTCCTTGTGGTGCAGGGCAACGCGGAAACCGGGTTCGAATGCTCCCTGTGTCATGCCGGGCCCGCGGTGGCTGAGGAACCAGTTACCGGCCGCGCCGCTGCCGACCACCTCGATCACCTTGTCCATCGGCAGGTCCAGCGCCTCGCCGAAGGCCAGCGCCTCGCTCACGGCCTGGTTGATGCCGGCAGCCATCACCTGGTTGACCGCCTTGGTCGCCTGCCCCGCCCCGACCGGACCCATGTGCTCGATGCGCCCGGCGATGGTCTCCAGCACGGGCCGGATGCGTGCCAGCACATCCGCGTCACCGCCGGCCATCATCGCCAGCGTGCCATTCCGCGCACCCTCGGCGCCGCCGGAGACCGGTGCATCGAGGAAGGCCACACCCGGTGGCAGGTGCCCGGCGGCATCCCGGGCGGTGGTGCGGCTCACGGTGGAGGTGTCGAGCACCACGCTGCCGGGTTGCAGGCCGGGACGCAGGGCATCGATCATTTCCAGCACATCCGCGTCGGCGGACACCGAGAGGATAACCAGTTCGCAGCGCGTGGCGAGGTCGGCGGGCGAGCCGGCGATGTAAGTGCCGGTGTCGGCGTGGAGTCGCGCGGCCTTGTCCGGGCTGCGGTTCCAGGCCGCGGCGAGGTGACCGGCACGGTGCAGGTTGCGCGCGATGCCGGCGCCCATGGCGCCCAGGCCGATGATGCCGGTTCTCATGGGGAGCCTCCGTTTACGGGTTACTGACAGTGTAGCGGAATTTGTACCGGCAAGGCGCCTGCTAGCGAATCTCGTCCGCGAACAATCGAACACGGAGCAAATTGCACCGGACAGGCGCTCCTGCGGGAATCACTGGATCGTAGCCGTCGGTCGGGCTGAACAGCGTGCAGCCCGACGTCACCCGGTCGCGGGATATCCTGCCCGTCGGGCTTCGCTGTCGCAGGTTGGGCTGAACAGCGTGAAACCCAACGGGCGGAAATGCTCTTGGGTGGTGATGTCGGGCTTCGCTGTGCTCGGCTCAAGCTGCAACAACCGCTGCGCCGCCAGGGCGACTCCTACGAAAAGCTTTGTGGCTGCAGGAGCAGGCCCCGTCCGCGAACGCTTGAACACGGAGCATATCGCGCCCGAGGGGCGTTCCTGCAATCAATGATTGGGCAGGAGCGCTCAACGAACGCGATCACTCGTCTTCCATGTAGGTCGTGCCGAACAGGCCGCCTTCCAGCGCCTGCAGGCAGGCGGCGCGCTCCGTGCCTTTCAGCCCGGCGGCGTTGAGCTTCTCGCGGTAGCGCGCCATCAGGCGCTTCGGCTCGAACTCGACGTAACGCAGCAGCTCATCCACGGTGTCGCCATGCCTGGGATCGACCAGCCGGTAGCCGCCGTTGGCGTCGTACTCCACGTTCACCGCATCGGTATCGCCGAACAGGTTGTGCATGTCGCCGAGGATTTCCTGGTAGGCACCGAGCAGGAAGAAGCCCAGCAGGTAGGTCTCGCCCTGCGCCACCGCGTGCACCGGTAGCGTCGACTCGACACCCTGGCCACCGACGTAGCGTTCGATATGTCCGTCGGAGTCGCAGGTGAGGTCGTGCAGGGTGGTACGCCGCGTCGGAGGCTCGTCCAGGCGCTGCAACGGCACGATCGGGAACACCTGGCCGATGCCCCATACGTCCGGCATCGACTGGAACACCGAGAAATTGCAGAAATACTTGTCCGCCAGGCGGCGGTTGATCTGGTCGAGCTCCGGAGCGCCGGGGTCCTCGCCGGCAAGAAACTCCTGCACCCTGCGGCACAGTGCGTAGTACAGCGACTCACCGCGGGCCCGCTGCTGCAGCCCGATCTCGCCGTTGAGGTACAGGTCGCGCAGTGCGGCCAGATAATCCCCGGCCTCGACATAGCTCGCCGGCGCGTTGTCCGCCGTAC
>Ga0315556_1000460_pt1 | contig 25259 bp, 24 predicted proteins | sample SalMarSW160310MG_FD_202112 | JGI IMG/M metagenome (GOLD analysis project Ga0315556, IMG submission 202112) | Salt marsh sediment microbial communities from the Plum Island Ecosystem LTER, Massachusetts, United States - Salt Marsh Sediment SW1603-10 ...
GTTGCCTTTGACCGAAAGCAAGGTTCAGCCATCGTGTCGACCGAACAGGTCCTGGCCGCGCTAGTTGAACCGCTCCATGCCGACTCTCTGCTCTTGGCCGGCCTGGAAGCCGGCGTCTTCGCCGACTTTCCGGACAACCGAACCCTAATGTCCAAACTGAGGCCCGAAGACGTGTCCGAAATCCGTCTCGGGGGCGCGCCAGGCGAAGACGTCACCGGCGGCATGGCCGCCAAGGTCAACAAGGCGTTCGAGCTCCTCAGGGGCCACCCCTCTCTCGAGATCACCATCTTCTCGGCCGAGCCTCCGGATTCGCTTCGCAGCGCGCTGGTGGACGAGCCTTACGGTACCCGCCTTGTCCTTTGAGGAGGGCCAGGTCTCAGCCGGCGGGGTAGAATAGGGTCAAGGCGGCCTTGCCCGCCGCTGGCCTACCGTACGGCCCCTATCTAACTCTGTTACGGCCCTCCATCGGGCCGTCCTTTCGACCTCAGGAGGCGCAAATGAAGGCATTGCTTGAGAAGCTTCACATTCAAGACGTCAATCCGGGCGCCTGCAGCGGCCCGGACTCATGGTTCGAAGACGCTCAGGGCAAAGAGCTTGTTTCGTACAATCCGACAACTGGCGAGCCGATTGCCACCATCCGCCAAGCGACAGGCGCCACTTACGAAAACGTTGTACAGAACGCCCAGACGGCCTTCGAGCAATGGCGTCAGGTGCCGGCCCCCAAGCGCGGGCAGCTATCCCGCGATATTGGCGACGCCTTGCGTCAATACAAGGAGCCCCTGGGCGATCTGGTTTCACTCGAAATGGGCAAGATCAAGGCCGAGGGCCAAGGCGAGGTACAAGAGATGATCGACATCTTCGACTTCTCCGTTGGTCTGTCGCGCCAGCTCTACGGCTTGACGATGCACTCAGAACGGCCGCAGCACCGGATGTATGAACAGTGGCATCCACTGGGGATCACCGGCGTGATCACCGCTTTCAACTTCCCCGTGGCGGTCTGGTCGTGGAATTCAGCCATCGCCAGCGTGTGCGGCGACACCGTGCTATGGAAACCCTCCAGCCAAGTTCCCCTGTGCGCCATCGCCGTCCAGCACATCGCCAACCAGGTGATGGCCGATCACGGCTTGAGCGGCATCTTCAATCTGATCATCGGCTCCGGCGCCGATGTCGGCGAGCCGATGCTTCAGGACAAGCGGCTTCCGCTGATTTCATTCACCGGTTCCACAAAAGTCGGCCAGCATGTGTCGGAGGCGGTCGCCGCCCGCTTCGGGCAGACGATCCTGGAACTGGGCGGCAACAACGCCATTGTGGTCGCCGAAGACGCCAACCTCGACCTGGCCACTCGCGCCATCCTGTTCGGGGCGGTGGGCACGGCCGGGCAGCGATGCACCACCACCCGGCGGATCATCGCTCAGAAATCGATTGCACCTGAGCTTCAGACGCGTTTGGTGAAAGCGTACAAACAGGTGCCAATCGGCGACCCTCTCGACGACGGCACTTTGATGGGGCCGCTGGTCACATCGACAGCTGTTGAAGAGATGTTCGACGCGCTGGAACGCGCCCAGGCCGACGGCGGTGAAATCGTCTACGGCGGGAAGATGCGGCCGGACCTTGGCCCCAACTTCGTCGAACCGACCATTGTCAAGATGCCAGGACAGACGGATCTGGTAAAGGAAGAGACGTTTGCCCCGATCCTCTACTTGCTCGAGTACGAAGATCTGGACCAGGCGATCGAGCTGCACAACGACGTCCCCCAGGGCCTCTCGAGCGCCATCTTCACCGACAGTATGCGCAACGTTGAAACCTTCCTGTCCGTCGAGGGGTCCGATTGCGGCATCGCCAACGTCAACATCGGAACCTCCGGGGCGGAAATCGGGGGCGCGTTCGGCGGCGAGAAGGAAACCGGTGGCGGTCGCGAATCCGGCTCCGACGCCTGGAAAGGCTACATGCGCCGTCAAACCAACACCATCAACTGGTCGAGTGAACTCCCGCTCGCCCAGGGGATTGAATTCGGCGGCGACAGCGACTGAGTCGTCTGACGGTCTCCCCTCTGAACCCTAAAGGCCGGTGGGGTCTCCTCCACCGGCCTTTGTTCCCTTTCCAAGCTAACTGTGATTGGTCCTAGGGCGTAGCTGAGGGGACGGGCGTGTCGGTTGCGGCGGCACCTGTCGCCGTGGCCGTTTTCTCCTTGGTCGCCGTCGCCCCCGGCGTCGGCGTGGGTGGCGACTCGCGAGGTGGCACGGCAGCTTGATTGCCGGAGAAGGTCACCGCCCCGCTCCAAATCCAGCCCGCCAGGCCCTCTCCGCTGGGCTGGATGTACCACCAAGTGCCGTTGGAGGCATTCTCGTAGCGTCCCAGCACCTCTGCCGTCTTTCCCTCCAGCAGGAAATCGACGTATTCGAAGGCTTCATCTGGGCCGGACCGGACGTAGGCGTTGTAGTTGGCCTTGATGGTGGGCGATGACGGCGTTGAGGTGGGCGGCGGCGTATCGGTGACCTCAGGCACGGTGGCCGTCGGGGTCACCGGCGTTGGGCTCAGCGTGGGCGTAGCAGCGTCACGCGTCGCCTGGGCAATGGCCTCCGCCGTCTTCATCACACCGGCGCTGGAAAGCGTCGGGGTAGCCGTCGGCCCGCCTGCGGCACCGAAACTGCAACCTGCGAGGCCAAGGGCAGCCAGGATGAGGCCATTTGTGACATTCTTCACAATGTGCTTGCGCATGGTCCCTCCGCTACGTTCAAAATAAGGCGCACGTGCCCGAGGGCACGTCTGCTGAGTATACCGCGGGGGCATGTCACTATGGGGGCCAGACGCCCATGAGTGGTACAACCGTCCTCTAAACGCTTGTCGACGTCTCCGGTACCATGGTAAGGATAATGGCAGACAAACCAGCCAGCACGACACAGACCGATATGGCGGCCGAAGTGTCGCCAAACGGAGCCGTGCACGAACCAACGGATCATCCGGAACTGCAAGAGGCACGTGTGCGACTTGGCCGCGCCCGGCAGCGACTCTTGTCGGCCGCCATCGCATTCTGCGACGGCTTGATCAGCCCCGGTCAGCTGCGGGCGGTGCGTGAGCTGCTCAGAGAGCAAGAGCTGCGAATCACCAAGTTGACTGGCGAAGCCCCGCCACCTTTCTTTGACGGCCCACCACCGGCCCCACCCTCCCCTTCCGTGCCCGCCGAACCCATCCCTCAACAAGAGGAAGCTGCTTCATCTGACTCCCAGATCGCGGCGGATGAGGACGAGCTCGATCCGGCAGAGGAACTTGCATCCCTTCGAGCACGGACACGGGCGCCACAGGGCCCTGCCGACCCCGAGCTTGAAGCTTTGCTGAACCATCTGGATGACAAGATCTCTCGCCTGGAGCAGGACTACCAGCAGGGCCGAATCAACGCCTCTCAGTACCGCGCCATCCGGCGCCACTACCTGGAGCAGCACGAGGTTGCCCTGCGTTTGCACCAGGCCAACCCTAAGAGCGATCGCTGGAAGATTGTGCTGGAAGAGGGCAAGACCAATTTCCTGATGCAGCTCAACGAAGCCGAGTGCCGCTGCATTGCCTTCTTCGACATTTCGGACCGCTCGCAAGTCTATGTTCAGGGAGACCTACCTCAGGCGGCCGAGGAAGCCATGCGGTTCCTCAGCACTTTCGGCCATCCTCCGGGTGAGCAGCCCTCCGGCCGCATGTTCGCCACCCAGACGGAAGAAGGCGATAATCTGCTGCTCATCCCTGGTCGCTTCACCGCCGCCCTGGTAGTCTTCAGCGACGAGCCCCCCGGTTGGCAGGTGCGCGCCTTGCGCGAGGTCCAACGCAATTTCGAGGCCGCCAATCACGGAGCGCTCGGGCGCGGCGAACGAAAGGCTTTGGTGTTCCCCAACCTCAATCGCTTCTTCCGCAAGTAGATTCGATCGCATCACTCGGACCCGAGACGCCTTCACCCGCCTTTTCGACAAGATGATAATATGGTGCCGGCTATGCACGCCGGTGTGCGGGCCGCCGGGGGCTTGCAGGGGTACCCACACTGCGAAATTCCATCCGCGACAGATGACGCCTGAGGGAGGCCTCTGATTCAGGGAGCAGGACGCACCCTTCGATGGATTCTTGCGGTCACGGCGCTCACCGTCATGGGCTCCTCGCTGGCCGCCAGATCCATGGCTGACGGCCGCTTCTACCCCGAAACCGGCCACAGCCTTGAAGCTCAGTTCGTGGATTTCTTCGACGCCTCAGGCGGCGTGGATATCTTGGGGTTCCCCATTACGGACGGATTTGTTGATCCCCAATCCAGCCGGCTGATTCAATACACGGAGAACGCTCGTATGGAGTGGGTCAGCGATGAGTCTGGCGGTGGGCACGCCATTCTGCGACCGCTGGGGGAGATGATGGGAGGTTGGCAACCGCCTGTCGACCGGAGCAGCGTGGACTCCCGTGGCTGCCGCTATTTCAGGCAGACTGGACACAGCGTTTGCTACGCCTTTCTCGACTTCTTTGACGCCCACGGCGGCCTTGATCTCTTTGGCTATCCGATTTCTGAGTTCACCCTGCAGGACGATCGAATCGTCCAGAGTTTCCAGCGTTTCCGCCTCGACTGGCATCCTGAAGCAGCCCCCCCCAATCAAGTGCATGTCGCGCCTCTGGGCCGGGAACATTTCGACGAAAGCGGCTACAGCCAGGACCTGCTTCGCCCTGCAGCGCGCGGCCCCGATGGAGACTACCGTGTCACTCAGCTCCAAACCTCAGCCTCGGTCATGTATCCCGTTCTGCCCCAAGCCGGGCAGCAGCGCATCTACATCGTGGTACGGGACCAAAATCTGTTTCCAGTGCCCCGCGCGGCTGTGATGCTCGTCGCTCATTTCCCGGATGGCGATCGCTACAACCTGATGCCGACCACCGATTCGCAAGGCCTAAGCCGGCTGACGTTGAGCGTAGGAAACATGCCGCGCGGCACCAAGGTCAACTTAGAAATCTGGGTGTTCTATGAGCATTTACAGGCCGTGGCCCGAGATTCGTTTGTGGTTTGGTAAGCTGAGTCGGCCGCATAGAGAAATGAAAGTGATCAGCAAGGTGGGGAACAAGGTTGAATCATATAGAATGGTGTTGATCCGCACAGACTGGAAGTGGGGCTTACCTTGAACGACGCCTACACGGTGGCCTTGGCAAATTTGAGGGCGGGGGTTGGAAAGACTTCGCTGACGCTTTCGCTCGGGACAACACTGGCCGAGCGCGGGCATCGCGTTTTGCTCGTCGACCTTGACCCTCAAGCCAGCCTGACCGTCGCCTGCGGCGTGGAAGACGCTGCCGACGTCAACCTGTCCCAGGTCATGGGCGGCAGCATGCCAGGAAGGACGGCTTTCTGGGATATTCTCAAAGAGATCGTCCCCGGCCAATACATCTTTCTCGCGCCGGCTGACATCGCCCTCGCCCACACCGAGTATGGGCTCAACAGCCGCATGGATCGCGAACACATTCTGGATAAGGCGCTGGAAGGCGTCAAGGATAATTTCGATTTCATCCTTCTGGATTGCCCCTCCAGCCTCGGCCTGCTAACCCTTAACGGCCTGGCAGCCTCTGACACCCTCATCATCCCTTCCCAACCTCACATGGCCCATCTACGCGGCATCTGGCTCTTTTTGGGCACGATCGAGCGGATCAAGCGTGAAGTTAATCCAGAGCTATCCATCATGGGTATCGTGCTCACCTACTTCAATCCAGATCTGGCCCACCACCAGAATGTGCTCTCGTCGATGAAGGCCGGGGGCTTGCCAATCCTCCCGATAGCTGTCCAGGATGAGCCGGACCCCGAAGAAGATCAGGGCGACCAGCCGGCCAAAGCGACCTATGTGCCGGGAAGCTACCAGGCCCTTTCTAATCTCGCCCGATTGGTGGAAGAAACGCGCCGAGCCGAAAGCCGCAACGGCCGCATGCCGCCACTCAGGCTCAACCCCCCTCAGAAGCTCAGCAGCCTCAGATCTGACAATTGAGCCCGCGTAGGGCACGCATTCATTGGTGACCACTTGCCTGTATAATGTCGCCACGTTCGCTGGAGGCTACGCCGCTCGATGCCTACCGATTCGCTATTGGCAGTATTCGGCTTTTCAGTTGCGGTTTCAATTGGGGCCGTGGTCTCCCCAGGCCCCGTCTCGGCCGCGATTATCACCGAGTCGCCACGGCACGGATGGCGCGTCGGCCCGCTGGTGGCAAGCGCCCACACCCTGCTGGAACTCTTCATCGTTATCCTCATCGGGCTTGGCCTGAGTGCCGGCCTGGCGTCGCCTGGCGTCAGCCGGGTAATCGCGCTGGGCGGGGGCATCGTGCTGATAGGGATTGGGTTTGGCTACATTGTGGGCGTGTTTCGAGGCAAGATGCATCTGCCTCAAGCCGACCGTAGCCAACCCCCTCGAACCACATCCAACCTGCTCTGGCTCGGATTCTTTACAACTCTTTCCAACCCTTTTTGGTACGCGTGGTGGGTCACGGTGGCTGCCGGCTACCTGGCTCAAGCCCAGGCCTATGGGCCGGCGGGGCCAGCGGTCTTTTATGTGGCGCATGCCTCCACTGACTACGCCTGGGACACGCTCCTGTCGGCCGCCGCGGGAGCAGGAAGACGCTGGCTTACCGACCGCCTCTACCAAGCCGTCATTTTTGTGACCGGCGGAGCGATGGCGTATTTTGGATTGCTCTTCTTGCGCAGCGGGTGGCCGGCCTGACCGGCGAAACCTGGCCAGCCCCTCCCTTCCGGGATGGACACCATGCAGGTTGTTCTGATTACAGACAACGCTGATGAACGTGACTACTACAGCTACGTCCTACAACAGGTGGGCCTGGGCGTCATCTACCGCCCCGATTTCGAAGCTGCTACGGCCGAGCGGGCGCCTTCTCAGAGCGACCTCTTTCTGGTGGTCTCGCGATCGGCCGAATCGACAATCAAGTCCGTTTCGAGATTCCGCGCCCACGTGGAAGCTCCGCTCTTCGTGCTCGTCGACCACCCGACGGAAAGCCAGGTCGCCGACTTGCTAGAGGCCGGCGCGGACCTGGTGCTGCCTCTTCCTGTCAGCCCCCGGGTTCTGGCGGCGTACTACCGCAACCAGATGCGTCGCGGCGGCGAGGTAGCAGCCATCGCGCCGGCACCGCTCAAGCTGGGTTCGGTGGAGCTGGAACCTTCTATTCGAAGCGTGCGGGTCGGGCGGCGGAAGCCTCAGCACTTGACTCAACTCGAATTTCGATTGCTTCACCTGCTGATGACTCACCGAGGCCAGGTGATCACGCCCGATGTGATCGTGGATCGGGTCTGGGGCTACACGGAGTCCGGCAGCCGTGAGTTGGTTCGCGGTTTGATCAGCCGCTTGCGCGCTAAAGTAGAACCCAACCCCAACGACCCAAGATATATCCGCACCGTGGCAGGCGTGGGTTATGTCTTTGATATCGAATAGCGCACTTTTTGCACGCGTTTGACACATCGTCTTGCAGAGGTCTCCCTTGTTTTGTACGCTCCGTAGACACATTTGCGACATTCAAGACGTAATATTCGGGGCAAATTGAACAGCGAGCTGGAGGCCAACTATGGCTCAGGGCTATTGTCCCGACTGCGATTCCGATATCAAGCTCGGAAGTGACCCACGCAAGGGGCAGAAGGTCACTTGTCCCAACTGCGGGGCCTACCTGGAGATCGTGGGTTTGTCGCCGATCGAGCTCGATTGGGCCTTCGATGACGATGAGGAATATGAGGTGGACTACGAGGGGGATGAGGAAGAACACGAGTACTGAGCACGATCGGCCTAGCCATCGGGGCCAAGCCTGGCCCATCGAATGGCGCTGATCGAGAGCTTGCATTCGGCTTGCTGCCGAGTTGGCGCGGCGAATGGTTCCGAAGCTATCAGGTTGGGGCGTACCCAATGGTGCGCCCCGCTGCTTAATGCGGGGGAGACTGACAGCGCACGTTTACACGGCGTGCGTGTCACAAGGCTGAGAGTATGAGCCTGAGAGGCAAAAGATGAACAACGAAGACGGCACCGAGAAGGCCGGTCAGAAGTCGAACACCAAACCCATCCCCAAAACCTTGGGGCCGGTGCTCAATCTTGAAGAGCACGTGCGCGCCGATTGGTGGCGCAGGATATTCAACGCGCTGTATCTCAAGACCGATTCCGATGTGGTCAATGACCAGTTGATCACGGCCAGCGAGATCGACCTTTTCACCCAGACCTTGAGTCTCTCACCCGACGCCGACATCCTCGACCTGTGCTGCGGCCAGGGTCGTCATGCGCTGGAGTTGGCCCGTCGAGGGTTTGGCAACGTGCAGGGGTTGGATCGGTCCCACTACCTGATCCAACGAGCTCGCGCCACCGCCAAGAAGGAATCGCTCAACATCAAGTTCCGGGAAGGGGATGCGCGCAAGCTGCCACATGCCACAGACCGCTTTGACGTCGTGATGATCCTGGGTAACTCGTTTGGTTATTTCGAGACCATCGAAGACGATTTGCGAGTCCTGCGGGAGGTTTTCCGCATCCTCAAACCTTCCGGCCAACTTCTGGTCGATGTCTCCGATGGCGAATACCTCAAGGATCATTTCGAGGCTCGCACCTGGGAGTGGTTGGATAAGAAACACTACGTCTGCCGGGAGCGTTCGTTGTCGGCCGATGGCCAGCGCATGATCTCCCGAGAGATCATCACCCACGCTGAAAAGGGTGTATTGGCAGACCAATTTTACGCTGAGCGACTTTACACGCGCGAGGGGCTTGTGTCCCTCATCCAAGACGCAGGTTTCAGTCAGATCACAAGCCACGGCGATATTAACACCCAGTCTCAACGCAACCAGGATTTGGGGATGATGGCGCAGCGCCTGGTCGTCACGGCCCTGGTGCGCAAAGAGTGGACGCCGAAGAAGGTCAAGCCGGATGCGGCCACGAAGCACGTGGTGGTTGTGATGGGTGACCCGCACCGACCGGACACCGTCAAGCCGGACTCTGTCTTCGACGATGATGACTTCTACACCATTGACCAGCTCAAGTCTGCTCTGCAGTCCTCGGACAAGTATCAGTACAGCTACCTGGACAACCACGACAGTTTGATCCAGGACCTCATGAACCTAAGCGGCAAAGCCGATCTGATCCTCAACCTGTGCGATGAAGGCTTTGCCAACGATCCGCGCCAAGAGCTGCATGTACCGGCGATTTTGGAGATGTTCCACCTTCCCTACACGGGCTCCGGCCCGCAGTGCCTGGCCCACTGCTACGACAAGTCGATGATCCGCGGCGCGGCGCATGAGATGGGCATCCCTGTGCCGGAGGCATACTTCATTCGCCCGGAGGACACCAGCATCGAACTGCCCATCGGATTCCCTGTCATCATCAAGCCCAACTTAGGAGACTCTAGTTTCGGGATCACCCAGCGTTCTGTGGCGCACTCAGCCGAAGAGCTGCTCAACGCTATCGCCGCGATTCGAGCACGGTTTGGCTTCGACAAGCCAATGCTGGTTGAGGAATTCCTCACTGGCGCTGACCTCACCGTGGGCGTCATCGGAAATCCCCCAGACGACTACCTCGTCCTACCGATTGTTGAGGAAGACTATTCCAGTCTTCCGCCGGAACTGCCTCGTCTTTGCGGCTATGAGGCCAAATGGAATCCAGAGTCCCCATACTGGAACCTGGGCTCAATCCCAGCCAATCTGCCTCCAGAAATCCAGCATACAATCGTCGAGGCATGCCTGCGCCTGTTCGAACGGCTCGAATGCCAAGACTACGCGCGGTTCGATTGGCGTCTCGATGCCCGTGGAAACCCCAAGTTACTGGAGGCCAATCCCAATCCCGGTTGGTGCTGGGACGGGCACCTGGCCAAGATGGCCGGTTTGGCAGGCTTGAGCTACGCCGATATGCTCACCGCCATTCTGGCGGCCGCCGAGCGGCGTTTGGGGATCACCTCTCGGACGGGGTCTAGACTTGAAAACCGGATCACAGTCAAAGATACTGCAGGCTAGCGACGAAGGACGCAACTCAACTCAGAACCGCCAGGGAAAAGGGGCTGCCATTCAGGCAGCCCCTCTTGATGTTCAAGGATTCTCGTGGAGACAGGCAGCAGCGGGCTAGGCCCCCATGGCTGCGTGTGCCGCGGCGAGCCGCGCCACCGGCACGCGGAAAGGCGAGCAGCTCACGTAATTCAGTCCGTACTTGTGGCACAGGGCGATGGACGCCGGATCCCCGCCGTGCTCGCCGCAGATGCCAACTTCCAGCTCCGGGCGGGTCTCGCGGCCTTCTCGAGTTGCCATTTCCATCAGCCGTCCAACTCCCTCAGGATCAATCGATTGGAAGGGGTTGACCGGCAGGATGCCCTCTTCCACGTAGGTCAGCAAGAAGTTGCGCTCCGCATCATCACGGCTGTAACCGAAGGTCATCTGAGTGAGGTCGTTGGTCCCGAACGAGAAGAACTCCGCCAGACCGGCGACTTCCCTGGCCGTCAGGGCCGCTCGAGGGATTTCGATCATGGTTCCGAACTTGTAGGGGAACTCAACCCCCTTCTCGCCCATCACCTGGCGGGCAATCTCCCTCAATCGGGGCTGCACACTCTTGAGCTCATTGACGTGCCCAGTCAAGGGGATCATCACCTCAGGTCGAGCATCACCACCTCGTTTGGTGACGTTGGCGGCCGCTTCGAAGATCGCCCTTACCTGCATTTCGATGATTTCAGGCATCAGGATGCCGAGGCGAATGCCGCGCAGCCCCATCATCGGATTTGACTCATGCAGGCCGCGGACACTGTTCAAGAGATCTTCCTTCTCTTTAAGCCCCTCGGTTTCGCCCTTGGCGCGCATCGTGGCCACTTCTTCGATGAGCTCTTCCAATCCCGGCAGGAACTCGTGCAGCGGGGGATCGATGAGGCGCACAATCACGGGTTGACCGTCCATGGCCTCGAACAGGCCCTCGAAGTCCTGGCGCTGATACGGCAGAAGCTCATTCAACGCTTCTACACGATCGCTGCGATCGTCGGCCAGGATCATTCGCTGCACGATCGGCAGACGCTCCTGCTCGAAGAACATGTGCTCAGTTCGGCACAGGCCGATGCCTTGTGCGCCATACTTCCGGGCGCGGCGCGCGTCCGCCGGGTAATCAGCATTGGCCCAAACCTGAAGACCGCGCGTCGGGAAGCCCTTTGGACCCTTTCGGATTCCCTCGGCACTGGCGACGTCATCCGCCCAGCCGAGCAGCTCCAACAACTCGGTCTGCTCTTCAAACTCCGGCATGACGGTGTCGATTTGACCCGGATAGACTTCCCCGGTTGTCCCGTCGACTGAAATCCACTCACCTTCGTTGATTGTCACGCCGTTGGCGGTGAGGGTCCGATTGGTCATGTCCAGCTCGAGATCCGAGGCGCCCACGATACATGGGATGCCGAATTGTCGGGCGACCACCGCGGCGTGGCTGGTGGCGCCCCCCTCGGTCGTAAGGATCCCCTTGGCCGCAAGCATGCCGTGAACATCATCCGGCTTGGTGAAAGGGCGGACCATGATTACGTCCTGCGATTCCTTCTTGGCCTTTTCCTCCGCGGTGTCGGCGTCGAAGTACACCCGCCCGACAGCCGCGCCGGGCGAGGCGTTGACCCCGCTGCCCAGAATGCCCTTGCTCCGGGCCTCTTCGAGAGCAGCCGGCTTGAACTGCGGGTGAAGCAGCACGTCGACGTCTTTGGGTGAGACACGACGAACGGCTTCCGGCTTGTCGATGACGCCTTCACGCACCATGTCCACAGCGATCGTCACCGCCGCCTTGGCCGTCCGCTTGCCATTGCGCGTCTGGAGCATCCACAGCTTGCCGTGTTCGATCGTGAACTCGACATCCTGCATCTCTCGGTAGTGGTCCTCGAGCTTCTCGACGATCTCCTCAAACTGCTTGTAGACTTCCGGCATCTCTGTCTTGAGCTCAGAGATCTTCTTGGTGTTGCGGATCCCGGCGACGACATCCTCGCCCTGGGCGTTGGTCAGATAGTCGCCATAGAGCACCTGCTCGCCGGTTGCCGGATCGCGCGTGAACGCCACCCCGGTCGCCGAATCATCGCCCATGTTGCCAAAGACCATGGTCACGATGCTGACGGCTGTCCCTAAGTCGTCGGCAATGCCAGCCGCCTTGCGGTAGTCCACGGCTCGCTTGCCGTTCCATGACCCGAACACGGCCTCTGTCGCACGCCGCATCTGCTCCACCGGATCCTGAGGGAAGTCGAACCCCAGGTGCTCTTTGATCACACTCTTGAAGGTCTCTGTCAGAGCCTTCCAATCTTCGGCCTTCAATTCGGTGTCAACTTTGTATCCATGCTCGGTTTTGTATTCATCCATCGGCTCTTCAAACGCTTCATCCGGCAGGCCAAGGACTACCGATCCGAACATCTGCACAAGGCGCCGATAGGCGTCATAGACGAAACGGGGGTCGTCGGTGAGCTTGATCATGCCCTCGGCGGTTTCGTCGTTCAATCCGATGTTGAGTACTGTGTCCATCATGCCGGGCATGGAGAACTTGGCGCCCGACCGGCAGGAAACGAGCAGAGGATTGCTGGGATCGCCAAAACCTTTGCCGGCCTTTTCTTCGACGACTTTCAAAGCCTCCATCGTCTGTTCCCACATGCCCTCCGGGAAAGTCTCTCCCTGGTCCAGATAGGCATTGCAGGCCCGGGTTGTTATGGTGAACCCAGGCGGGACCGGGACGCCGATCCGGGTCATCTCGGCCAGGTTGGCGCCTTTGCCTCCCAACAAACCCCGCACGCCCTCCCAGGAGCCGGCGAACTCTTCAGCTTTGTCGACATCTTGAAATAGATAGACCCATTTTTCCGCCATGCAATTGCCTCCGTCTATTGTGATGAGGGCGAGTAAGTCCTCAATTGGTTGACTTTGTCGTCAGGAATTGACTGAATGACCTCTACAAATATAACAGGCGCCGTTTCGCCGCAGTGGCGGTGGTTGCCCGGCGAAGGGCGCGTTCCAAGCTCGGCTCCGTCGCGCTGACAGCGAAGGCCGGGCCTCTCCTTGTCACTCTTGCGACGGCAGTCCGATTTGGACTTCGTCGCCGGAGATTCGAACGGGATACGCGGGAATGTCGACCACAGCCGGGAGTGTCAGAGCCTTGCCATCGCGGATATCGAAATGGGCACCGTGCCGAGGACAGACGATCTCGAGCCCAGACACTTCTCCCTCGGCCACGGGGCCGTCATCGTGCGAACAGACATCCATGATGGCAAAATACTCGCCGGCGATGTTGAACACAGCGATGGGCTCACCATCGATGTCGATCAGGATACGCTCGCCGTTCGGGAGTTCGTCGACTTTGGCGACGGTCACGAACTCGAGTCGATCAGATTCAACTGTCTTGTAGTTGTACATGGAGACCACCCGAATCCGCCGGGCTTCGCCGGCTGCTTTGGTTGAGGCAACGATGGTTTGGAATCAGGCGAGATCCTCCTCAAGCTCATCGACGCCGTAAACTCCGGCCTTGATGACCTTGAGCGAGAGGAGCGCGCACTTGAGGCGGACTGGGCCGAGTTCGATCCCCAACAGCTCCAAGACGTCTTCCTTGCCAAGCGCCTTGATTTCATCCAATGACTTGCCCACGACGGCTTCGGTCAGCAGGTCAGCCGAGGCCTGGGATATGGCACAACCCTCGCCACTGAAGGCAGCTTCCGAGACGCGGCCATCCTCGCCCAGGCGGAGATCAACCCGGATTCGGTCACCGCACAGCGGATTGTCATCCTGGTAGCTGAAGTCGTGAGGGTCCAGTTTCCCCCGCATGCGCGGGTTCTTGTAGCGGTCGATAATCTGTTCGCGATAGAGATCGTCCATAACTCGGCTCCCTAGCCGAAAACTTCCTTCACTTTGTAGAGTCCCTCAATAAGGGCGTCGACTTCAGATGGTTTGCTATACAGATAGAACGAAGCGCGGGTCGTAGCCGGGATCTGGTAGCGTTCGTGGAGAGGCATGGCGCAGTGATGGCCGGCGCGCACAGCGATGCCTTGGGAGTCCAGAATCTGGGCCACGTCATGGGGATGAAGTCCCTCAAAAGTGAAGGCGGCTACGCCTCCCCGCTGGGATGCTTCCGGCCCAAGCACATGCACCCCAGGCACCTCTTCCAATCGTTCCAAAGCATATGAGATCATCGCCTGATCGTGGGCATAGACCCGATCCAGCCCAATCTCCGTCAAAAAATCTACTGCTTCGCCCAAAGCGACCGCTTCGGCGATGGCTGGTGTGCCAGCTTCGAACTTGTGCGGCACATCGTTGGGAACAAATGTGCCAAGGCCGACACGCTTGATCATCTCGCCCCCACCCATGTAAGGTGGCATGTCCTCCAACAGATCTCGGCGGGCATAGAGCGCGCCGATCCCCGTAGGGCCGCACATCTTGTGTCCCGAGAAAGCCAGGAAGTCTACGTCCAAGGCGCGGACATCAACCGGCATGTGAGGCACGGACTGGGCGGCGTCAATAAGAACCAGCGCCCCGGCCCCATGCGCCTGGTGGGTCATCTCCTGCGCCGGGTTGATCGTCCCCAGAACATTTGACATCTGGCTAAAAGCGACCACCTTGGGCTCCTTTTCCAGCAGCCTCCGGTAGGCCTCTAGCTCCAGCCGACCATCGTCGGTAATGGGGACAAAGTCCAGAGCGAAGCCGATTTCATCCGCCAGCATGTACCAGGGCACAAGATTGGCGTGATGCTCCATTTCAGTTAGCAGCACCCGGTCACCGGGGCCAAGATTAGCCCGCCCCCAACTGGCAACGACCAAGTTGATAGCTTCCGTGGCATTGCGTGTGAAGACGATCTCCGAAGCTGAGGCGGCACCGACCAATCGGGCCACCTTGCCTCGGGCATCTTCGTAGGCCTGTGTTGCCTCTTCAGCCAACACGTGAATGCCTCGGTGAATATTGGCGTTGTGGGATGCCAGGAAGTTGCTCAGGCTGTCGATGACCCGCTGCGGCTTCTGCGATGTGGCCGCCGAATCGAGATAGACCAGGGGAACGCCGGGACGTATCTCTCTCTGCAGGATCGGGAACTGCGCCCGAATGGCGTCCACGTCCAGATCTTCGGCCGACCGCACCGCCGACATCATGCCAGGCTCACCCTTCAGCTCTTTCGCGACCGTCGCTTCTTGGGCTGCCGGATGTTGTTGCTGTTCTGCTGCAGCCAGAGGACCCGGTCGGGCACCATCCAACCGTCGGTCAGGTAGACATCCTGAGTGAATTGGACGGCGACCATCTTGCGATCCGCCTGCACCACGGTGCCGGGCAACCAGTCGTTGACGCGATCGTCGTCTTCATTGTTGTGATCGCACTTAACCTCGACCTGGTCGCCAACCTCATACAGCTGGGCATTGGTGTCGGGATTCTGGATTGTGGTCACTTTGTTCATGGACTCTTCTCGAGCCTCCTCATTCAGGGCGCCGGCGCGCTTCCGCGCGATCCCCAAGATCCCATCTTATCATCGATCATTTCGGTCAACCTGACACGCACATCCTCGAAAGGAATCCGCTCCATGATTGGCGAGAAGAAGCCGTCCACCACCAGCCGTTCTGCCTCGGAGCGGGGCAAACCGCGCGACATCAGGTAGAACACAGGCTCTTCCTCGAGCTGGCTGACGGTGGCGCCGTGCGTACATCGGACATCATCGGCGAGAATTTCGAGGCCCGGGATGGAGTCTGCGCGCGCCCGCTTGCTCAGTATCAGGTTGCGGTTGGCCTGGTAGCCATCCGTCTTCTGGGCCCCTGGGGCCACGTAGATCATCCCTTGCCACACGGATCGGCTGCGATCGACCAGGGCCCCCTTGAACAGCAGGTCACTTGTGGTATGTGGCGCCAGGTGATTCTGTTGCGTGTCATGGTCCAAGTGCTGGATGCCGTCGGCGAAATAGAAGCCAGACATGCGACCTGTGGAACCTTCGCCGGCCAATTCCAACTCGGTGAAGTTCTTGGTCAAATGGCTTCCAACCGCACCAAAGATCCAATCTAGATGTGCATCGCGCCCTGCCCGTCCGCGCTCGTGGGTGAAATTCCACACGTGTTCGCCCCAGTTCTGGAGCTCAACGAAGGTCAGGCGTGCGGCGTCACCGACGCTCAGCTCGACAATGCCACTGTGAATCGTGTGGCCCTCGGCCTCTGTGGGCGACGCCGTCTCGTGGACGAAAGTCAAGCTGGCACCCTCTTCGAGCACCACCAGCAGCCGACTGAAGTACAAGTGCTCGCTGCCCGGCGCCCACATCACAGCGTGAAGCGGATCGGGCACTTCGACGCCTTTGGGTACATAGATGAACAATCCATCGGTGGCCATGGCAGCCGCCAGCGCGGAGAACTTGCCTTCGTCATCAGGGACGATGCTCCCAAGATGTTCCCGTAGCAGCGCCTCGTGCTCCTTGATCGCCGTCTTCCAGTCGCAGAAGATCACCCCCAGCTCAGCCAAAGAGGCCCCACCCTCAAGTTTGGCTGGATGGCCGGGGCGCAAGACGGCCTGGGCGGCGTTCTCATCCCCTGCGAGGGGACGCAGCAATGCTGGATCGATCGGAAGGTCGTCGCTCGGGTGCATCTCGACGCTCTGCGAAGGGAGCATCCGAATGTCCGTCCGGCGCCAGGGCTCGTCCTGGAGGGTCGGCATGGCCATTTCCTGATACCGAGACCAAGCCTTGAGGCGCCGCTCGGCCAACCAGGCGGGCGCATCCAGACTGTCTGATGCCCGGCGAACGTCTTCTTCACCGAGCTTGAATTCGCGGGCTTCGGCCGGCCTCTGACTGCCGGTCCGCTTTCTTACGACGGTTCTGGGACTCATATGGGTTGCATGCCTCTTTGTTGTCGACTGTAACTTGGGCCGGCGGTCCGCCAACTCGTTGGCTAAATCGGCTAGCCGATCGAGCCCTCCATTTGGAGCTGAATAAGCCGGTTCATTTCCACGGCGTACTCCATTGGGAGCTCACGCACCAGCGGTTCGATGAAGCCAGAAACCACCATGCTGGCGGCCTCGTCTTCACTCATGCCGCGGCTCATCAGGTAGAAGAGCTGCTCCTCGCCGATCTTGCTGACGGATGCTTCGTGGCCCACGCTGACGTCGTTCTCGTCGATCTCAATGTATGGATACGTATCGGAGCGGGAGGACTCGTCCAACAAGAGCGCGTCGCAGACAACATTGGACTTGGAACCGACGGCGCCTTCGTGGACCTTGAGGAGCCCGCGATAGGAGGCTCTACCGCCAGCCTTGCTGATCGACTTTGAAGTGATCTTGCTGGTCGTGTACGGCGCGGCGTGGATGACCTTGCCGCCTGTGTCTTGATGCTGGTGACCCGCGGCAAAGGCAAGAGACAGGATTTCCCCATGAGCACCCTTGCCTATCAGGTAACAGGACGGATACTTCATGGTGACCTTACTGCCGATATTGGCATCCACCCACTCGTGGCTGGCGTCCTCATGCACCATGGCGCGCTGGGTCACCAAATTGTAGACGTTGTTGGACCAGTTCTGTATGGTTGTATAACGCGAGCGAGCGCCTTTCTTGACGATGATCTCGATCACACCGCTATGGAAAGAGTCAGTGGAATAGATCGGCGCCGTACAGCCCTCCACATAGTGGACCTGGGCCCCTTCATCGACGATGATCAGCGTGCGTTCGTATTGGCCCACATTGGCCGAATTTAGGCGGAAGTAGGCCTGGAGCGGCAGATCGATCTTGGTGTTCGGTGGAACATAGATGAATGATCCGCCCGACCAGACGGCGCTGTTGAGGGCGGCGAACTTGTTGTCCGTGTACGGAATCACCGTGCCGAAGTATTCGCGGAACAGATCAGGATGCTTGCGCAGGCCGTCCTCGATGCTGACGAAGATCACGCCCTTGGATTCGAGCTGCTCCTGGATCTTGTGATAGACCATCTCCGATTCGTACTGGGCGCCTACCCCGGCCAGAAACTTCTGCTCGGCCTGCGGAATGCCCAAACGGTCGAAGGTCTTCTTGATCGTGTCAGGTACATCATCCCATGAACGGCCCTCGGACTCGGCCGGCCGGACGTAGTTGTAGATGTTCTCCAAGTTGAATTCGCTGAGGTCGGCCCCCCAATCGGGCATTGGGCGTGCCACATAGTGTTCAAGCGCCTTGAGCCGGTACGCCAACATCCACTCCGGCTCGCCCTTCATGGCCGAAATCTGTTCAACTACTTCACGATCCAGGCCCTTCTTGGTCCGAAACACTGCTTCGTCCGGATCGGCGAAGCCGTACTTGTAGTCATCAAGGCCTTCAAGCTTCTTGATGTCTTGATTGGTCGCCATTACGGACTCTCCACGGCGTCAGCTTGCTTCTCTCTGATCCAGTCATACCCCTGTTCTTCGAGGTGCTCAGCCAGCTCGGGACCACCGGATTCGACGATCTTCCCTGCCAGCATGATGTGCACGAACTGCGGCGAAATGTAGTTCAGAATTCGCTGATAGTGGGTGATAACCAGCACGCCCAAATCCGGCCCGGCCAGAGCATTGACACCGCTGGCGACAATCCGAAGAGCATCGATATCCAGCCCCGAATCGGTCTCATCGAGAATGGCAATTTCTGGCTCAAGCGTAGCCATCTGCAGAATCTCGGCGCGCTTCTTCTCGCCACCCGAGAACCCGTCGTTCAGGTAGCGGCCGGCGAACTCGTGCCCCATCTCGAGCAAATCCATCTTCTTCTTCAACAGGGTGCGGAACTCACCGACGGCGATGCCTTTGTCCTCCGGATCGTCCATCTTACGCCTGGCGTTGATCGCCGAACGAAGGAAGTTGGCCAGTGAGACCCCGGGGATGGCGACCGGGTACTGGAATGCAAGGAAGAGCCCCATCTTGGCCCGCTCGTCGGGGGCCAAATCCAGGATGTTTTGGCCTTTGAATAGAACCTGTCCGCCTGTGACCTGATAGCCTGGATGCCCCATAAGGGAGTTCGCCAGGGTGGATTTTCCCGAGCCATTGGGGCCCATCAGGGCGTGGACCTCACCTGGTTTGATGGTCAGGTCAACCCCTTTGAGGATTTCTTTTTCATCGACGTTGACGTGCAAATCTCGGATCTCAAGCGCAGAACCCATCAATACTCCTCACATCTTCTTGAACTCGCCAGCCCACTTGCGCCAGCGACTATCGGCAAGCCCCAAACAGCCGGGATTATAGCATGCGCGGCTTCCAACTGTCAATATTTCTCATGTTTATTTGAAATATTTGCCAGGTTCAAATGAATAAGTACGACAACTTTCTGAAATATTGACAGGATTCGAGGGCACATGCTATACTCCGCAACGCATGGCAAAATCCACACGAGAGACAATCCTGCGCACCTTGAGGTCGCAGGGAAAGTGCACGGTCAAAGATCTGGCCCAGGCGGCCAAGGTTTCGCCGGTCTCCGTCCGTCATCACCTCTCCAACCTCGAGGATGAGAATCTCGTGGCCATAGAAGAGGTTCGTCACGGAGTCGGTCGGCCGCGCCATATCTTCAGCCTTACCGAAGATGCCTTGGAGTTGTTCCCCGCCCGCTACTACCGGCTGGCCAATCGCCTTCTGGGCGAGATGAAAGACAGCCTGCCCGAGGGCAGCGTGGACGCCATGTTCAACCACATCGCCGACGACCTGGTCGAACAGTTCCGGCAACAACTGGAGGGGCTGCCGCTTGAATCGCGGATGACCCGCCTGGCTGAGCTCTTGAAGGACGAAGGCTTTGAGATCGAGGTCGAGATTGGCGAAGACCAGGTCCTGATCAAGGAAATGACCTGTCCTTACCTGCACGTGGGTCGTGAACACCCTGAAGTGTGTCTGATCGATCGGCAGCTCATCGCCGCCGCTCTTGACCTGCCGGTGGAACGCATCTCATGGCTGCTCGAAGGGGATCGCCACTGCACCTATGCCGTACGGCTCAAGGACAGTCCTTTGGAGGTTCAAAACTCATGACTGACGAAGCGGCGGTTCCCAATCCGATTTGGGAAGCCGATTCAACCCACCCCAAACTGGCCGCCCAAGTCCGAGAGTCATTGCGCGAAGTGATGGATCCCGAATTGGGATTGAGCGTGATCGAACTTGGTTTGGTCCGCCAGGCCCATATCGAGGACTCCGAGCTCGAGATCACGATGATCATGACCACCCCTTTTTGCCCCTACGCCCCGGCACTGCTCGAAGCGACGCGCAAGAAAGCAGAGGCCGGATCCGGGTTGTCCGTCACGATTGAGATGAGCATGGACGCTTGGGATCCCAGCATGATGGAAGAGGGCGCCGGAGCTGCCTGGGGGTTTTTCTAGAACCGGCGGCTCAACTGAGCGGAACTGAATCGACAACGGCTGACCGCTCGGTCAGCCGTTTCTTGTTCTCAACGTCGCAGGTCCTGCTTCAGGCCTTGGATACCAGCCCGGAATGCTATCCGGCCTCGCGTTGCTGCCGCGAAACCGAGTCGATGATACCCAGCAAGGCCAGAATGACTCGCAGAGTCAACCCAAGTGCGGCCACCGTGACCACCGTCGCCACACCCACGCCAAAGGCCAGCCCCCAGATGGGCCCCATGCCCGAGCCACGATACGTCACCAAGCGCGCCTTGAGTATCCGCACGAAACGCAGGTCGGGCTCGACCGGCACCATAATCTGCGTAAGCAAGTCTTGAAGCTGCTTGCGGCTGACGGATTTGGACTGAGTGCGCTTCATATACCACGGTTCCTTCGGTTTGTGAAAACTGTCACAAGCATACGCCTCCTGGATCAGGAGGTGTCCGACTGGCCGGCATCGCCAGCCAGTACCGCGCCCACCTCATCCCGCAGGGCGTTCAGTGTCCTGTGGTACAGACTCTTGATGGCTCCTTCCGTTCGCCCCATGATCTCGCCGATTTCAGCGTTCGACATGCGCTCGACGAACTTCAGGATCAGCAGCTGCTGCCTGTCTTCGGGCAGACGCCTGACGCAGGCCATCAGCACTTCGATCTCTTCCCGATCGATCGCCCGGTTTTCCGGCTGGCCTCCTGTTCGGGCAATGAACAGGCGCTCGTCGAGCGGTACCAGCGGCTTACGGCTCCGGTCCCGGTGCCAGTTTGCCACCAGGTTGTGGGCGATCCGATACAACCAGGCCGAGAAAGGTACGCCCTTGTCTTCGTATTTGTCCACATGCCGCAGGGCTCGCTGGAAGACGCGTTCCGTCAAATCCTCGGCGTCATGATGGTTGCCCGTGCGGTAGTAGATGTAGTTGTAAATCCGCTTCACGTGCCGTTCGTACAGCTCGCCGAAAGCGGCAGCGTCCGATCCGGCTCGACGAACGAGCTCCTGTTCATCTCGGGCGTGCTCACTCATCGCATCACCTCGAGATGGCGTATCTGCGCTCTTTCAGAAATAACCCCATTGGTGGCCCCAAGTTGCCCCAAAACGTGTCGCTTCACATGTGGCCCTAGCCGATACCTAGTCATGGTGTGACCTGCTTGAGTTTCGCCCAGGCGTCCCGCACCCGCTCGACAACCTGCGGGTCTTCCGGGCGAAGTCCATAGCGCACAAGCTCAAACGCTCCGGTAATCTCGCGCGAACAATCCGCTACCGCCGGGTATGTTTCGCTCAGCACCTGCTGGAATTCAGCCGGAGTCTCATCAGCCCGCCGCGGCCGACCGTCCTTGGCGGCCTTGGCAAGCATCGCCGAGTAGATTCGTCGGATGACAAACGGCGCCAACCAAGGCCGGCCAGCCACCGCGCGGATCCACGCTCCCAGTCTACTCTGAGCCTCTTCCAGCAGTCCAGGTCGGGCGCCACCCGAGTGAGGCTGGTCCAGGTCTTCGTCGAGGCCCAAATCGGGATGAGCGTCCTGCCGCATTCGACGGCGGCTTCTGGTCACTATGTAGATAACTGCCCCGGCGGCGAGCAGGATCAGCCCCCATTGAATGTATGGCCAGGCCGCGGCCAGGGCCTGCACCCAGCCGGGCGGTGCGGCGTTCTCGGCCCCTGGCTCCGGAGTCACCTGCACCGGGTTGACCTGGACCTGCGCCATCACTTCGCTCAGCCCGACGAACAGCTGCCGCAGCCAATCCACCAGGAGTTGGAGCAAAGGATTGAAGAACATCAGGACAGGCAGCAGCAATCTGAAGAACAGGCCCAACAGGGCGCCAATTGCCAGGCCCACCAGGATCACCAACTGATGCGCCGGCTGGCTGTTGAGCGCGTATCCAGCACCGACACCCAAGGCAGTCGCCACTGCCAGCATCCCCGCCAACCCAGCCATCCAGCGCAAAGTGATCGGTGCCCGGCTGCCTCCCGGCTGATGTGCCAGGCCGTTGGCTCTGGCTACGGCCATTGCCAATAGCGAAGCAAGGAAGAACGTCGGAAGGAGTTCCGGAATAGGCATCCCTTCGACGTCCCGGCGGGCCGCGATGTAAAGCGCATACAAGAGCACACCAAGCCGAAAGTGCAGCCCTTCCCTCCCCCAAATGAGTTCGGGTGTTCCCGCCAATGTTGAGCCGCGCTGCCACAAGATGACCACGGCTATGAAGATCACTACCTCATCCGGCACGGGAAGCAGCACGGCCAGCGAGTGTATCAACCGTACGACAGCGCCGCCGAGATCCAGACCGTGCAGGCTGCTTTCGACCAGGTCCAGGCTGAGCAGGAAGGCAAGCACCAACCCCACGCCGCCCAAAATGTGTTGTACGGCCGACTTGAGATACAACTGGTGCGAAAGGCGGCCGATGGCATACGACGTGATTCCCAAGGCCATCAGCCAAACGACCAAGAAGCTCGGCGGTGGTGGCCCCTGATCGCCGGCGATGAGCCGCAGCCAGGCAGCTACCCAGCAAACATCCATCAACAGGGCCGCCGTTACACCCAGGGCGCGCCAGATTATTCCCCTGCCGTTGGTCCGGGCGAGCTGACGATCGGCAATCAAACTCATCGACCGGCGGCGACTTCCGGCAGCGGTTGGTGTACGATCTCAATTCCCGGCGCGCTGGCAGGGGGCTCTGCCCCCACGAACAGCAGCAATGTTCGACGCGCTCGAGCCTTCAGTCGCATGAGACTCTCCATCAGAGGCGGAGGAGCGACTGCTGTCACGACCATCAGGACGGATCCATAATCGAGACGGCCAGCCTGTTGGAGCAAGTATCGTTCGAAGGGGGAAGTGACCAGCGGGGTCAGCGCTGCCAGCGCCTCCAGCACATGCGGAAGGTGCTGTTTGGAGCGTCCCGGCGAGATGCTCAGCGCCTGGCCGGCGTGTGCCAGGCTGCCGTTGGAAATGACGCCAATGCGGAAGCCCTGGTCAAAGGCATCGACCAAAAGCGAGGCGGCGATCTCGATCAACGCTTCGAGCACCTCCGGATTGGTGCCCTCCCAGTAGTGCTCGTAGGTCGATGCATTCAGGCAGACCACCAGGTCGAGACCTCGGACTGGCTCGAAGACTCGGGTCTGAAGCCGGCCCATCCTCGCCGTGGCCGGCCAATGGATTCGGCGAAACCCATCCTCCGGCAGATAGTCGCGGACGCCCATAGAACGGTTCGGGTCCTGGAACAGCGGCCGGGGGCTCCGGCGCTCTCCATAGGGATCATCCGCACGCCAGGTCGGCATGAACACTTTCCGCAGCCGGGGGTAGACAACGACCTTCTCCGGCGGAGTGAGGGCAGGCTCCTCGGAACCGAAAAGCCCGAACGGATCGCCGGAGGCAGCCGCGGCCGGGCCAATCTGGTACACCCCCCGTTGGCGAAATCCAATCTCGAATCTGCGCCTGGACCGGGAGTTCCCACGCAGAGATAGAAGCAGCTGATAGATGCCAAGGTCTTCCCGGTGGGACCCGATCAACTGATTCTCATCCACCGGCCCGACGCCTTTGGGCCAAGGGTCTTGAATCCGAAGCCAAACCAGGGGAAGACGCTTGTGGTTCTCAACGGCGATATCGACCGGGACAATTTCATCGGCGAAGCCTTTCCGAAAGAAGAGGCGGCGCTGATAGCGAAGGCCACGCAGGGAGACTCGGTTCCAGAACCAGGCGACAGCGAACACCGTACCCATCAGGCCGGCCAATCCGACCAGGCCGGGAAGGTGAAACAGGTATCCGATCAACAGAAAGAGAAGGGAGAGCCACGCCCAGGCCTCATGCAGCTCAGCGCCGTTTTTCATTGGGCGCTCAGACTTCGACCGGGACGGGCACCTCGGAGATGATGTCCGCCAGCAATTCGTCGGGAGTTCTTCCCCTCAACTGGGCCTGGGGGGCAATCATCAATCTGTGGGTGAGGACGTAGGGCGCCATCCATTTGGCGTCGTCCGGGAGGACAAAATCACGCCCTTGAAGCGCCGCCCAGGCCTGAGCTCCCTGGTAGAGAGCCAGCGTCGCGCGTGGACTGGCGCCGAGATCGATTTCCGCGTGTCCGCGCGTCGCCCGGGCAATACCTATGATGTAGTCGCGCACCGTGGGCTCAACTTTGATCGTCTGTCGCTCCTGACGCATCGCCTCCACCTGATCGGTCGAGACGACCGCGGACAACGACAGCTCGGGCTGGCCGGCGTTGAAACGGAGAAGAATCTCAGCTTCTTCGTCCGGGTCAGGGTAGCCTAGGGCCAGACGGAGCATAAAGCGATCCAGCTGGGCCTCGGGCAATGGGAAGGTGCCCTCAAGCTCGACCGGGTTTTGGGTGGCCATCACCAAAAACGGCCTTGGAACCGGCCGGCTGACTCCGTCAACCGTAACCTGCCGCTCCTGCATCGCCTCCAGCAGCGCCGACTGCGTCCGGGGGGTGGCCCGATTGATTTCGTCTGCCAGGACCACCTGGTGCATCACCGGTCCCGGGCGGTACTCAAAGGCCTGCTCTTTTTGGTTGAACCAGTTGACGCCAACCACATCCGAAGGCAGCAGATCGGGTGTGCATTGGATCCGGCCGAACGATGCACCCAGGCTGGCAGCCAGCGATCTTGCCAGGGTAGTCTTTCCGATTCCGGGGACATCCTCAACCAACAGATGGCCTTCGCACAGGATGGCGGTCAGAGCCAGATCGATCGCCTGGTTCTTGCCGACAATCACTTTGTGAATGTTTTCACGAATGGCTTGGGCGTGGTCTGAGATCACTTATGGCTCGCATCCGAGTGGCGGGGCGCTTGTGGCAAGCGAGTATAGCACGGTTGCCCTGGGGCCCGATGATATAATCGCCGAATCGACCCATGACTTCCCTCGTTTCGCTCGATCTGGAAACCACTGGCCTCGATCCCGCTCGGGACGCCATCATGGAGATTGGCGCCGTCCGATTTCACGGCGATCGGGTCGAAGATGAGTTCCAAACCCTGGTCAACCCGGGCCGTCCCGTGCCGCCCTTTGTGGTCCAG
>Ga0315556_1000462_pt1 | contig 25215 bp, 20 predicted proteins | sample SalMarSW160310MG_FD_202112 | JGI IMG/M metagenome (GOLD analysis project Ga0315556, IMG submission 202112) | Salt marsh sediment microbial communities from the Plum Island Ecosystem LTER, Massachusetts, United States - Salt Marsh Sediment SW1603-10 ...
CTTCAAGTCGACATCGACCGCATGCCGCACAAACACCTTCCAGGCCTTTGAGCGCAGGGTAGGGCGTGCACAATATTGATCGACCAGTTCAGCCAGGCTGGGATTCGACGGTGTCACATGTCGGGCAAACCCACGCCGCAGGCGATAATCGAGTTCTCTTGCCGTCTCTCGTGCCTTCGGCAGCGTCACTGTCGGAAACCGGCCAATGAGATGCCGCTGATTGTTGCGGTCATAATAGAGTGTTGTCGTTGTTTTCTGGACGTGGGCAACAAAACCCTTGATGTCCGTATCCCAGTAGCGCGCGGTTCCAGCCACCGGCCGATTGACGGCGCGCAAGAAGTTATCGGTGAGTTTGATGGCTGGCATGAGTTTGCACCAATTTTGCAGTTGTTACACTCCAAAAACATAATGCAACCTGCGGTAGTTTACAACCAGGAGTCCAACAAAAACATAGTGTTAACAACGTCTTACAAAATCATCCAAGGTTCCGCTTGGGCCTCATAACCTGAAGGTCGCAGGTTCAAATCCTGCCCCCGCAACCAAGAAAACGCCCTCAACTCAAGCGGTTGGGGGCGTTTCCCGTTTGCGGGTGGCGACCCCGTTTGCACCAGCTTTGGAGTACTTGGCGCTGCGCGGCCATGTCGCTTGGGACCGTGGAGGTCCGCGTTACGTAACGTCGGTGGCAGGATACCGATGCGCCGATCAGGGTGAGGTCAATCGGACCTCGCGACCTGCACACGGTACGGCCAGAGCCATCCTTGCGGCAGGCTGCCGTCCTTGCAGGGCGCTACCTTGATGTTCCTGTCCTGAAGCTTCGCGCCGAGCGCAGCCGCAAGCGGTTCGAACTCGCTTTCCTCGTTGACCAGCACCGCAATCGACGGAATCGCAGTGGCGATCGCTTCAACGTCAAGGATGCGATCGGCTACTATCCGCAAATAGCTCTGAATAGGATAGTTCCGGTTGCACCTGACGATATCGAAAACGGTCATGCTCGGGGAACACTGATCAACCCGGCGCTAGTAGGTCGCCATCCAGTCTTCGCCCCACGCCTCTTTCCACAGAAATAGACGGGTGGAGTTAGACTTGACGGTGCCACCTCGCCACAGATCCCATTTGGGATTGGCATAGTGCGAAAAGAAGCTGTCGATGCGCGCGGATAGGTCCGCGATGACCGTCGCGCAGGCGGGATCGCCAATTAGGTTGCAGCGTTCGTCCGGATCGGCTTCGAGGTCATAGAGTTCGTCCGTAAAGCCGTAAGCCGTCGGCGCAAAGCGCCTCATGAGCAGCCACTTGGTGGTTCTGATGGCGCGGGTCTCTTCCTGCTCCATGAACACCGCGTCCTTCCATTCGACGGGGTTTCCCTCCAGAAGCGGACGCATGCTGCGCGCGTAGGTTTCCTCAACCGCCGGCAGTTGAGCCCCGGCATAGTCGAGGATGGTCGCGAAGATGTCGGTGGTGCCGACGAGCGCACGCTTCACATCGCCGCGGGCCGCGTTGGCAGGCGGCTTGACGATAAGCGGGATGTGGTGAGCCTCGCGGTGGGTGTTCGACGGCCTAGTGTCCTCACCGTGGCCCCAGAAACCATGCTGGCCGAGCGACATGCCATGATCCGAGGTGTAGATCACCAAGGTGTCGTCGCTGAGCCCCGCGCGATCCAGCGCGCCCAGCAGCTGGCCGACGCCGTCGTCGACAATGCTCATTTGGGAGTAATAGTTGCGCAGCGTCGGCAGGTCGTTCGGGATGCGGGCCACATCCCGGTAGAACCCCGAGCCCTCGTCCCCCATCTTGTCGTGGCGCACGAACATCCAGTCGATCAGGTTCTTCGAGATACCTTCGCGAGGCACCGAATGCATCGGCATGCCGCGATAGGTCTCGACAAAGCGGTTGGTCGGCTCGCCCTTGATCGAGGGCCAGTGACCGTAAGGCGCGGGATAGGTGAGGAACAGGAAGAACGGCTCGGCCCGCCTGTCAGCGCGCCGGGCGATATAATCGACCGCCTTCTCGGTGAAGAAATCGACTGAATGACCGGGGTAGCGATAGCACTTACCGTTGTCGATCATGTCATTGTCGTAGAACGACAGGACGTGACCGATCTGCAGGGTCACCCACTCGCGAAACCCGTTCTGTGGCTGATCGGCGATGCCGAGATGATATTTGCCGATGAGTGCCGTGTCGTATCCCAGGCGCGCGAGGCGCTTGGGCAGGGCGTCGAACTCGGCGATGGCATTCCAGTTTTGCGGCCACTCGGCGATCTTGCTGTCATCGAGCCAGGTGTGGATGCCATGCTGCGAGGGCATGAGGCCGGTGAGCACCGAGGCCCGGCAGGGCGAGCACATGGCGTTGGGGCAGAAGGCGTTGGTGAAACGCATGGCGCCGGCTGCCAGGCGGTCGAGATTAGGGGTGCGGATTTCGTCATTGCCCGAACACCCCATCATGTTGGCGGGGTGATTGTCGGAAAAGATCAGCACGATATTCGGCTTCAACGCGGGCATGGCAGTCTCACGAGCCGGGATTTCCCATTTGCACTTCCTACGATGATGTTGCCGCCGACAAATCCGGGGATCAAGCGAAAGATAACTCGCGCCTCACGTTTGAAGCCCTGCGTCGAGGCCGAATTGTGCGCTGGCGGTTTGCAGACTCCCCTGCGATTAAGTCAGATGGGCGAATGCTGAAGCCTTGGACCCGCCGTCGCCAGACAAGCAGCGTGGCCTATCACGAGGACTCGATCAGGTGGCGCTCGCGCCTGAACGGCACAGCGTCGGGATCGGTCGGGTTATCCAGCTCGCGCGCGTAGCGATGCCCCTGATAGACCGCCGCTGCGATGAGCCCGGGGGCGTAGCAGTCGCCGATTCGCCTGAGCGACTCTATGCCGACCTTTCCTATATCGCCGCGGGCCTTGAGCGCCTGCCACAGATCGTCCACCGGCAGGCGTGCCGTGACACTGATGACGCCGGCACAGGCGATGCGGCGGTCGCAGCGGCCGAGATTGTCGTACAGGACGGCCTCGTCCTTGGGGATGCCTGCCAGGGTGTGGCGGGTCAGCATCTTGACGCCCGCCCCGGCCAGCCGCGCCTCGATGGCGGGCTGCTCCAGCGTGTACTGGGTCCACTGGGCAACGAGCGACGAGGGGGTTGCCAGCCACACCTCGCGGCCCTCAGATGCCATGAGTTCCGCCATGATGCTGGCCATGTAGTAGCCGTCGTCATCGAAGATCACGACCGGGCCATCCGGTGGCCGGCGCTCGTCCATGATATCGTCGGGGGTGAACATGGACATGCCCTCGGCCACGGGCGTGGGTCTGCGCAGGGTGTAGCCGATGCCGTCGCGTCGCCATCTGGCGCCCGTGGCAATGGCAACGTGTTGGGCGCCGAAGTCCAGAACATGGCTGGGCTCAATCCGACTTGCGGGAAAGATCTCAACATTGGCTATCTGGGCAATCACATCGGTGCGGTAGTCGCGTACCCGCGCCCATGCGGCGAGGCCGGGGAGGCGGCTTTCACGGGCAACTCGCCCGCCCAATTCCTCGCGAGCCTCAGCCAGCGTCACCCGGTGCCCGGCGAGCGCGGCGGCCCGCGCTGCCTCGAGCCCCGCCGGGCCGGCGCCGACGATCAGCACATGCCCCTTGTCAGTTGCCGTACCGACGTGCTCGGGATGCCATTTCTTTCGCCATTCCTCCCCGAACGTGGGGTTCTGGGTGCAGCGCGACGGGGCGGACAGGTTGTTCCAGGCGACGCAGATATTGCAGCCGATGCACTCGCGTATATCGTCGCGCCCGTCCCTGATCTTGTTGGGCAGGAAGGGATCGGCGATGGAGGGGCGCGCGGCGCCGATGAGGTCGGTGATGCCGCGCCGGATCGCGGAGACCATGGCGTCGGGTGAGGTGTAGCGCCCGACGATGGCGACCGGTTTCGTCGTCACCTTTTTGACGAAGGCGACGTAGTCCTCCTGGTAGCCCTCGGGCGCAAAGCGCGATGTCATGGAATCATTGGACCAGTCCGAGACGTTGACATCCCACAGGTCGGGCAGCTCGGCCAGCATCTCCACCGCCTCGCGCCCTTCGGCGTGCCATTCGAGCCCTTCCGGACCCATTATTTCGTCGACGGCGAAGCGCACGATCACCCCCATACTGGCGCCGACTGCCTCCTTGGTTTCCTCAACCAGTTCACGGAAAAGGCGCAAGCGGTTCTCCAGGCTACCACCATACTCGTCCGTCCGGTCATTGTGGCGGCGGGCGAGGAAATGGCCGGGCATGGTGCCGTTGTGCCCGGCATAGACGATGACCACATCGAAGCCCATGTCGCGCGCTCTCAACGCCGCGGTACGGTGCCAGCGGCGATAATCGCGGATGTCAGTGAGATCCATGGCGCGCGCCTGGATCGGATGGCGCAGCCAGGTGACCGGCCGGTGCGCCGGGCCGATGGGGATTTCGCGGCTGTAGAGATTGCCGCTGTCCTGGCCATTGTGCACCAACTCGATGCCGGCGAGGCTGCCGTGCCCGTGGACGGCCTCGACCATGTGCTGCAGATAGGCTTCGTCGCCCTCGTCCCACAGGTTGGTTTCGGTGTAGGGCTGGGTGTCCCCGGTTACGTGAAAGTCGCACTGCTCGGTGGACACAACACCCCAGCCGCCTTCGGCCTTCATGCCCCTCATGGCGATCATGGCATTGGGGAACATCCGTCCCATGCCGTTACAGTGCGCAGCCTGGTAAAAGCGGTTGGGCGCCGTCACCGGGCCGATGGCAACGGGCTCGAACAGGATGTCATAGCGAGCATCGCGCATGTGTGGTGCCGTCCTTTGATTGTTATGGGTGAGGCAAAGATGGGAGCGTCAGTGTGCCTGCTGAACGCCTGCCTGAGCATCAACGTCCGCCTGGCTTCCAACTTGTCCCCGTTCTTGTCGCCATGCCGGTTCGGGTGGCGTTTCGACCCAGGCCGGGCACTCGCCGCGGAATTTGCCGATTAGGTCGTCGCCTGAGCCGTGCGGGGTATAGCCGAGCAGGGCGCGCAGGCGCGGGCCGAACCGGGCGGCGACGTCGGGCGGGGTCACCAGGTACTGGTTCGACTCCTGTCGCAGCCAGCCCAGCGAATAGGTGTTGATGAGGCCCGCGCGCGGCCCGTTGCTTCGGTTCGCGCCGCCGCCATGCCAGGTCGAACCCATATAGAAGAGCGCCGAGCCTTTGGGCATCTCGGTCGATTGCCAGGAAGATACATCGGGAAGGTGCCATGAGCGCATGAAGCGATGGCTGCCCGGCACAACGCGCGTGCCGCCATTTTCCGCCGTGAAGTCACCCAGAGCCCACATGACGCCGATCTGCAGCTCGAATCCGGCTATTTCGAGCGGGTAGAGAGAATCGTCGCGGTGCAGGGCCTGGGCGGCTTCGCCTGGCAGAATCTCGATCGCCGTCAAGCTGCCGACCTGATAGGTCGCACAATGCGGCAACAGTATTTCGTTGGCGACGGCGACCACCATGTCGTGATCCACGAGGCCGGAAGCACTGGGCGCCGTGGACAGCACGTTGTTCAAGCGCAGGGTACGGTCGCCGTTGAACTCGCTGCGCGACTTGAGCCCGGATGCATCGAGCTGCGGGCGCAGTTCAGCGAGCACCGCATCGACGAGACGGGGTTCTGCGAGACCGGTGACGGCGACCGCCCCGTCACGCCGAAGCACTTCCACCACGGTCCGGGTGTCGGTTGTTCTGTCAAGGTAGGCTAGCGGCATGTGAACCTCCTGGTTAATCAGCAAAACCATTGATGCGATAGCGATGGGTGGCCGGGCATCCAAGCGAAATGGATCCGATCTGGCCCAACCTGGCACTACACCTTCGCATCGAGACGAATCTCCTCTCGGCGGAACGGGAGATCCGGATTCTCCGGTCGAGCATCGAGCTCTCTCGCTGCCCGGTGGCCGTCATGAACCGCCAGCGCGATGGTCGCAGGCGCATCGCAATCACCGATCGCCTGAACGGACTTGATGCCGGCGGCGTGCCATCTCTCCCGGTCTTCCGCCAGGGTGCGATACAGACTGTCGATGGGGCGGCGCGAAGTCACCATGACCACCGAAGCGGCCGGCAGCTTGCGGGTTCGCTCGGTATAGACGCAGGCAAGTTCCACTTCACCGTCACCGATCGCAGACAGTCTGAGGCTAACGCGTATGTCGATGCCGAGTTCGATCAGGCGGGCCTGGATGCGGTGCTGCTCCAACGTGTTCTCGGTCCATGACGAGACACAAGGGGCCGTTGTGACCAGGGTGACGTCATGGCCGTCGCGTCGCAGTTTTTCGGCCACCACGCCGCCCATGTAGAAGTTGTCGTCGTCGAACAGAACAATCGGCCCGGACATCTCAACGCCAGAGATGACGTCTTCGGGGGTGAAAACGTTGGCCTTGCCACTCCCTTTGATCGGCGAGGTGTTGTTGACGCCGACGCCATCTTTGCGCCAGCGCGCGCCGGTGGCGACGATCACGTGGTCGAAACCAAACCCAAGGACGTCCCCGGGTGTCAGTTCGCTGTCAAGATAGATGTCCACATTGGTCATTTCTCGGATGCGTCCGACACGCCAGTCGCGCACACGGGCCCAGGCAGCGAGGCCGGGCAGGCCGCTCTCCCATGTCACTCGACCGCCGAGCCTGGTTGTCGCTTCGGCCAACGCTACACGATAATCGCGTTGTCCGAGGCCGCGTGCCGCCTCCAGACCCGCCGGCCCCGCGCCAATCACCAGCACGCTGTCTTGCGAACCTTTCGGCGCGATCTTTTCCGGATGCCAGCCGCGCCGCCACTCCTCGCCCATGCTCGGGTTCTGGGTGCATCGCATCGGCGTGAATGTGTGCTGGCCGGAGACGCAGATGTTGCAGCCTATGCATTCGCGGATTTCTTCCGTGCGCCCTTCCGCGATCTTCCTTGGCAGGAACGGATCGGCGATGGACGGCCGGGCGGCACCGATCATGTCGAGCACGCCCCGCCTGATCTGGCTGAGCATGGTGTCGGGCGACGTGAACCAGCCGACACCCACGACCGGCTTTGACGTCACCGACTTGACGAAGGACACATGGACTTCCTGCAGGCCCTCCTCGCCAAAGCGCGAGCTCACCGAATCGTTCGCCCAGTTCGCGAGGTTGACGTCCCAGAGATCCGGCATCTCCGCCAGCATCTCGACGACCTCGCGACCCTCGCTCTGGCTGGTGATGCCGGCTCCGCCCAGCAGCTCCTCGACGGCGAGCCGGATGGCTATGCCGCAGCGGTCGCCAACCGCCTCCTTGGTGTCCTCGAGGACCTCGCGCATGAGACGCACCCGGTTCTCCAGGCTGCCACCGTATTCATCGGTCCGATGGTTGCGCCGTTTCTGCAAGAAGTGCATGAGCAGGGTCGAATCGTGACCCGCGTAGACATAGATGATGTCGGCCCCGGCTTGCCTCGCGCGCAGCGCCGCGTTGCGGTGCCAGCGGCGGAATTCGCGGATATCGCTCTTGTCCATGCCACGCGTCTGGGTCGGGACGCCGATGATGCCCGCCTGAGGCGAGGGCCCGAGCGGCTTCAGCCGTGTGAACATGTTCTGGCTGCCGACCCCGTTGTGGGCCAACTGGACGCCGGCCAGCGCATCGTGGCGATGGATGGCGTCGGTCATCAGCGCCAGGCATTTGACATCATAATCATCCCACAGCCGCGCCTGCGGTTCCGGCGAATAATCCGACGAGGGATGGATCATGCACTCTTCGGTGCACACGACAGCCCAGCCACCCTCGGCCTTCATCTCGCGCATCTTGGCGTGCGTCTGCGGCCAGTTGAAGCCCATGCCGCAGCAGTGCGGTACCTGATAGAAGCGGTTCTTTGCCGTGACGGGACCAATCTTGACCGGTTCGAACAGGATATCGTATCGCAGGTCGCGGCTCATTCCCTCATCCCTTTTCCTCTCTGGTCGCTCATCCTCCCTCTCCTTCCTATCGGTGCAATTCGCCCTGCGGCTTAGGGTCCTGCCGTCTTCCGTTTGACGATGGATTTCGACAATGGGCCGGGCCATGCAGATCTGTTTGGCTGAATGGTCATTCAGTGAGACGGCTTGCGCTCCTCGCTTTTGCCGGCCGATGGTCCGGGTGGCGGGCCTACTTGTTCGACTGCCCTTCTTCCTTGAGAATCTTGCGCATGCGCTGCATGTCGCGATGGTGCAGCGTGCAGCTATCGCATTCAGCCGAAGCTGCGGCAGGAGAAGCGCCGTTGCCGGCCAGATAGCTTGCGCCGACCTGCCAAGCCGCCGCGCCCAGCACAGCCATGACCAACAGGAGGATCGAGACGCGCATCTTAATGGCGACATGGTGTCGATCCCTCTTCGGCTCGCTCATCTTCATTCTCTCCACAAGGTGCCAGGGCGCTTCGGCTCACTGCGCCGCCGGAACCAGGCCCACGTCGATGCGGTCATGTTTCATCGCCGGCTCGGCATCGGCCGGGTTGTCCAGATCGCGCGCATAGCGATGCCCCGCATAGACGGCAGCGGCGATGATCGCAGGGGCCTCGCAATCGCCTATGCGTCTCACAGTGAGCGGGGCAGCATCCATCCCGGCAGCGAGACGATCGGACAAGTCCAGATAGAGCGCATCATTTGGCTGTCGACCAGTGACCATGAGTACCGCGTCGACCGTCATTCGTTGTTCCCGCCCGGTATAGATGCAGGCGAGCGTTGCTTCACCGTCGACAAAGGCCGTGAGCGTCCTTGCAGGCAATATTTCGACATCGTGCTCGATCAGCCGCCGCTGGGTGCGGATTTGTTCCGCAGTATAGCTGGACCATGCGCCTGCCTTGCTCTCCGGCGTCACCAGGCTCACCCGGCAACCGGCCCCGGCCAGCAACTCGGCGAGCACCGGTCCCATGTAGTAGTTGTCGTCATCGAAGATCAGCACCCGCCCTTCAGGGACGCGGCCTGCCATGATGTCGTCTGGTGTGAAGATTTTTTCGGCGGGCGTCAGCTTTTCAATTCCGGCAGGATGGGTACGGCCGAAGCCGTCTGCCCGCCACGTCGCGCCGGTTGCGATCACCACATGTTCGGCCCGGGTTGCCAGGACATCATCCACATCGAGTTTGCTTTCGCGATAGACGTCGACGCAAACCATGCGGGCGATCTGCTGCATGCGGTAGTCGCGAACCCTCACCCATTCGCTGAGGCCGGGTAGCCTTGATTCGAGTGATACACGGCCGCCTAGTTCGCGGCCGGCCTCGGCCAGCATCACCCGATACCCTCGCTCGCCCAGGACGCGGGTAGCCTCGAGACCGGCCGGCCCGGCCCCCACAACCAGGACACTGGCGTTCGACCCTTTGGCCGCAATCCTTTCGGGGTGCCAGCCGCGCCGCCACTCCTCACCCATGGTGGGGTTCTGGGTGCAGCGGATGGGAACGCCCTGGCCGTCGCCGCCATAGCAGATGTTGCAGCCGATGCATTCGCGTATGTCCTCGAGCCGGCCCTCATCGATCTTCCGAGGCAGAAAGGGGTCGGCGATCGAGGGCCTGGCAGCACCGATGAAGTCGACAACGCCCCTCTTCACCTGGGCAGCCATGGCATCCGGCGAGGTGAACCGCCCGACGGTGACCACCGGCTTCGAAGTCATGGACTTCACGTAGTCCATATAGGGTTCGAGCCCACCCTCCTTGACGAAACGCGAAACACCCATTTCGAAGGAATAGTCGGCGATGTTGATGTCCCACAGATCGGGCAGTTCGGCCAGCAAGGCGAACATTTCCCGACGCTCCCCAATGACGGGCGCGCCATCGGCGCCCCCACCTTCTTCCGCCGAGAACCGCACCGCAACCGCACATCGCTCTCCCACCGCCTCCTTGGTCTCATCGATGATTTCGCGCACCAGGCGAACCCGGTTTTGCAGGCTACCCCCATACTCATCGCTGCGGGTGTTGTTGGTGCGCGACAGGAAATGCGAGAGAAGATAATCGTGAGTGGCGTAGACATAGACGATATCGAATCCGGCGGCCCTGGCGCGCAGCGCGGCGTCGCGGTGCCAGTTTCTGAAGGCCCGTATATCGGCCTTGTCCATGGCCCTGGTCTGGTAGGGATGGCCGACCTGATTGGGTATCGAGTTGAGGCTTAACGGCACCTCGCGGGTGAGCAGATTGGCAGTGCGGGCGCCGCCATACCACAGCTCGGCACCCGCCAAGGCCCCATGCGCGTGAACCTTTTCGGTCATCAGGGCGTGGGCCCTGATGTCTGTCTCATCCCAAAGACTGGCATAGGGGTAGGGCAGATCGTCGGACGTCGGGTGGATCGAGCAATACTCCGTGCACACCACGCCCCAGCCACCCTCTGCCTTCATGGCGCGCAGGTCCGCCAGCATCCGCGGCCGCAGCCACCCAAGGCCGGTGCAATGAGGCACCTGGTAGAAGCGGTTTTTCGCCGTAACCGGCCCGATCCGGACCGGCTCGAAGAGAATGTCGTAGCGAGGATCGCGACTCATCGCGGCTGGCCCCCGGCGCCATCAATGCGCTCTGCCGCACAGGTACTGGACGATTTGGGAATCGGAAAGTGGCTCGGAAACATGCCGGCAAGAAAGCTAAGACAATCCTGCCTCGCCTCGTCTCGCTGGAAGACATCCGGGTAGAGGAGCATGTTGAGCCAGAGGCCGTCGACAAAGGCCTCCACGCTCTTGGCGGCCATTCTGGGGTTGACGTTCTCATACCCACCTTCTTCCTTCAGCGCCTGGCTAACGCGGGCAAGTTCCTCGAGTCGCTTCTGGTCATACCTGCCGCAAATCTCCAGGTAGGCGGGGCGCGCCTTGGCTTCTCCCCAAAATGCAAACCACACGGCCAACTTCTTCGGGTTGCATATGCTCGGGTCGAAATCCGTCTCGATCAGGGCGATCAACTGTTCGCGTGGCGTGAGTCCGGCCTCGAACAGTAGCGCCGTCCAATGATCGTAATGTTCCTGCGCCAGAAACTTGAGGGTCTCGATGAACAGCAGGTCTTTGCTCTTGAAATGGAAGTTGATGGTTCCATGCGACAATCCTGCGCCGCTGGTCACGCTCTGAAGAGTCGTGTCGGAGAGGCCGCGCTCGGCAATGGCATCGATTGTGGCGTTGATTAATTGGTGCCGCCGCTCCTTTCTGGAAGCGGTCCTTTCGCCCCGGTGCGCACCCATGCTCCGGTCTGACACTGGCCCTCTCGATCCCATGATTCGTTCCCGCTCAGTCTTTTGGCAGGAGCAGTAGTGCATCGTCCTGCCAGGAGACCCAAACCTTGCTCTTGCTGCCCAGTGAAGGTGCGCCAGCCAGGTCGGTGTCCTGGGCCACGACGGCAAGGGGCTGCTCGCGACCGTTCACCGATACATAGAAATGACTTCTGTCACCGAGATAGGCGACAGACTGAATGGCGCCCTCAATGCAGTTGCCGTTGCGGGCCGTCTTGGTCGACGAGAGGCTCAGCCGCTCGGGTCTGATGGCGACAACTGCCTGTGCTCCCGGCTGGAGGGAAGCGGCGCCATTTGCGACGGTTACCTGGCCAAGCACGGCAACATCGAGGACAAGGCTGCTCCCCGTCCGGTCGGTGACAATAGCATCCATGAAATTCATCTGGCCGATGAAATCGGCAACCTCGACACTGTTGGGGTGGTCGTAAATCTCCTTGGGTGAAGCCATCTGCAGCACCCTGCCTTGCGACATGACCGCAATGCGGTCAGACAGGGTCATCGCCTCTTCCTGATCGTGGGTGACGAAGATGAAGGTGATCCCCAGCGACTGCTGCAGGGCGCGCAATTCAAGCTGCATCTCCTCGCGCAACTTCTTGTCGAGTGCCCCCAGGGGCTCATCGAGCAGCAGCACCTTCGGGCGTTTGATCAGCGCACGAGCCAGCGCCACACGCTGGCGTTGGCCACCGGACAATTCGGTTGCGCTACGCGCTCCAAGGCCCGGCAGCTTGACCAGTTCCAGCGCTTCGTCAACCTTGTGGTCGCGCTCCGCCTTGCTAAGCTTGGCCGCGCGCAGCCCATAGGCAATGTTTCGGCGCACATTGAGGTGCGGGAAGATCGCATAGTTCTGAAAAACCATGTTGGTGGGCCGCTTGTGCGGCGGCACGGCCGTAACCGGCATCTGGTCGATATAGATCTCGCCGGATGTGGGCACCTCGAAACCGGCTAGCATTCTGAGCAAGGTCGTCTTGCCACAGCCGGACGCGCCAAGCAGGGAGAAGAACTCACCGGCGCGGATCGAGATGTCGATCTGGTCGACGGCGATGACCGGGCCGAAGTGCTTCGAGACGTTTTCGATGACGATGTATGAGTCGTTGCCGCTCACGGGCGATGATCCTTGTCAATTGCAGCGAGACCGCCACGTCCCTGCAGCCATTGGGAAACGAAAACCACGACGAATGAAACCATGAGAATGCAGGCGCCGAGCGCCAGCACGCCCGGCAGCTTCTGGGGAAAGCGAAGCTGGCTATAGATGAAGATTGGCAAAGTCGGGTCGCTGCCGGCCAGGAAGAAAGCCATGATGAACTCATCGAAGGATATGGTGAAACAGAGCAGAAGGCTGGCGAGAATTCCGGGAAACACTACCGGAAACGTCACCCTCCAGAACACCCACCAGGCATTGTCGCCGAGATCCGCCGCGGCCTCTTCGAAAGACGCCTCAAGGCCTTCAAAACGGGCCATGAGGGTCGCCATCGAAAAGGGTACGCAAATCAGAATATGTCCGAGCGTCACGGTCACCAGGGACAACCCAATGCCCAGGCGCGACAAGAGGATCAGCAAGGCAACACCCAGGATGATGCCGGGGATTACCAGGGGCAACATGATGGTCGAGACCACCGCTTTCTGCGCGAAGATGCGGTAGCGGCTGACCGCCTTGGCGCCGAAGATGCCCAGCAGCGTCGCCACAATCGACGCCACCACGCCGACCTTGAGACTGTTGAGCAGCGCGGCTTGCATCGGCTCGTTGTCCAGCATCTCCACATACCAACGCGTGGTGAAGCCTTTCAACGGAAAGGCGACGTAGAGGGAGTCGTTGAAGGAGAACAGCGGCAGGAACAGCACCGGAATATAGAGGTACGCGAGATAGATCAGCGCATAGATCAGGAGCACCCGATTGGGCCGCTGGATATAAGAGACATTGCTCATCCGATTTGCTCCGTTGCCTTGCGGAGCACCCAGACATAAACGAGCGAGATAAGGGCCACGATGACCATCATGGCTATGGCGAGAGCCGCCCCCATCGGCCAGTTGTTCACCTTGCCGAACTCAGCCTGGATCATGTTCGCGATCATGATGCCGTTGGGGCCACCGACCAGGGCAGGAGTCACGTAGTCGCCCACGGTCGGGATGAATATCAGCAGCATTGCCGCCATAACTCCAGGCAGGGAGAGCGGCAACGTCACCCGCAGGAACCGCAAAGCCGGTCCGTCACCTAAGTCGGCCGCCGCCTCGAGTAGGGAACGGTCGATTTTCTCCAGCGATACATAGAGCGGAAGCACCGCAAAGGCGGCCCAGGCATGTGCCAGGGTGATGACCACCGCGGTTGGACTGTAGAGCAGGAATTCCAGGGGGTGGTTGATCAGACCGACGACCTTGAGACCGGAATTGATGACGCCATTGTACCCGAGGACGATCTTCCAGGCGAATACCCGCAGCAGATAGCTGGTCCAGAACGGCAGGGTCATCAGAATGATCCAGAGCAGCTTTCGCCTGTGCACATGAAAGGCGACGTAGTAGGCCATCGGGTAGGAGATCAGGACGGTCGCCAAGGCGCAGGCGCCGGAAATCTTGAGCGAACGGAACAGCAGGGCCTTGTAGATCGGACTGCTCAAGGCCTCGCGGTAATTTGCCAACGTGAACGAGGTGTCAAATTTAAAGCCGTGTTGCGCCCAGAAGCTCATGAGCACCATGAGCGCGAACGGCGCACACATGCTGAACAGCATCACCACCAGAGTGGGAGACAACAGAGCGTATCCGCGCAGCGATTCACTGCGCATGAACGCGACGCGCAGGCGCGATGGCCGCTTACTCTGTTGCGCGGGTGATGCACCGGCAGCAACCGATCCTTCAGTCAAACCGCACCCCTTCCCATTGTCCGCGTCCTCCCATGCGGGCTTTCACTCGCACCGGACAATACTCGACAGCGCCGCGTCCCGACCTTCCGGAAAGGCATTGCGCAGCCTTTCCGGATGGTCAGATCGAGGCCCGGCCAAGTCGGTTTCCGGCGCCCGAACGAACGACTTAGAAGCCCGCTTTGATCTTCTCGAACGCGTCATTCATCTTGGTTTCGAATTCCTGCGTCTGAGGAACCTGGAACTTGCCGGCATTGAGAATGTCGAGCGGGTTGCGGCTGAGCCCCAGTGACGCCAGCTTTTCGTCGCTGAAGAAGTCGAACGATTTGATGTTGGAGTGTCCGTAGCCGTTGTCGCCGATCAGCCACTTGCCCGTTTCGGGGCTCAGCATGGCGTCGATCAAATCGTAGGCCCTGTCGGGTTTGGGCGCCTTCTTCATCATCATCGGGCCGCACACCCAGGTCAGGGCGCCTTCCTTGGGATGGGCGAACTTGACCTTGACGCCCTGCTTCTGGAGCGTGACCGCCGAAGAGTTCCAGGTCATCGCGGCAACCAGCTCGCCGGAGGCCAGAGCCTGTTCCAGCGTGGTGGTGTCATCGGTATAGGTGCGGATGAGGGGCCGCTGTTTCCGCATCAAGTCGGCGACTTTCTTGAAATTCTCCTCTGTCGCCAATTCATTGAAGTCCACTCCGGCATAGATCGCAGCGCACCACCAGGCATCGGCGGCCGAGGCAAGCTCGCCGAGGCGGCCCTTGTAACGTTCATCCCACAAGATGCCCCAGGACTCTTCCTGGCCCTGAAGATCAACCATGTCGGTGCGGTAGGTGATCGACGTCTGGCCCCAATCGCACGGCGCCATGTAAGGCCTGCCATCGACCACGTTGCCGGGAAGATTGATGAGAACCGGCATAATGTTCGGCCAGTTCGACAGCCTGCTGGTATCGAGAGACTGGAAAAGGCCCGAGGCGATCCAGCGCGGTATCGCCTGGTTGCAGGGATGTGACACGTCGACCACATAACCCGCCCGCATTTTGGTCAGCGCCTCCTCGGATCCGCCAAATGTCGCAAAGTTCGGTGGCTCGCCATACTTGTCGACGTAGGGTTTGCATATATCCGGAACGTCATAGCCACCCCACGTGAAATAGGTTGCTTGGTCCTCGGCCTTCGCCCGGGCGCGGCCCGACAACACCGGCTGGGCCACCAGGCTGATGCCGGCGGCGCCAAGCAGTTGGGTGAAACGCCGCCGCGACATGTCGCCGGCCAGAAAACGTTCGACCATCTCCTCGGCGGGCATATCCGAATTCTTCATCAGCTTCTCCCTTCGCTGTTTTGGGGAGTTGGACCGTGGTCCCGATTGATGTCGTTGCCGGATCGCTTCGTTGAAAGGCTTGCCGGTAACGTAAAGATCAATCGTTTCTCCCCGATGCAATGCGACCGACCAACGGGCCAATCTGATCCGGCAACCTGACTCGTCTTCCTTTTTTTGCCGATTGGCTTATCATCTGACCAGTCAGTCAAAAGCCAATCACCCAAGCAATGCCTTGTCAAGCTGCAATTAACGCTAGAGTTGAAAACCGGGACTTGCGTTGGCGCTCGAACATGGCTCGCAATGGCGCGAAGGAATCGGCGGGTGCCAAGGCGACCAAAACGCTGCGATCACACGTGTGGCTGTTGGCTCTGGCAATTCTGCTTGCGGTGCCGGGCTCGTGGACAGCACCACAAGCCAGCGAGCGGGAAATCGTCGATCTGGAACTTGCACTGTTGGTCGATGTCTCCGCCAGCGTCAATGAAGAGGAGTTTCGCCTGCAGGCCAAGGGGCTAGCGGTTGCGTTCACGACTCCTGCCGTGCTGGAGGCCATCGACCGCTTTGCGGCGCGCGGCCTCGCGGTGTGTGTGGTTCAGTGGTCCGACCATGCCAATCAGCGACTTGCCGTGGACTGGACGCTGATCCGCGATCGTGGAGGCGCCCTCAAGCTCGCGCAGGCCATCGCCGCCATGCCGCGGCTGATCGATCACGGCCAGACGGCCCTTGGCGATGCGCTCGTCTTCGGTCTCAGGGAGCTGGAGACCAACCGGTATGCCGGCCGGCGGCGCGTCATGGATCTGTCCGGCGATGGGCGCGTCAATGATGGTCAGTCTCTAAGCTCGGCGCGCGAAGCCGCGATCGCCAAAGGCGTCACGATCAACGGTCTGGCCATTCTCAACGAGCTGCCGCTTCTGGATCGCTATTTTCGCAACTATCTGATCGGCGGAAATGATGCTTTCGCCTTGGCCGCGAAAGACTACAGCGATTTTGCCGGGGCGATGAGCGAAAAGCTCCTGCGCGAGATCCGCTCGATACCACTGGCCGCTACCGACGCTCCCGCCGGGGAGGTCATGGCCGCCCAGGCAGACAAACCATAGAAAGGAACACGAACATGGCCACACCACGTATCATTCGCTTCGAACCTAATGGCCCAGCCGGCACCGGCCTGCAGAAATGGATCCGATCGATCCGGCAAGCCTCGAGGCGAAAACAGCGCCCCTCAGGTATTTGGGTCGCAGCCTTCAAGCAAAACAACGCTTGATCTGCAGGCTCAGATCACGGACCCTCACCGAACTGTCGCTTCGCTTGGGGAATGCCGGTTTAGCCGGACAACAGGGGGCGATCATGAAAGACATGGACTTCAGACTGGATCCTAATCCCGAGGGCATGACACCGTCAGATTTCACGCCGCCACATACCTTTACCACTGAGGACAAGAGTGAAGCCAACCTGTTTAAGTTCAAGACCGACGACGACTCGATCCTGTGTGGTGTCTGGGAGAGCGCGCCCTGCCGGGAAGAGATCGAGGCCTATCCGGTGCATGAAATGATGACTGTGATCTCGGGGTCGGTCACGCTCACGCATCCTAACGGCCGGGCCGAAACATTCGTTGCTGGTGATACGTTTTTCGTGGCAAAGGGTAGCAAGCTGATCTGGGAAATCACCGAAACAATGCGGAAGTACTATCTGATCGTCGCCTGACAGGCGCGACGCGCCGGAGGCCCGCCGCCGATCCTGACCCTTTCCGTCATCCTGCCACAGTCTGCCGGTCCGGCCGGTGGATTGCCGCAAGTGAAAATCACCGACCCGAGCATCTATTTCGGCGAGGTTCCACAGCAGCATGAGCATGTTTATTTCCAGGATCAGATCGGGCAGATGACGGTCGGCGTCTGGACCAACACGCCCTTCGAGACGGCACCCAACCAGTCCCCGAGGAGCGAGTTCATGCACCTTGTCGAAGACTCCGTTACGCTGACCGACAGTGAGGGGGCGGAGCATCAATTCAAAGCAGGCGGCAGTGCTTACGTGCCCATGGGCGCAGTCTGCGGCTGGAAGAGCACCGGGCCCGTTCGCAAGATCTATACGATCTTTAAGGCGTCAGTCGCCAAGCGCGCCGCGTTGCATTGACTGAGCGATGAACGGAGCCGTTCACATGGTGCGCGAAAGGCGGCTCAGTCTCGCTGCGGTCATCTCGTCCATGGCAGTGACGAGCCTCCTTTACGGGTTCACCTATCCGCTACTGGCACTGGTACTCGAGCGGCAAGGCATCAACGAGACGCTGATCGGCCTCAATACGGCGGCACAGGGGCTCTCGGTCTTTGCCGTGGCACCATTTGCCTCACGTATTGTCAACTGGCTCGGACCGGCCCGCCTGATGCTGGTCTCGGTCGGCTTCAGCCTCGCACTGTTCCTGCTGTTGCCGGTATTCCCGAATGTCAATGCATGGTTCGTAATCCGCTTTCTGCTTGGCTCGGCCAACGCCTTCCTGTGGATCGCCGGAGAGGCGTGGATCAATGAGATGGCGGAGGAACGCAAGCGCGGCCGCATGGTCGGGCTCTACAGCACGGCGCTTGCCGCTGGTTTCGCGCTTGGGCCTCTTGTGCTGGCGCAAACAGGCAGCGAGGGCTGGTTGCCGTTCCTCGTGTCGGCGGCCTTGATTGCGGCATCGGGTGCACCGCTGTTGCTTGCCCAATCGGTAGCACCGGTGATGAAGGGGCGATCATCGCTGTGCTTGCTCGCGTTCGTGCTGCTTGCGCCGGCAGCTATGTTGGCCAACTTCATTGCCGCGGCCGCCGACAGCGTGTTGATCACGTTCTTGCCACTCTACAGCATAAACTCGGGGCTGGCGGAAACCACAGCCCTTTACCTCATCACAGCCATGGGCCTGGGCGGCATCGTGTGCCAGGTCCCCATCGGGTGGCTGGCCGACCACATGGACCGCCGCCTGCTGCTTGCAGCGAGCGCAGCTGCGATTGCAGCGGCAAGTGGCGCGTTGCCGCTCTTGCTGACCGCGACGCCCTGGAACTGGATGATCCTGTTCCTCGTGGGCGGGATTGTCGGTGGCTTCTACACCCTCGGCCTGGTGCTTGTCGGTGAGCAGTTTCGCGGCGCCGAACTCGCCGGAGCCACGGCCGTCTTCAGCTCGATGTGGGGCGTTGGCAGCGTGGCCGGACTGCCGCTGGCCGGTGGTATCATGGACTTGCTACCATCGCACGGGCTGCCTGTCGCGCTTGTTTTGATGTTCTTGGTTTATTTGCCGTTTCCCATCGTTGATCATCTGAAACGGCGCAACGGCAACGCGAGATGAGCTGGAACTGTCTAATCAGGTCAACAATCCGAATGCAGTTACATGGCCAGAGCACTCCACGCTCCATATGTGGGGTAAGCGGACATCATGGCTAGTGGCATCGCGGCGTTCATATCAGACGGTTCCGTTCGGGAGATTATTGATTTGGAATCATTACAGTTGCGAGAGCGCCCGGTCGAGGGCGTTGACCACTATCTCGGCATGTTCTCTGCGAAAAACCATGGGTGGGCGGATCTTCACGATGTTGCCGTGAAGACCCTCATTGCCGACCAGCACGCCCTCATCTCGCATCAGGTTGAGAATGCGATCGGTTTCGGCCCTGGCTGGTTGCAGACTGTTCTGGTCACGCACGAGTTCGATGCAGACGCTCAACCCGGCGCCGCGTACGTCGCCGATTACGTTATACCGGTCCATCAGTGCACGGAGTCCCTGCTTTAGAACGGTGCCGGTCTCGCCGGCGTTTTCGATCAGCCGCTCGCGCTCAATCACGTCCAGTACGGCCAGCCCTGCAGCGCAGGATACGTTGTTGCCGCCGAACGTTGAGAAGAAAGCGGTCTCGCGCAGAAAGGCCTCCATGATCTCCGGCCTGGTGATCACGACACCCAACGGATGGCCGTTGCCGGCCGGTTTGCCGATGGTGACGATGTCCGGCGTCACGCTGTGATGCCGGTGGCCCCACATATACGTGCCCATTCGGCCGAAACCGGATTGCACCTCATCGGCGATGCACAGTCCACCGGCGGCGCGGACTTTCGCGAACACCGCCTTCAGATAACCTTGCGGTACGTTCGGCATGCCGTTTGTCAGGAAGGCCGAGTCCACCATGAAGGCGGCCGGGGCCATGCCTGCTTTCTGCAAACACTCGATTGCTTCGTCAGCATAGGCCGCATAACGGGCGGCCAGGTTGGGTTCACCCCGCCGGTACGGGCCACGATAATCGTCGGGTGAGGCCAGCGTGCGCATATGCGAGGCGATGTCGGATGAGTAGTGGCCGGAGGGCGAGAAGGCGTCAATCGCATCGGTGATGCCATGATAGGCGTATTCCATGGCCAGGCCGCCGCAATTGCCGGTGTAGGCCTTGGCCATGCGCCAGGCGATGTCGTTCGCCTCGCTGCCTGAATTCACGAACGCGCAAACCTTCAGGTCGCCAGGAAGTGACGCGCCCAGGCGCTCGCTGTAATCCAGCACCTGGGTCCCCAGATAACGCGTGTTGGTGTTGAGGATGCGCACTTGGTGCGTGATGGCCTCAACCACCTGGGGGTGACAGTGGCCCACATGTGGAACGTTATTGTAGGCGTCAAGAAAGCGCCGACCAGATGCATCAGTCAGCCACACGCCCTCGCCGCGCACGATATGCAGCGGCGGGTCATAAAAGACATACAGCTTTGACCCCATTGCCCGTTTTCGGCGCTCTACCAGATCGTTCAGCTGTGGCGCATCCTCTACCGGACTGCTGCTGCCGGCTGCGCCCAAAGGCGACAGCCCGCAGGCCGTACGTATTGCGTCCGTCGCCTTGTTCGTGCCTGCCTCCTGTAGTGAGTCCAAGACGCGAAACACAGCGTTGGTCCATGTATGCATGTAGCCAGGTTCGTCCGGCGTCTCGCTCGCTCGCCAAGAATTGATCAGAGGGGTCAGCAGCAACCGCGCGACAATCACGTCATAGAGTATGTTGGCCTCTTCCGACTCCAGCCTTGTTACCGTGTTGTAACCGCGCACGACCTCCGTAATGCCGTCCAGGGTCGGCATCTCGCCAAACGGGCGTTCAGCCGCTATGGCGGCGACATCCTGAACCAGTGTGCCGTGGATGATATCACCAAAGTCGATGATGCCCGTGACGCACGCCGGATCTTGCGGATCAACCAGTATGTTAGACTCGTTGACATCGCCATGGACGATCTGGGTCCGGAGGGTCTTCAGTCGCGGCAGGGTGTCGGTAGCGAAATGCTCGATGATGCCTTTGGCCTGTTGCCGGCGCTGCGGGTCTGGCAGCTTGTCGATATGCGGCAACAAGCGTGGTAGCAGGCGCACGTCCCACAGAAGTTCCCTCATGGCCGGGGCAGGGTGGAAAAATCCACGCATGGCTCGGCCCAATCGCGCCACCATGGCACCTTGGGCGTACAGCGCTTCAGCCGTAACAGGCGCGTCGTCCAGAAGCTGGCCCGGCAGATAGGTCAACACGTAAAAGACATGCGTTGCTCCATCCTTGCCAGCGATCGTAACTGTCGCCGAGCCGTCCAGTGCATGCCGCACGCGAGGTATGGGCAACGACGGGTCTACAGCTGAGACATGCTGCATGACTTCCATCTGGCAGTCGATGATCGCCGGGTCCTCTTCGACGCTGGCGATTTTCAACGTCCACGTTTGTCCGCTGTCTTCGCGCAGCCGGCAATTCTGGTCTCGCTCGCTGTATAGCAGGTCGATCTGGCCGATCAGCCCGAAATGCCGCTCGGCCAGTTCAGCGACTTCTTCAAGGGAAAAACGGGGTGCAATAATTTTCAGGAACTTCATGGTCATAGGCACAGTTCGTGTTGTTGGTTTGTCTTTCCGGGCAATAGACCAGCAGCGAGAAGAGCATTCCCTGGGTGGAAAGAGAATGTGTGGCCAACCTGCTTCCGCAATACGTTGCCTACAGATCCGCCCGCTCTATCAAGCGGATGGACTTGAACCCCTCTGGTTTGAGCGCCCAACCGCGAGCATTTACACATTGCGACCGGCCAGAAACCCCTCGTAGACAGCTTCTTCTGCCGATCGCGGACTTCGGCAGTCGCCGGCTAGCGTGACCACCGCCCCGCTCGATTGCAATGCCGCCTCAATACTGGTTTCCGGTTGATGCCCTTGGGCGACAATCAGCGTGTCCATATTCGCGCACTCGATCGCTTCGCCTGTCAACGTATGCATAAAGAAGGCCGTATCGCCTGCAGCTCCGAAGAATCGTGCATAGGGGACGATCTCGACGCCAAGCTTGTGCAATTCACCAAGCCAGTGCCAGCGTATATATTTCTGCAGGTTTTGCCCGGCCATCTCGCCATCGACGCACAGACGCACGTGCGAGCCCTCGCGCGCCAGTTTTTCTGCAAGCCCCAGCCCAACCCAGTCGCAGCGCCAGTCTGCGATCACGACAGCCACACCGGATTTGATTTCGCCTTTCAGGATCTGCCAGGGATTGGCGGCATGGACGTCTTCGCCGATGTCCACCGCAGGCAGATACGGTGTTGCTCCGGTGGCCATGATAACGGCGTCGGGCCGCATTTCTTTGATCTCACCTGCATCAACACGGCAATTCAACCTGACCTCTACCTCCGCAAGTTCCATTTCGCGACGCAGGTTGGTGACGATGCCGCCGAACTCCGCACGTCCCGGCAACAGTTGAGCAAGCAGGGCCTGCCCGCCCAGTTGACCCGTTGCCTCGCACAGCGTGACGCGATGCCCGCGCTCTGCCGCAACTGCAGCCGCCTTCATGCCGGCAGGTCCACCGCCTGCGACGACAACGCGCTTGGGGCTCCGGACCTTCGGGCTGACCTGCAGCTCTCGCTCGCGGCCGGAGATTGGGTTCTGGATGCAAGAGAGGCGAACGCCCATGTGATAGTGGCCAATGCATGCCTGATTGCAGGCGATACAGGCGCGAATATCATCGAGGCGTCCGGCCTTCGCCTTGTTTGGCATGTCCGGATCGGAGATCATGGCACGCGTCATTGCGCACATGTCGGCTTGACCATTGGCAAGGATACGTTCCGCGATCTGGGGTTGATTGATCCGGCCGGCCACGAAAACCGACTTGCGCACCTGTTGCTTTATCGCGCCCGCCTGGGGTGCGACGTAGCCATGTTCGATCTGCATCGGCGGTACCACATGTACCGATCCGGCCAGTCCCATCATCGACCCGGTGGTCACATTCAGGTAATCGAGTTCAGGTTCTTCGTTGAGACGCCGGCAGATATGCAACCAGGCAGCCTCATCCAGACCGTCGGGTTCGATCTCTTCAGCGGAAATCCGCATTCCGATAACCTTGTCCGCGCCCACAGCCTGACGCGCGGCCTTCAGCATCTCGGTCACGAAGCGGAAGCGGTTCTCCGTCGAACCACCAAACTCGTCAGTACGGTGGTTGGTCAACGGGTTGAGGAACTGCGCAATCAGCATTCCGTGGCTTGCAGTCAGCTCAACGCCGTCCAGCCCAGCCTCGACCATCCGTCCTGCTGCCTTGGCAAAGGCATCGATAATGAACCAGACATAATCGGTCGACATTGCACGCGGCATGCAATGGAACCGATGATCCGGCACCATCGAGGGGGCGTAGGCAACACGCTGCAGTCCGTCCTGAGCATAGGTAATGCGGCCGCCATGATTGATTTGGCCGAAAAGCCGTGTGCCATGCCGGTGCACCGCTTCGGCAACCCTGCGGTAGCCCGGAATACAGTCGTCACGGCTTGAGTCGAGGTAGTAGGATGCCGAGACCTCATCACTGTTCGGGCGCGACGACTCCATTATGATCAGGCCTGCTCCGCCGCGGGCACGCGCCTCGTGATAGGCCACCATGTCTTCGCTGGGCACCCCATTGTGGGCCAGGATCGTCTGGTGTGCGCTCGAGAATATCCGGTTTCGGAATTCGCAAGCCCTGATTTCATAAGGTGTGAAAAGATACTTGAACGCCATAGCATGCAGGTCCCGTCTTTCAGCACAATCGATCTTTCGAGGTTGTCATCTCGGCGGTTCTCACACAATGCCAATCTGGACAGTGACAAAATCATCGAGGTGGCTTTGCTTCCCTTCGAGTACGATCAAGACATTGGACAGGTGCTGGTTGTTCATGAAGATCGGGCTCAGGATGAGTGCCGCGATCCCGGCATTCCCATCCCGCCAGAGTCGTCGCAAGTGCATGGCATCACCGATGAGATGGTGAGAGGTAAGGTCGTGGATGATACCCGTCTGACAGCTCTCGTCGCCGATGCGGATCTGATCATCGCTCATAACGCCGCATTCGACCGTCCGATGCTCGAACGGCTCTGGCCATGCTTTGCCGAAAACCCCTCAAAATGTCCCAAAGGCGCTGACGTCAGACACTATGTACGCGGGGTAAATGCCATTCCGGATGAATGGCTGGAGGGGCTGGAGCTTCGATCAGTCATCGCGGAAATGGCCGACGATCTTTATGCATTCCAATCGTGGCAGCTTTCTGATGAAATCGACAGCGACCATGAGCGCGTGTGGCGCAAATATCCGGGATGCTGAGGCCATCACCTCCCTTCGATCACGCTGACGCTGCTACAACCAATCCAGGCCGCAGCATTATGCCGGTGCGGTTCGAGTTCCATGTGGATGCGCCAGGGTTCGGAAATGCGAGGTCGACCACGCTTGACCCGACCTCACTGAAATGCTTCGCATCGTCACCAAGGTTGTCTACGGGATGATCTCAAATACCGATCACTTCGAAAAGGCCCTGAGGCGCCCACTGGAATTGACTGATGGGCGAGCAGACCAATATCGCAAACGCAGTCGCAATCCTCGAAGCACATGACGACTACCGCCTGCTGCGCCGGATCTAGTCGGCCACGACATGGGGTCTTTCAGGAGTTCGCACTACGTATCGGCATGGGCTGTTCGTCGATGTCGAAACCACGGGCCTCAATCTCGATAGCGACCAAATCATCGAGGTGGCCCTGCTTCCCTTCGAGTACGATCCCGAAACTGGACAGGTGCTGGCTGTTCATGAAGATCAAGCCCTGGACCAGTTTCGTGACCCGGGCATTCCGATCCCACCGGAGTCGTCGTTGGTGCATGGCATCACCGATGAGATGGTGAGAGGGCAGGTCGTAGATAGGCCTCGTCTGACAGTCCTCGTTGCCGAAGCGGATCTGATCATCGCCCACAATGCCGCATTCGACCGCCCGATGCTTGAACGGCTCTGGCCATGCTTTGCCGAAAAGCCCTGGGCCTGCTCATTCGCCGATGTCGACTGGCGAGCAGAAGGCTTTGGCGCTGGCAAGCTCGACTACCTCCTGATGCAACAAGGCTGGTTCTTCGATGGACATCGCGCATTGACCGACTGCCTTGCAGGCGTGTTCCTGCTCAATCTGGCAATCCCGGTATCGTGTCGCAGAGCCCTGCATGCCTTGCTCGAAAGCGCGCGCAAGGAACGCCATCTGATCCGAGCCGTCGGCGCGCCATTCGAGGCCAAGGATGACTTGCGAAAGCGTGGCTATCGATGGGACCCTGGTACCGACACCAGGGAAAAGACGTGGCGGATCGTCGTCGAGGATAGTGAGCCGGAATTGGCATGGCTCAAAGAGCAGGTGTGCCACCGCGACATCCAGTTGCCAGTCCGCCCGATCGATGCCCGGGACCGATTCTCTGAACGGTTTCTCGAGGTGTAGATTCTGCACGATGACTGTTGACAGATCAGGAAGGCCATGGAGATGCAGAACGGCGTGGATGGCGTATCCGAACGCCGGGCCTGTCGCACCCTTGGTCAGCATCGCTCCACCCAGCGCAAGGCTCCACGCGGTCGTGCCGATGAACAGCGCCTGACTGAGGATATCGTTGAGTTGGCCCACCATTATGGACGCTATGGCTATCGCATAGTGA
>Ga0315556_1000463_pt1 | contig 25181 bp, 26 predicted proteins | sample SalMarSW160310MG_FD_202112 | JGI IMG/M metagenome (GOLD analysis project Ga0315556, IMG submission 202112) | Salt marsh sediment microbial communities from the Plum Island Ecosystem LTER, Massachusetts, United States - Salt Marsh Sediment SW1603-10 ...
GTAGGTCAGGTTGAGGCGCGCGAACTCGATCTGCTGCGGCAGCGGCCGCTCGAGCAGGCCCGCCTCGGCCAGGCGCTCGTTGAACCACTCGTAGAGCGGCCGGTGATCCTCGAACTCGAGCGTGCAAATCGAGTGCGTGATGCGCTCGATCGCGTCCGAGACGCCGTGCGCCCAGTCATAGCTCGGATAGATGCACCAGGCATCGCCGGTGCGGTGGTGCTCGGCATGCCGTATTCGGTACATCACCGGGTCGCGCAGGTTGATGTTGCCGCTCTGCATGTCGATCTTGGCCCGCAGCACGTGAATGCCGTCGGCGTGCTTGCCGTCCTTCATCTCCTGCAGCAGGTCCAGGCTTTCCTCGACCGGACGGTCGCGGAAGGGGCTGTTGCGCCCGCGCTCAGTCAGGGTGCCGCGGTGGGCCCGGATCTCCTCGGCGGTGAGCGAGTCGACGTAGGCGAGGCCGCGCTGGACCAGATTGCGCGCGAACCCGTAGAGGCGATCGAAGTAGTCCGAGGCGTAGTACTGGTGCTCGCCCCAGTCGAAGCCGAGCCAGCGCACCGCGTCGACGATCGAATCGACGTATTCCTGCTCTTCCTTCGTCGGGTTGGTGTCGTCGAAGCGCAGGTGGCACACCCCGCCGTAGTCGCGCGCGAGGCCGAAGTTGAGGCAGATCGACTTGGCGTGGCCGAAGTGAAGGTAGCCGTTCGGCTCGGGCGGAAAGCGCGTGCGCACGCGCTTGTGCTTGCCGCTGGCGAGGTCGTGTTCTACGACTTGACGGATGAAGTTGGAGGGCGAGGGGGCGTTCAGACTCTTGCTCGACGGTGAGGCCATTCGGGATGGTTGCGGGATAACCAGCGGTTTCGGAAGGGAATTCTACTCCAGCGGCGGATTCGCTTCGCGGGTCCCGGCGAAATGGCCCGAATCCCGCCCGATGCAGTTCCTCCGTGGCTCCTAGAATTCCATTGCCTGAGATTGGGGATGGAAGTTTTGAATCAGCCGCTCTATCTTCCACACAGTGTCCGCCTTTCGACGCGGTAATGCGCGCCGCAACCTGAGAGGAGGGTTGATCATGAGCTGGAAACTGGAAGGAACGTATTTCGAGAGCTGCAACTGCGAGGCCGCCTGCCCCTGCGTGTTCCTGAGTAAGCCGACCGAGGACGAGTGCGGGGTGCTGATCGCCTGGCACATCGACAAGGGCAAGTTCGAGGACGTGGCGCTGGACGGGCTGAACGTCGCCTTCGCGGTGCGCTCGCCGGGCCACATGGCGCAGGTAAAGTGGGACGCCGCGGTCTATCTCGACGCGCGGGCGAACGACAAGCAGAAGGACGCGCTGACCAAGATCTTCGGCGGCCAGGCCGGCGGCCATCCCGCGGCGCTCGCCTCGCACATGGGCAAGATCCTGGGGCTGGCGAGCGTGCCGATCGACTACCAGGCGAAGGGAAAACAGCGCAGCATGAAGATCCCGAACGTGGCCGAGATGTCGATCGAGGCGCTCGAGGGGCAGGGCGGAGCCGAGATCACCGTCAGCAACCATCCCTTGTGCATCGCACCGGGAAACCCCGCGGTCACCGCGCGCTCGAAGACGCTCAGCTACAAGGACCACGGCATGAGCTGGGAGCTGTCGGGCAAGAGCGGCTTCTTCTCGCCGTTCCAGTACGCGGCATGAACGCTCGAGCGCTGCCGCTCGTCTCGATCGGCGTGGTCGGGCTGCTCGCCTGGGCCTGGTTCGTGCAGATCGGCCGCACCATGTCGATGCACGCGGCCATGCCCGGGATGCAGATGGGCTTCGGCATGCTGGCGACGATGTGGGCGGCGATGATGGCCGCCATGATGGTGCCGGCGGCGGCGCCTTCGTACCTGCTGCACGCGAGGATGGCGAAGCGCCCGCTCGCGTCGTGGGCGTATTTTGCCGGCTATCTCGCCGCCTGGGCCGCGGCGGGCGTCGCCTACGCGGCGGCGCACTGGGGGCTGCAGCGCGCCGGACTGATCACGCCTGACATGCGCCTTGCCAGCTCTCCGCTCGCGGGCGCGCTGCTCGTCGCCGCCGGTGCCTGGCAGTGGTCGCCGCTGAAGGCAAGCTGCGTCGCACGCTGCCGCTCGCCGCTCGGCTTCATGATGAACGAGTGGCGCGACGGCCTGGCGGGGGCGTTCGCCATGGGGCTGCGCTACGCAGCCTGGTGCGTCGGCTGCTGCGGGATGCTGATGCTGGTGCTGTTCGTCGCCGGCGCGATGAGCTTCGCCTGGGCGTTGGCGATCTCTGCCTACGTGCTCGTGGAGCGTCTGCTCCCGCTGGGTCGGGCGTTCGACCGCGCGACGGGCGTGGTGCTCATCGCCTGGGGTGCCTGGCTGATCGCAGTTGCGTGAGTCGTGATGAAGCGACAGCGCGCAAGCTTTCGTCGAACGAGGTTAATGATGGTTTAAGGATGCAACGCTAGGGTCGGCGGCCAGTCGATCTCTTCATCGTTCCCTCGAAAGGAGAGTCTCATGGCCCAGCCGCTGATCCCCGCCTGTGCAGCCGAATTGTTCGCCCACGCGCTTGCGATCGAGCGCGAGGCGCTGTCGCGCTACTACCAGCTCGCCGACTGGATGCACGACCTTGGCGTCGAGCGCGTCGAGCGGGTGTTCCGCGAGCTGGAGAAGATCGAGCGCGAGCACATTCACGCCCTCGAGCGCAGCGCCGCCGGCTTCGCGCTGCCGGAAATCTCGCCCTGGCAGTACGCCTGGTTCTTCACCTCGTCGCCGGCTTCTCTCGAAATCTGCTTTCCGCTCATGCCGCAGACCCCGCGCGACGCGCTCGCGCTCGCCTGCGCCGCGGAGCGGCGCGCGGAGGAGTTCTTTCTGGTGGCGGCCGACCGCATGCCGGACGCGGGCGCGGCCAAGCTGGCGATGGAGCTCGCGCTGGAGGAGCACCGTCGCCTCGCCGACATCGAGCGCGCGCTGCAGGAGGAGCCGGACCCGCGCTTGGACTGGGAAATGCTGTACGGCGCCGGAGTGAGCCAGCGGCCGCTGCACGCGGAAACGCAGCCCGATTGACGCCGGTCAAGACGCGCTGCAGGCTTCGGGGTATGAGTTGAGCCTGTAGCGGCTGAAGCGGGGGGGCAGTGGGGGAGCTGGCCGAAATCGGCGGTGGGGTTGCGGCGTTGTACGCCCACGCCCTCGCGCTCGAGCGCGAGGCGGCGGCACGCTACGAGGAGTTCGCCGCCCGCCTGGGCGACGAGGGCAACGACGCGGTGGCGGGGCTGTTCGCCCAGCTGGCGCGCTTCGAAAGCGAGCACGCGGCGGCGCTCGAGCGCGAGTGCCAGGGCATGGCGCTGCCCGCGATCGCGCCGCAACAGTATGCCTGGCTCGATGCCGCCGCGCCCGAGACCGCGGCCCACGACCTCGTGTTCCAGCTGATGACGCTGCACGACGCGCTCGAGATCGCGCTCGCGGCGGAGCTGCGCGCGCAGGCTTTCTTCGAGCAGGTGCTGGAGCGGGCGGGCGACCCGCGCCTGCGCGAGCTCGCGGCCGGCATGGTGCGGGAGGAGCAGGCGCACGCGGGGTCGGTGCGCGAGGCGCTCGCACGCACCCCCGATCCGCGCGTGGACTGGGAACAGGTCTTCTCCGCCCGCTAGCGATGGACGCCAACGATCGCCGGAGGCTGCACGAAGCAGTCCTGAAAGGGATCCTGAGCGCCGAGCAGGCGGGAGAGCTGCTCCACTTCATCGAGCAGTCGCCGCCCGAGGAGCACGAGCGCCCGCGCTTCACGATGGTGCACGTGCTCTACTACCTCGGCGGCATGATCGCGATCGGGGCGATGTCGCTCTTCATGACGCTCGGCTGGAACTCGCTTGGCGGCTGGGGCGGGTTTCTCACCGCGATCTGTTACCTCGTGCTCTTCCTCGCGCTCACCCACTGGTTCCTCGAGCGCAAGCGGCTCTCGATCCCGGCCGGCATCATGGCCACGCTCGCGGTGGTGATGGTGCCGCTGGCGATCTTCTTCGCCCAGATGGCGCTCGGCTACTGGGACGCCGCCAAGGCCTACCGCGACTTCCACGTCTACATCGACGGCCGCTGGCTGATGATGGAATTCGGCACGCTCGCCGCGGGCGCGATCCTGCTGTGGCGCTACCGCTTCCCGTTCATGCTGATGCCGATCGCGGTCACGCTCTGGTACATGAGCATGGACCTCGTGCCGATCCTGTTCGGCGCCCCGGTCTACGATTTCGAGATCCGCAAGTTCATCTCGCTCTGGTTCGGCCTCGCCACCCTGCTGCTCGCGTTCTGGGTCGACGTTCGCTCGCGCTTTTCGCGCGACTACGCGTTCTGGCTCTACCTGTTCGGGGTGCTCGCCTTCTGGGGCGGCCTGTCGCTGATCGACTCCGGCAGCGAGCTCGGCAAGCTCGCCTACTGCGGCATCAACGTGCTGATGGTGCTCATCGGGGCGGTGCTGGGGCGGCGGGTATTCGCGGTGTTCGGCGGGCTGGGCATCGCCGGCTACCTCGGCCACCTGTCCTGGCGCGTGTTCCGCGACAGCCTGGTGTTCCCCTTCGCGCTCACGCTGATCGGGCTGGGAATCATCTGGCTCGGCGTGCTCTGGCAGCGGCGCGAGGCGGAGTGGTCGGCAAAGCTGCGCGGAATCCTTCCCGCGGCGCTGCGCGAGCTTATCGAGGCGCGCGCCACGCGCTGAGCGTCGGGCGGCGACGAGTCCCGGATGGTGACCGAGCTGATCGCGCGCCACTGGCTGACGCTGCAAGGCGCGCTGGCCGTGCTTGGCCTGGCGATCTACGTGGTGGGCTCGCGTACGCTGCGCCAGCGCCGGCGCCCGTCGGCTGCCATCGCGTGGGTGGTCGCGCTGGCGCTGCTGCCCTACGTCGCGCTGCCGCTGTACATAATGTTCGGCACGCGCAAGATCGCGGACCCGCGCCAGCCTGCCGGACCTCAGCTGCGTCCGGCGCTCGTTTCCGGCGACCCGGATGCGCCCGAGGTGCACCTGCGCAAGCTCGCCGCCGCGATGTCGCTGCCGGGCGCAGCCTCGTACCGGCAGCTGAACATCCACCAGGACGGTACGCAGGCACTGCAGGCGCTGTTCGAGCTGATCGAAGGCGCGGTGCGCACGCTCGATATCTGCACTTTCGTGTTCGGCAAGGACGCGATCGGGAGCGAGATTGCCGAGCGCCTCGAGCGCCGCGCGCGCGACGGTGTGCGGGTGCGCCTGCTGGTGGACGGCATTGGCGCCTACCTTTCGGGCCTGCCGGACTTCCGGCGCCTGAGAGGGGCCGGGGTGCGCACGGCGCTGTTCGTGCCGCCCCTGCGCTCGACGCTACGGGGGCGCACCAACCTGCGCAATCACCGCAAGATGGCGCTCGCGGACGGAGACTGGCTGTGGTGCGGGGGCAGGAACCTGGCGCGGGAATATTTCGATGACCGCGCGGCGCCGGTACGCAAGACGAGCCCCTGGATCGATCTGAGCTTCGACCTGCGCGGGCCGCTGGCCGCGCAGGCGCAGCAGCGCTTCGAGCAGGACTGGGACTTCGCCACCGAGCGCCCCGCGCCCGAGGCGACGCCCGCGGCGGAGCCCGAGGCGCATGCGCCGCGGGGGCAGCTCATCGCGAGCGGCCCCGACCAGGCCGACGACACGGTCTACACCTTTCTCGTTTCGGGCTTCTTCGCCGCGCGACGCCGAATCCTGGCGGTCACCCCGTATTTCGTGCCCAACTCGACCCTGCTGTTGTCGCTCGCGCTCGCGGCGCGGCGCGGGGTGGCAGTCGACCTGGTGATGCCAGCGAAGTCGAACCACTTGCTGGCCGACATGGCGCGCCACCGCGCATTGCGTGAGCTCGCCGCGGCCGGGGTACGAATCTGGTTTCTGCCGCGCATGATCCATGCCAAGGCGGTGGTGATCGACGACGAGCTGGCGCTCGCCGGATCGGCCAACCTGGACGAGCGCAGCCTGTTCCTCAACTACGAGCTGATGATCGCGTTCTACGATCCGGCCGCCATCGAGCGCTTCGCGCAATGGATCGCGCGCCAGCGCGACGCGTGCAGCGCATACCGGCCGCACCCGCCGGGACTGGTGCGCGACGTGGCAGAGGGGCTGCTGCTCTGGCTCGGCTTCCAGCTTTAGTCGGAATCGAATCGTCGCGCCCTTACCTTCGATCAAGTGTCCGTGAACTTGCCTCCCCGGCGCAGGTCTACGATTCAATCGGAAGGGAGGGCATCCGGTGGCCTCGGAGAGGATTCTCGGTTTCGTCCTCGCAGGCGGCGAAGGCTCGCGCCTGCGGCCGCTGACGCTTGAGCGCGCCAAGCCCGCGCTGGGTTTTGCGGGCGGCTATCGGCTGATCGATTTCGTCCTCAGCAACCTGGTCAATTCTGGCGTCGACCCGATCTACGTCCTGGCGCAATACAAGCCGAGCTCGATCGTCGAGCACGTCGCCGCCGTCTGGGGGCCGCGGATCAGGCCCCTGCTGCCGGCCAGGCCTGAGGGCTATAGCGGCACCGCTACCGCGGTGCAGCAGAACATGAGCGTGATCGAGCGCGCGGCCCCGGATCTGGTGGCGGTGTTCGCCGCCGATCACGTCTATCGCATGGACGTGCGGCAGATGGCCGCGTTTCACCGGGTGCGGCGGGCGCAGGTCAGCATCGCCGCCGTGGCGGTGCCGATCGAGAGCGCCCGGGCCTTCGGGGTGATCGTAACTGGCAGCGAAGGCCGGGTGCTGCAATTCCAGGAAAAGCCGCGGCAACCGCGGCCGCTGCCCGATCACCCGGACCGCGCCTACGCGTCGATGGGAAACTACCTGTTCGATCCCGGCGTGCTGGCGCAGGCGCTGGGCGAAATGCAGCGGCGCGGCGGCAAGGACTTCGGCCACGACGTCCTGCCGCGCCTCCCGGGGCGCTATCGCGTGTTCGCCTACGACCTCGCCGAGAACGTGCTGCCCGGCGTCCGTCCCTACGAGGAGCCCGCCTACTGGCGCGACGTCGGAACCGTGCGCGCGCTGCTTGCCGCACGCGAGGACGTCGAGGGCGCGCGCCCGCGCTTCAAGCTGCGCAACCCGAGCTGGCCGATCCGCGGCCGGCCGGATCCGGAACACGACGCCGCCTAGGCTGCGACGCGACGCGCGGCCGAGCGTAAACTCGGCCGTATGGGCGACTATCCTGAAATCACGCTGCGGCTGCTGATCGCGCTGGCGTTCGGCGGCATGGTGGGGCTCGAGCGCAGCTTCCACGGCCGGCCGGCCGGGTTTCGCACCCACGTGCTGGTCTGCCTCGGCTCGGCGCTGCTGATGCTGGTCACCGTCTACGAGGGGCAGTGGTTCGTGCCGCACGGCGCGGGCCGCGTCACGGTCGACCCGACCCGGATGGCGCAGGGCATCATGACCGGAATCGGCTTTCTCGGCGCCGGCGTGATCATGAAGGAAGGGCTGTCGGTGCGCGGGCTGACGACCGCCGCCTCGATCTGGGTCACCGCCGCGATCGGGGTGCTGGTCGGCGTGGGCTTCTACTACCCCGCCGCGCTGGCGGCCGGACTGACGCTCGGCACCCTGTCGATGTTCCGCTGGCTCGAGAGCCGGATGCCGACCGAGTCGTACGCCCAGTTCACGCTGCGCTTCACGCACGACTCGGCCATGCCCGAGGCCGAGCTGCGCCGGATGGTCGTCGGCCACGGCTTCACCATCGCCAATCTGAGCTACCGCCTGGTCGACGAGAGCCGGCACTTCGAATACCGCATGATGATCCGGACCCTCGCGCCGGACAATATGCGCAAGCTGTCCGAGGCCCTGCTGCACGCGCCGAACGTGCTCGAGTTCCGCATTTCCCCCACCGGTGACTGAACACGTGCGGGAGCGCACGTGGCGCGCGGCGGCGCTGCTCTGGCTCGCCGGCGGCGGCCTGCGCCTGACGATCCTGGCGGTGCCGCCGGTCATCACGCTCATCCGCGGCGACTTCGGGCTCAACGCGACGCAGGTCGGCCTGCTCGGCAGCATTCCGCCCGCGCTGTTCGCGGTCGCCGCGCTGCTCGGTTCGCTGCTCGTCGCGCGCCTGGGCGTGAAGGGCGCGCTGGTCGGCGGCCTCGCGATCGTCGCCGCCGGCTCCGCGCTGCGCGGACTGAGCGGCAGCTACGCGATGCTCCTCGCGACCACCATCGTCATGTCGACCGGCGTGGCGATCATGCAGCCGATCATGCCGAGCGCGGTGCGGCTCTGGCTGCCGCGGCACGTCGGCCTCGGCACCGCGATCTACACCAACGGTTTGCTGGTGAGCGAGGTGCTGCCGGTCATGCTGACGCTCCCCATCCTGCTGCCGTGGCTGGGAGGGGGCTGGCGCACGGCGCTGGTCGCGTGGTCGCTGCCGGTGGCGGCGATCGCCGCTTTGGTCGCGCTCTACGCGCCGCGCCCGCCGGCGCGCAGGGCCGCCGCTTCGCTGCCGCGCGCGGGATGGCTGCCCGACTGGCGCCATCCCCTGGTTTGGCAGCTCGGCGCGCTCTTCTGCTGCGTCAACGCGATCTACTTCAGCAGCAATTCGTTCCTCCCGATCTATCTCAAGAGCGCCGGCCGGCCCGACCTCATCAGCGCCGCGCTCACCGGGCTCAACTTCGGCCAGATTCCCGCCTCGCTCCTGCTGCTCGCCGTGGCGGGGAGGATCGAGCGGCGCGCCTGGCCGTACGTCGCCTCGGGGATCGTGTCGCTCGTCGCAGTGGGCGGCCTGGTCTTCGATGTCGGCGCGGCGACGCCGTGGTGGGCGGCGCTGCTCGGCTTCTCGGATGCGTCCGCGCTCATCATCGGGCTGACCCTGCCGGCATTGTTGTGCGAGCCCGAGGACGTCGCGCCCACCGCCGCGGGGACCTTCGCGCTGAGCTACGGCGCCGCAGTGCTCCTCGCGATCCTGAGCGGCGCCGCCTGGGACCTCACCGGCCGGCCCGCGCTCGCCTTCGTTCCGGTGGCCGCGTGCGCGGCGGGGCTCGCGGCGAGCGCCTGGTGGATGCGGGTCCGGGGCGAGCTGCGGTAACCTTGCCGGACGATGCACGACTTGATCATCCGCGGCGCCACGCTCTACGACGGCACGGGCGCGGCCGGGCGCTGCGCCGACGTCGCGGTGGCGGGCGGGCGCATCGCCGCGGTGGGCCGGGTGAAGGAGGGCGCGCGGCGCAGCCTCGATGCCGGCGGCCTCGCCCTGATGCCCGGCATCGTCGACGTGCACACGCACTACGACGCCCAGGCGACCTGGGACCCGACGCTTTCGCCTTCGCCCTCGCTCGGCGTGACCACCGCGGTGCTCGGCAACTGCGGCTTCGGCATCGCGCCGTGCCCGGCGCCGATGCGCGAGACGATGGTGCGCAACCTCTCGGTGGTCGAGGGCATGGACCTCGAGGCGCTGCTCGCGGGCACGCGCTGGGAGTTCGAGACCTTCGCCGAGTACCTGGCGCAGCTGCGCCGGGCGAAGCCCTACGCCAACGTCGCGGTGCTGGCGCAGCACTCGACCATTCGCACCGCCGTGATGGGCGAGGAGGCCTCGACCCGCTCGGCCGCGCGCGCAGACGAGATCGCGCTAATGCGCGCGCTGGTGCGCGAGGCGCTCGATGCCGGCGCGATCGGCTTCGCCTCGTCGTTCTCGCCCAACCACAGCGGTTGGGGCGGGCGGCCGATGCCCTCGACCATCGCGACCGATAACGAGCTGACGGCGCTCGCCGGCGCGCTCGGCGACGCCGGGCGCGGCGTGCTCGTGATGGCCACCGGCTCGCGCGCGACGCCTGAGTACATGGAGGCGATCGCGGCCGAGACGAGGCGGCCGGCGTTCATGGTCACGGTGCTGACGATGCACAACCGCGCCGACCCTGGGCGCGCGATGAGCTACTACCGCAAGTGCGCCGCGGCGATCGCGCGCGGGCGCGAGCTCTACATCCACACCACCTGCCAGCCGCTGTCGTTCGACTTCACCCTTCGCGACCCTTATCTGCTTTATTCGCACGACGCCTTCGACCGCGTCAGGCAGGCCAAGCCGGAGGAGCTGCCCGGGATCTACGCCGACCCGGAATTCCGCGCACGCTTTCGCGACAACCTCGCGCACCCGGGCAAGGGCATCCTCTTCTACGGCGACTGGGACAAGGTCGAGGCCTTGGGCGCACCGCTGACGGACCTCGCTCGCGACGCGGGCAAGGACCCGCTCGATTACTTCTTCGACCTGCCGGTGGACACGCCGCTGGTGGCCAAGCTGTTCCAGAACGACGACGCCGGAGTCGCGCCGCTCATCAAGCACCCGGCCGGCGTCATCGCCCTGTCGGACGCGGGCGCGCACCTCATTTTCCTGTGCGACGCCGGCTTCGGCCTGCACCTGCTCGCGCACTGGGTGCGCGAGACCGAGACGCTGACGCTGGAGGAGGGCGTGCGGCGCCTGACCAGCGACCCAGCGCAGAAGTACCGCATCCCCGGGCGCGGCCGCATCGCGCCGGGATACGGCGCGGACCTGCTGCTGTTCGACCCGCAGACGGTCGGCGTCTCGCCGCTCGAGCGCGTCGCCGACCTGCCGGGCGGCGGCACGCGCATGGTCCGCCGCCCCAAGGGCGTCGCCGGGGTGTGGGTCAACGGCGAGCAGGTGTTCGACGGCCGCCGCACCCTGCCGCTCGAGGCCGGGCCGGGCAAGGTCCTCGACCGCTTCGATCCGTAATCGGGGTCAGAGTCGAATTTCTTCGAGCCGCGCGTCGACGTCGATCGGGATCGAGGAGAGCACCTCGACGTCGCTGTTTTCGGGGAGGACCGCGAGCAGTTCCGCGATCTCCGGGCGGAAGAGGCGCAGCAGCGCCGACATCCAGCGGTTGACGAGCGGATCGCCGGCGCTGCGGACCTCGAAGCGGCCGATCGCGCGCAGCGCGGCGGGGGCGCTCGGAAGCGGGCTTCCCGCCACCCACTCGTTCACGGTGAACAGCGCGTGCGGAACGCCCTTCGCGGTGAGCGCGATCGCGAGCAGGTGCGCGGGCGGCTGCGCGCTGTCGCGGCGCTGGAAGAGATGGAAATGACCGTGCTCGGGGCCGCCCGCGCGCGTGCCGGGCGCGTGGCAATGGTAGAAGTACTGGAACCCGGTCTCGCGGTCGATCGCGTCGCCCGCGGGGTAGTGTCGCCACTGCACCGGCCGACGGCCGCGCAGGAGCCCCGCGAGCAGATGAGCCCGGCGCGCGGCGAGCGACTCGTAGCAGGTGAGCAGCTCCCGCGCGGCCGTCGCCTCTACTTCGTGCCGCCGCACATGCCGGAGCCCGATTTCTTACTCTGCTTCGCGCCGCACTTCGCGGTCTTCCTGGCGCCGCACTTGCCGGCGCACTTGCTTGCATGAGTGCCGGACATCGCGCCGGCGGCGGCACGCGCCGGCACGGCGAAGGGCAGCGCGGCGGTGGCCGCGGTCAGCGCGGCGATGGACAGGCGGGCGAAAGATTTGTTCATGAAGGCTCCTCGAAGTTTTCGGATCGCTGACGCGCATCGGCGCGCGCCGGCTTCATTAGTGACCGCTCATACTGGCGATCGTTCTCGTGCCGGTGCGAACCTCATTCCTCGAGCAAGAGGCGATTGACCCGCTTGACGAAGGCGGTCGGGTCGTCGAGCTGGCCGCCCTCGGCGAGCAGCGCCTGGTCGAAGAGCAGGTTGGCCCAGTCGGAAAGCCGCGCCTCGTCGCCCGCCATGCGCGCGAACAGCGGATGCTCCGGGTTGAGCTCGAGGATCGGCGGCGAGGCCGGCGCCTTCTGGCCGGCGGCCTTGAGCAGGCGCTGCAAGTGGCCGCTCAGGTCGTGCTCGTCGGCGACGAGGCAGGAGGGCGAGTCGGTCAGGCGCAGCGTCACGCGCACTTCCTTCACGCGCTCGCCGAGCGCGGCCTTGACCTTCTGCACGAGCTCCTTGTGCGCCTCGACGGACTTCTCCTCGGCCTTCTTCTCCTCCTCGTCGGCGAGCGCGCCGAGGTCGAGCCCGCCGCGCGCGACCGAGGCGAGCGGCTTGCCCTCGAACTCGGTGAGGAAGCCGAGCATCCACTCGTCGACGCGGTCGGCGAGCAGCAGCACCTCGATGCCCTTCTTCCTGAAGACCTCCAGGTGCGGGCTCGAGCGCGCGGCCTCGAGGCTGTCGGCGGTGACGTAGTAGATCTTCTCCTGCCCGGGCTTCATGCGGCCGACGTAGTCGGCGAGCGAGACGGTCTGCTCCTCCGAGTCGGCGGCGGTGGTGGCAAAGCGCAAGAGCTTCGCCAGCGCGTCGCGGTTAGCGTGATCCTCGCCCAGGCCTTCCTTCAACACCTGGCCGAACTCGGCCCAGAACTTCGCGTACTTGTCCTTTTGGTTTTCGGCGAGATCCTGCAACAGCGCGAGCACGCGCTTGGTCGAGCCTTCGCGGATCGATTTGACGTCGCGCGACTCCTGCAGGATCTCGCGCGAGACGTTGAGCGGCAGGTCGGCCGAGTCGATCACGCCGCGCACGAAGCGCAGGTACACCGGCAGCAGCTCGCCGGCCTCGTCCATGATGAACACGCGCTGCACGTACAAGCGCACGCCGTGGCGCTGCTGGCGGTCCCAGAGGTCGAACGGCGCACGCTCGGGGATGTACAGGAGCTGGGTGTACTCGGTGCGACCCTCGACCCGGTTGTGGGTCCAGGCCAGCGGCTCGCCGAAGTCGTGCGAGACGTGCTTGTAGAAGGCCTTGTACTGCTCCTCCGCGATCTCGTTCCGGGGCCGCGCCCAGAGCGCGCTCGCCTGGTTGACCGTCTCCCATTCGCCGCCGTCCTTCCTCATCTTGATCGGCAGCGAGATGTGGTCGGAGTAGCGGGTGACGATCGAGCGCAGCTTCCAGTCGGTGAGCAGCTCGTCCTCGCCCTCGCGCAGGTGCAGCGTCACGTCGGTGCCGGGCGCTTCGCGCTCGGCCGGCTCGACGCTGAACTCGCCCGCGCCGTCGCTCTCCCAGCGCACCGCCTCCGCCGCCGCCAGCCCCGCGCGGCGGGTGAGCACCGTCACCCGGTCGGCAACGATGAACGAGGAGTAGAAGCCGACGCCGAACTGGCCGATCAGCTGCGCGTCCTTCTGCTGGTCGCCGGTCAGGCTGGCGAGGAACTCGCGCGTGCCCGAGCGCGCGATCGTGCCCAGGTGCTCGACCGCCTCGTCGCGCGACATGCCGATGCCGTCGTCGGACACCGTGATCGTGCGCGCGTCCTTGTCGAAGGAAATCCGGATCGAAGGCTCCGCCCGGCCCTCGAGCAGCTCGGGCCGGGCGATCGCCTCGAAGCGCAGCTTGTCGCAGGCATCCGAGGCGTTGCTCACCAGCTCGCGCAGGAAGATTTCCTTATTGCTGTACAGCGAATGGATCATCAGGCGCAGCAGCTGCTTCACTTCCGCCTGGAATCCGAGGGTCTCCTTGGGTGCTCCCATGACTTGCTCCTGCAGAATTTCGCGCCGCGTATGATAATTGGTTCATGCGCTCAGGAATTCAAGTCACGCGGATCGCCGGCGCCCTCGGCGCCGAGGTGAGGGGGGTCGACCTGGCGCGGCCGCTGCCGCCCGGGGTCGCCGACGAGCTGCGCCGCGCCTGGCTCGAGCACCTCGTGCTGTTCTTCCGCGACCAGGACCTCACCCCCGATCAGTACATGGCGTTCGCGAGGAGCTGGGGCACGCCGGTCGAGTACCCCTTCGTGCGCGGCATCGAGGGCTTCCCCGAGATCATCGAGGTGAAGAAGCTCGAGCACGAGACGGTCAACTTCGGCGGCATCTGGCACACCGATACCGCCTACCTCGAAGTGCCGCCGATGGCCTCGATGCTGCTCGCGCGCGAGCTGCCGCCCTACGGCGGCGACACCGAGTTCGCCAACCTGTACCTCGCCTACGACAGCCTCTCCGACGGCCTGAAGAAAACGCTCGAGGGCCTGCGCGCGGTCAACTCCTCGGCGCGCGCCGACGTCACCCGCACGCGCGAGGACCGCATCAAGTCAGACGGCCGCCCGACGGAGAAGAAGGAGCTCAACGCCGAGCACCCGGTGGTGCGCACCCATCCCGAGACGGGAAAGAAAGCGCTCTACGTCAACGTCGCGCACACCGCCCGCTTCGTCGGCTGGAGCGAGGAGGAGTCGCGGCCGCTGCTGGAATATCTCTTCCGCCACCAGGTCCGGCCCGAGTTCACCTGCCGCTTCGCCTGGCAGCCTGGCTCGATCGCGCTGTGGGACAACCGCTGCGCGCTGCACAACCCGGTCAACGACTACCACGGCCACCGGCGCCTGATGCACCGCATCACGCTCGCCGGCGACAAGCCGCGCTAGCTCACTTCCACAGCTCGACTTTCTCCCCGCGCGCGCGCATGCGCTCGGCCTTGGCCTGCAGGAAGCGCTGAAAGGAGGGCTGCGTCTTGTAGGCCCCGGAGGACACGTAGGCGAACGAGCCGGCGAGGTGGAACGGGCGCAGGTAGGCCTCGATGCGGAACACCTCGCGGCCCTGCGGGTCGAAGAAGACGATGCTGGGGGTGTAGGTGATCTTCAGCAGCCTTGCGAATTCCGACGCGGGGACGGTCTTGCCATCCGGAGTGACGATCTTTTCGTTCTGCAATAGCGAGATTCTCGCCACGTCGAACTTCGCGAGCTGCGCTTTAACCTCCGGCCGGCGGAAGCCTTCGCGGTGCAGCTCGTCGCAGCCGGCGCAGTAGGGCGTCTCGAACACGACCGCGAGCGGCTTCGCGCCTCGGCCGCGGCGCAGGTCGAGCGGGGGCTTCATGAAGAAGCGCTCTTCGTGCAGCGTCGCGCTCGCCGCGTCGCGCACGTGGCGCTCGAGGTATTCGCCGAGCGGGACCTTGTCTTCCATGTGCCCGGCGACCCAGTCGAGCACGGCGTCGAAGCGGTGCGGCGGGTAGTAGCCGTTCAGGCGCGCCACCACCCGGCCGCGCTCGTCGAGAAAGAGCAGGGTCGGGGTGAACTGCAGGCCGATCGCCTTCGCCAGCGCCTTTTCCCGCATCGTCCGCCCGTCGAGCCAGCTCACGTCGCGGTCGCCCCAGATGTTGAGCGCGATGGCGACGAAGTGCTTGCGCGTCTTCTCGACGATCTCGGGCTGGCTGAAGTTGGTCTTCATCAGCGCGGCGCAGTAGGGGCAGCCGTCCTGGCCGAAGTAGAGCATCACGCGCTTGTGCTGGCGCGCGGCGTCGGCGACGTCCTCGCGCAGGTCGAGGAAGCTCTGACTGAACCAGGCGGGGATCTCGATCGCGTGCGGCGCGACGACCTGCGCGCGCGCTGCGAAGGCGGCGAAACAGAGCGCAAAAACGAGGGCGCGGAGCATGCGGCCAGTATAGTGTAGGGGCCCGCCATGCTGCGCCTGTTCCTCGTTCTGAACGCCCGCCTCGCGCACCAGCGCGGGAGGGCGCTGCTTTCGGTGGCCGGGATCGCGCTCGGCATCGCGCTGGCTTTCGGCGTGCAGCTGGTCAACCGCGCCGCGGTCGACGAGCTCGCCGCCGCGGTGCGCGCGGTGGCGGGCAAGGCCGACCTCGAGGTTCGCGGCGGGCGGACCGGATTCCCGCAGGCGCTGTACGCGAAGATCGCGCGTCTGCCCGGGGTCGCGCTCGCGAGCCCCGTCATCGACCTGCGCGCGGGCGTCGCCGCCACCGAGCGCACGGTGAGGGTGCTCGGGGTCGACGTGCTGCGGGCGGCGCGCATGCACCCGCAGCTCTTCGCCGGGCTGCCGCAAGCCGACCGCCTCGCGCTGCTCGAGCCCGACCGGGTGCTGCTCTCGGCAGGGGCGGCGCAGGCGCTGGGCCTCGGCAAGGGCGGCCGGCTCGAGCTGGTGGTGGGCCTCTCGAGGGTCGGTCTGCAGGTGGCCGCGGTGCTGCCCAAGGCCGAGCTCCCCGGGCAGGTCGCTCTGACCGACATCGCCACCGCGCAGTGGCGCCTGGGGCGCCTGGGCGAGCTCAGCCGCGTGGACGTGCGCCTCGCCCCGGGCGTCGCGCGCGAAACGATGCGCGAGAGAATCGCCGCGCTGGTGCCGGCGGGCACCTACGTCGTGCCGGTCGAGACCGCGGAAGCCGATAGCGCCGACCCCTCGCGCGCCTACCGCGTCAACCTGAACGTGCTCGCGCTGGTGGCGCTGTTCACCGGCGGCTTCCTCGTTTTTTCCGCGCAGGCGCTGGAGGTCGCGCGGCGGCGCGCCGAGCACGCGCTGCTCAGGGTGCTCGGCCTGCCGCGCCGCGGCATCGCGTGCCTGGTGCTGATCGAAGCGGGCGCGGTCGGGCTCGCCGGCAGCGCCCTCGGCCTCGCGCTCGGCTGGGGCCTGGCGAAGCTCGCGCTTCGGTTTACCGGCGCCGACCTCGGAGCGGGGTATTTCCAGGGCGTCTCGCCCGAGCTCGTGTTCGACTGGCGCATGGGGCTCGCCTACCTCGCTGCGGGCACCGCGATCGCGCTCGCCGGCGCAGCGCTCCCGGCGCGCGACGCGGCGCGCCGTCCGCCCGCGCGCGCGCTCAAGGCGGGCGACGAGCAGAGCTTCTTCGGCGCGATGGTGTCGGCCTGGCCGGGGCTCGCGCTCCTCGCCGCTGGCGCAATCATGTCGCAGCTCGGCCCGGTCGATGGGCTGCCGCTGTTCGGCTACGCCGCGATCGCCTGCGCGCTGGTGGGCGGCATCGCCCTGATGCCGCGCCTGGCGAGAGCGGTATTCGACCGCCTGCCTCCGCCGCGCAACATTCCGGTCTCGCTCGCGCTCGAGCAGCTGCGCGGCGCGCCGGGGCAGGCGATGGTGAGCCTGGCGGCGATCGTCGCCAGCTTCTCCCTCATGGTGGCGATGGCGATCATGGTGACCTCGTTTCGCGAGTCGGTGAGCGACTGGCTGAACCAGGTGCTGCCGGCGGACTTCTACTTCCGCACCACCCAAAGCGGCGACACCGCTTTTCTCGATGCTGGCTTCGAGCGCGAGGTGCTGGCGCTGCCGCAAGTCGAGCGCGCCGAATTCATGCGCACCACGCGCATCGCGCTTGACCCGCGCCGCCCGCCGGTGCAGCTGCTCGCGCGCGACCTGCCCAAGGCCGGGGTGGTCAGGACCTATCCGTTGGTCGGGCCGCGCTACGCGCCGAAGCCCGGCGACCCGCCGGCGGCGTGGGTCAACGAGGCGGTCGAGGCGATCTACGGCTATTCGCCGGGCAAGGTCATCGAGCTGCCGCTCGCGGGAGCGCGCCATCGCTTCGTCGTCGCCGGCGTCTGGCGCGATTACGCGCGCCAGCAGGGCGCGATCATCATCGACCGCAGCGTGTACGCGAGGCTCACCGGCGATGCGCGCGCGAACGACGCCGCGCTGTGGGTGACGCCCGGCACGAAGGTCGAAAGCGCGATCGAAGCGGTGCGCGCGCTGCCCGGCGGCGCGAACCTCGAGATTTCAACGCCGGGCGAGATCCGCAGCCGGTCGCTGCGGATCTTCGATCGCAGCTTCGCGATCACCTACGCGATCGAGGCGGTCGCGGTGCTGGTGGGGATGTTCGGCCTCTCCTCGAGCCTGGGCGCGATCGTGCTCGCGCGCCGCCGCGAGTTCGGCGTGCTGCGGCACCTGGGCATGACGCGCGGCCAGATCGGCACCATGCTCGCCGCCGAGGGCGGCCTGCTCGCGGTGCTCGGCGCCGCGGCGGGAATGCTCGTGGGCTTCGCGATCGGCGAGATCCTGATCCACGTCGTCAACCGCCAGTCGTTCAACTGGGGCATGGAGACCCACCTGCCGGTCGCGATGCTCGCCTGGCTCACCGCGGTGCTGATCGCGCTCGCCGCGCTCACCGCGTTCCTCTCCGGGCGCGAGGCGATGGGCATCGGCGCCGTGCGCGCCGTGCGGGAGGATTGGTGAGGCGCAGGGACTTCATTGCAGGGTTGGGTTTGTCTTTATTGATTCGGAATTCTTCCGCCGGAGAAATCGAATTTCCTTCGGTGATCCCGGGTCGCGTACTCCATTTCCCCCGCGACCACGGCGCGCATCCCGATTACCGCACCGAGTGGTGGTACGCGACCGGTTGGCTCGCTGCGGGCGAAGAGGCGCTCGGATTCCAGGTCACCTTCTTCCGCTCGCGCCTGCCGTTCGCGACCGACAACCCGAGCGCCTTCACGCCGCGCCAGATCGTCTTCGCCCACGCCGCGCTGTCCGACCCTTCGTTCGGCCGGCTGCGCGACGACCAGCGCGCCGGGCGCGAGGCGCTCGGCCTCGCCGGCGCGGCGGAAGCGACCACCGACGCCTGGATCGACGACTGGCGCTTCAAGCTCGACGGCGACACCTACCGCGCCACCGTCCCGGCGCGCGAGTTCGCGCTCGACCTGAGCCTCGCCGCGCACGCGCCGCCGATGCTCGAAGGCGACGACGGCTACAGCCGCAAGGGCCCGCGTCCGGGCGAGGCGAGTTATTACTACAGCCGCCCGCACCTCGAGGTGAGCGGAACGATCGAGCGCGGCAAAGGCAAGGAGCCAGTCACGGGCAGCGGCTGGCTCGACCACGAATGGTCGAGCCAGTACCTTGCGCCCGACGCCGCCGGCTGGGACTGGTGCGGCATCAACCTCGAGCGCGGCGGCGCGCTCATGGCCTTCCGCATCCGCAAGAAGGGAGGCGGCGTCGTCTGGGCCGGCGGCACCTTGAAGACCGAGCGGGGCAAGACCGTCTTCACTCCGGCCCAGGTCGCCTTCGAGCCGCTTCGCACCTGGCGCTCCCCCCGCACCAGCGTGGAGTACCCCGTCGCCATGCGCGTCACCGTGGGCCACGAGTCGTGGGACCTCGAGCCGCTGATGGACGACCAGGAGCTCGACTCGCGCGCGAGCACCGGCACCATCTACTGGGAAGGCGCGGTGCGCGCGATGCAGGGCGGCAAGGAGGCCGGCCGCGGCTACCTCGAGCTCACCGGTTACTGGCAGCCGCTGAAGATGCGATGAGGCGCGCGCACGGCGCGATCGCGCGCTACATTAGAGCGCTGCGCCACACTTTGGGGGAGTGAACGCTTTGCTCGAGCGCGAGCAGCCGTACGCCTGGGTCATCGTCGCCGCCTGCGCGGTGATGACGGGCATGGCGTTCGGCGGCATCGTCAACATCGCGGTGTTCCTCAAGCCGCTGGTGGCGGAGTTCGGCTGGTCGCGCGCCGAGACGGCGGCGGCGTACTCGGTGGCGACGATGTCGACGGGCCTCGGCGGCATCGTGATGGGGCATTTCTCGGACCGCCTGCCGGTGCGCCGCGTGGTGCTGCTCGGATCGCTCGTTCCCTGCGCCGCGTTCTTCCTGCTCTCGGGCCTGAACACGCCGGAAGAGCTCTACGCCTACCACGCGCTGATGGGCCTGTTCGGCTTCGGCGCGATCATGGTGCCGCTCACCAACGTCACGACGTTCTGGTTCGCACGCAACCGCGGCCTGGCGATCGGGCTCGTCTCGGCGGGCGGCGCACTGGGCCAGGGCGTGATGCCGTTTATCGCGCGCAACCTGATCCTCGAGCAGGGCTGGCGCGACGCCTACCAGAGCATGGGGCTGATCTACCTCGTGGTGCTGGTCCCGCTCGCGCTGCTCGTCCGAAATCCCCCGCGCCGACCCGGCTGGGCGGCGGTCGGCGGCGACGGCGAGGCCAATCCCTACGCGATTCCGCGCCCCTGGCTGGTCGCGCTCCTGTGCCTCGCGGTCGTCTTCTGCTGCACCTGCATGGCGACGCCGATCGTACACGTCGTCGCGCTCGGCTCGGACTTCGGCCTGGGCCCGCGCCAAGCCGCCGGGCTGCTGACCGTGATGATGATTTGCGGGGTCGCGGGACGCATCGTCACCGGCCGCGTCGCCGACCGCATCGGCAACCTGCAAGCCTACGTAATCGTGTCGCTGGCGCAGACCGTTCTCGCAATGTGGTTCCCATACGTCCACACGCTCGCCGGCCTCTACGTGCTGGCGGCCGCGTTCGGGTTGGGCTACGCGGGCGTCATGACCGCGCTCATCCTGTGCGCGCGCGAATTCTCGCCCCAGCGCAACACCGGCCTCTCGATCGGGCTGGTGGCATTCTTCGCTTGGGTCGGGATGGCGCTCGGCGCCTGGCAGGGCGGGCTGTTCTTCGACCTGGACGGCGACTACGTGAGGGCGTTCCTCAATTCTTCCATTGCCGGCATCGTCAACCTGCTGGTCCTGGGCCTGCTGTACCTTTACACCGTGCAGTGGGCGCCGCCGCGGCATGCGTTCGGGGGCGGCCGCTGAAGAGGCGAGGAGAGGCATTCATGCGCAAAGCGTTCGTCGCCGGCGCGAGCGGCGCGATCGGCGAAGTCCTGTGCAGGTTGCTGCTGCAGGACGGCTGGGAGGTCGCCGGCACGACGCGCGCGCCGGAACGGGCGGCGCGGCTCGAGGCGCTGGGAGTCGCTCCGGTCGTCGTCGACGTGTTCGACCGGCGGGCGCTGATCGAGGCGGTCGCCGCCGCGGACCCGGAGGTCGTCGTGCATCAGCTCACCGACCTGCCCAAGCAGGCGACTCCGGAGAGCATGGCGGCCGCGCGCCCGCGCAACGCGAGGATCCGCGAGATCGGCACCGACAACCTCGTCGCGGCGGCGCTCGCATCGGGCGCCCGGCGCATCGCGGCGCAGAGCATCGCCTTTGCCTACGCGCCGGGCCCGCAGCCGTATTCGGAAGAGGCGCCCCTGGACGCGGCTTCGTACGCTTCCGTCATCACGCTCGAGCAGCGGGTGCTCGGCAGCGGACTCGAAGGCGTCGTCCTGCGCTATGGCCGGCTCTACGGGCCGAACACCTGGACCGCGGTCCCGCCGGCGCATGCGCCGGTGCACGTCGAGGCAGCCGCCGACGCCGCGCGCCGCGCCATGACCCTCGGGCCGTCGGGCGTCTACAACATCGCCGAGGACGACGGCACCGTGACGAGCGCGAAAGCGCGCCGCGAGCTGCATTGGCGCCCGGAGTTCCGGCTCCACGCCGGCGGGTAGAATCGAACGCCATGCAGCCGGATGCGCGCGAGGGGGGCGGGAGTGATCGGCGCGGGCCGATCCTGTTCGGGGTGATGGCGATCTGCGTCCTCGCGCCTCACATCTTCGGCTTGGTCGTGAACCTCTGGACCAGCTCGGCCGCTCCGGCGATCCTGTTCGGCAGGCTGTTCCTCTGGGGAGGTGCGGTCTATTTCCTCTACCTGGGATACCTCGGCGTGCGCTGGCTTGTTCTGGCGGGCGTCGTGCTCGGCGCGTCCACACTGGGTTGGCAGGCCGTGGCGATGCTGAACGCCGGCTATCCGGTCCCGGCGGCCGACTACGCCGCGCTCGCGCTCGCGCAGGTCGGCGCCGTCGCCGTGCTTTTCGGTTCCAGGACGCTGAGCGACTGGCTCAAGGCTCGCCAGTCGAGGCGTAGCGGAACCTCACCGGAGCAATCGTCATGACACTTGGCAAGCTCTTCGGCACGAGGTTTCCCATCATTCAGGCTCCCATGGCGCGCGCGCAAGGGGTCGCGCTTGCCGCCGCCGTGTCGAACGCGGGCGGACTCGGATCCTTGCCCTGCGCGCTGCTCAACGCCGAGGCCCTGCGCCAGGAGCTGACCGCGATGCGGGCGCAGACCGACGGGCCGTTCAACGCGAATTTCTTCTGCCACGCTCCGGCCGCACCGAGCGCCGGGAGCGAGGCGCGCTGGCGCGCGGCGATCGCACCGTACTTTGCGGAGTTCGGCATCGATCCCGCAAGCGTCTCGCTTGGACCGCGGCTCGCGCCTTTCGGCCGCGAGGCCTTGGAGGTCCTGCGCGAGGTCAGGCCTGCCGTCGTGAGCTTTCATTTCGGCCTGCCATCGGCCGAGCTGCTCGCCGAAGTGCGCGCGACCGGTGCGGCGATAATGTCCACGGCAACCACGGTGGATGAGGCGCGCTGGCTCGAGGCGCGCGGGGTCGACGCCATCATCGCGCAGGGCCTGGACGCTGGCGGGCATCGCGGAATCTTCCTCGGCGGGGACCTGAGCACTCAGCTCGGGACTTTCGCGCTGCTGCCCCAGGTCGTGCGCGCGGTGAAGCTTCCCGTCATCGCCGCGGGAGGCATTGCCGACGCGAAGGGCGTCGCGGCTGCTATTGCACTCGGCGCTGCGGGCGTGCAGGTCGGCACCGCCTATCTTCTTTGCCCCGAGGCCACGGTCAACGAGACCTACCGCGCCGCGCTGAAGAGCCCGGACGCGCGGCACACCGCCGTCACCAACGTGTTCTCGGGCCGCCCGGCGCGGGCGATCGCGAACCGCATCGTGAAGGAGATCGGGCCGGTGTGCGACGCCGCGCCGGCGTTTCCCCTCGCCCTTGCCGCCGTCTCCGCCCTGCGGGCCAAGGCGGAGGCCGGGGGCTCCTGGGCCTTCACGCCTGTCTGGTGCGGTCAGAACGCGGGCGGCTGCAAGGAAATTCCGGCGGCGCAGCTGACGATGGAGCTCGCGGCCGGCCTCGGCGCGGTTTGAAGAGTCTGCCTCGAGTTGCGCCATACTGGGCGGCGCACCGGGAGAGCGGAGAGCGCATGATCAAGCACACGGGAGGTTGCCACTGCGGCCGGGTCAGGTTCGAAGTCACCGCGCCGGCGCGGATCACGGTCTCGGAATGCAACTGCTCGATCTGCTCCAAGTCGGGCTACCTGCACCTCGTCGTTCCCGCCGAACGCTTCAAGCTTCTCGCCGGCGCCGACTCGCTCACCCCCTACACCTTCAACACCGGGACGGCGAAGCACCTGTTCTGCAAGGTTTGCGGCATCAAGTCGTTCTACGTGCCGCGTTCGCACCCGGACGGCTTCAGTGTGAACGCGCGCTGCCTCGACTCTGGCACGGTGGAAGAGATGAGCGTGCGCCAGACCAACGGCCGCGAGTGGGAGAAGGCCTACCCCAAGGGCAGGGGAGAATACTCTGACTGACCGAAAAGGCGCGTTGGTGCGAAAGCTGAGCTTGAGCAAGGCCTATACCCTGATGGAGTCCGGGCCGGTGGTTCTCGTGACCACTCACGACGGGAAGAAGGACAACATCATGACCATCTCCTGGACCATGGTGCTCGACTTCACCCCCTCTTTCGCGATCTGCACCGGCGAGTGGAACCACTCCTTCGCGGCCCTGCGCAGGACGCGGCAATGCGTCGTCGCCATCCCGACGGTCGATATGCTCGACAAGGTGGTCGGCATCGGCACCTGCTCCGGCGCCGACACCGACAAATTCACCCGGTTCAAGCTCACCCCGGTGCGCGGCAGGCGCGTCAGGGCGCCGTTGATCCGGGAATGCCTGGGAAACATCGAGTGCAGGGTCACCGAGCTCATTCCCCGGCACAACATCGTCGTGCTGCAAGGCCTCGCTGCCTACGTCGACACCAGGCGCAAGGAAAAGCGGACGCTGCACGCCGTCGGCGACGGCACCTTCATCGCCGACGGCCGGCGCCTGGACCGCCGGAAGATGATGGCCGCCAAGATCCCGGACGGCGTCTAGGCCGCGGACGCGACCGACCAGGCCAGGATCAACTGCGCACAATAATAGGCGGGCGATCCCCAGGCCTTGTTGCAAAAGCTCCTCGCGACGAACCGGTCGCGCGCCACCGCGACGTCCGATGCCGCGAACACGACGGCACCGACCAGCACCTGCCAGCGCCCGGTCGCGGCGCCGTAGCCCGCCGCGGCCGCGCACATGGCGAGGATCGCGGCGAGGTAGGCCGCGACCGGCGGCCGGTATCTCGCCCCGAGATGCGGCCACAGCCAGCGCCCGACCAGGATCCCGACCCCGAGCGCGGGAGCGAGCGCGACCACGAACGCTCCGGCCGAGAACGCCCCGGTGAAGAAGGCCAGCGCAAAGCAAAGGTGCGCGACCAGAAACGCGCCGAGCCCCGTCAAGAAAGCGCCCGAGCGCCTGGACAGCAGTGCCGCGTCGCCGACCCAGCTCAGCACCAGGGCGGCGAGGATCCAGCGGCCGTAGGTCGAGGCGGGCGCGGCGAGCGAGAGCGCGACGAGGACGAACGCCGCGCTCGCGCCCAGCTTGAGAACCGCGTGCGCGACCGGCCTCGCGAAGCGTTCCGCGGGCAGCACGCCGGCGACCCCGGCCAGGCATGCGAACGTGAAGGCGTAAGCCAATGTCATGGCGCAAACGAAGAATTCTTCCTCCTCAATTCACGGCGGGTATGCTATTCAACACCCAATCCGATCATTTCGGGCTGGGCATCTCGTGGAACGATATCGCTGTCCACGGTGTGGCGAAGCAACGGTCACCTTCTGGAAGAAGCAGTTTGCGGGCGCCGCTGCGGGCATCCGCTGCAGCGCATGCGGTGCGCGGCTGGCCGTTCCCGCCGCGCGCGCGATCCTGGTCGCGGCCGTTGCGATTGTCGTCCCGATGCTCGCCGCGATCTCGATCTATGCGGCCTGGTTCCGCCACGCGGGGCCGGTGGGAGGCGAGATATGGAGAATCTACGGGGTCCTGCTCATCGGCTTGTTGCTCGGCGGCATCCTGGCGATTTGGGCCCGTCATCGATTCGTGTCCTTGACGTGCAAGGATGGTCAATCGGTGGCGAATCCGGACCCGGCGCCCGGCGCGATATCGGAGAGCCTGGACCAGGATCGCGTGCCATCCTTCCCGCCGACATGAGCAATAATCCCGGGAGGAGGGAGCGATGATCAAAGTCAGCGTTTGCCACGAGTACAAGGACGGGAAGCGGTTCGACATGGATTACTACCTGAGCCGGCACGTTCCGGCGGTCCGGGAGAAGCTCGGCGCGGCGTGCAAGCGAATCGAAGTCGACCGTGGGCTTTCCGGGGCGCAGCCCGGATCGAAGCCGCCGTTCTTCGTGATGACGCACCTGCTCTTCGATTCGGCCGAAGACTTCCGGGCGGTGTTCGCGCCCCACACGGCGTGGCTCGCCGAAGACCGCAAGCGCTACACCGACGAGCCGCCGCTGTTTCAGATCAGCGAAGCGGAGGTCTGAACAGGAATGCTCAGCGTCCGCCCGGCAGGCCGACGACGACTTCGCTGATCTGGATCACCGGCGCGATGTCTGTGTAGTTGGGGATATCCGCCATGATTTCGTCCGCATGGGGGCCGAAGCCGGCCTGGAAACTCTCGACGGAATCGCAGAAGATCTGGCACATGCCCACATAGGTCGCGGACGTGCCCGGCGCGCCGCCGGCAAGACCCTTGTCGACTGTGTAGTACTTGCAGGCGTTGCCCAGCCGCGCCTTCACCAGCGGCATGTGCTTGTCGCGGTAGTAGTCGTGATCGAAGCGGGCGCCGGGGGTGTTCGGGTACATCACGCTGACCTTGATCATGTCTC